>PJEL010000515.1_pt1 | contig 45333 bp, 59 predicted proteins | sample 1853271 | NCBI WGS metagenome assembly PJEL01 (sample SAMN08108733, study PRJNA415343) | Invertebrate metagenome, whole genome shotgun sequencing project. | host: Globobulimina | place: Sweden: Gullmar Fjord | collected 2015-08
AGGTTAAGCTTTTCTCTATCAGAGGATTTACCGCTCGCTTGCTCTTGGTAAATTTTGTCACAACCAATACGTTTAAGTTGTTCAAGTTGAACATCGAGCGTTTGGTCTTGGGTGCTAACACGAGCATAACCAATTTTCATAAAATGGCCTAAAAGTGAACTTAAAGATATTTACACACAAGTGTACATGTTCACTTTAAATTATAAAGACTAACTGAACAATTATTAGATGATTGTGAGTAATGTCCATAAAGTTACACCTTAATGGACGGTTATCAAATGTATATCGCTTAATCATTGCTGCAATGATTAGACCAAAACTAATGAATAAGAACGCTTAATACGGTATCCATTTGAAGATAGGTGAGGATTGTTTAAGTTAGGTGCTTCAGGTTATATCGAAGTTGCCCCCCAAAACATTGGAGTATGCGCAAGTATTAAAGAAGCCACTAAATAAAATGGGGAAATTGACTCTATTAAATAGAGTCAATATATCTAGTTAAATTCGTTCGTTTTTTACTAGAGACCAGTAATGAGCTCCTAAAACAGTCAGTTTACATGACTTTGAGTTCATCGCAGCGTAGTACATGTGATCTTCCCCTACAGGAACCACAAGGTTAATACGATTGAATTTTTGTAGTATGGCAAATTTATCCGTTTTTTCTTCTTCAGGCTTGTCTGAATCAGGTTCATAACTGGGGTCTAAATCCAATTCTCTATATGGATCTTGAAATAATTGCACTATTTTTTTGAGGTCAGATAAAACTATTGGAGGCTGTACCTTTCTCAAGGTAGTAAAATTTTTGACATTCGTTTTAAAAATAGGTCGCTGCTCCCATGGACCAAGAGATTGGTCTATGTGAGCATAAATGCTCCCAGGTGTAATATCTCCAACTAAGTTGGATGCGCCGCCACTCAAAGCATCTACGAATAAGCTAGTAAAAACACCAGCACCATTCTTCTCTTGAGCGTATTGAGTTTCGCTAGAAGCTGTTAAAATAGTAATCCCTTCCGCAAGAAGAGCATTGTTTCCGGTAGTCGGAGGTGTACCAGCTATTCCTGAATGACAACTGTCTAACACAATCACTTTACTCTTTGCAGGAGATTCATTTGCTAATTTAAGCAAATCAGTTAATGAAAAACCCTCGTCTCCATCTTCACATTCAGAAGTTATTAGATAACCCCCAGTGCTTTCGATATGGCCATGCCCAGCAAAATAAAAAAGAGCGATTTCACTATCATCTCGAAAAAGTTCTGTGACTTGGCTCTTAAGTTCTTTTCTAGACAGTGACGATTCTTCACTTGTTGAAGTAATTAGCTTAACCCCAAAGTTAAGCGAACCGTCTCCATGACGTTCAAGAATTGTTTTAACGGAATGGGCATCATTAACGCATCCGTACAAGTTACCACCATTTTGATAATAATCTATACCAACAACAAGAGCTTTGCGCATCACGCTAATTCCTTGACTGCGTCGACAATGGATTTTCCTTGCCATTTTACAACTTTGTCTGCAGCGTCTTTCACTACTTTAGAAGTCCTTTCTGCTCCCCAATATTCGATCGCAATAATTGGCTTACCATACTTTTGAGCCATTTCTATCTCTTTGTTAATCCACTTGCTATAACTAGCGTAAACACCTGCAAGTATAAGAACACAACTAGTGCCTTTAACTTTAGCTTCTATTGCTGCTTCAAGTTCCTTGTCGGTACCGTTCGTATGGATAGGGTCATTCTTTGGAACAGAATGGTCATAGTATGAAAGATCTTGTGCATCAATTAACTCAATCACACGGTTATAATTTTTGTCATAGCTCCATGAATGGCTAATAAATAGACGGTATGTTTTACTCATTTTTATCCTCAACTCAAATATTGTTAATTTTATGATTTTTCGTTTTTAACAGGCTTTACTTTAGGCATAACAGTTTTAGTGTTCGTCGGCGGAAGTTGTCTGTTAGTAGCTACTTCCCTAGACTTATCAGGAATGATTCTATTGGGATCTTGAGATCTATTTTTGTCGCTCATGTTATTTCCTAGTGGTAGGTTGATACAAAATATAAGTCTGCTTCTTCTTCTGCTTTTTGAAGAGCACCTTTGTTTCTAGGCAACGTTAAGTTGCCAAGGCATTTTTTTTCGGCTGTTAATGACTTTTCTTTTAAATCAGCCCATTTTGAATGGATTTCATGCTCAGTCCATTTCCCCTCAGCTACATAAAACCAGTCACGTTCTGCTAAAAGAGACAGCTTAGATATTGAATCTCCAAGTTGGTTGAGGGCAGCCAATCGTTTTTTGAATGGTAAGAATGGCTTAATAGCAGTGACAACTTGAGATACGGCAATAATTACACCCCATATAAACGCATGATCTTTCCAGATTGCCCAAGCGGCAATACTTGTAGAGGATGTAATTGCTAGAAAGATGTTTAAATGTTGCTCATTTCGACTTTGCGAAATAGCAAAGTTTTGGATGTAGAGAGAGTGAGTTTTTAACTCTTTCATAAGGTGCCAGTACTTTTGTTGATACACAAATATTCCTTTAAAAATCATTTAATCAATGCGTCTATCTGCATAATATACTTTTACATAACCAACAGCACATTTATGCCCGAGCGAAAACGTAAAAAAAAACAAGGATTACTCCAAATTATGAGGAAAAACATTAACTTATAACAAATTCAACGACTCTTATCCGTGTACATAACGGAGGTTCGCAACTAGCGGAATTATAAGAATGAATAACTTTTATTATGGTAAACACACGTTCGAATAGGGGAGAGCGGGCTTTGAAAAAGTTATATTGGATATATTTCTGACCCTAATTTAAATCCACTTATCGGCTAGTTCGATATAGATTAGTTTTGCATTGCTTGCAGTAATGTATACGCATATTACTATCAACCTTTCCAAAGCCGGTTTCCCATATATTGTGTGAACCGCATTTATGGCATGAGATCCCTTTACCTTTAGTCGGATTATAGTTGTCAATGTAAGCATCAACGGTTGGCCAACTTTCCCAGTTTCGTTTTATACGTGCAGAGTTCCATATAAAGAATCCAACTACGACTAAAACAAATAACCAAAATTCCATTTCCCATCCTCAAAAATATTTAATAAGTACACATTATCAAATCGATAAAATGCAATCACTTACATAAAGCTCAATAGACAACTAAGTTCACAAAATAGACTGTTTTCTATTCATCTGCTCGGCGCAATCCCGTAGCTGGCGTAGCCAGTCGGAGGGTGAGCAAGCGGAATATCTACTGAAATTAAACCTTGGCACGGTCACCGAATATTTTATTTTTTCCTCTAGATCGATCAAGTTAATCATGGGGATAAGACTGACGGGGAACGCTTTGGCGTTCCTGTGTCGGATTTGGGCGATGGATAACTATTCGCTCGTTCCTCACGAAAGTTACCCACACACAAATCAGGTATGACTGATCTTTTGTTAGTTAATTCTTATGTCTATTGATTCTCTTGTTTTGCTTACCTGTTTATCTGTAGGGTTCCCTTTCAATAATTCTTTAGGAATCCATAGAATAAAATCTTTAGGGGGTAGAATAACTATGAGTTTTTGGCGATTGTGATAGAAATTTCAGAGGGATTTTTAGTTAATGGGTATGGTGATGAATCGTATTTTGAGAAGAAGATCACACTGAATTTATTCCAGGTGTATTGAGTCCTACCAAACTAACGGTATGAATGAAATTTAAAGGGGTTATTCAGGAGGAGTGTAATCTTCCCATTCTGGTATATCAGAAATCTGGGTTTCATCGAGAAGCTGATTGATATGATCAACTCTAGAAGAAGCTGCTTGTTGAGTTGCTTTGCTTTCTTTGCTCTTCTTTCTTAGATTACGGTTGAGCATTGCCTTTGCTTTGCTGTAGAAGAGTCCAAACTTCTCAAGGACAAACTCGTATTTGTTAGCAATTTGTCGTGGTGCAGACTCGCCTTCAATCAGAACGAATTGAGCGGTTGATATGAGTCGTCCGGATTTTTTTGCTTTACTGATTAATTCGGTGACGTAATTGACGCAACGCCCCATTCTTGCGGCGATCTGCTTTCGGCTTGGGAACGCGCATTGATTAGAAAGGTTGTAAAAGGTGGATATAGCAATCAATAAAGACTTCTCATCTGCTGGGATGCTTTCATCGCAAGCAACTGCATCAGTCAGTTGGTTGTGATGTTCGAGAAACTTGAGGGTTTGATTAGATGAGGTCATGACACATACCTTCTACATCCGACCATAAATGTGTTTGAACACTGGTTGAATGTGGATACTGGCTGTGTCTATTTTGCATGAGTTGCAGAAGGCAACTAGGTTGATTTTTCATGATTTTGATTCCGAAAGATTTTTAGGGTTGTTTGGTTTCTCACGTCAAACAATGAAACTCTAATCTATAGAAGATCTCTTTAAAGATCAAATGGTAAATTTTAGACACAAAAAAGCCGTCTACTTTCGGGAAGACGGCTCTATGCGAATGCTATGTAGTCAGATTGAGAGTCTAACACATTCTAATTCTCGAAAAATACACTACATAGAAAACTATGTAGTAGCGTGCTATGTAATGCACTTTTTACTCCAAGAATATGCACGAAATAATAGCAATAACACTTTGTCTTGTAAAGTGTCAAAGTGGTTTAAAACGAATCAAATTTACTAGGTTTTATGTTAACTTTTTTGTTCGATGGCTTAAATATGTCTCCAGTCTCTAAATCAATTTTATAACCTTTTGTTACCCAACGACTTACTTCTGATGCACTTATATGAGAGTTGTCTTTCAAGAAAAGCTTTTGGTTGCCGTGGGCGGAACCATACCGACTGTTAATGTATGTCAAAAAGGATATGTTCACGATGTTTTACTGTGTTATTAAAATCTAGCCCAGTAGTCTACCACTTCTTAAACCGTCAATAATATAACACTCAAGCTTAAATTTATAAGCACCTCTCATTTTAAGAATTTTACAATAGTGTATATTTTACACATATGTAAAATATCAAGCTTGTTGAAACTTTGGATAAACAAGCCTGATTTGGATTATATGAAAAACGTAAAACCTATTGATAACTTTAACTATTTGTTTCCTGAGCTTACATTTAAACAATATAAGGTACTGGAAATGTATGCTTCTGGAGCTCCACAGAAACAATTGAGTATCCAACTTGATCTTTCAATTGACACTGTTAAAGAGCATTTACTTTTGATTAAAAAAAAGTTGGGGTGTCAAAATACCCTTGAAATACGCTATGTGTATTTGTCCAGACTTATGGGGGTTATTGCTTTGAGAATGATCAATTTGTAATTTTCATACCCCCTTTTTTGTGGGGTAACGAAACTTTTTGCTTTGCAATATGATGCAGGCGAGTTTGATTCATATTGAATCGGGTTGGTTTGATAAGCTTTATATCGAGAAATTTATGAGTGAACATAAAACAGGAATACTTAGTGTAACTGTTGTCCTCACTGGCGTATCCGTTGAGAGGTTTTTAAACTCTGTGAAAAAATCAGGTCGTTCAAATCGGTCTGAAGCTAAATTACGAATGGAAGACCATTTAGAACAGTTCACAGAAATTTCCTCAGTAGGATCCCGCGTAACGAGAAAATAGTCTCGAAAGTGAGTACTGGTTAAGAATGATGTCTCATCATGAGACTCGAAGGTGGGCTGCCTTCACTACTGCAAAAAGCGCCGCAGAGGGGCGCAGGCGTGCGTAATATGCCTAACAAATTCAGGAGCCTTATCTGGGGCGATGTCCAAGGCTGTTTTTCTACTCAATTAAGCGTGCTGGTTGAGTGGTGAAACAGAGTTACTTGGGAATACCAGACACCACATCCCCTGGATGTGCGCATTCTACTACAAGAATGCTCAAGCCAGTTTGTAGCACGGCTCTTGAAAGAGAGCCCATTGTTTTGTTCTTTTCAAAGACCAAAACAATGTCCTAAAAGGAGTGTGAACATGCAGATTGTATACGGATATTGTAGTGAAGATGATGCGGTTAATTTGTTAGGTCGCTTTGTTGAACAAGGTGATTTTATCAACGTAAAAAAGCTGGGTACGGTTGGGCGTGAACACATTGCGTTTGCCGCCTTGCTCTCTTTTTCTGGGCGCCTCTCCTTTCCTTTCTATTGGAAGGGCGTTCATATCGTTGCCGTTCAAAAACAAGCACAATCAGTCAATCGTCTCACTCTCCCTACCTCAAATAACGCGCGCAAAAAACGTTACCGTAAACTCAATAACACCACCATGACCCCTCAAAATTGGAAACAACACGTGAGCCGTAATCGTGGTTTGAAGTATGCGAGCGATTCATTGTTGTCTTTAGCGTGATAAGGAGAAAGAAATGACCCTCATTCAAGAGCTCAAGTTTTGGGTTGACGTCATTGAACAGACCGCAATCCCTGTCGACGGTGAGCGTTTAACACCGGCGGAGCAAGGGGCATTATCTCAGACGTGCCGAGTACTCGCTCAAACGGCGAATTACGCGGCTGACCAAATGGAGAAAGCATGAAGACACAGAGTAAAAAAGAGTCAGCAGAACAACAGGCTCGCCGCTGCGCCGCTAGACGTCAGATTGAGATCCGAGAAGAGCTTAAAGCTGCGGGTTTAGAACTGGAAGATGGGTTGTATGTGGTGGGAAATAAAGACATTCAAGACCGCTTGAGTCACAGGTAGGACGCGTTATGTCACAACATTCTTTTAATGCTCGTGGTTATCACGTGCTTTGTGGTTGGGATAGGCCACTGCAAGGTTTCTTTCTTGTCATTGAAAAAAGTGATGAGTTGCAATACTCAAACTTGTTTGAAGATGACCCTCATCCTAAATCTTTTGATGTTTTCCTGATTGTATTGGCTCGCTTTGGCATCTCGATGCCTGAGCCGATACTCACGGCGCTTGATGAAGATAAAGCCGCCAATGCTGGCAACCCGTATCACCGCTGGCAGGAGGGACACCTCATTGAAACACGCGGATAACCCCAAACTTCAACACGCCCACAAACAACAAGAAGTCATTCTCTTTGGCCTCCCTCTGAAAATTTTTGCTTTAGCGGCCTTGTGTGGTGGCTTTTTGCTGCTGCTTGCACTGGTGCACTTAGGGTGGTTGTTGGGGCTCTTGATAGGCGGTCTTTGCTGCGTCGCGATTTTTTCGCCCCTTCGCTGGGCGCACAAACACGACCTTCGGGCGTGGGAGCTGTGGCTACACGCCTATTTTGGCAAGTTCACCAAAGAAACCTTACTGAAAAAACGCATGTTCATCATGACTCAACGTGGTGTCATGCCTTACCAACAATGGAAACATCAACATGATAAACGTTCAAAAAAAAATTAATGCGGTTTACTGGCTGCTGGGTTCAATGCTGATTTCAGCTCAGGCGCATGCGTCCGTCTCTCTGGGCGGAGGGGGCAGCGGGGTGTTTGCCAAATTTGCCAACTTTTTACAAGAAGTGGTCGATTTTCTAGGGGGCACGGGCACCTTATTTGTCATCTTCATGTCGGCAGCCGGTGCCATCTTCCTATGGGTTATCGCCCCAAAAGCGGGGGGAGAGGCTTTAGCGTGGTTGTTTCGAGTGTGTGTGGGGGCGATTGCTCTGTTCAGTTTAAGCCTCGTCATTACCTGGCTCAAAGGGTTCTAAATGCAAGCGGCCAATCAATCTATTCAAACCTATGGGGCGGTCGATGAATCGACCGTCTTAACCTATCGTGGGGGCGCACTCGGGGCGATTGAATTGTCGGGTGTCGAGCCAGCTTTATTGAATCCCACCGAAAAAACCGCCATCACGACGTTGCTCCGTAACGTGATCCAACGGTTACCTTTTGAGGTGACGTTTTCACAATACTACGTACATTACCGATGCCCCCCTTTATCGTTTGAACATCGAGATAACCCTCGTGCCCAATTGGTGTCTTTAAGGCGTGCCCAGTTTTTAAATACCCAGCGTGAGCTGTATCAATCGCGCTTGGTGTGGGTGGTTGAACTGCATGAGTTAACCGACTATACCGATATGGGTCGCGAGTTTGTGACCTTGTGCCTTCAAGCCGTCTTCAACAAAGATAAACGCCGCACATTGAAGCAAGCCTTATCGTATCGAGAAGGCGCGTTATTTGATGAGCGGGCGCTGATTGAACAAATCAGCCAGTTAGACGATGTGTTGTCGTCGCTCTCGCTGGGATTGTCGTTTTGTTCGCTGGACAACCCGCGTTTGAGTGCAAGTCGGTTATTTCATTTTCAACAAGCCTTGCTGACGTTTGAGTCCCATTATCTGAATCAACACGCGCGGCATGCGCCTAGTCAAGATTGGGATGCACGCTTAGCGACGGGGGATGTGGCGGGTGTACACATTGAAGGCGTGGATTACCTCAAACTGTCTCATCAGCACACCGTTTATGCGCGCATCGCGGCCGTGCAAGGTGTGGGGATGACGCACACGCCAGAATGCGCATGGGCCAGTGATGCAAGGCCGGTCTCTGAAAAAGGCAATTACCTCTTTTTTACGCGTTTTGCGCCGTACTCCAAGCAGCAAAAGCGCGCGATGCTCAAAGACGAAGAGGACGCGTTGTTTCGCTCTCAAACTCGCTTCACCGATTTAATGAAAGGCGACGTCGGCTCTGGCGCCGTGTTGCAGCGATTGCAAACCAACCCTCATCTCAACGCGGTACTCCTTGATTTAGACCGCATGAGTCGTGACGATGATAAATACGGTTCGTGGCTCTCTTATGTGGTGGTGTTTGATACTGACCGAGCGCGCTTGGACGCTCAAGTGAAAACCATGAATGCGCTCTTGGAAAACTCAGACTTCTCTTTGTTATGGGAGACCCAAGGACTGGTACACGCCCACCGTTCGATGCTGTTAGGGGCGAATGAAACGCCCATTCGTCATTGTGATTTGAATGCGAGCCAAGCCGCCGCGTTATCGCTGTTTTTTCGCAGTCATGAAGGCTTTCCGACTTTTGAACTGGGTAACAAGCAAGAGGAAGCGCTCTATGTCTTTGAGAGTGACGATGGGGTGCCTTTTCATTATACGCCCTTCATTGGTGACAAGTGCCTGGTGCTGGGGACAGGTCCGACGCGAAGCGGTAAGACCTTTCTCAAGCAGTGTGTGGCCAATCACTTTGTCAAACTGGGCGGGCGTTATTGTGCGCTCGATATTGATGCAGGGAGTGAGCCTCTGGCGCACTTTTTTAAAGATGACGCCGGTCTCTTTTGCTTAAAGGACGCCAGTACCTCAAAGGGGTTCAATCCTTTCTCGATGAGCGTTGGGGCAGGGGATGACGTCTTTGTTCGTCATATGCTGGGATTGATTCAAGGCATGCTGTTACTCAATGACAGTGTAGAACTTCAAACCTTAACGGCCATTGAGCAGCCTAAGCTTGAAGAGGCCATCATTCACACCATGGCGCAAACCGGCAAGCTGGGCAGTTTTTCTGCGATGATGGGTAAGTGCCCACCGTCTCTGCATGAAAAACTCGCCAAATTTAAGCGCGGGGGTATTTACGGGAACTTGTTTGATAACGATGTGGACGCCATCGGGGCGATAGATAAGCCGTACTCGGTGTACAACACCGAAGGGGTAAAGGATTCGCCTAAGCTTGCGGAGTTGGTGAATACGGAAATCTTTTTTCGTAGCGTTCGTCTCTTTGAGAATGCCAAGCACCGCAGCGTGCCTAAATTTTTTGAAATCGATGAATGCCAATACGTATTGTCTCAAAAAGGGGCAGCCGAGTTTGCCATTGCGAAAGCACGAACGTGGTTTAAGCATGGCGGCGGCATGGGGTTTTGGACGCAAAGTCCGAAACACTACAGTGATTTGGAAGAGTGGAGCACGCTGCGAAGCGCCGCGACGACCTTTTGGTTTATGGCCGACCCTGAAATGAGCCGTGAAGAGTATCAACACGCTTTTCCGATGCTCAAACCCGCAGAGCTCGATGCCATTCAATCCCTCATTCCGAAGCAACAAGCGTTCATTAAGCAGCCCGATAAGGGCATTGCCAAAGTCATTAACCTGTTTGTTGAGCCGGAGCAATATGTGATCGCCACCTCCAGACCTCATGAAGCGGCTCGCGCGCAAGCGGTGTTTGCACAGGAGGACGATGTGGACGTGGCCATTGACCGCCTTTGTGAGGAGCTCAACCTAAAGTAAGGAACGTTATTATGAAATACACCCCTATGGCGCTGCTGGTCAGCAGCGTCCTTGGTTTTTCTTCTCCCTCCCACGCATCGGGGTTTCCGGTGGTCGATGTGGCCAACTTACTGCAAATGGTCACGCAATACTCCACCCTACTGAAAGAGTATTCACAAATCCTCAATCAAACCGGTATTGCGGGCAATGATTTGGTGATTTCTATTCAGGAATACGAGCAAACATTGCGAGAGTACCAAACGTTGCTCAATCAAGTCGAAGGGCTCAAGGGCAAAATCGACCGCCGTGATTATGCCGCACTAGAGCGCGAGCTGCGTCGCCGTGGCTTGCAATACGCAGGGCAACAAGAAACGCAAAATAACGCCATCGTAGAGGCGCGTTATGGGCGTCTTCCTAACGAATCAGAGTATGAGCAACTGTCACGCCAAGCGACGGGAGGCTACTCGGATGCGCAGCAACGCCAATACTTACAGGCGGGGGAGGCGCATCGACAAGGCGCCAATATTGAGTATTACCAATCCAGGCAATCCGCCCTTTCCCAAGACCAAGCGCAGTTAGACCAATTGCGCTTGAGTTTGGGCAATGAGAGTGAGCTGGCGACCTTACAAACCTTGGTGGAGCAAAATCAGGTCATTATCGACCAACTCAGTTTACGCAATGATATGGCGCTCTCGCAGTATGCGGGCAGTGCTCAGCTCGATAACCGCGTCGCAAAGGGGGTGCTTAATTCTCAACAAGCCCGTTTAGAGCGAATGAATACCGCGCGTGAGCAAGGCGTAACCGTGGATGAGAGGCCGATCAGATGAGCAGTCCTGACAGTGTGTTTAGACAAACCTTTTCCACGGTGGTGCACGAGTTTGTCGATAGGGTGATGACTCACCCTGAGATGGCGTCATTCAGTTTGGCGCTCTTAGTGACCTTATGTGTGGTGCTGATCTTTACCGAAATTGCCCGCTTCATGCTGATTGGCTGGGAGCCGGAGAACATCATTCAATGCACCTTGACGGTGTTTCTGTCCGCGTCCCTTTACTTTTCTTATAACGCCATCTTTGATGTGTTGTTTGAGACCATGGACAACGTGGGCTTGCTGATTTTTCAGATAGGCACTGGCACGCGCGATTCGATGTTTTTGTTTAAGTTGATTAATAACGCTTTGCTCAGCATGTATCAAGAAGAGGTCAGTTTGTGGGATTTGTCGATAGGCGACGTCTTCATCTGGGGCGTTTGGCAATTGATCGGTTTGATCCTCACGCTGGTGCTCTTTTTGATTGGCTCATGGGCGGTCTGGTGTTTGTTCTTGGCGAAAGTCCTCGGACTGATTTTTGTCCCCATGGTCGCGCATCCCCTCACGCGGCCTTTTTTTGATGGCTGGCTCAAGTTCACGTTAGGCAGTTTGGTGCTACTGGTCGTGGTGCGCGCCTCGGGTGTCCTCGCGGGACTCGCCATTCAAGCGCAGTTTAAAGCGTCGGGATTACTGCAATGTGGCGGGGACTTATTAACCTCCTGTTTGGCCGTTGGGGGGCGAAGGGCGGGGTTTTCTCCGGCCGATAACATGGAATTGATGGTGACGATGGTGTTGTCCATTCTCATTGTGGTGTCGAGCATCAGTCTATCGAGCGCCTTGACGGCGAGCGTCGTGTCGCCAAGTGGTACGCGTGCGATGTCTCAAGGGGCGTCTAAGGCGGGACAGCTTGCTATGAAATATCTGAAAGGCTTTAAAGGAGGTTAACGATGGAACCGGTGATTCGAGCCGATACGCCCAAAGAAACCCATGTCGATAAACCGCGTTTACGTACTGAGCGTAATCGTTGGTTTGTGGCGGTGTTAGGGCTCACGATGGTGGTGTTAGTGATGCTCTTTTTTTTGTTTTACGCGTTTGAAAAGGCGGGTAATAACAAAGAAATTGTGTATGTGAAATTAGAGCCTGCGGGCGGTTGGTCGGTGGTGGATTATCAACCACAAGACCAACAACTGTTTTTTAAAACGACCATTGATGCCCTGTTGCAGCGTTTTGCCATTGCGCGCTTTGGGGTGAATCCCCCGACGATAAAAACCGACTGGGGGGAAGCCAGTGTCTTTATGTCACCCACTTTAGCAGCGGATTTTATTGATCCGCAGGGGTTTGATGCCCTATCGAAAATGAAAGCGGTAGAGAAATCCGGTAACCAAGCGGTGATTGATATTGAGCGCGGCGTTGAGCATTACGATGAAGTGATGTGGTCGCGCAGCGAGCAAGACCAAAGCGTGTCCATTCGCAGTAACGTGTACTTAACCCGAACGCTGATTAAAGGAGGGCGTAAGCTTGCGCCTGAAAAGTTGGTGCTTTCTGTCTTGTGGCAGCTCAAAGACAAAACGGAGCTGGCCAAAGATGACTTAGACGCCTTGCGGTTAAACCCCATTGGATTAACCGTTTTATCGTATCAGCTCAATAAGGAGCGAACATAATATGAAATTTTGTCACTGGGTCGCTTGCTTAAGCGGCCTTTTTTCGGTCGGTGTGATGGCAAAAGCGTGTCAACCTTTGCCGCACCAATCGGGAGAAATCATTACCGTGAAGGCGGCCAGATATTTAGGTGCCCGCGTTCAGTTGCCGGCTAATTTAATCAGTCCCCCGACGACGTCGAATGCGTTTTTGTGGGACGTGACCGGCATAGTGGGCACCAATCAGCTTCTCATCAAGCCCAATAGCGCCGTCAAAGAAGGGGCAAGTACCAATATCTATGCGTTTACCGACGATGGCCAAGTGATTGATATTCAAGCAAGCAGGGTGCCTGCCAATAAAAATCAAACCTGTGTGCTTGTGAAGACTCGCGGGTTTATGGACGCGCAGACAAAACAAGCGGTCTCTTCTTTTGTGCAAACACAAAAAGTGGCGACGACGCCTTCGGTTGCCCCGCAGGCGCAGGCGACCATTGAACGTTTAAAGCTTGAACTCAAGACCGTCAATACGCACCGCAAGGAAGAGAAAAACCGCGCCATCATTGAGGCGTTGCGTAAGTACCGTTATCGCATTTACACCCGTTACCAATGGGATGAAGGTGACGGTTTTATTGGTCAAAACGTGGTGTCGGACGCGTATGACGATGGTCAATTTACTTACATTCGCCTGGCAAACCCCAATCGCGGCATTTTAAGCATTGAAACGCAAATTGGAGGGAAAGCCGCCATTGCGCCGATGAAATATGACGACGCGTACGGCATGTACAAAATCACCGGTATCTACCCACGTTTAAGGCTGCATTTGGATGATGTCACCGTGGAAGTCAAACGCACGGACTTTGTGACGCGAGGGAAGGGGTAGCTTGTGAGTACACTTAAAGAAAGGAGCCTAGCGCACGCGAAAAAGTGGGCATGGTTACTCGTTGTCTTGCTGCTTGGTGTGTTGATTGTGGCCATGCAAAAACTCAGCACAAGCCCCGAAGAGGCACAGGTGGTTGCGCCCACGTCGCCACAGGCCGAGCCCCAAAGCCAAACCCCGTCGGTACGTGAGAGCATTGAGGGGATCACCACCGAGCGCGAGCGGGCGGTGGACACCGTGGCGTCATTGACCGAAGACACGAAAGTCGCTCAAAAGGTAGAGGAAGTGTTACCCGAGGTGCCTGACGCGTTGGTACGCGCCCGTGAGCAGCAGCAAGTGCAAGACTATTATCGTGCTCAGCAAGCGGCGAGCAGTCCATGGCGACGCTCTAATGGGGTGTCTGAGGCGCCGATATTGACCCAAGCGCCTTCTCCTATTGCCGTTCAAGCGAATGTACTTGGCGATCGTGAGGATTTGCTCTCCACCGATGCGCAGCGACGAAACCTGAAATCGAGATTGGCTGAGCTGGCGAAGCTGAAAGAGCGCATTCAATCAGGGCAATACTCGATGGGGGACGGCGAGGAAGCCATCACCGCGATGCAGGCGCAATTTACCCCGCCGCCCGAGGCCATCGTCGGTTATACCGATGAAAACCGTTATAACGCGTCCACCGAAGGGCTGCTGACGCTGCCCATCGGCACCATCATACCGGCGGTCACCGTCATGAAAGCCAACAGCGACCGCTTAGGCACGTTTAAGGCGGTGGTGTCTCAAGACGTCATGGACGTCAACCAAACGTGGGTGCTCATTCCCAAAGGCTCAGAGCTCATTATTAAGAGTTTTCGTATGAGCGGCGCGAATGAGGCCATTAATAGCGTGGTCGGGATGAGTGTGCCATGGATAGTGCTGCCCGACGGCAACAAGATTGACACCAGTAAATCGAGCGGTCTCGACCGTGAGGGCATGGGGGGCATCAGCGACCAAGTTGACCATCATTGGATGGAGCAATTTTTGGGCGTCGCCGCGTATGCGTTGGTGGCCAATAACACCTCTTATGAGGGAACCGGCAACGACTCTGACAGCAGCTATGAGTTAGAAGTGGCGCAAGGGCTGCGTGATCAACTGGCGCCACACGTTCAAAAATACCTTCAACTGCGGCCAACGAACGTCATTCGTTCAGGCCAAAGCATGAACATCATCATCGAGGATGAGGTCTTCCTCAAGCCTTGGCGAAACATCTACGAGGACTATCTGTGAAATTAACAAGGACATTATTGATTTTGGGGGGCGTGATTGCCCCTCATGCTTTTGCCATGCCACTGCCTGACGTGGACACGCTACAAGTGTCCGCTCGCACGCTTTACCCGCCAGAGGTGAGGACGGTCGGTGAGGCGGCCACGTGGTTACTTGAACCTTTGGGGTATCACATTGTGACGGATTACCCCGCCCCGAAAAGTGCGCAGGGGATATTGATTAAGCCTATCCCGACGGCGGCTAAGATGCACCGTACGATGCCCGTGACACACGCGCTTCAACTGTTAATCGGTGAAGGCAACAGCCTCATTGTGGACAGAGAGCACAAACTCATTACGTTTTCAAAGGGGGTGCTGCTATGAACAAACTCTTATTAATCGGTGGCGCCTGCGTCTTGCTTGCGGGGTGTTCAACTCCGACGTACACCGGACAAGGGGAATATTTTGAATTGGACAACGTCAATCTGGTTGAACGTGATCTATCGCGGCTTGAAAGTGTTCAGCTTGCCGATACCCGTTTAAGCGCCTCATCTTCTGAGCCTTCCAAACGCGCGATTCAACCCATGGCCACGTACGTGGTGTATGAGGGAGAGCCGCTCGGCATTGCGCTGCGTCGTTGGCTAAAAAGCGAAGGCTATCGCAATGTCGCGTGGTCAATCACGCCTGAGCATCAAGCGCTTTTGGATGCGCCGATGGAAAAACAAGCCTTTACCGGCAGTTTTAAAAAAATCTGGGATGACATTCAAAAGCAACAGGGCTTCAAACTGCACTTGGTGCAAACCACCTACCAGGGTCAGCCCGTGGCAGGGGTGTACGACTTTGACGGGAAAGCGCGCCTGACGTACGTCAGTGGCCAATCCTTACGTGAGGTGGTGAAACAAGTGGTGCTCAATTACGAGTTACGTTGGGGCGAGTCGTTGACGCATAAGCGCTCTTGGCTCGCAAGCAATGATTATCAATTTAGCGCCGATTATTACCTGTTGACGCCATGGGATGACATTGACGGTGCGTTGGCGACGGTCTTAGACGGTTACCCCGTCACGGCGTCTATTTTGGATTCGACCGGACAGGTCTTTATTGAGGAAGCCTTATGAGGTGGATACCCCTATTACTCGGCGCACTGGTGTTAGCCGGTTGCGCGTCACAAGAATATCAAGACAACATCGAACGCAATAAGGCGGTGCAACAAGAGATCGCAGATAAGAGTACTTTTATTGAAAAAGCGAAGGTGACTCGCATCAGTAAGCCGCCTCAATCGTTCGCTCTGTTGACGCCGCCTAAAGGCGATGAATGGATGAAAGAGACCATTACCGTGAACGTCAGTGATATGCCGTTATCGGTGGTGCTTGAAGAAATCATGGTAGGCGTCGACACGCCCGTCTTTTTTGGTGAAGGCATTAACCCCAATCTTCCGGTGACCTTGAACTATTCGAACGCGCGAGAAGATGTGCTCAACCTATTATCGCGTGAGGTGGGGTACAGCATTGAACACCGTTCAGGACGACTTGAGGTCTCGGCGAGTGTGACGCGCACCTTTTCGCTGAACATTCCTACGGGGAAAATGTATGGACAACTCGGCTCACAGGGCAGTCAAACCGAAGGAGAAGCGACCATTGAAGGTCAATACCTGAACGTGAAGTATTCGGATGTGGACATCACCACCGAAGTGGCTAATGACATTAAATCTCTGCTGGGCGGCGGTGAAAAAGCACAAGGTGCCGTCTCGGCCTCCGTCAGTTTAAGTTCGATCACGGTCACCGCGACACCAGACCAAATGCAGGCCGTGCAAACCTTGATTGATCATTATCAGGCTGAACTGTCCAAACAGGTGGTGCTCGATGTGCAAGTCCTTGAGTTTCGCTCGAACTTAGGGACTGAGCGCGGCGTGGATTGGAACATTGTACGAGATACCGGTGACGGACTGGTGCAATTTTTTATACCAGGCACCAATACCGTGTCCAAGCAAGCGGGGTATGGCGTGGCTTTTCAGGGCTCTGGCAAATGGTCAGGCACGGAAGCGCTCATCAAAGTATTAGAGAAGCAAGGCAGCGTCTCAACACAAACGCCTATCACGGCCATGGTGCTCAACAATCAACCGGCACGCATCACGCAGCAAACGCTTGAGCCTTATATCTATGAGGCGTCGTCTGAAAGCAGTGAGGGCGTGGTCTCAGCCAGTGTGACACGCCGCGAAGAGGTGGAAGGGGTGGACTTTATGGCGACCGCGAATGTGCAGCCTGAGTATGTGTGGCTGCGCCTCTCCGGCCAGCTTCAAAAAATCACAGCGCGAGAGACTCAGACCGTGGAAAACATCGATTTGGGCTTTTTAACCAAGCAAAAATCGGAGATCACCTTTGCCAATAAATTGCGTTATGGGCAGACCTATGTGATCGCGTCGGTGAAGCAGACCTCAAAAGTGGCGGAGAAGACCAAAAACTTCTGGTCTGACTTGTTGGGCGGGACAGGCAGTCAAGATACGTCGGTGGAAACCTTAGTGTTGCTCACGCCTAGAAAAGTGAAATAAGGAGGCATTATGCAGTTACCGCATCGCGTGATTTTACGCGACAAAAAACAGCTTAAACGCCATCGAAAGCAGATCCCCGCCGCGTATGAATGGGTGAGTGAAGAGGAGGGAGGGACGTTTATCCGCTCCTATCATGATGCCCCCGCCGTGAGGCTTGGGGATGCGCTTAAGCAGCAATTAGAAAAATCAGGGGACGCCATAGGCACCCTGATTTTTTTTCAGCCGTTCGACGAACTCTGGTATGGCTGCGCCTTTGACCATGGCGTGTTGGTGCGAGAGCACATCGGCTCTGTGGCCTCATTAGAAGCGCTGTTTGCCTACGAACTTCATCATGCCGAGCACCTTCTGGTGACAAAAAAGAAAGAAGAAGGCCAGGACAGTGAGCCTGCGCTTCCCTTCTTTCCTGATAAGCAAATCCAAGTGCCCCCCATTGAATCCGGTGACTGGCAAGCGTTTACGCTTGCTCCCGCCGCGTCAAAAGGCATGAAAAAGCGCACACAAACATTGGGGGTTATCGGGCTCATTGGCGGCGTGCTCGCGGGCGGATGGTGGGTTTTATCACCGCCCTCTGACGCCACGTCCACTCAAGCACAGAGCGTGCCCACGCTGACGGAAAAAGAGACCTTCAAGGCCACCTTTATGCGTCAACCGTTGGCGTATCCGCTCATTCTGAATGCCGTCGCGATGGCCATTGAGGCGCAAACCTTACCCAGCGCGATGGTGCTGAGTACGATCACACTCGATCCCAAGGCCAATCTTTTGATTGGAACCGTGGAAAAAGGCGATTCAAGGCTCAAAACCCGCCGCGATTGGGCATCAAAAGGAGAGACAAGGCAAAGCCAATGGGATGAGCATCGGGCTCAACTGCGTTCGCCTATTTTACCGACGGCGCCATGGCATGACGTCGATGTGGCCGCATTTTTACCTGATGTCATCGATGCGCTTGAGCCATTTGGTGTCGACGTCAAGGCCGAGCCGGAGGTCTCTCATGGTGAAGTGAGGGCGCATCCTTTTACTCTGACGATGACGGGAGAGTTAGGCGCCTTGGCGTTAATGGCGCCCATTCTGAACGCGTCTTTTATTACGGTAACGGCGTTTGACATGACGCTCAGTGGCGACGCTGTCTCTCAATTAACGTTAAAAATAACAGTACAAGGGGTCAATCATGACCGATAAAAAAACGGACTCGACGTTAAAGCGAGTCAATAAGAAAACCATGGCGATGGGGGTGTTGGCGGCGCTCATGCTTGGGTGGCTGATTTATGATACGGCGCCGATGTTCTTTGAAAGTCCTCCGCCTCTTAAGCCGGCGTCATTAGAAGACCCACTCTTTGAGGAGATAGGTGAGACGCCGCCGCGTGACCTTGTGACGACGTCACCTCCTCCTCAAGTCGTATCGGCAGGAGCCAGCGTGAACCTAGCCCCTACGCCCGTGCTTATTGACACTCAAGCGTTAAACTTGCCTTCAAAAACGGTAACAGTGTCACTGACCTTGCCTCAAGCGACTCAGCGCGCGTTAACGGCGTTAGAGTCTCAATATCAAAGTACGCTTAGTGACGCGGCCAACAAAGCGAAACTCAGCGAAACTCAGAGTGCGAAAGCGCTTCAAGACGCCTTAGATAGGAAGCCTATCGTCATTGAGCGCCCTGTGTTATCGGAGCCGCCCACGGCGCGTGAGCAAGTGGCGAAATTGCAGCTCAAAAGCATTGTTAAGGGCAAGCAACACAGCAGCGCCTGGTTTGAGCTCGAAGGGGAGCTTTTCCCTGTGAAAGAGGGGGCGTGGATACAAGATGTGAAAGTCCATCGCCTGACGAAAAATACCGTCGTTCTCCTTGATAAAAGCGGGCAAGAGCACGTGAAGTATGTGATCCAATCGCGCCCCGTGAGTGAGGAGGTCATCGATGAACGCTGAGCAAATTCTGCAAACTGACACGCTTAAAACGCTCTATTTCACCTCTCAAGACACGGTATTGATGGCCGATGGCACGTTGCAAACGTGTGATTTTGATAGCCCCGCCATTGAAAGCATCAAACAACTGGTGAAAGCCAACCCTGAGCAGTTTGGGTTTGATTTTGAGCCCGATTTACTCGTGCGTTTCACCTCGCGTTCGCACATTACTCAATGGCTCACAGACATCAGCAAGGAGGTGCCGGCGGCGCCTTCCACTTCTCTTTTGCAGCAATCAGAAACCGCCACTCGGGCAAAGCGCGTGCTTGAACAAGCGGTCTTGAAAGGCAGCTCTGATATTCATATTGAATTGTTCAAACATCAAACTCGCATCGAGGTGCGCGTCGATGGCCGCATGACGGAACTCATGAAGCCGATTGGCGAATATGAGTACGGCGAATTGCTGATTGGTTACCTCTTTAATGAGCTGTGTGAGGACAAAGATGACGATTTTCATGTGGGCACCATCAACAATGGACGATTGTCATTACCGCTTGATACACCCAATGGGAAAAGGGAGACCCAGTGGCGACTCGCGTACATTCCTGCCAAAGACAAAGGCGGTCAATGTACGCTTCGTTGGCTCAATAAGGAAACCTCAATCCCGACGTTAGACAACATTGGCTGGGAGGCCGGACACGTCAATGTGATGCGCGACTTCATGAACAGTGCCAGCGGCATTTGTTTGATTGCGGGTCAAACGAGCTCTGGGAAAAGTACCACGATTGCGGCGGCGCTCAGTGAAATGAAAAGGCAAGGCCGCTCCATTAACACGGTGGAAGATCCGGTTGAGTTTGATTTGGGGGTGATTCAAACGTCCGTGACCGCAAAACAAGGTCAAGACAACCACTTTAATACGTACACCAAAGCGCTGCTTCGGCACGACGTCGATATTGAATCGCACGGTGAGGTGCGAGACGGAGTCGGGGCTATGGACGTATGCCGAAAAGGGGAGACGGGACAAATCATGTTTTCCACGCTGCACACCTCCAGTGCGGTCGGTATTGCTCACACCCTTAACGAGCAAATGCTCGTTCCCAGTGCCCTACTGGCGGCGCCGGATTTAATGAAATTGTGGATATATCAAACGCTGGTTCGAACCGTATGTCCTCATTGCGCCTTATTGCTAGAGCAGGCAAAGGAAACGTGGTCAGAGCAACAAAAAACGCACTTTGCTGTATGGCAAGCATCGATGGCTTCATTTAACCCAAAATCGCTGCGCTTTCGCAACCCCGAAGGGTGCTCGCAGTGCGTTGAAGGGGAAAAAGGTCGCACGACGTTGATTGAAATGGTGGTGCTCGATGATGACGACCGCGCCCTCATATTATCACGAGATTATCTGGCGTGGTTAAAGGCGCTGAAAGTCAAAGGATTCAAGAGCGTGGTTGACCATGCCAACTTGAAGATATTAAGAGGGGAAGTGGATATTTTCAGTGCGGCTGGGCGCGTTGATGGTCTGTTTCCTAAAGACACGAACGCCGTGTACCAAGGCTTATGGGAGGAGGTGAAGGATGAGCGTTCGACTTAACCCTCAAGAGCAAGTGCGCTTAATGGGCACCATTGAACGACTGGCGAAGGCGGGGATGCCGCAAAAAGCCATCGCGCATCAATTGGTGAAATTTGGCAGTAAAAAGGAGAAGGCGGTTGGGCAAGTCTGCGCTCAGACTCTCAAACAAGGTCGATCATTTTGTCAGGGATTGGAGCCTTACTTGGCCAACACGGCCTATTTGGCGCTGCTCTCTGGCGATCGTGCGGGTCGTTTTACTCAAGGCGTCAGTGACGCGCTTGCCGCGTTGCAAATGGCCAAATCGAGCACCGGATCTCTTGCCGTGGTATTGGTTAAACCGACGCTTGGCATGATGGCGGTCTTGACGTTGAGTGCGATGGCCAGTGCCCTGCTATTTCCAGCCTTAGAGGCGCAACTTCCCCGTACAAGGTGGGATGCATTGAGCCTAGCGGCTGATGCTTTTGGTTTGTTCTGGTTGGATTATGGCCTGTTTATCTTCACGTTCTTGGCGCTACTGACCGCCGCGCTTGGACTGTCTCTTGGGCGCTGGACAGGGCATTTTCGCTCTCGTGTCGATAATTGGCCGATTTATCGTCAATACCGTCATATTCACTGCACCAACTTATTAACGGCGACCGCGCACCAAATCGCGATAGGGGTGTCGCTCAAACAAGCGCTCACCCTCTATCAATCCCATGCCCCTGTGTATGTGGCGGCTCATATTGGGCGAATGCTGCAAAACATTGGACGAGGCGAAACCAATGTTGGGCATATTTTTGATACCGGCTTATTGCTTGAAGAAGAGATGGACAGTCTGAAAGTGTTGGGCGGTATTGGTGAGACGACGGCCACGTTAAAACAATCGGCATCGATGCACGCCGCAAAATTGCATCAAGAAATCAACACGCTGAAATCCATGGGGCTGATTGGCTTCAAGCTGATGGCGGCGCTCACGGGCATGTTGCTCATTTTTGGCGCGGTGTTGCTGTTTTTCAACATCGCCACTCGTTTAATTTAAAAAGGAAACATCATGAAAAAGACAATGAAACTACGCTCTACCCGTTTGGGTCGTAAACAACAAGGCGCGGCCATCATGGACAATCTCATTGCGGTGGGGTTTGTGGCGCTAGCTTTGGTGTTCATCATCGCGCAAGTCCCTAAGCTGCAATATCAATGGAACAAAGTGCAATTTCAATCTCAAGTTTCGGAGATTGTCCAGGCGACGGTCGCGTGGAAAAAGAGTCGTCCTAACTTTGATACGGTCAGCCTCAATAAAGTCTGCCTTGATGGCGAGTTATCGAACAGTGTGTGTGGTACGGCAAACGATGGTAAATCGACGAACCCATTCGGCGGGGATTGGGCGGTGACTGTGAACACGGGTTCAAAAGGGCTTTTTGATGTGAAGGCCACCTTACCCTCAGACCCCGACCGCGTAGTGAGCTTAAGTAACACCATGTCAGCGGCCACGCGTGGTAACTGTATCGAGGCGGCGGGTTGCTCGACCATTGCCACCACGGGCACCGATATCACGATGACCTTTTAATCATCGCTTTGGAGTCTGCGCTCGCGCAGGCTCTAAGGCAAGGAGGCTCTATGCCAATAAGGCGTCAACGTGGGTTCTTATTGATGGACGTGGTGATGACTTATGGGGTGTGGGTCGTCGCGATTGCGGCCACCCTTGCGGTGTTATTACCTAAAGCCCTGACACTCACCGAAGCCGTTCAAATTGACCGCACTGTCGTACAGTTTCAAGAGCAAAGTGAAGCGCATTACTACCAACAAGTATTAACCACGCGCTGTTTACCTCAAACGGCGCTGTCCCTCTCTGATTTACCCCCTTTAACACCCGATGGATTGGCGCATTACCAAGTGGGGTATCGACAAAGTGCCGCTGCCAATACGCCGCCTATCGGTATCGAGGTGAGCGTCACCCTAACGCGCCCCCATTCATTGAATACAGTCGCCGCGTATTCCGCCCCTGAGCAGATATCGCCGTCTAAGGTCTTGATTTATTTTACGCCCTTAGTCGTTGACCTACCCGATTGGGCGCATTGGGACACAACAACAGGATGCTTAAAATGATGCACCGAAGAAACAAACAACAAGGCTTTATCATCATATCAATGATGGTGGTGTTTGGTTTTCTCTCACTGGTCGGCATTCAGTGGGCGAACATGCAGGAAAAGCGCAACGTTCAAGCCAATGCTAACTCGTTTTATCACCATGTACTGCACTTACGCCAGCAAATACACGCGTACACGGCAAGACAATTTCAAAAAGGCATCGCCATTGATCAAAGTGCGCTTTTTCCTAGTCGATTGGACAGTCTCGTGCCGGAGTTTTATGCGCCTTGTTCGACTACTGACAATGAAGCGGGGCGCTGCAAACCTTACGACCAAACCCCTTGGGGGAAGATAAACAATAGTGACTACCGAATCGTCGGGGTCGGTGGAACGCCGTCTAACCCTGATTTTTATCGCGCGGAGCTTGATATCAAACTGCCTCCCGCGAGCGATGACGCTTATAAATACGAGCGCGCCGCCACCTTAAGTCTGTTCTCAAAAATCCCAAGCATTGTGTTTGATGAGCCGAATAACCTCATCACCCTTCGCATTGACCGTCCCGATAAAGCCTTTGCTTACGACGGATTGGTCAAACGAAGCGGGGATGATTCGACGCTGCTTGGGGATTGGGATATCGGGGGGAATTTCGGTATCACCAACACAAAAGATGTGTCACTTCGAGCCAGTAATGGCTCTCAAATACCGGTGAGCTCAAAATTGTCAGAATCCACTACCGCAAGGCACGGGCAATGGGTGGACAAACCTCAGTGTATCCGAGGTCAAACGGCGCAAGCGAACCTATCGATTTCAAGTATTGACGTTGATACCCGTTATTACACCCACCTTGGTGGATTGAAACCTTACATCTTGTCGCAAACGGCTACCCGATGGCGAGTTGGAATATCGATCAGCGTCAAGATAAACAGTACCGGTCGAGAGACCATATTAACCAGCGGCGAAGCGTTATTAACCGCGTATTGTCGCTAACAACGAAAAGGAAATGACGATGAAAAAACGGCTGTACCCAATCATCACCACTATCATGGTGGCCACGTTAGCGCTGCCCGCATCATCCAAAGTGACATTGGATGATGTGTACGCCGCCGATGCACCGAAACGAGCACGAGACTTGGCCAACAATGCCGCCCATATGGCGCGACATAGTAGCCCTCTAAGACCAAATATAGGTGACTCATCATCTAGTCAAGCTGTCAATTTCTCCATCGGGGGAGAAGCAAACAGCGTGCGAACCATCAACCTCAAACCCGTCACGGGGTGGGCATGTGCGCTCAGTAAAGTCAGCGGGTATTATGGACGAGGCTTAAAAGGCAATTATGCGCATGTCTATAAAGCTGGCAGCATGTGGAAACTGAAATCGGGGCGGGCGAGTTGTGGGGGGTGCTCCGTCGCCGCTGAAGCCATTTGTTGGGAGACAAAGTAACTAAAAAAGCAAGAGGCATGTACGCCTCTTGCTTCATATAACCTTCGATCATAAGAAAGGCAAAATAAGAACAAAAGATCATAGATAAAAGCCTATTTAATCAGATAATTAAGGTGCTTAATTGTTATAATAGAACCCTACCAATAAAAGGAATGTGGTCATGAAAAAAACACCCATCGTACTTGCTCTGTCTCTCTTATCTAGCCCTGTTTTTGCTATTACCAATGGCACCAATGTGGATTGGCAAAATGATTTTGATGACATGGTTAAAAACAACTGCACCGGAATGGTTGTCGGAGGTAATCAACTGCTAATCGCCGCTCATTGCACGGATTTAACCAGTATCACCTTTGCTGATGGTACCGTCATGGATGCTGTGACTCGTGACGATCACCCTAATTATTTGTACTCAAGCTCTGGCAATCAATACGACGTTTCCGTATGGACGTTGCCGCAAACAGCAAAAACTCAAAATATTCACTATTTTGCAGATTTGAACATTCAAACCACCTCGGTAGGAGATACCGTTAAAGCCTATGGTTTTGGGGGGAATAACCCTTTAGCTTATGCTGAGTTACACATAGACACGTTGTCATCACTATCTTCAACTGCCCTAGAGTCAACAGCCATTTCAGGGGATCTCATACAAGGGGATAGCGGAGGTGTTTGGATGCATGGTTCCTCGATAGTAGCCATAAACGAATCCTTTAGTAGTGGCCGATTATCGTATGGTACAGACCTTCACTACGCTAAAGATTTCCTACTCGAAAAAATCAATGGTTGGCATTACCCAACGGTTCTGAAAGGCACGGGCACTCAAACGATTAAGGTTCAGTCTTTACATCAAAATGCCGTGGTGGATGCCGCTTATGTTGCTGGTGACGTCACGATCACGGGTGGTACATGTCAAACCTTACCAACGATTAATGCGTTCGATACTTGTACGTATGAACTGAATGTAACGGGTTCTGGCCAACTGCACCTTACCCCCAATGAAGTGATTGATATCAATCCTGTTACACCAACGCCGGTTCCACCTCCGACAACGACCCCAAGCTCTGGCGGCAGCGGTGGTTCTCTTGGCTTTTTATCTCTACTTGGATTAGCGGTGTTTGGACGTTTAAGACAGAAGTAAGGTGAGTTATGGATTACAAAATCAACGACCCTGTGGTACTTGAAATGCTTGATGGGAATGATTGGCGCGTGATACACACCACTTACCGTCAAGCCATACGACTACTCAGAAAAACGCATCATCGCGGTTATTTGTTGTACCGCGAAGGCCAGCGGTGGGATGGAACAACCTGACGCTTTCACGTCGTTCAATTGTCGGCTTCACCTTGCCCCAACAAGCGTTGCTTATTGCCGTCACACTGAACCTTATTGGATAATATTGTGATACTTTTTATCAACACACTTTTACTGTTCATTTTCCTATATAGATTACTGACCTTTTCACATGCCCCCTCAACTAAGGTAAATCTGATACGGGGTATCAAAGGTATCGTCATTTTGCTGGTCATCGCGGTATGGTTAGTGCCACTTCACCTCCCTTGGTATATCAATGGAGGCATTCTTTTTTTCTCTGTGTGGATAGGTTTTTGTTACAGCGTGACTATTAACCTTAATGAATTAACCTTATTGAGCCTCACGCCTTCATTGAGAAGTAACCAATATCATGTTCATCTATCAAGTTTAATTCAGCCTTTCACAAGAGACACGTATCGAGAGCTTGAATTGCTCATTGAGTTACTTCCGAAATACAATGGTCAATCACTCATACTGACGTCGCCTTTATTAGCCAAGCAGGGTTCACTTCGTAATATGGAGCAGTTGAAAAAGCTTCCTGTTCATATCGAGGCTTCTTATCACTCTTATTGGCGTTCGCCGCTTGAGTTTCTCGTGTTGTGTTATTACAAACACATCAAACGAGAGAACATACTTCAACACTCGGATTTATCAAGGCAGTATCGATTACTTCTTACTCTTTGCTCTTAGTTAGAGTGGATAGCATAAGGAAATAAGCGAAGCCTTTCCTTATGCTATCTGCTGTGCAGGTAGGGCGTAGCCCGTAGGACGGTATAGAGTCCTGATCAGAATGAACTTTTCGGGGAAATGTGTATTCCCATAAACCTTACTCCAACGGCTCCAAAAACAGAGTTCGCTCGCTAGAGCATAAATGCTTCCCCAAATCCCCTGAGATTCATTATTTCTGAATTCATGGCTTTGAAAATTTTAGCGAATAGGAAGTGTTGCTTTAGTGAGCGCCCTTATACTGGCTCTGCTGCATAATAAAGTGGATTCGTTTATCATGAGCGTACTGACTAATAACGCCTGATCCTTTATGCCTGTGTCCAAACCAAGCTTAATCAATGCCAACTTCAAAAGATTCATGGGAAAACCTAAATTGCGAATAGAGAATGCGCAATTTCTTGATGACTTACTTGGCCATACGAGTTTTGGTATTCGTTGCCACCAGGGCAAGCTTTCAATGAAGGTTGAAAACGGTTATTTAGCTGAGCATCGTTACACCCAAGGCAAAAAAGAAGCATAGATGGAAATGGCTATGCTGCAGCAACGCTTATTTCTTTCTATGCAATAAAAGATGGATCACTTCATGTTCATCCACATAGTCCACTTCAACACGATAAATGCTATTGGCCTGCACCGCTTCAATAAGCGCTTTCAAGCGTTCGGTTTTCACCGTCATGGCCAGTGGTTTGATTTGGTTATTGTCTTCATCAAACCCATTTTCAATGCCTTTCTCTTTCATGTAGAGCGTATCCCTTTCAAGGTCTTTTTCTGAGTTTTCCAGCATCGATGGAAATTGATGCTGCTCAAATAGACCGCTCAGCATGATGTAGAGTTCATCCGCCTGTGAAAACTTAGCCTGGTACTCAAGGTTAAGTCGATTGATATCCCATAACTTTTGCTCAAGGCTGCCAGTTGCGCTGCGCCCAATACTGAGCATTGTTTTGATTTCATTTTTACACGTCAAAAACTGAGGCTTTTTCAGTTTCGGTTTAATGAATTTCACTAACAGTTCATTTCTTTTTTTCGTTGTCCAGAACCCGCCCTGCTGACTCATGGTGCAATAAAGCGCGAGCAGCGCATTAGTCACAAGCTCATCAAGGGCTTGATAGTGTTTAAGGTTTCGACTCATGAACTCATTCTATCTATTCAATTGAAACAAGAGTTTACCAGAAAATACCCCACATCACCTGAGAGGAAGCATGAAGCGACATTGCCTTATTTTAATCCCCCTTTTTATGTCTGTTTTTTTACTCTCGTCATTAGCTCACAGTGCTGGTCGAGATTATAGCGGTTGGTCTTCATCGCAAGGGTGGCCACTCTCAAGTGGCACGTCCAAAGTCAAAGGCTGCCTTCGTTATTGCGAGACCATCAATAAGTACGCAAAGCACTATCAAGTACCTCCAGAGTTGGTGATAGCGGTCATTACTCAAGAGAGCCGTTTTGAAGCGCGCGCTCAGAGCCCCAAAGGGGCAAAAGGTTTAATGCAATTGATGGACATGAACAGCGTGGGTATCGACCCTTTTGATGTGGATTCCAATGTAGGGAGAGGCACCGCCTTACTCGCCCGATTGCTCAATCAATACGATGATGTTCGGCTTGCTTTAGCGGCTTATAACGCGGGGGAGGGTAACGTTCGAAAGTACGGGGGCATTCCGCCCTTTAAAGAAACGCAGCACTACGTCAGTCGAGTAGTGGCTCATTATGAACAATTGAAATAAAGGACATAGGATGAAGCTCAACTTTAAAAGTTCAGGACAAAAAATCGATGCTAATTTTATGGAACTATCCGGTTTACATGATGCATTTACGGGTCAACGACTCAATATAATCTTAGGTTTACACCAGTGTAAAAACTGTCAGGTTTTTTACCACTCAGAGAGTCTAACCACCCTTATTGATACAAGTTTTGGCCAATGTATTGCGTGTCAGTCTACACAAATTCAGGCCATTAACAGTTATGAATTGGATGTTACTCGAACGCTTGATGAACGCAGAGAGCGGATTGGGGCGCTACCTTCTGTTTTATTGCAGTCAGACCTCCTCGCGACCGTAGACCCTCTCGGTGAAGATTGGGAGAAAACCAAAGATGAATAACACCTCGATAAAACTCATCCTCTCAATGGCCTTTTCGCCCCTCCTTTTGGCTTTCACTTCCACCGGTTACAGCTCACAAGTCAACGCAGCGAGTGATGCTGAGTGCGGTATTTGGATGTGCTTGCCGACAGGATTTGGGCAAGGGTGTAGTGACTCAAAAAAGGCATTTAAAAAACGCATCAAACGTTTTAAGCCGGCCTTACCTAGCTTCTCTTCATGCCTCTCCAAGACGGATAGCGGAAGTACCACCGATAATTTCGATTCAAAGACCGGTTACGCAGCTCAAATAGGCGCTTATAAAGAATGCATTAAGAAAAGAGAGACAGGGAGTAACAGCAACAACTCAAGGACGATATGCGTTCAATGGAAAACGCATCCTGAGACCATCATTAAAGATACGACGTGTCGAATATCGAACCGTGATGGTGAACGTTCACGCACCCCAAAGCACTGCACAAAGACGTTGCGATATACGGAGGTCTATCGCAATGGTCAACGCTTTGGAAACACACACTATTACTGAGTTACCCACCGAAACGGTGGACAAACGTCTAACAACAGGTGAATAAATGTCGAACACTATCATGACGGTGTTTGGTGAAGTTCCGATAGAGAAAGAGTACCAATGGTCCTGGGTCGAGGAATATTTCACGCCACTCAGAGAGTTGTATGAAAACCCTGATACGACGGAAATATTCGTCGACCGTTTTGACTCTATATCAATAGAGAGAAACGGGCGGTTAGAAAAAACGCCCATCACTTTTGACAGTAACCAATCCTTTCAAGACTTCATCATTCAACTGAGTACCGCACTCAACCAGCCGCTCAATTCTTCTTCTCCTATTCTCGATGCGCGCCTTCCTGATTGCTCAAGGGTGTGCGCCACTCTGCCTGATGTGACACCACAAGGCGCAACGATGACGTTACGAATTGCCCCTAAACAGCACATAAGAGCGGAGCAGTTAGTCGGGTTCGGCGCGTTGAATCAAGCCATGCTTGATTACTTAATTGAAGCAATCAAAGCGGGTAAGAACATCATTGTTTCGGGTAACACTGGGAGCGGTAAGACAACACTTTTACGCGCCTTAGCGCGTTACATCCCCCTGACCGAGCGAGTCATTATTTGCGAAGACACGCAAGAGTTATATATCGACTGGCTTCCCTATGCCGTTTCACTTGAATCCCCCAAACGAAGCGATAGTGACGTAGAAATGAAAACCCTAATCGAAACCTCCCTACGGATGAGGCCAGATAGAATTTGGGTGGGTGAGATAAGAAAAAGCAGCGCAGCTGACGCTTTTTTGCAAGCCATCAACACAGGTCACAGTGGTTGTATGACAACGATTCATGCAAACGGTTGTGATGATGCCCTGTCACGCCTTCAATATTTAATCGCGTCGCAAGGGATGATTGATTTTGATTTGGCACACAAGCAAATCACCGGAAACGTCGATGTGTTCGTTCATGCCAGTAGGCATGAACGCTATGGACGAAAAATCACGGAGATAGCGGAAGTCTCGAACGGCACACTTATTCCGTTATTTAAATTTAATGGAACGACTCACATCCCCCTTAAAAACGACAAATAAAGAGGCCAACGTGGACGAAATACAGCTATCAAAACCCGAAGAAAAAGCACTTTTAAAACAAGAGCAAGAGTGGCAAGAAGAAAAAAACAAGCGCGATAAATCACGACAAACGGTCTATCAAAGAATGGCAGGGTATGACTTTTTAAGTTACTGCCGTATGCCTTTGTATTTTCGCGCCAGAATCCGAGAGATGAAAGTGGGTGATACTTTCATCATGGGGCAGATGCGCCACACCTATGAAGAGTTTAATGACTTTGAAGGTGTACTGGAAATTCATATCGAGAAAGAAAAGAATCAAATATACCGCGCTCGCTCTAACTTCAATTTACTCACAAAGCCTGAGCGAGCTCATACCTTTACGGACTTTACCTTCAAACTTGAAAAGGGCGGGAACTTTGCGTTCACAGGTGATGAAGAAAAAGGGTTAGCCAATCAAAAGAGATTTGCTCTTACCTGTCGTTACTTTAATCGACTTTTAACTAGCACCTCTGAAGAGGAAAGAAACATCTATCACGACCAAGGCGTTCCTCCCTACTTCCACGGCGTGACAATTGATAAGAACAATTTAACTCGTCGCCTTTACTACAAACGTGAAGATTGGGAACGTCCGCACCGATACAAGATTTCACAAGAGCAAATGCCAAAGCCCATGATGGAGTGCCTTATCGACTATGGAATGTGCTTTGGTCTTATCAATTTCAATGAAGAAGGAAACCAACATGAATACTGATGTATCGCTAACAGAGCAGTTACTCACAATTTTTGCGAACAAAAAGCGCATCCAACAAACGTTTAAAGAAACCGGTTTGAGTCATTTAAAAGTCATTTCCGAAAAGTTAGGTGAGTATATCGAGCAACGAGAAAAGACGGAATCAGAAAAAATAGCGGCGCAAGAAGAAGCGAAAGGGATGCTAAAAAGCATCATGGAAAAGACGGGACTGAGTCACGAAGAAGTTTCTCAATTGATGAATGACGGCAAGACCAAAAGCAAAGCCAAGCGTTCCAAACGTGCAAAGAAAGTCCCTGCCGAGACACAAGCAGCGCGCTATGACGTAAAAACGGAGCGTTACACGTTTGGTGATAGTGGTACTTGGGACGGTGCTGGCGAAGTCCCACAAGAGCTTCAAAGTTTACTTGATGAAGGTTTTGAACTGTCCGATTTTCTCTCCGCCTAACGCCTTTTCATTCTCTTCATCTTTTGTCGTTGCGTAACCGTTTAATGCCCACATTCCGTTCTTTCAATCCCCTAGGATTGTTAAAGAAAAAAGGAATGTGAGACGCATTGAGAGGGCGCACAAAACCAAGCCGCCAACAACGAAAGAGAACGCCGAAGTGGGTATTCGGGCATTCCATGCCCCCACGTAGACGTTCGACTGAGGCGTTGAAGACGACGGTTTTCTCTCTTGCCAAATGAAAGCCACGCATTGAATGAGGCTAGAGAGCTAAGTCTTAAAATGTTCAATCGCGCAAGCGCCCCCTCAGCGGGGCTTGATTGTTAACGATTTTAAGATGCAAAGGCGTTCAGCCGAAGCACTTCAAGCAAGGGAGCCCACGACCGAAGATTGAAGCGGGGGAGCCGAAACAAAACGCCCGCCCTGGCGGAATAGCGAGACCTCCCCAGAGGTCGATTTTTGTTTTGGGGGCTTGCCCCCGAAAACCGTTGAGCAGGCGAGACCAAGCATCTTAGGTTAGTTGAAAAGGAGGAATTTGAGCAAGGGAGGAACGACCGGCCAAATGAGGACTATTTCACCTTCCTAAAGTGCTTGGTCTCGCGTAGCGATACGGTTTTCGGCTTCTTTTGCTCTTAGATTGGAAAGTAAAGTTTGAGGACGTTCAGGACGAGGGCTTTATTTTCTAATCCATTGAAAAAACGCAGTTTTGTAAATGATTATCCCTTTAGGGATAACCCGCTGAGTTTTCGTCCAGAAAACGATTTAGGGCGCTTTTCCGATATACAGAACCGATATGTGAAACCGATATGACCATATATCAGTTTTACATATCGGTATTACATATCGGTTTTTTAGTTAATAAAAGGATAACCATGTTAGACCGCATCGAATATCAATTTTACGTTTTAGTGATGAATATCTTTTCATCGCTGTATCTGTTTACCTTTTATTGGGGGGCGCTGCTGAGCTTTTTGTCTGGCTTATTTATTCCTGTTATGTACTTCGACAAACCAGAAAGAGACGATCTCGACACGTGGTTTCGAAGGATCATCATTGCAGCCGGAGTGCTACTGTTTATCTTTGGAACACTCTCTAACTTGAGCATTCCCGCTTTGATCAATTGGGCAAAAGCGCTTCACGGTGCGCCACTCGTTAATCTCCATTACTCTCTCTCAGAGTGGCTTTTAATCCCTATCTTTGGAGCCGGTATATTTACCCACTGGTGGGGACGTCGTCACCTATCAGGCAAAATTAACCAACTCAAAATAAAGCACACCAAGCGAACCGAAGTCGCACGTGACGAACGCACCGACGTACGAAATGTTCGTGACTACTTACCCGAAACGGTGGACTACGATCCCGAAGATCACATCGATTTAAAAAAGGGCGTATTTGTCGGGTTAGACGTTAACAGACAACCGCAATATATCCCTTTAAAAGATCTGCAAAAACAACATGCCGACATTTTAGGGACGACAGGCGCAGGTAAAGGTGTGGCATCGGGTTTGATTTTGTACCAACTAATTCAAGCCGAAGAAGGCGTGTTTGTACTCGATCCAAAAAACGATGAATGGGCACCGCATCTTCTCAAAGCCGCATGCGAAAAAGCAGGTAAACCGTTTCACCTTATCGACCTTAATAGTCCGTTACCGCAACTGAATTTATTGGCGGGCGCAACCCCCGAACAGATTGAAGAACTGTTGGTTGCGGGGTTTAGCTTTGCAGAGAAAGGTGACATTGCCGACTTCTATCGAATTGACGACCGTAAAGCGGCAAGGCAATCCCCACAAAAAGCAACGGAAGAAGAGCGCGAAACGTTCACTGGCTTATTTAATTCCGCTCATGTTCAAGGAATGAAAGATACCGTTAAGGCATTCTATGGAAAGATGGAAGAACTCTCAGAGGTGAATTCTGTTAACGCCCCTGACGGTTTAAACATGCAATCCATATTTGATGAGGGCGGTTGTTGTTACATCATTGGATCACTCAGAAACGCAAAAATCATCATGACACAAAAAATGATTTTGATTCGACTGTTTCAACTCGCAGAGATGCGCGACCGCGTCAACAGCACCCCAAAGCCCATCGCCATTTTCTTGGATGAATTGAAATATCACATTTCAAAAGCGGCAATGGAAGGCTTAGGGGCAGCGCGAGATAAAGGCATTCACATGTTTTTGGCACATCAATCTGTTGCTGATTTACGAGATTGCCCTGCTGATTTAAACAGTGATGCGGTCGTCGGAGCGGTCGTAGAAAACACAAAATTTAAGTTGGTGTACAAACTTCAAGATCCCGAAACCGCCGAATGGGTAGCGAAAATGTCCGGCACTATTTTAGTGGATGATGAAAGCCGTACGGTGGAGTTAAACGCCGCCCTTACCGAAACGGTAGAAGGTCGTCGAAACATAAGGCTGGCTGAACGATACTTTGTTGATACCAACATGCTGCTCAACTTGCCGCCTTTTGTGAGTTATATATTCACAGCAACCGAAGTACCCAAACCCTCATTAATTTCCCCCATAAAAGTGAAAAAGAGCACGCTTGAAAACTTTGAGGTCGTACGACAAAGAGAATTAAAAGTCAGCGAAGAGGAGACCATAAATACAGCGACCCCCACCTCAAATCAATCCGACGAATTAACAGAAGATGCTCATCACGAACAAACGTCGACACTTCATCAAGATCTTGACGAGCCATTACCTCAGCAAAATGAAACGACTGAGACAACCGAAAGTAGCAGCACTGAGAATAGTGAGGTGGAAGACGCAATGTACAATTTTGAAGTAGTAACAAGTGACAAGATCACCAACGAAAACGATTCAGAAGAAACACAACATGACATGGCCTTTGAAACGATAAAGAAAGACACAACGAGTGGCGATGAGTCTCCCAATACAGCAAATCTCCCCCCTTCATCACCAACCAATAACCCATCAAATAAAACGCATCAACAAGAATCCCCGCAAGAAAATAAAGCCTCTGAGGACGCTTGTCATGCAGGGTTAGAAGCATTAAAAAACAGCTAAGGTAAGGAACTAACATGCACCAACTTCAATTTAAACCACTCATACACCTTTGGGATAGATCGGTTTATCAATCTGGCTCCTCTAAGTCAAAAGCTTACGACGGCCAATTTGCCATTAATGCGCTTTTCTCGGTTGAAGCATTTTCCACGAACCCCAAAAATCCCAATCCAATTTTTTGCCGAGACGCACTAGAAATATTCCTGCAAGAGATCCGCGCGGTAAGAAAAAGCATCCAGACTGAGCACTCGAAGAGAAAAAGTGAATGGGGTGATATCAATCTGGTGCCGTTTGTAGCAGAAAAACACCGCCTTGAAATGAAGATCGACGATAAACGCTTATGCCGCAGCACGGGGCTTTTATTAAAAACATTTTCATCCGCCAATGACTACCTCTTGGACTTACATCGAGCGCAACACAATGAAGAACTCTCGGACAGCGACTTCTTGGAATGTCGAGCAGCATTGCTTCAATCCATGAGTAGTTTGATTCACAGCATTGCAACCAAAAACCAAGTGTTTCATGTTGAACGTAAAAAATTGGAGGGCATAAATGAATAAAGGTATGCATATAAATGACGCTTTACTACAAGGGAAAAAACTTGAAATGAGTGTACTTTCGTTTTTGCATCAAGAGATATACAGTAACTTTGATAACTTAATGGCCCTGATTAAAATAAAGCAACCCAACCTTTCTCGGTTGTTAAAGAGAATGGTCAATAAGAGATTATTAGAAAAACATTCACTGACATTAGACACATGTAAAATTTCACTATGGGGGATAACCGACAAAGGAATACATCTAGTCGGCGACAGTGATCACGCACCAATGCACTGCTTTACACCAAGTAGAATTAGTTTAGTCACGCTTAATCACACATTAATGAACCAAAGAGTTTTCATTGCACTTAAACATTTGAATTGGACAGGTTGGACTAATGCTGACCGTCATACGTTTAAAAAAATGTATCCTATCTCTCATCGTCCCGATGCCATCGTCAGCCCACCTTCAGGAGGAATGGTTGCTATTGAGACAGAATTGACGCTCAAAACACCCATCCGATACCGCTCAATTATGAAGAGTCACATCCAAGCCAAAAGCAAAGGTTTTTGGGGGCATGTGATCTACGTGGTTCGAGATGAAGAATATAAAAAAATGCTCAACCGGCGATTTGATAACATTAAATTCATTCCCTTTGATAACTCACGTCATGACTTTGAAAAGTATCGCAGCATGGTGTCCATTTTTACCTTAGCCGAAGTCAGCCAACTCACTCAAAGTAACTAATCCCTTAAAATCTTAACTATCAGCTCTCTCGCTGAGGGCTAATGCTATCTGGAGAAAATCTTATGCGCGTATTCATCGCAGAAAAACCATCCCTGGCTACCGCCATCTTTAAAGGACTTGGCGGCAACCCAACGACCGATAAAAAAGCCGGCTATTACGAAAAAGGGAGTGACATTGTCACGTGGTGTTTTGGCCATTTGCTGTCCCTCAAAGATCCCGAAGACTACGACAGTAACCTCAAACGCTGGACACTAGACAGTCTACCGATTCAAACTCGATTCCCTCCACAATATAAACCTCGTTCCGATTCTAAAAAGCAGCTCGATACAGTGATTGGTTTCATCAAAAAAGCGGACTCGATTGTTCACGCCGGTGATCCCGATCCGGAAGGCTGCTTACTCATCGATGAAATCCTAGATCACGTTGGCAACAAGAAGCCGGTGCAACGTCTATTGATTGCTGATTTAAACGATAAACCCGTCAAAGCGGCGTTGGCCAACATGCAGCCTAATGAGAAATTCAGACCGCAGACGAACAAAGCTTTGGCACGCTCTGTTGCTGACCAATCGTTTGGATATAACCTAACGCGCTCTTATACACTCAAAGCAAGAGAGAAAGGGTTTGATAACGTTCTCAACATTGGTCGTGTCATCAGCTCTTTGGTCGGTATGGTGAATCAGCGTACCTTGGCCAACCAGAATCATGAAAAAAGCCATTATTATGAGCTCTACGGCACCTTTGATATCGAAGGATTAAAGGTAAAAGGCAAATTACAGCCCCACGATGAGCTTGAACTCGATGATAAAAGCCGAATGATTGACCGGTTTCAACTCGAAGTCATTAAGGACGCAGACAAAGGTGAAAAAGGCACCGTAGAAAAACGGGAAGTCAAAGAAGAAAAGCGTCAGCCGCCCATGCCTTTTAACTTATCCAAACTGCAAATTACGGCGTCAAAGAAGTGGGGTTACAAACCCAAAGAAACCCTCGATATTGTTCAAAAGTTGTATGAAACCCATCAATTACTGACGTACCCTCGAAGTGATAACCAATATCTATCTGAAGCGCATTTAGAGAATGCAGCCAACATCCTGAGCGCCATTCAAAAAACCAGCCCAAACCTGGCCGCATCTATCCAGTCCGTAGAACCGACCTCAACTCATAAAGCCTTTGACGGTTCAAAAATAGAAGCGCATCACGCCATCATTCCAACAGAAAAAGACGGCGTAGGCATTGCGCTGTCTGATAAGGAGAGAAACATCTATGAGCTCGTCTCTAAACACTTTGTCGGTCTGTTCTACCCTGAGTCCGTACGAGAGAAAGTGACGGTAGACATTGGTTGCTGTTTAGGGCGCATTTACCGCGCCACACAAACCACAAGACTGACACTAGGGTGGGAAACGCTTTTTAAGGGTGACAATGAAGACAAGCCCAATGACAACACCGATGATTTAAAACCTTTACAGCAAGGTGATGCCGGTGTGTGCGAAAGCCTAGACATGCTGACCAAAGAAACTCAACCGCCTAAGTACTTTGATGATGCCAGTCTTTTGAAAGCTATGACGGAAGCGGCCAAGTTTGTGCAAGATCCCGCGTTACGAAAGCAACTTGAAGCCAAAGACAAAAACACCAAAGGCGAGAACGGCTCTATTGGTACAGAGGCAACGCGAAGTGGCCACATCGAGAAGCTGGGTAGCCTCAAGCACCTCATTAGCGTGCAAAAGGAGAAAGGCTATAAGAACCCTGTCTATAAAACGACAGAATCTGGACAAGAGTTCTGTGCCTTATTGCCGCCTGAAATCATCATGCCGGATATTTCTGCGATTTGGGAGGGTGACTTAGACAAGATAGGTAAAGGACAGTACAGCGTCGCTGAGTTCGTTAAAACGGTAGACACGTATATCCATGAGCGCGTGAACCAAGTCAAAACCGAAGGGGTGCCTATCACCATTAAGGATGGGATAACCTGTCCGAGTTGTAATGAAGGGTTATTACTCAAACGAAAAGGGAAGAACGGAGCGTTTCATGCCTGCAACCGTTATCCGGATTGCAAAACCACTTTTCCTGATGATAATGGTAAACCTAACTTAAACCCCAAACCGAAAACACCTCAGCCTCAAGCCAGCGACACTGAATCCTGCCCTGAGTGCAATAAAGGGTTGATTCGTCGAGCCGGTAAACGTGAAGGTTCATTTTGGTGGGGATGCAGTGGTTTCCCCGCGTGCAAAGTTCGATTTTTTGACAAAGACGGGAATCCAGATCGGGATAAAGGCGTACTTTAATTTTAAATAGGAGTTTTATGGCAGTCTATAATATCCGCTACTTGGATAAGGAAAAAAAGACTATTAAGTCAGAAACCGTTTACATGCGATCTTTACCAGCAGCAAAAACAAGCGCCACCAATCAAGCCACAGAAAGCACCTTTAAAATAGAAATTAGCGACGTTGTCGATAAACTCCTTGCCTTTCGTTATGCGACAGGCAAGTGGGATGAAACAGAAAAACCAACGACTAAACAAGGAAATGAGATGAACCGTAAAGAATTAGTTGATCATATTGCAGAGAAAGCCGACATCAATAAAAAAGAGGCTGATGCCGCACTCAAAGCCATCATCGATGGCATTACCACCACATTAGCCGACGGCGACGACGTGACTTTGGTGGGCTTTGGGGCATTCAAGATCACCCACCGCGCAGCTCGCGAAGGACGCAACCCGAAGACCGGTGAAGTCATTCAAATTTCAGCATCAAAAAGCCCAACGTTTAAAGCAGGGAAAGAATTGAAAGCTCAGGTGAACCCTTAAGCTTTTGTTTTGCTCCACGGCCATAGTCATCATGACTGTGGAGCATAACGTCGGAAAACATTAAAGTTACCGATCACATACCGAGCAAGACCTAGGTTAACTGATTTTTGGACAAAACCTTGCCAGTGCTTTTGCTAAATTAGAAAACCATCAATAACTAGGGGTATGTCAAATCTACTTGTGAAGAGCTAGTGCGATGAGTAGCATCGCACTAGCAAAAGTATTGGTTTAGGTGCACTAAGTTACGTTACGTTAAATTGCAGCCTTGAGACCTATTGGGTCACATTAAAGATGCTCAATTTCACCAGTCGTAACTAAAGTGGAAAATTGATCTGCTGTTAAAAACTGAACCCCTTGCAACTCAGCTTTTTCAATTTTTTGGGGACCTGCGCTAATCCCGCCGACTAAAAAGTCCAGTTTTTTCGTCACAGACTTTACGACATTAAAATTATGCTGTGATGCCAGTTCGATTAAGCTTTCCTTTTCAGAAACTCCAAAACCTGTAAAACAAACTTGTAGACGCTCGTCCTTAACTTTTTTAGCTCTAAGCGAGTAAATCAGTGCCCATGCATCAGAATCTGATAATTGCTCAACTTCTTTTTGAGTTAAATCTGTTTTAGATAGCAATATCATTGTTGGTTTTTTACTAGCCATTTAATTACCTATTTTTTTCGTTCTACTACTTACTGGTTGACCTATGGGTGTATATGGAACCGTATCAGGAATTGTTTTGAGTTTAAGTTCAGCTACATAATCAGAATCAGTAAGGTAGTTTACACCTAATACCTCACATCCCTCGACAGACTCACCAATCCTAGGAACCACATCTAACTCAATATCATTCTCATTACTCAATGTACTAATTACTTTAAACTTCATAGACACAACTCCCTTTTAATCAAAAAATGGCTTAACGAAAAGCACTAAATCGATATCATAACAGAGATTTAAAGTTCGAGTTTTTAGCTGAAAATCTGGTGGTTATTATTCCTATTATGTTCAATCGCGCACCTACAACGAAGAACGGCTCCCTATTGGGAGCCGATTTTGTATCTAAATCTGGGTTCGCACTAAGTGCCATTACGTTAAATGACACAATGTGATAAAGCCCGATTTTCAAAAAAACAAAGCTTAAATAAAGTTAAAACCTAATATTACACAGTCGTGTAAATTCTAACATTACACACCGTAACTACATGATTCAAATAGACTTTACTTGTCGATTGCTTCATGTAAACTTTCTCAGTAATCAATGAAAAAAGAGAAAGTAGAAATGAACATGCACTTAAGCTTAAAAATATCATTCAATGCGAAACTTTTAACCTATTTACTAGGAGCAACGGCACTAATAGGATGCGTATCTACATCAAATATTGCTGGAAAATACAACCCAACTCCTAGACCTGAACTTTCTGGCTACTGGTTCTCTAATGACGCGAACCAAGCTCAATACTTGTTAATACGCGATGATGGAACTGGTGAGGTTTGCTGGGAACAAGCAGCTAACTACAAATCAACACCTGTAGTTATTAGTAATGATAAAATGGTGACCACTATGGAAGGTGATATAAAAATAACAGAAAACGGTTTTGATAATTGCGTGTGGGGATTTTGCGCTCATTTCACAAAGATAAAAGAAAATAGAATTGCAGCCCAATGCAAAAGCCTACTGTCCGAAAGGGGGTAGTGGATGGATTGTGGCACTATTTTAATCGAAGTAAAAAAGTTTCTAACATCTAAAATTAACACTAAAGAAAGAACTAAAAAAAGGAGGGAATATCTAGCAACTAAAGTCGTGAACACGCTTGAAATCTTCGTGGAGGGCTGTGCAAAAGTGGTACAAGATGATGGGACGTTTATGGGGCAAGCGGGATTAGATGGTGCTCATAGTCCACAAGCGTCCAAACCTGAACTTCTGCCGCTTGATCAAGACGTAGATTGGCAATCGATAAACGCCAATCTAATGAATGAAATTTTAGGATTTCCTAACAAAATACATTTTGCTAATTCAAAAATCGATAACGCAGGCGAACATTCAAGCCCTCCTGAATACTTTGAATTTTACAAAGAGCGACAATATCAACATTCACTGTTAGGGATCGAAGCAATAAAGATCATATCCAAGCTAAATCAAGAAGCTGGCTTTACAGAGCGTGGGGGCAATCTAACTTCATTTGAAGCAGAGCTATTTAAAACCACTCTGGAAAAAGAAAAACGCCTTCCTTAACAGCGGAGCAAAATCAGCAAATAACGTATAACAACAAATTAGGTGTTCATTATTCCTATTATGTAAAACAGGCGAGTTAGCTACCAAAAATACGCCTCGGAGCCCCTCAAACGCTCTTAGCGAAAATTTGGGACACTTGATCAAGGCGATATGCTTCCATAACGCCTTGTAAGTTTGTGACGCTTTAAGAGTGGTTTGTAGAGCAAAATTCATTGAGTTTCTTTGAACTAAGAACTGCACTCTGATACCCATTTTTAGTTCTTTATGAGTTTGGGTTTCAGATTAGCTCTGTTAGGTCAAAAAATAATCGACTGTGATTGTGGACTTTTTAGCGAAACCAATTTTGGGGCAAAACCTTCTCAGAGCAAGAGGCAAACTCCCCCTTAATTTACGATGGAGCATAAAAAAACCCAATAGCGAACTATTGGGCGTTTTAATGAGTATAGATTTAATAGTGTCATTAATTAAAGTAAAATATTGAATTTATGCAGCTTTTAATTGATTGTCGCTTTCATCTTCAACGTACTCTTTTAAATGAGTAAACGCTTTTGATGCCTGACTCGCCGCCTTAAAAATGAATCGTTTATCATTTTTTAAAACCTCAAGCCAATTCGCAATGTAAGATTCATGTTGAACATCGCCCACAACCCCAAAATCTGCCATTAAAAAAGCCGATCCGAGTTCTGCAACGAGCTCCTCAAACGCGTAATCTTTATCACCGAACTTGCTTCCCTTTGTACGATTAAGTCGAGATTTGTGCCCCGTCCAATGCGTCAGTTCGTGCAGCACGGTAGCATAAAGATTGGCGGTTGATTCAAAGCGTTCACGCTCTGGGATAACAATCTCATCCGTCGATGGTCGAAAGAAAGCCTTCTGACCGACGTAGTTGATGGTTGCTCCCGTCGCTTTAAAGAAATCCTCCACATCCTCCCTCAAATCAAGCTCACCTCTCAGATCCGTTTTAGGCTCTGGTTTGGTGATCCCCTCAATCTGATCCAGGTTGAAAACAACAAACGTTTTCAACATAGGAATCGTTTCGATTTTCTCTTTACCATTCACTGTCTTTTCTTTTTCCAAAGACTTGTAAAAAGTAATATGCGTCCCCTTTTCACCTTTAATAACGTTCCCCCCAAGATCTAATGCTTGCTTGAAAGTTAGCCATTGATTCGAGCTAAATTGATTCATTTGAGCACTCATCCAAAGCAACATCACATTCATTCCTGAATACGTGTTACTTGTTGAAAAGTTACAAGGTAGACCGTCGGACTGAGTTACATCCCAAGGACAAGCCCAAGGTTTCACACCCGCCTCTAGCGCTTCGATAATTTGATTAGTCACCTCTTGATGAAAATCGCGGGGTGTTTTGCTTACTGTTTTCTTCGTAGATTTCGTCATGATTTTTCTCACTCTATGAGAAAAACTACCCCCATACGGGAGTAATTTCCCGTATGGTTGGACGTATCAGTAAAATCGCTAAACGCTTTTATCTGAACAAGTTATTTGATTGGTGCACATTTTGAACGTCAGATCGCATCGAGTAGCTCCCTTAGATTGGGTTCTCTTTCCGCCATTTATCTAATGCTGCCATCATTTCTTCGGATTCATTTTCGTGTTCTGGACACTCACCAAAAAGAGGATGCTCACAAAATGAGATAAAATTTTGCTCCGCTTCTTTATATTCAGATTCTGATGTAATTACTAACATGCATTGCTCCTAAATTATTAATAAAATAATTCGCTGGCCAATGCCAAGCGAATGACATTAGCGCGGAGTAGCCCGCTAGGTTAAAAAATGGACGGTTGCTCTCTCAATTGCATTAACACAGTTGAGATGGCTTTTTGTTCGTCACAACCAGGTAAATGGTCTTCGATACATTTCGCGCAATTTTCACACAAACGCATCGTGGACTTATCACCCCGCTTTTTCGCATGACGAGCATATAAGCCGCATACGTGTAACGTAAAAGCCAGTGTCGCATTTTTTGTTTTGATTGGTGTATTGAACGCTTTTACTTGCTTTTCATGGCTAGAAGTAACGCAAATAGAACTACTTGTGTATCTAGTGAAAAGTAAGTCGATGGCACGAGTGAAATTGATGTAAGTCTGCGATATGGTCGCAAAGTACATATCTTTCAATACGTGTTCTATGTCGGCATTTTTAATTGATTGGTGCATAGAAGACCTCACATTAGGGTACGCCTAATTCGCTGGCTAATGCCATACGAAATGGCGTTAGCAGCGGTGATCCGCTATTCAGATAGGTTAGTTTACTTTATACAAGCTAAAGCATCATTTTCAGCCAACTCAACAGAAAAGTTACAACTTTTACATTCAGCAGTAAAAACGCCACTACGACTCAAATTAATCAAAGCATCACCGCCACAAATGCAAAGGGATTTCCCGATACAAGATAAGTCATTGGATGTCATTTCCTCAAAGTTAAAAGTTAATGCATCTTGAATATCAATCGAACTTTCTATCCAAGCTTCATTAACACAACACCAAATGTAAACATCGTCATGCGCAAAAGAGAGGTAAGCCCCTAATTTCATGTGATAATGTGTTGTTAATTTTGATGGTTTTGATTCAAATATAAAGTCTAAAGCACATGCAATTGATGAAGTGTTCATAGTCTTCCCCACATTGAATTAATAATTAAAATTGCTAATTCGTTTGGCCTAAGCCAGACAAACTGGCATAGACACGGAGTAGTTCCGCTATGAATATTGAGGTTAGTTTAGATGAACAAAGAAAAAATCTGTTCTTTAAAAAAAAGAGTAAGAACGGAAGCTAAGATAAACCACTGTAAGCGATCTAACTTACCTTCTAACTTATCAAAGCGTTTATCGACCTGGTCAAAACGCTTATTAGTATCAGACTTTAACTCTCGAACTGATTCTTTAAGATTATCAACCGATTCCTGAGTCGCGTAGTGATGCTCAAATTGCTTCATATGAAGCAATGCATCGACTAACTTATCAGCAGGAATCTGTACGGTTTCCATCTCTTTATCCATTATAGTCTCCTTACTCAGGAGAAGCGCCCATAGGGACGATTCCCTATGAGATTAAATTGGTTAGTGAACCAGATAAACTGGTTGTCGCTATAAAATAGCCCACTACATGCGATATGCAGTAAACACAGTATTACAAATGTTTAGTATCTAAGCAATAAATAGAGGTCTTCTTCATATTTATCTCAACCTACACCTATTATCTTATTATCTTATTATCTTATTATCTTATTATCTTATTATCTTATTATCTTAAGAATTTAATTAACTCTTCGTCATCCATCTCTGCTAATTTATTTGCAACTATCCTGATGATATCGCTCCTATTCAGTGTTTTTTCATCATCTAACTGCATTTTATAAGATAATGAGTTAAACCTCTTAAACTGATCGTCTAATGTTCTTTTATCCGTATTTGTTAAAGATATCGATACCGGTTTTGTCAGCTCACTAGATTGTCGAGGGCGTCCCCTCCCCTCAGAAGAGGAAGCATTAGGTTCTGAAGCCTCAATAAAAGCTTCTGCATCTTTAACTTTTTTCTCACTCATCTTTAAAGAATTACGACTCAATTTCATTTTGTACATCCTTTAATAAACAACTGATTTCTGCCTTAGCTTTGCTATCTTTCCATTCATGAACACCCACAGCCTCAGACCATGCATCACGATGCGCTTTGCGCTCTGACACTACCGTATTCAATAATACAAACTCAGGAAATTCTCTTAATAATTCTTTGGCTACCTTTTTCTCTGACTGGCTATTTGTAGGCGACATGTTTATAAAAACACCAACCTTAAGATCGGAGTTGTAATCACGAGCAGCCTCAATTGTATCGGCCATGTGCTCTAATAGCTCTAAATCAGACAAGCTGGCCTTTGTTGGCATTAACATCAAGTCAGCGGCTAACATAGCAGAACGCATTTCTCTACTATCACGACCGGCAGCATCTACAATTACGTAACTATATTTTTCAGATTCACGTTTTATTTGCTTTGTAACGTTTCCATCTAAACGAATACAAGGAAAAGCATTCACTTTATCTAACTCTTCTCTACGTTGCGCCCATCGATATAAAGTTGCTTGCGGGTCTGCATCGATAAGTAAAATATCATCAGTTTCTCCATTAAATCTTTCTTTCGAGATTGCGACAGCTAAATTTGCGGCGGTGTTGCTTTTACCAACCCCCCCTTTTTGATGCCCAAGTAAGATAACCTTTCCCATATGACGCCTCAATATATTATTAAGATATTAAATTAATAATATATTATCTTAATAATAAAAACAACATAATGCTAAAACAAAAGTTAGGGGAGTATTTAAGAGGTCTATGGGTTAATACCATATTGCTTCTTATCTTCATTTATCCACCCCAAGGCTTTTTCAAACCCGTCTGGAGCAATATTGATAAACCAATCAAATTCCTCTTTACGCCTTTGTACCAGCTCTCGTCCTTCCAGAGTCTTGCAAGATGTACGGAAGTTATTGGGATGAATGTCTTTTTTGAGGTTCATATTTACCAGAGCGTTTACATCTGTAGATTTCGCTTCTTTAACCCCACCAATAAAGGCTTTGGTCAAAATAATTAAAATCTCTTTTTGAACAGCACTAAATCTAGTCATAATCTTATTCATTGTTGAAATGATTAAGATTACACCGGATTTATCCATTGCTACAATGAATAAGATGATTCCATTTTGCTAAAGAGCGATAGAAAAACCGATCACTTTTAGGCTTAGGAAGTGAGATAGCGGTGACATGAAAACACTTCTGTCATTAACTTTCAGAGGAATTTAGAAGAAGAAAGTGAGTGATTTTTGCGATCTCGTAGCTATTAGAGAAAGGAAGCGTGCAAAAACCACTCAAAAGTTGGCTATAACATATTGTGCATTAAACACAAAAACGACTCCTTATTGAGAGTCG
>PJEL010000516.1_pt1 | contig 45300 bp, 40 predicted proteins | sample 1853271 | NCBI WGS metagenome assembly PJEL01 (sample SAMN08108733, study PRJNA415343) | Invertebrate metagenome, whole genome shotgun sequencing project. | host: Globobulimina | place: Sweden: Gullmar Fjord | collected 2015-08
TTATTTTAAATTTTAAAGTGACAAAAGTGCCACTTTTACGCTCTTTAAATTATTATCTTGTATTATCTTGTAATAAACTATATTTTAGGTGTCTTAAGAAGGTTAAAAAAATTATTTAAAAAATATTATTATCTTAGGTTATAATTAATTATTTACCTAAAATTAAATTAATATTTAAAAACCTCCATATAAAGCTAAAACAATTGGTATATATAAAACTGAAATTATAGTACTTACAAGTACAGTGAAACTTGCTTTTTCAGGTTTTGCATTTAAAAGTACGGCAAGGGTTACTGTATTCCCAGCAAGTGGAACAATTGCAAAAAGAAACATAACTTTATATAAATCCTCATTTAAAAACATATAAAAGTTTTTATCTAAATAAATTACTCCTAAAATTGCTAAAGGCCAAAAAATAAATTTAAAAATAAAAGTAATTGAAATAAACTTAATATCTAGGTCTGAGCCTTTTTTTAGTCCAACTAAACCCATTCCTAACATCATCATTCCAAGAATCCCATATGCCCCTTTAAATTGCGCTGTATAAGAACTAACTTCATCAGGGATACCTACACCTAAAAGATTTAATGCAATTCCAAAAATAAAGGCATATAAAATTGGTAGTTTTAGCATTTTTTTAATAGATTCTTTTACCGTAAAGTTTCCTTTTGCTGTCACATAAAAACCTGTTGTGCTTTCATATAAAAGTGATGCTAGAACTGTAAAGATATAAATATCAGCTAAATATGGAGGGAAAAATATAATAGCTAAAGGAATACCAAAATATCCAGTATTTCCAGTTCCTGCACTAAAAGCTAAAATATTAGAAGTAGGGTCATTCCATGTATTTTTGAATACAAATAATGCAGCAAATGCAATTAAAGAACAAAAAATATAGAAAAATATTGGTAAAAATACAATAGCTAAATCAATTTTTACACTAAGCGTTGCTGAAAAGACTACAATTGGACCAAGAATATATATAAGAATATTTGCAATAGATTCTCTTTGAACATGCAATAGTTTTGTAGAAAAATATCCTAATACAATATTTATGTATAAAGGAAATATTTTTAGTAATAGTAAGAAAAATATACTCATTTGAAATCCTAGTCTTTTGAAATTATTGATATACTACCACAAATAATTTAGAAAAATAAGAAAAATAAGTTAAATTTTTAAATGTTATTATTTAATATTAATAAATATTATGCTTATTAAATATAAGGAATATAATAAGCATATGCAATCAAAGAAAGAACAAGAGTAAGCCATATTGTAGGAATTAATACATAAGCTCTTGAACAAGTTTTAAGCTCCATAAAATAGTCAATTATTAACTTCCCTTTTATAAAAGTAGTGATTAAGACTATACTTACAAAAGTATAAGTCATCATTTCTAAGTAAGATAAAATAAAAGAAAGAAAAGTTAAAAAAATAAGAGTGAAATAAACAATTTTTATTTTATTTTTCATAAACTACCTTATTATATAAATTAGAGGAAACAAAATAATCCATAATAAATCTACCATATGCCAATAAGAAGCTGATGTTTCTAATCCAATACAATTATCTCTTGTATATTTGCCTTTTTTCATATTCTTATAAGTAATAAATAAAATGATTAGACCTAAAATAATATGTAAGAAATGAAATATCGTTAGAATATAATAGAACATAAAAAAAGTATTTGTAGATATCGTGATTCCTTCGTTATATTTAGATATAAATTCTATGCATTTTAAAAATAAAAAACATAATCCTAAAAAAATAGCAAAGATTAAATATGTGGAACTTTTATTTTTTTGTATTCCACTTTTTACAAGATGTACAGATTTAACAACAAAAAAACTGCTAGTTAATAAAAGTATAGTATTAACTAATCCAAAGTTTTGATTTAATAAATCTTGAGAATTATTGAAAAGTTCTACATCTTTTGATCTAGTAAATGCATATCCTATAAATAAGCCGCCAAAAGTAATTAATTCAATATAGATGATAAGCCATATACCAAAATCCCCAGAAGGGTATTTTTCTGTTTTTGTAATCATACCTTGAGTATAAACTATTTATTTTAAATACCACCTTAAAGTAGTATTTAATTTCTACGTACTTTCTTTATCAAAATAAACCATAAATATTAAAGCAAAAATAGTTATAGCAATTCCTATTAAACCTAAAGAACTAGGAATAACAGCATTTAAAAACAAAACTTCCGCTAACAATGTGAACATTACCTCAGCAGAAATTGTGGCATCAACTATCATTATTTTAGAAGCACTATTGGCTTTACTTCTTACGTATAAAAATAAAGAGGTTGCAATTACACCTGAAAGAATAGAAATCATAGCTACATTTTGTAATTGAGAGATACTTGGTGTTCCTACATCTAAAAAAAGAAATAAAAGAACCCATAAAGGTGAACTTCCTAGTGTTAATAAAAATACTTTTGCAAAAGCATTATTTAAAACCGCTACATCTCTTTTTTTCTTTTCTTGCCAAACTAACTGATTTCCTAAGGGAAAAGCAAATGCTGCGATTACAACAGGGATTGCAGAGTATAAAACAGCAGAAATATTTGAAACATCAAAATGAGATAAATTTACAATAGTAATACCTGCTAATACTAATATTGTAGAAAATATTGTAATCTTACTTACTTTGTTTCCAAAAAAGGCTAATACAAAAATAGAAGCAAAAATAGTAAGTTGCCAAGTAGTTACTAATATCCAAGCAGGAGAAAACTCAGCAGCATAACAAATCATGGCATAAAATACTCCAAAACCTATTGTTCCAGAAAGTGTCCAAAAACCAATATTGTTTTTATATTCAAGAATCACACTTTTAAAAAAATTAAATCCTTTAAACCCAATCAGCAGAATAGAAATGAAGAAGATTGTATACATATATCTTAAACTAGCAGAATAAAACCAATGCCCACCATCTATGGAAATCATCTTGTTAATTATAAAAGTTGCTGAAAAAAATAAAGAAGATAATAATCCTATTAATAATAGAAATAAGGGACTTGTTTTCATGTAGTATCCTTGTTTATAAAAACAAGTAATAGTACTTGTTTTTATTTAATTATTGATAAAAGTGTTTAAATACTAACTTTGCCTTCAAACTCTTTTTTATTTGTATCTTCCACTACTTCTTGTGCTATTTTTGCTGTTTGTTTTGCAACATCATTTGTTTGATTTGCTATTACAACATTTTCTTGTGTTTGTTGATCTAATAAAGTAATAGCATCATTTATTTGCTCAATTCCTAAAACTTGTTCTTTTGATAATGAGTCAACATCACTAATTAATCCACTTGTTTTAGAAATATTATCACTTAATGATGTATATCCATTTATCATTAGGTCTGCAATTTTTTTACCTTCATTTGCTTTTGAGTTGGCATTTTCAACTAATACTTTAATCTCATTTGCAGCTTGTGCAGAGCGCGAGGCTAGGTTTCTAACCTCTTGGGCAACAACTGCGAAACCTTTTCCTGATTCACCTGCTGTTGCTGCTTCTACGGCTGCATTTAGTGAAAGAATATTTGTTTGGAATGCAATTTGGTCAATTACAGAAATTGCATCATTTATATCTTGAACTTGCGTGGTAATCTCATCCATTGCTAAATTTGTTTGTAATGCTAGTTTTTGTCCATCTTTTGAAGAATCAGTCAAGTTTATTGCAAACTTTGCCATCTTTTGAATATTTTCACTATTACTTCTTATATTTCCAGTAATTTCTTCAAGTGCCGCAGCTGTTTCTTCTAAGGATGCTGCTGATTGAGTTGAATTATTATTTAAAGTATTTACATTTAAAAGTAAAGTATCTGAACTTTCTTGAAGTGTTAATCCATTTGTTTTATTTTCAACTAACATTTGAGTAATCGCATTTCTTAGTTTATTAACATCCGAAATCAATATATCAAAAGCAGCATCTTTTTGGATATTTTCTAAAATTAAAGGATTTGAATAATTGTAATTTGAATATTCTTCTAATCTTTTATTAATAAGATTGAAGTTTACTCGAGTAGCTTCAATCATAGTATTTACACTATTTTTAAAGTTATTTAATGATGTATTTGCAGTTTCTTTTTGTATTACTTGAGAAAATGAACCATGTTGCACTTTTTTCATTACATGTTCGGCTTCTTCAATTAAATCATTATCTTCTTTTATACCATCTTCTATTGATTGTAAGTATTTATTAAAATCACTAGAAATCATTCCAATTTCATCTTTACTATTTATTTTAACTCTTGATTTAATATCTTTTGTAGTAAGTAAATTAATAACTCCTGCATGTAAAGTTTTTAAAGAGTTTATTATATTTTTACTAACAAATATAGCAATAAACGAACCAATAATTAAAGCAAGAATTGTTCCATACAATGTAAAAGTACTTGCGAACTTTGCTATTTCTTCTTGCTCTTTTAATTTTTCTGCCATTAAATTTTTTTCAATATTAATAATTTCATCTAATTTTACACGAATAGTATCTCTATAAAATCTTCCTTTACCATTTGCTATAGCTTGAGATATATCATCAATTGTAATATCGTATTTATTCATTTTTCTTCTAGCATCTATTTCAACTTCACTAACTTGAGTTTTCCATTTTTGAACAGCATCTTTTACAGTTTGAATATCATCTTGTGTTATTCCAACACCACTTGATATTATTTCTAAGAAATCTAACTCGTTAATTAAGTCTTCTTCCCCTTGAATATATGGTTCAAGTGAAGTTTCTTTTCCATTTAATAAAAATCCTCGTTGACCAGTTTCCATATTTACTAAAGCAAGTGTAGTTGACATAATAATAGATTTAGCTTTGATATTACTTCCTGCTTTATCTTCAAATACAGCTAGTTTTTCTCTTATATCTGAAAATAATTCATTACCTAAAGTACGTGCTGAAATATTTTTGAAGTTTAAAATAGCTTCTTCACCTTTTTTAACTTCTCTTCTTAAAGTTATTTCAGGTTCTGCTGATTCTAATACCCATTTTTCTTGGAGAACTTTTATTTCATTCCATCTTTTTACTTGATTTGTATTATCAGAAGATAACTTAGAACCTTGAGCAATAAACTTATAAAATAATTTTTTACCATTATTATAAGGTTCTAAATATTCATCAATTCCAGTAACTAAGAAACCTCTTTTAGCACTTTCCATATCTGACATACTAGTACCAACATTTTCTCCAGCTTCAATTACCTGACGTGTATGTTCAACACCATGTGATGATTGAATTAATGAGTTTATACTATTATAAGCAATTATTGACGCACCAACCATAAGTAGTAATGTAAGTGCATATCCTGCTCCAATTTTTGTTGCTATTTTTAAAATATTCATAGATTTAATTCCCTACTTATTTAATATTGTTTTGGATTGTTAGAATGTTAGAATGTATTATTGGGGGTTTTATTAGTTTTTGAAAGAAAGCTATAAATAAACATTATAATTTATCTATAGCTATTTATAAAACTATTTTATAATGGGGAGTTGTGCATCTGCTCTTACACTTAACCAAACAGGCCCATTTTTAGTTATTAAAATATTTTCTTCATGTACCATTTCTTTACCGGGTAAGTATTCCATACCTGGTTCAAGTGTTAATACAACTCCTTCTTCTAAAGGTGTATTATCACTAATAGTATTTGAAGGCCATTCAGTTAATTGTAGACCTAATCCATGACCTAATCTTCCAACTGAATTTCCTAATGCTCCGCCTTTTTGCATAACATTATTCATAGCATTAAATACATCAGATGTAGTATTACCAACTTGACAAGCATCAAATCCAGCATCAGTTGCTTTAAATACTACTTCATAAGCTTTTTTTGCTTCATCACTTGCGTGACCAAAAGCGTAATTTCTGTCAAAATCACAGTAGTAGCTATCAAACACACAGCCTGTATCAATGATAAAAATATCTCCATTTTCTAAAATCCTTTCACTAGGTCCCATAATAATTGAACCATAACCACCTTGACCAGATCCTGAAATTAAATAAGGAAAATCATCAACACCTAAAGATAATAAATGACTTTTAAATCTTTGACAATTTACTCTTTCACTCTCTCCAACTTTTAATAAAGATGGTAAATCTTGAAAACCTTGTGAAGCCACTTTACAAATATAATTTATTTTTTCAATCTCTGCAGGAGATTTTACATATCTTACATATCTTAAAATATTTGTAGCATCTTTAATTTGCAGACCATCTAAATTAGAAATTAGTTTATTATAATCCCCTAATGGCATACGTAAAGTACTTTCATTACCTTGAGGAATACCAAGACACTTAAATCTTTTCATTAAAGAGTTAATTGTATTTGTTAATAATGAAATTCCATCATCAATAGGATTTGGAGATACCCAAGTTTGAATGTCATCAAGCCAGGTACCTCTCATACCACTTTCACCAATCACAGGAATTATTGCTTTTGGTTTATCATCTAATGGAATTAAAACAAACCAAGGTCTTGTTGGACTTTGAAAAAACTGAGATTTAAAACCAGTATAATATTCAATATCCACTTGTGTTGTTAATAAAATAGCATCCATACCCTCATCAAACATAAGTTTTTGGATTTTAGCTAATCTATTCTCATACTCTTTTTGCTCAAACCCTCTTTTTGGTACTTGTAACATATTATTTTCCTTTTAACATTCTCACATATACTGATGGAATAGCAGCATATAAAGCAGCACATAAAATTAAGTCTGCTTTTTTTACTTCTTCATTTGGTGCATGAGCAAATTTTAATTCCCCTGGTCCATACCCAATTACAGGAATATTATGTTCACCCATAATAGATACACCATTTGTTGAAAATGGCCAAATATCAATTACTGCATCTTTTTTGAATAACTCTTTATAAGCATTTGCAACACTTTGTGTAACATCATGTTTCTCTTCCATTTTCCATGGTTTAAAAGAACACTCTTGTCCATATTCTAAACCTGTATATGATGGTTCATCATAGTTATAAATAGAAACATCTGCATCTGCCATTTTAACTGCTGGTAAATTTCTAATCTCTTGTAATGCATCTTCAGGTTTTTCACCCCAAGTTAAACGTCTATCAATTGAGATAGTACAAGAATCAGATACTGCACATCTTGATGGAGAGGTTGAGCTAATCTCAGATACTGTTAAACATCCTTTTCCTAATAAATCATCAACTAATAAGTTTTCATTTAAAGCTCTAAGTTCTGTTAAAATTCCTGACATTTTATAAATAGCATTATCACCTGTATGTGGTATTGATCCATGTGCAGACGTTCCATAAGTACTTACAGATATTTCCATTCTACCTTTTTGTGCTCTACATATTTTTCCATCACTAGGTTCTGCTAATAATACAAACTCAGGTCTAATATTTTGCTCTTCGATCATATACTTCCAAGATAATCCATCACAATCTTCTTCTGCAACTGAAGCAGAAACTAAAAGTGTAAAGTCATCTTGAATATCTAAATCAGTGATAATCTTCGCAGCATATACGATAGATGCAATAGCACCTTTCATATCTGTTGTTCCTCGACCTATAATTTTTTCTTCGTCTTCATGTCCTTCATAAGGGTCATAATTCCAATTATCAATATTTCCAACACCTACGACATCTAAATGACCATCCATAGCAATAAGATGTGAACCTGTTCCAATATAAGCTAGAATATTTCCCATTGGGTCAATATCTATTTTATTAAAGCCAAGTTTTTTCATCTCATCAATAGTACATTTAGCAGCCAGTGATTCATCTCCTGAACCACCTGGACATCTAACTAAATCTCTTGTAAATTTATAAATATCTTCTTTATAGAAATCAGCTCGTGCTAATATATCTTCAAAAGGAATGCCTTCAAACATTTTTTCCATGATTAAGCCTTTTTTAAAACTTCAGATGAAGATTTTCCAACCATTTTTTCATATACAACTGCATCTGTATCACCTTCAGTTCCTAAGAAAAGAATTTTAGAGTTTTCATCAATTTTTAAAGCTTCTCTATATTCAGCACTATGTTGAGTAATCATATACCCTGCAAGTCCTGCAACAGCTGACTCACCTGCTACAACTGGTTCTGGAAGATTTGCTAAATATTTCATAACTTGAGCAATTGGTTCATCTGGAATTGAGAAAAATGCTTTTGTTTTATCTTCTAATATTTTCCAAGCTAATAATGAAATCTCTCCACAAGAAAGACCTGCCATTACTGTGTCTAAATCTCCATGAACAACTGTAGGTACTCCATTTTTTGCACTTTGTAATAAACAATCTGCATTTGTAGGTTCAATCATTACAAAAATTGGTGATTCTTCTTGATAAGTTTCAAGAATAAATGATGCAACTGCTGCTGCCATTCCACCAACTCCACCTTGTAAGAATACATGTGTTGGTTTTTCACCCATTTGTTTTAAGGCTTCATCAACCATAATTGTATACCCTTGCATTACATCTTTAGGTACTTCTGTATATCCTTCATATGATGTATCAGAAACTGTAAAATAACCTTTTTCTAATGCTGTTTTATCTGCAATATGAACTGAATCATCATAGTTACCATCAATTCTATTTACAATAGCACCATATTTTGCAATCTCTTTTTCTCTACTTATACTTACATGTGAGTGAATAAAAATCTCACAATTACAACCAAAGTTTGATGCTCCCCAAGCTACAGATTTACCATGATTTCCATCTGTTGCACAAGAAACAGTGATTTTATTAGTAATATCTTTGTAAGTTCCTGCTAATAAATCATTTGAGTTTGCATCAATTCCTTGATCTTTTAATTTACCAATTAGTAAATTAGCAACTGCGTATGCTCCACCTAAAGCTTTGAAACTTTTAAGAGAGAATCTAAAATGCTCATTTTTGTAATATAGTTTAGAAACACCCGTTTCTTTAGCTAATTCATCTAAAGATACTAATGGAGTAACTTTGTATTCATCCCAAGAAGTAATCTCTTTTGATGCTTTTTCAAAACCTTCAAGACTTAAGATATCTTGATGCTCATATTTCCCTATAACTGTATTTACTGTATTATCAAAAAACTCTGTATTATTTAAATATTGTTTAAAATTGTTTATCATGATGTATATCCTTATTAATTAAATTTATTTTTTATTTTTACTTGTCAAATGCTATATCTCTTAAAAATAGTGCTGATTCAGGGAAGAATATTAAAATCGCTGACATCAACATTAAAATTAAGAAGAAAGGTAAAATTCCGCTAATTACTTCTAGATATGATTTTTTAAATACAGCAATTGCTGTAAAAATATCACATCCAAATGGTGGAGTTGCCGAACCAACTGCCATTTGTAAAGTAATTACAACTCCAACTAAAACTGGATCTAGCCCTGATGAATCAATAATTGGCATAAATACTGGTGTTAAAATCAGTAATACAACAATTGAATCAACAAACATACATCCAATTACAAATGCTACTGAGATAACAAAAAGTATAAACTCAGGACTTGCATTTTCTAAATCAAGTGCACCTAATAATTCTTGAGGAATCATCTCAAATGAGATATACCAAGAAAATGCTTGACCAGCACCAACAAGAATAAATACAACAGCTGTAATAAGACCCGTACTAAGTGATGAATCAATTAAATCTTTAAGTCCTAATTTTTTATATATTAATACTTCTAATATAATTGCATACAATACTGAGAATGCTGCTGCTTCTGTTGGAGTAAATGCTCCTGAATAAATCCCACCTACTATTAGTACTGGGAATCCCATTGGTAAAATTGAACTTTTTATTGCTTTTAATCTTTTTGGCCAATCAGCTTTTGGAGCTAATGTAATTTCTGCTTGGTGATACACTGAATAGATATAACAATAAACTGAAAACAACCCTGCTAAAATAAGTCCTGGACCAATTCCTGCTATGAATAATTCAGCAATATTTGCATTTGCTAATACACCGTATAAAATTAAACCAATACTAGGTGGAATTAACCAAGCAATATCACTTGCATTAATAATAAGCCCTAAAATAAAAGAATCTTTATATCCAGCTTTTAGTAACTTTGGTCTCATAATTGTTCCAACTGAAACAACTGTTGCTTGAGTAGAACCAGATACTGAACCAAAAAGAGTACATGAAATACAAGTAGTAATTGGTAATCCACCTCTATAGTGACCAATAAATACTTCAATTAAATCAAGTAATCTTGTTGCTGCATGACCACGTGTCATAATATCTGCTGCAAAAATAAACATTGGAATTGCTATTAAAGCATTTGGTGTAATACCTGTAATCATTTGCTGAATTATATTTTCCAAAGGTAAATCTGAAAAATGTAAAAAACCTACTATTGTAGCAACCGTTAAAGGCACAACCATTGGGAAAGATAAAAATAGAAGTACTACCATTACAGCTAAAAGTGCAAAAGTAATAACATAAACATCAAGCTCTCCACTTATTACGTTTTGGAAAAATTCTAACATGCTTGATCTCCTATTGTTGAATCACAATCTTTTTCTTCAATAACATCATAAGATAGATAAATCTCATCATGTAATAAGTTTTGAATAAATCGTATAAAAAACTGTAAACCAGCCATAAAAAAGCCAACTGGTACAATCATATATACTAAGTAAACTGGCAATTGAAGGGCTGGACTTAATCTATTAATTTCTTTTAATTGCATCACATATTCATAAGCTTCATAAGCTAATAAAAACATTAACATTGAAGTTGTAATTGCAATAAAAATCATTAAAGATTTTTTCTTTTTATGTGATAAAGAATCATATATTGCAGTCATTCTAATATTTCTACCATTTCTAACTGCATAGGCTAAACCAATAAATGTAACTGATACCATTAAAAACTGATTTAACTCTTCTGAAAAATATATACTTTGATTAAATACATATCTTCCTAAAGCATTTGCAGTTGTATTAATCATCATTAACAAAATAGATAAAGATAAAAGTATCTTTTCTGCTTTTGCTGTAATGGAGTTTACTTTTGCGAAAATTTCTTGCATATTATCTCTCTTTCTCTAAGAGTGATCCAAAGCCTAAAATAGTTTTTTTATACTTTGCTAATCTTAGAATATCCCAAGCCATAACTTGGTTACTTGATAGAATTGTTTTTCCTGTAAGTTTTTCCAGTTCATCTATATATCTGCAAATATTTAAATTTGTACAAGAAACAAAAATTGTTTTTATATTTTCATCTTTTGCCATTTTAAGAACTGCATTTTTAATCGATGAAGGTGTTATACTTGGAACTAAATTATCATTTGGATTATTAAAAGTTGCAGCAGATATAGTTTTAATATTTGGATTCATTCCATCTATTATGCCCTGTGTAACTTCTATACTATATGGTGTAATTATTCCTAATTCATTTATATTTAAAAACTCACATGCATTTTTAATAGCTGTATATGGGTTTGTAACTTCTTTTATTTCTCTTTTTGGATTACTTTGTTTAATAATTCTTGCAACTTCATCTTCACCAATTGTCATAGATGCTGAGGTACATGATAATGCAGCTACATCTAGTGTCAATCCAGGAAGGATTGTATTAGCAGCACTTGCTAATTCATCTTTAATTGCCATTAAAACTTCTGGTGTTAATTCAACTGAATCCATCATCACACGTGAAGGAAAACATAAAACTCCAGTATCTTTTAAAATTGAGTCAAATTCATATAATGTAATTTGATCTGTTGCAAGAAGTATTAAACCTACTTTTCCATTATGAGAAATTGTGTTCTTAAGTTCGCTATTTATTACTTTTATTTCCATTTTATTTCCTTAAAAAGTGCCCCAAAGGGGGCCTTTTATTTAGTGTCTGCTTTCAGCGTCTTTTACTTCTTGGATTAAGTTATTTAAGATTTTTTTAGCATCTTTTTTTGCTTGATCTTTTTCTCCATCTTTATAAGCGTTAGCTACAACATCTAAGAAAGTTCCATGTAACGATTTACTAATATCTTTAAATTTAGCTCTTTCAGATTCAGTTAATGTAATAAGTTTTAATTCTTTATTTTCTTCTAACATTTTTGCAGTATTTTCTTTATTAATTTTCTTTTGGTAGATAAATGCTGCTTTGTTTGCAGCTTTAATTGCTTTATTAATAATTGCTTGTTTTTCTGGAGTTTGTTTATCAAACCATTTTGCATTAGTTGAGATTGTTCCAATATATGGTTGTTGACCTGGGAACATAATGTATTTTTGAACCATGTGCCATTTAGCATTGTAAATGAAGTACATTGGATTAACCATACCATCAACTGTTCCTAATTGTAATGAAGAATAAACTTCTCCCCATGATAATGGAGTTGGAACTGCACCGAATGCTTTATAAGTTTCTACTGGAATTGTAGAAGTGAATGTTCTAATTTTTTGACCTGCAAAATCTTCTGGTGTTCGAATAGGTTTATTTGCACCCCATGCCATTTCACCTTCTGAGATCATTGATAATAGTTTTAAGTTTGCTTTTTTGAATTTTGGAGCTAAATCATTATAAATAGTTTTACTTGTAGTTAATACTTCATAAGCTGCATCTTCATTATTAGTTAATACATATGGAATTGAAATCGATTGTACTTCTGGTACGTAAGAACCTAAATGACCAGTTCCAACAGAAACGAATTGAATTGAACCATTTGATGTTAATTCAACAATATCATTTTCACCACCAAGTTGTCCGTAGTAATAAATTCTAACTTTAATTTTTCCCTTAGATTCTTTTTTTACTACTTTAGCAAATTCTTGAGCATAAATATCTTGAACATCTTTTTTTGCTTCTTCACTAGCAAATTTCCATGTTTCTGCACTTAAACTTACTGCACCTAATAATAACGCACACGCTGTACCTAGTAATTTATTTCTTAACATATCTCTTCCTTTGTAGTTTATATAAGGTCAGTATACGCCCCATTAACTTAAAATATACTTAAGATATATTCTATGTATATACTAAATTATAAGAAAAAAAAGCCTTTTATATTTATAAGTAATAATAACTATGATTTATTTATTTAATAAGGAGGAAAGGGGAAATCCTAATAACGAGGTATTAGGATTAAAGATTAGATAGAATGGCTTCGTACAAATGCTTCAAGATAGTCAATTAAGTCATCTACATATATAGATGCACCTTTATGATCTTGAGAAAGAACTGCTTCTAAAATTTTTTTATGTAAAACTTTTCCTTTTTGATGATCATCTTTTTTTGCATAGTAATACCAAAATCTATGAGAAAGACCTTGTACGTTTCTAAGTTCTTCATAAATAAATTGATTTTTTGAACATTTTGCTAAAATTCGATGTCTTTCTTTTAACCAATGAAGGAACTCTACATCTTCTTGCTCATCAACGATATCTAATAACTCTTGAATTGCTTTTTTATCTAACTCCGTTAATCTATCAATTGCTGTTTTAACACAAAGTTGTAATATAGCACGTCTTACTTCTAATAATTGAAGTTGAGTTGAACCACTCATTTCAGGAATTAAAACACCAATTCTAGAGATATTAACTAAAGATTCATTTGCAAGTAAACGTAAAGCTTCTCTTACCGGTGTTCTTCCTGCTCCTACCATTTCAGATATTTCTAATTCTGTTAAAACAGTTCCTGGTTCTATTTCACAAAAAACAATTAAATCTTCAAGTTTTTCATAAACTTGTTCTGTCATTGTCTTATTTTTGGCTCTTTTTAGTTTATTTTTCATTATTTGAACCTAATTATGTATTTTTAAGAATTATATTTAAATATATCTTAAATATATATTCTCATATTTACATAATTATATTAGTAAAGTATACAAACATAGCCTATACTATGAATATTTTATTATCTTTTATATGATCCATCTGGAAGAATTTTTGGTAATTTATATAAAGAATTTGTAAGTAATTTATTTACTAAGATATCTTTATCTTGAAGTTTTTCTTTTGTATTTAATTTCCATTCATCGTGGATTTCATTTAATCTATTTTTTTGTGCACCTAAATAAGATGTCATAGACCAATAAAAATATTCAGTAATCATACACGAATAATCACAAGTTTTATCATAATAAGAATACCATGCATTTTTAGGATAAGAACTTGGGATATTTTTAAAATATCCTCCTCTTGATTTATCCATTGCATTACTTATTAAACTTCCTTTTTCCTCTTTAAAAACTTCGGGATAAACACTTGAATATCCTACATGACTAATTAAATGCCAAATTTCTTCAAGTGATGCATCAAAATTACCACTTTGTAATACATGCCAAGATGGTCTTGTTTCATCATTTCCTAAATCTTGAGCTGATTCATATTCCAATTCAATATTTTTTAAATCACTTTCATTTTTCCACATAACTAAAGTAGCTTTTTTGTTTATTAATGATTCTAAGACTCTTTGATTATCAACAATTCCATCTTCATCATTATCTAAATACTGGGCTAAAATATTTGCAGCATGTAATATTTTTGTTTCTTCAACTTCTTTATAAGCAATTACTCTAATACCAAAAACATTAACTTGCCTATTAATATTTGGCATTTTTTCATCATTTAATTGAATTATTTTTAAATTTGGATCTATACTTTTTGTTTGGGGAATTATTTCATTTACTAGTGAAGCAGCACCTGCAATAACTAAACAACTAATCGTTAATAAAAGAACATGTTCAATTTTCATATTTATCCTTAGATTTATTATAAATATAATTCTAATGTAAAAAAATGTTGAAAATGTGATGATTCTTTAAATTTAAATATTGTTATTCTTCTAAACGATATCCAATACCATTAATATTTCTCAAAAGAGTAGGAGGCATCTTTTTTTTAAAATTTTTTACAAAAACCTTTACTGCATTTTGTGTTATATTAGACTTACTATCCCAAATATAATAAAACATTTGTTCATAAGTAACAACTTTATTTTTCTGTAATAACTGTATAAAAACTAATTCTCTTTTTGTTAAAAAATAAGTTTCATCAGGGCTAATAATAGAACAATTTTTTTCATCAATAAACCAATTAGAAACTAATTCTTTTAAGTTTACTTCTTGTAATTCATTAAAAAAGTTTTCAATAATTAATTGATTTTCAAGAGAAAGTGGAATTTTAATATTAATAAATTTTTCTTCTATATTTTTAATATATTCCATTCCATTAATTCTCGTATTTAGCATACTCACTTTTTTTCCTTCTTTTACACTACAAACTAAGAAATTTTTATCTCTTAGTCGTCTCTTTAATAAGTTTTATATATCTACCTGATTTGATTAGTTTTTTTAATCCAGAATCAAATTTATTAATTAACTCTTGAGCTTTTGGATGTTTTTTTGAAACTAAAAAATAAACACCAGTAGCTGGATATACTTTTTTAGGATGATTTGTAAATTTTGCTGCATCACTTGCTGAAAAATTTTTATTAATGATGTTATATCCAACAAGATAAGAAACAGAAGTTACATCAATCTCACCTGATAATACTTTTTGTAGACTTTCTTTTTCACTTAAAGACATTAAAGCATTAACACCTTTTGCTTCTAAAAGTTTGGCAGTTTTAAAACCAGATGTTTCTCCAACTTTATAGTTTTTAAGGTCTTCATATTTATTCCATTTAAAGTCTAAATCTTTAAGATGAAAAAAAACAGTTTTTGTTCTTGTGATCGCATTTTTAGAATAAAGGAAATCTTTTTCTCTATCTTTTGTTTTAAACCAAGGAATAGTCGCATCAACTTCAACTTCTTTTGCAAGTTTATAAGCTTTTTCCCAAGAGAAAAACTCATACTTTACATCAATGTTTTCTTCTTTAAGTGCTTCATTTACAATTTTTTGTAAAACTCCACCATTAGCATCGTTTTCAATAGTATAAGGAGGCCATTGTCCTGTTGAAAGTTTAATCGTCTCATTTGCAACTAAATTAGCCAATGAAGAGGCTATTATCAATCCTGTTATAAATATTTTTCTCATTTTTATTCCTTATATCTTTTCTAAAGTAATATCAACAAACTTATAAGAGGGTGTAAAACTTTTTTTGTCAAAATGATTAATAGATACTAAAGGTGTGGCTTCAGGGAAATAAGCAGCTGCGCATCCTTGTTTAATATCATAAGAAACAATTTCAAAATCAAAAACTTCTCTTTTAATTTTATCTTTTGAATGAGATTGAATATTTACTAAATCTCCATTTTTAAATCCAAGATTTTTTATATCTATTTCATTTAAAAAGATAATTCTTCTTTTATTTTCTATTCCTCTATATCTATCATTTGTATCATAAACAGTTGTATTAAATTGATCATGCGATCTCATAGTCATTAAAGATAAATGATTTCCTTCCAAATTTAAATCAGGTGTTTCATTTACAATAAAATTTGCTTTTTTACTTGGTGTTTCCCAAACTCTATTTTTTGCAGTATTATATAATTCAAATCCACCAGCATTTTTGATTGATTCATTATAAGATACAAAATCTGGCAATACTTCTTCTATTTTTTCTCTTATTTTTTCATAATCACTTATTAAATCTAAAAAATCTACTTTTCCATTTCCAAGAGTTGCATCTGCAATACCTGCAATAATTGCAGGTTCTGATTTTAAATCTCTTGTTATTGGAGTATTTCTACCTTTTGATGAATGAACCATACTCATAGAATCTTCAACTGTAACACTTTGAACTCCATGTTGTTGAATATCTAATTCTGTTCTTCCTAAACATGGCAAAATCAAAGCTTCTTTTCCACAAATTAGATGACTTTTATTTAAATGAGTTGAAATATGTACCGTTAAATCACATGATTGTAAAGCTTCATAAGTCATTTTTGTATCAGGTGCAGCATCTGCAAAATTTCCACCAAGACCAATAAATACTTTATTTTTTTCTTTATGCATAGCTTTTATTGCATGAACAACATCATAACCATGGCTTCTAGGACTTGTAAAGTTAAATACGCTATCAATCTTCTTTAGAAACTCTTCTTTTGGAGCTTCTGAAATTCCTACTGTTCTATCACCTTGAACATTACTATGACCTCTTACAGGACAAGCACCAGCTCCTTCTTTACCAATATTTCCTTTTATTAGTAAAAGATTCATTACTTCTTCAATAGTTGCAACACCATGTTCATGTTGTGTTAAACCCATTGCCCAACAACAAATAGTTTTGTCAGATTTAACATAAAGTTCAGCAATTTCTATAATTTCTTTTTTACTTATAGAACTTTGTTTTACTAAAGTATCCCAATCTTTTCTTAATATTTTTTCTTTATATTCAGCAAATCCAGCTGTATGTTCATTTATAAAATCAAAATCTAAAGTATTAGAGTATTCTTCTAAAATGTATTTGATTACAGCTTGAATTAAAGCCATATCACTTCCCATTTTAACTTGGTAATAATTTGTACTAATTGGAGTTGCTTCATTTGTAATCATTTGTCCTACATCTTGAGGATGAACAAAAGATACTAAGCCAGCTTCTTTTAAAGGATTAATGGAAACTATTTTAGCTCCTCTTTTATTAGCTTTTTGTAACTCACTTAACATTCTAGGATGATTTGTACCTGGATTTTGTCCAAAAATCATAATCAATTCTGCTTTATGGAAATCTTCTAAACTTACTGTTCCTTTTCCAATTCCAACAGATTCACCCATTCCAACACCAGAGCTTTCATGACACATATTTGAACAATCAGGGAAATTATTTGTACCTATCATTCTTCCCATTAATTGGTATAAAAATGCTGCTTCATTTGATGTTCTACCTGAAGTATAAAATATTGCATCATCAGGATTAGGTAATTTTTTTAAATGTTTTCCAACTGTATAAAAAGCTTTTTCCCATGAAATTGGTTCGTATCTATCTTTTTGTTTATTATAATAAAAAGGTTCAGTTAAACGACCTTGATTAGTAATAGTAAAAACATCTAATTCATTAAGTTGTGATACTGTTTTTTCTTCAAATAATTCTCTTGAAGCTCTCTTTTTTGTAGTTTCAAAAGCAATTGCTTTTACTCCATTTTCACAGTACTCATTCATTGAACGTTCATTTTCATCAGGATCAGGCCAAGCACAACCTGGACAGTCAAAACCATTTACTTGATTTAAGGCTAAAAGAGTTTTAGAAGTTTTAAAAAAGTCTGCGCTAAAAATAAATTTTGCAGAAGATTTTAAAGCTCCCCAACCACCAGCTGGTTTAATATGTGAATGAAACTCACTCATATTTTTTTCCTTTTATTTCCATTTGAAACCACTTTACTTTTTATAATAAAGTGGTATTTTTATATTAAAGAGTTACAATTCCACCAGCATCATTTTTTGATTTATCACTAGATTCAACATAAATAGCTTTTGAAACTTCTTTTAATTCATTCCAATCTTTTAAATCAATAACTAAACCGTTTTCAACTGATTCATTAAATGATTTTTTCAAAGTTTCAGCACTAACTATTTGAGAAGTTTGACATTTACTTTGAATTTTATTTTCACTTATTTCAATTATTAATGTTCTTACATTTGAATTATCACTTTTACTTCTACAAAGAGTTGGTAATTCATCATTTGCATTTATACAATAAGAAACACTATCATCATTAGATGAGTTATTCCATGAGAATCTTGCATTTAGACCTTTTTTTGCAATTCTTAAAGCTTGTGAAAATACTAACCATCTATTGTGACAATTTTGAATTTCTAATGTTACTTTCCCATATTTAGGTACTGATTCTAAAGCATAAGCAACTAAAATTTGAATGTGACCTAAAATCGTATCATTATTTAAATCAGCAGTAATATGAGAATCTTTTGTTGAAATATTTAAAGATAAGTTATTGTTACTTTTTAAATACTTTAATGCTTTTGCAAAATGTTTAACACCATCTAATCCAACCATTTCTAAATCAACAACCATTTTTGAAATTAAATCTGCTTCTCCGGCATCTCTTTTTAGTCCATTAAAAGCGTTATTACATAGAGTTGCTAACTCTGTTCTTGAAACAGATATTTTTCCACTTTTAACATTTAATCTATCATCTTTACTTTTAGGTAACTGAGGGAATAACCACTCACCATTATGAATTTCATTAATTAATGGCGCACTTTGAAAAAATGTAACTTGAACCCATCTATCAGATCTTGGATCAAATTTAGTTGCTCCAAACATTGCAAGTTTAGCTCTTAATAAGTCCATTGGCAAGAATTTTTCATCTAATACATTAGCTTGGATTTCACCCATATTACAAGCACCCATAGTCCATATTCTTCTAATAATAGATGAATATTGAGGATTTTCTAATAAGAATTTTGTAACAGGTTCTTCATTTGAGATTTCATCTAGTTTTGTATTTAATTTTGATACTTGACGCGCAATATCTAATGGTAACTCTAATTCAGAACCATGATCTACATCTCTTATACCAAGTCTTGGTTCACCTTTATCTTCTGATACATACCAAAACCAATAATTACTTTTCTTTTCACTGAAATTGTATTTTAAAGCCCATGAATAGTGAGATTGCACTTTTTCTTTTAAAGCTTGAACTGTAACTCCTGATAATTCTAAAGGTTGTTCATCAACTCTCATATGATTTTCATGTTCATCTACAAGTTCTGGGAATAATTCAATAATTGAAGATATTAAAACTTCTTGTGCTTCTAAAGAAAAGTCATTTGAGCTTAATATTAAGTCTTTATATGTTTTACCAACAAGGTTATTTGATGATTCTATAATAGATGGTATCTCTAAAGCTGCCTTCAAATTTAAGGCTTTTTGAGTTTCATTTATTGTTACAACATCTTCTAGATGAGTTATTGCTCTATTTAAATATGAAACTAATTCTTTTGATTTTTCTTTTGTAATTTTTTCTAATGATACTTTGCTTAAAGCTAATTCTCTTTGATATAACCAATTATCAACAACTTTTGGATGTCTAATTAAATATGGAGCCATACCTAATCCTGTTGCATTACCAACACCTAAAAATCTTTGAATATCTTTATCTAATGAAACTGCTTTATCTCCACCTATATTTTTTGAAATATAGTTTGCCCAATCTAATGAAAACTGTCTTAAAATATAAACAGCACACATTTCAGCAGAGAAAGATTGAGAAAAGTCAGGATTGTCATTTAATGCAGCATAGTCATTTATACCAAATTTCCCACTACCATAAACAGCAGTAGTTCTTAAGATATATCCAACTTTTGATATTTCTTCAATACTTGGTTGTTTTCCATTTGATAAAGATTCAATTACATGAGAGAAAACTCTAACAGATTTATTTGCACGTGCAAGAACTAAGGCTCTATTTGAGTTTCTTCCAGCTTCTTGAAGTGGTACATTGTTTCTTAATGCATCTAATAAAGTATCACTAACTTCACCATCAATTAAAGTAAATGTAGTATCCCACTTTTCTGCAATAACTCTATCATTTCTTTCATCATCTTCAATATGATTAGAAAAAATTACTAAATTATAAATATTATTTGGAGTTTTTAGCTCATAAATTGCTGTACCGAAACCATCTTTACATAAATCCCAAACAGTTTTTGTAACAGTCCAATTTTGATTTGCCATTTTTCTGATTAAACTTCTTGTAAAACTAATTCTTGATTGATGCATAGCACCCATTCTTTTTAGATTCATTACAACACTTGGATCTCTTAATAATGAATTTTCAGTTGTTTTAATATTTTTACTCATTTTTTCTCTCCTAAAAATTTTTTATAAAAAGAAGTGAGCTATCACTTCTTTTTAGTTTTATTTTAAACCTTGTTCTTCTGCCATTTTAATAGCTATTTGTGGAGCACTCCATAATGCAGGTAATAACACAAGAGATACTGGCACAGCTGTAATTACAATAAATGATTGTAATGCCGATATCCCTCCTGATCCTATAGAGATTAGTATAATTGCTAATACTCCCATTAAAACTCCCCAAAACATTCTTAAGTATGGACTAGGCTCAGTACTACCACTTACAACAACACTCATTGTATAAGTCATTGAATCTCCAGTTGTTACAATAAAAACTGTTGTCAATACTAAGAATAATATTGATGTAATTAATGGAAATGGTAAAGATTGTGTAATAGCTAATAGAGATGCAGGTAAATTAAACCCTTTAAATGCTTCACTAATAACACCTGGATTTGCAATTTCAAATGATAATCCAGCGCCACCAACAATAGTAAACCAGAACATTGTAATTAGTGGAGCAAAAATACTCACTGCTAAAATTAACATTCTAATTGTTCTTCCTCTTGAAATTCTTGCTATAAAAATAGCCATTAAAGGACCATATCCTAAGAACCATCCCCAGAAAAAAACTGTCCACCAGCTTAACCATCCAGTATCACCTCTAAATGTTGCCATTGGAATAAAGTTTTGAATAGAAGTTCCAACTCCTTGAATATATGCATCAATAATAAATGCTGTTGGTCCAAAAATAAAGATGAAAAGCATTAAACCAATTGCTAAAATAATATTCCATCTAGATAAAATTTGAATACCTTTTGTTAATCCACTTAAGGCAGAAATTGTATAAATTATAATTGCTATAATAATAATAGTCATTTGTGTTGTAAAACCATCTGCTATTCCAAATAATGCATTTAAAGCATATGAAATTTGTAACCCTAAGAAACCAATTGGTCCAATAGTACCAGCAGCAACGGCAATAATACAAAAGGCATCAACAATAGAACCTAATGGTCCATGAATAACTCTATCTCCAAATACAGGATAAAGAAGAGTTCTTGGTTTTAAAGGTAAACCTTTATCATAATGTAAATGAGACAATACAATTGCAGTTAATGTACCTAAAATAGCCCATGCTAAGAATCCCCAATGCATAAATGATTGAGATAATGAATTTACTGCTTTTTGGAATAAATCAGTTTCAGCTCCATATAACGGAGGAGGAGTAACAAAGTGTGCAATTGGTTCACCTGCTGCCCAGAAAACTCCACCACCTGCTAATAATGTACACATAATTATTGCAATCCATTGGAAAGTACTCATTTCAGGTTTTTTTGAATTACCTAATACAACTGAACCAGTTCTTCCTAAAGTAAGTCCAATACCAATTAGAAAAGTTGCTAATAATAAAAATTGCCAATATGCTCCAAAATATTTAGTTGCCCAAGCAAATCCACCATTTACAACAGTACTTAATAATTTTGTATCTACTAATGCTAAAACAACGAATGCCATTAAAAAACCACTACTAAGAATTAAAGTTAACTTATCAACTTTATGTTCTTCTTGTTCTAATTCTTTTAAAGTCTCTTCTTTTTCTATAATGTCAGATATTTCCATCTTCATATCCTTTTTATGATATTTTTGATAATATCACCCAAAAGTTATTCTTAATTTCTTAAGATTAATTTTTAGGTTCTAAACCGCTTTCTAAGAAGCTAAACCAGTTCCCACCAAGAATTTGATTAGCTTCTTTCTCTTGAAATCCATACTTAATTAAACCATTATAAATATTTTCCATACCATGCTCATCTTTGAACCAAGGTAAATCATCTGGCCATCCAGAGTTTGAAGAAGATCCTTCTCCATAATCCATAGCTTTTGACCATTTTCCATTTCTCATCCACTCTAAAACTTCTTGAGGTTGATTTAAACATAAATCACTACCAAGTCCTAAATGCTCGACTCCAACTAAATCAGCGGTTTTTGCGATCATTTCACAGAAGTCATTTAATGTACAAGCACTTCCATTTGGTAAATGAAATGGATATAAAGAAAAACCAATTAATCCACCTCTTGAAGCTAATGCTTTTATAACCTCATCAGACTTGTTTCTTAACGCATCATGAGCAAAAGTTGGGTTTGCATGTGAAATACAAATAGGTCTAGAAGAAATATCAATTGCTTCTAATGTAGATTGTTGTGAAGAATGAGACATATCAATAATCATTCCCACTCTATTCATTTCTGCAATAGCTTGTTTTCCAAATCTTGTAATTCCACTGTCATTTTTTTCATAACATCCCGTTGCTAATAAACTTTGATTATTATAAGTCAATTGCATAATAAGTAAACCTTGTTTTCTCATTACTTCAATTAAACCAATTTCATCATCTATTGGAGAGCAATTTTGCGCTCCAAAGAAGATTCCAACTTTACCAGTAGATTTTGCTAATTGGATATCTGACATACTCATTACTGGCATTATCAAATCACTATTTTGTTCAAAAAGTTTATTCCATTGTGCAAATCTTGTTAAAGTTTCTCTTGCCATTTCATGGTAAACAAGTGTTACATGAACAGCAGTTATTCCACTCTTTTTTAAAGAAAGAAAATATTCTCTGTCCCATTTGCAATATTGTAAACCATCAATAATAATTTGATCTTTATACATAATTTTCCTTAGTAAGGTTTTTGATATGTTGTTTTAACTATTGTGTAAAACTCTTTTGCATATGAACCTTGTTCACGTGGACCAAAACTTGATTGTTTTCTTCCACCAAATGGAACATGGTAATCTGTACCTGCAGTTGGTAGATTTACCATTACACAACCACTTTGAGCTTCTTTTTTAAAGATAGCTGCTGTTTTTAAACTTTGAGTAATAATTCCAGCTGTTAATCCAAATCGAGTATCATTAGCTGTAGCAATTGCTTCAGTTAAATCTTTTACTTTAATAACACAAGCCATTGGAGCAAAAACCTCTTCTTGATTAACATCCCAATCATTTTTTGTATCAATGAATAAAGTAGGACTCATGTAGTAACCCTCTTTTCCCATTGTAAGTTTTTCACCACCAAATGCTAGTTTTCCACCAAGCTCTTTAGTTCTTTCAATCCATTTGAAGTTAGAATCAAATTGGTTTTTATCAGAAACAGGACCCATGAAAATATCCTCTTCTAAATAGTGTCCTACTTTTAGTTGTGACATTCTTGCAGTTAAAGCAGATACAAATTCATCATGGATAGATTCCATTACAATAAGTCTTGATGAAGCTGTACATTTTTGACCAGTTCCAGAAAATGATCCAGCAATTGCAGATTCAACAGCAACTGAGATATCAGCATCATCCGCTACGATAAGTGAATTTTTACTTCCCATTTCTAATTGACATTTTACAAAGTTAGCAGAAGTTGCAACTGCAATTTTTCTTCCTGTTTCAACAGAACCAGTAAATGAAATAGCATTAATATCAGTAGAGTTAATTAAAGCATCCCCAACAACTGAACCAGAACCAAGTACAAGATTAAATGTTCCAGCAGGAATATCTTGTCTTGAAATAATTTCAGTTAAAGCAACAGCAGAAGCAGGAGTTAAATTAGCTGGTTTCCAGATAACTGCATTACCAAATGCAAGTGCTGGTGCAATTTTCCAAGCAGCCGTTGCTGTTGGGAAATTCCAAGGAGAAATAATTCCTACAACACCAACAGATTCTCTTGTAACATCAATATCAATACCTGGTCTAACAGATGAAGCATTTTCACCAATTTGTCTTAATACTTCAGCTGCATAGTATTGGAAAAATTGACCTGATCTGTAAATTTCACCTTTACCTTCTGCTTTTGACTTACCTTCTTCACGCGCAAGTAATTCACCTAGCTCCTCACATCTTTGAATTAATTCATCACCAATTGCTTGAAGTACATTAACCTTATGTTCTAAAGGACTTTTTTCCCATAAAGGTTGAGCAGTTTTAGCAGCAGTAATTGCTTCATTTACTTGTTCAACACTTGCTTGTGCTACATTTCCAACATTATCTGAAATATCTGATGGATTAATATTTTCTACTGTTGAAACACCTTTTGACCAAGAACCATTAATATATAAACCTTCTTCATAATTATATGTCATCTATTTTCCTTTATTTTTTGATTATTTACTAGCTTGAGCATATACAACAAACTCAACCAACATTTCTTCTCTTGCAAGTCCTGCAACTATTACTGCTGCTCTATTTGGGTATGGAGCTTCAAAATATTCAGCATATACTTTATTAACTGTAGCTAAATATTTTCTATCTGTCACATAAATTAAAACTTGTAAAACTTCATTTGTAGAAACTCCTGCACATTCTAATGTATGTACTAAATTTTCAAAAGTCTTTCTAGTTTGAGCTTCAATTCCACCTTCAACCACTTTTCCTGTTTCATCAATTGGTATTTGTGCTGTATATAAAGTATTGTTGGCAGTTATTGCCCACTCTAGTGGTGCTTTAGAAGCAAATAATTCTGTTTTTACTGGTGTTTTTGTACTCATTTTCATCCTTAATTTTATTAATTTTTCTATAGCTTACAAGACAAAATTCTACTAATTTTCACATAATATTTAGGAGAACATTAATCTTTAAAAAACCATTAAATAGAATTTCATCTCATAAACTATATATCCCTATAAAAGGGATATATTTTAAAAGCTATAAGTAACCGTAGCGTTTAATTGTTGCATATCAGAAAGACTTGTATCTTTATCATCTTCATTCGTCATTGCATACCCAAGATTAAACTTTGTATTTTTGTTAATCTTATATCCTGCCCAAATATTAAATTCATCAGATTTGAAATTTCCATAATCAAAGATTCCATATAATCCAGTTAAACTAACTCCAGCTACATTTTTTGATAACATAAAATATGTTGTTTTAGCATCAGCTTTTAACATTGAATCACCTTCTTCAAAAGGAACAATATTAAATCCAGCTTTACCAGCAGTACCCCAAATATCAGCTTCTTTATTATCTACGTATCCCAATGTAGCTTTATATCCAGCAGCACTAACATATGCTTTTAATTCTAATAACTGACCATCTTTTGTCGAATCATTTTCAGCAGATAAATCTAACATATGAATAGAAGTTCCAACTTTTACATCAGAATACTTTTTATCTAAATATATTTTTCCACCATACATGTCATAAGAATCTGGTGCTGTATAATAAAAGGCATTTGTTTTAACAAAATCATTAAATTTATAAGTAATACCTGCTTTATAAATTCCGTTATTATCATTAGTATCAGTCATTGGTCTTAAATCTCTAGCTCTGGCTCTACCAAATCTATCAGAAAAAATCAATTCAAGTTCTAAATTTTCAAGTGGAGTAGTATTAATTTTAACAGCATCATGTATATTTGTTAACCAATCATCAGCAAGTAATTGTCTACCAACTTTTACATGAAAGTTTTTAATATCATAAGCAATATTTGCTCTTGATAACATTGAAGAACCTTTTTCATCATAAAATCTCTCAGTAGCATCACCTGTTCCATGAAATGTCGAAAAGTTTTTATCATTTTCATATAAATTTGTATAAGCTCTAAATCCTACTTCAGCTGTAAAATTATTAAAAGATGCAGTTTTATAATTTAAACCAATTGAGCCAACAGAATATGCAGTATTTGAATAATATTTACTTGTCTCTTTATCAAAGTTTCTAGATTCGTAAGTTACTGCAACATCACCAGAAACTTTTCCTGATGTTAAAGCTTCTGATAGACTATTTGCATTTAAACATGATAACATCGATAGTGAACTGATTACAACTAAACTTAATTTAATATTTTTCATTTATTAATCCCTTTTTCTTCTACTTTTTTATTTTAAACTATTTATATAAATTGGATATAAAAATCTTACTCCATGTTTACTTAACGTAAACTTAATATATATTATAAGTTTACGTTAAGTAAAAAGCTTAATATTTTATAGTGAATATATATTTTAATATCTTAAAGTATGTATTTATGGGAGCTTTTATAGTCAAAGAGAGCTAAGAAAAATTTATCTTAAAATTTTCTTAGTTTATAAATTTATAAATTTTAATTAAATTGTGAATCTTTTTACGAAATTTTCTATGTAATCAATAATTTCATCTACATATTTTACAGCATCTTCTTTATTTTCATCAAAGACTGCTTTTAATATTTTTTTATGTAATTCTTTAACTACTTCATCATCTTCTTTTTTTGCATAATAGTACCAAAATCTACGAGATAGACCTTGAACATTTCTAAGTTCTTCATATATAAAGAAATTCTTTGAAGCTTTTGATAAAACTTCTTGACGTAGTTCTAACCAATTCAAAAACTCATGTTCATCTAAATCATCTACTATTGATAATAATTCTTCAATATTATCTTTATCAACTTGAGTTATTCTTTTAATTGCACATTCAACACATGTTTTTAAAATTGGCCTTCTCATTTCTAAAAGCTGTAGTTGAACAGAAGAATTCATTTCAGGTATCATAATCCCAGCTTTAGAAAAACTAACTAAAAATCTATTTGATAATAATAAAAGTGCCTCATGAACAGGAGATCTTCCTGCACCTAACATTGTGCATATTTCTTTTTCTGTAAGAATGCTACCAGGCTCAATCTCACAAAAAACAATTTTATGTTCTAATTGTTCATAAACTTGTTCTGTAATTGTTTGAGTTTTAGATCTTTTAATTTTATTTGCTTGCATTTATTTACCTATTTATTTATTCTTTAATTATAATGGGATTCCCATAAGATTCGAATAAAAGAGAAGTTTCTATTCTTATATAATCATTTATTAAACAGTTAATATTAAATAAATAATTGTTTAAATATACTTTAAATATATTGTCAGTATATCTAAAATAGGAATAAGAATGAAACAAACACACTTACAAGGCTTATTTATTACAATAATTGGAGTATTATTATTAAGTTTAGAATCTTTATTTATAAAACTTACATCAATAACAGCACTTACTTTTGCTTTTTATATTGGTTTATTTATGTTTTCTAGTACAAATATCATATTATTAACAAATAAAAAAACAAATTTTATAAAAGCTTATAAGACAGATTTTTTTGCTGTTCTTATTTGTGCTTTTTTATTTGGTATTTCAAGTATTCTTTTTATAAGTTCTATTAAAAATACAACAGTTGCAAATGCCGTTCTTATTTTTTCTTCTGCACCAATTTTCGCAGCTATTTATATGTATATTTTTTTTAAACAAAAAAGTTCTAGAAATGTTTATATATCTTCTTTTTTTATATTCATTGGTTTATATATCATTTTTTCATCTCAATTAGGGCAGGGTGATATTATTGGAAATATATATGCTCTTATATGTATTGCTTTATTTTCTTTAGCATTTGTTATATTATCTCGATATAAAGATATAAATATGTTTGCTGTAATTTCACTTAGTAGTGTAATTACTGTAATAATTTCTTTTATATTTACTACAACAATTGACATAGATATAAATACTTTATATATTTTACTAATTGCAGGTTTATTAATATCACCAATGGCCAGAGTATTAATGGGAATAGGAACAAAAATATTACCAGCTAGTGAAGTTTCTTTACTTATGATTATTGAAACAGTAATGGCACCAATTTGGGTTTGGGTTTTTCTAAATGAAGTACCTCAAAATAGTACTTTAATTGGAGGATTTATAATTTTATTAACTTTAATAATTAATTCTTTATATTTGTTAAAGATAAATAAAAATAGAGTTTAAAACTCTATTTTTATTATATTAAACGTCTAAGTGTTCAACATCTTTAGCATGTTCTTCAATATAATTTCTTCTTGGTTCTACTTCATCACCCATAAATAAAGTGAATGTATCAGAAGCAGCTTCAGCATCTTCAATATTAATTCGAATAAGCCTTCTAGCTTCAGGAATCATTGTAGTTTCCCAAAGTTGCTCAGGATTCATCTCTCCAAGTCCTTTATATCTTTGAATATAAGCACCTTTCTTAGCTAATCCTTCAATTTCTTCTAAAATATCAATTAAGTCTCTTCCTTCAAACATAGAAATATCTCTTTCTACTAATCTTGTATAAATATATGTAGCTTCTGAGAAATAATTAGAAGCAAATAATTCATCATCAATAATTAATTCTTCTAATCCTTCTTTTGTTTGAACAAATAATTGGATTTGATGTTCACTTATTTTCTTAGATAAGATGTTATAACCTTTATTCTCTAAGAATGATTTTACTTCTTCATATAATTCAGGGAATTCTAAATTAACTAAATCAGAGTTTTCAATTAAATGTTTTAATACTTCAACTAATGAGTATCTTTTTTCTAATTGAGATAACATTCCTCTATATCTTGAAACTGTTTTAAATAAATCAACTAAATCATTATAACCTAGACCTTCAAATGAAAATGATTCTAAACCATTTTCAATTAAGAAATTAGATAATGAAGTATCATCTTTTAAATAAGTTTCATTTTTACCTTTTTTATATCTATATAAAGGCGGTTGAGCAAGGTATAAATATCCTCTATCAACAATTGGTCTTAAAAATCTAAAGAAGAATGTTAAAAGTAAAGTTTGAATGTGAGATCCATCAACATCGGCATCCGTCATAATAATAATTTTATGGTATCTAATTTTTTCTTCATTGAAATCTTCACCAATTCCACAACCAATTGCAGTAATCATATTTCTAATTTCATCAGATTTTAAAATTTTATCTAATCTTGATTTTTCAACATTTAAAATCTTACCTTTAAGTGGTAAAATTGCTTGATAAACTCTATCCCTACCTTGTTTAGCAGAACCTCCTGCTGAATCCCCTTCTACTAGATATAATTCTCTAATAGCTGGATCTTTAGATTGACATTCTGCTAATTTACCAGGAAGTGTTCCAACTGTCATAGAATCTTTTTTTCTTGTTAAATCTCTTGCTTTTTTAGCAGCTTCTCTTCCACGTGCAGCCATTAAAGCTTTTTCCATAATAGCTTTTGCTTGTTGTGGATTTTCTTCAAAGTGTTTCATTAAAGATTCATACGTAACTTTTTGACAAATAGGTTTTACATAAGAAGACCCAAGCTTACCTTTTGTTTGTCCTTCAAATTGTGGTTCTGGAACTTTTACAGAAACAACTGCAATTAATCCTTCTCTAACATCATCACCAGTAATTTTTGTATCTTTTTCTCTTGCTGCTGCATTTTCATTTACATATTTTACAATTGCTCTTGTAAGTCCTGCTTTAAAACCAGCTTCATGAGTTCCACCATCAATAGTTCTAATATTATTTACAAATGAAAGTGTTTTTTCTGTATACGTAGTATTATATAAAACTGCAAAATCTGCTTCTACATCATCTTCACTAACATTAAACGAAACAGCTTCTGTTACTGCTGTATCTTTGTTTAAATCATTAACAAATTGTGCAAGTCCACCATCAAAACTATAAATTTCTTTTTTATTTACTCTTTCATCTTTTAATTCAATTGTAATACCTGAATTTAAATATGCAATTTCTTTAAATCTTTTAGATAATACATCAAATTCAAAGTTAGTAGTTTCAAAAATTGTAGCATCAGGCCAAAATTCAATAGTAGTACCTGTTTTTCTACAAGTATCAATTACTTTTAAATCTTCAATTGGAATACCAATTTTAAATTCTTGAAAATGAACTTCTTTATTTTGATAAATAGTCATTTTTAAATCACTAGATAATGCATTTACAACAGAAACACCAACCCCATGAAGTCCACCAGAAACTTTATAAGTATCTTTATCAAATTTTCCACCAGCGTGAAGTACTGTTAAAGCAATAGTTGCAGCAGATTTTTTTTCAGTTGGATGCATTCCTGTAGGAATACCTCTTGCATTATCAGAAACAATACAAGATCCACTTTTAGTAAGAGTTACTTTAATAGTGTCACAAAATCCTGCCATTGCTTCATCAATAGAGTTATCTACTACTTCATAAACACAGTGATGTAAACCATTTGTATTTGTATCTCCAATATACATACCTGGTCTTTTTCTTACTGCTTCAAGACCTTTTAAAACTTTTATATTGCCGGCGCTGTATTCATTGCTCATTAGTGGTTTCCTTTTTTTCTATTTTTCTAAAACAATAGGCATTACTATTGTAAAAAACTTTTCATCTTCTAAATAAAATGGTAAATTAGATTCATTAAATCCAACTGTTACATTTTCATTTGTAGTCATAGATAAAAAGTCTAATAAATATTTAGCATTTACTGCTAGATAAAATTCATTATCTATTTCTAAATTTATATCTATTTGTGTTTTTGATTCACTATCTTCATCTAATGATTCAAATATAATAGAATTAGAGTTAAATGTAATTTTAATATTTGAAAATAATGATGTAACTAGTTTTATAGATTCAATTAAAATATTTTTAGGTAATGATAAATTATATTTTAAATTAGAAGGAATAATTCTTTCATAATCTGGAAATTTACCATTTATTAATTTTGTAAAGAATGTCATTTGGTTATCTGAAATAACTAGGTTAGTTTCATCATAAGAAATCTTTACTTCATCTAAAAATAGTTTTTGAATTTCTATAATTGCTTTTTTAGGAATTATAAATTGACCTTCAGGATGAGCAATATTTTGTAAGTGTGAAATTGCTAATCTTCTAGTATCAGTTGCAACAAAATTTATTTTAGAACTTTTAATATCTACTAAAGCTCCATTTAATTCAAATTTAGGATTATTATTATCAATTGCAGGTGTAATTTTTCTAATTGAATTAATAAAATTTACAGTTGAAATATCTAAAGTATTTAAATTTTCTGATCTCATTAATGAAGGATATTCATTAGCATCATACATTGGTAATTTAAATGTAGATTTATTTTGTTTTATAACAAGATTATTATTTACTGTTTCAAATATAATATCTTCATTTTTTAATCTTTTTATTATTCCTAATAAATTAGAACCATTAGTTGTAGCTTTACCGTCAATGCTTTCATTTATATTATCGATATGAGACTCTAAACCAATTTCATAATCTGTTGCTTTTAAAATTAATTTTGAATTTACTGTTTCAATATATATATGTGATGTAATTGCACTTGAATCTTTTTTTTCTAAAAAAGGTTGCATTGATGATATAACATTTTCAATGATGTTTTTTGTAATTATAAACTTCATTTAATCTCCCTATTTTTTTATTTAAAGTAGTAGTTGTAGTAGTGCATGTGAAAAGATGAAAATACATCTATACAATCGATTTTATCGAAAGGCTTTCATGTGATTAAACGAAATGAAATATTCACACCTTTTCACACAATCTACTTAAACTTATTTAATTTAGAACTACTACCATTCCTTATTTATGATTTTATTCTTTAAATTTTGGATAATTAATTTAAAGTTTTCGTCTTTTTCTATTAGTTCATTTGCTTTTTTAATATTATGAGAAATTGAACTATGATCTTTCATTCCTAAGAATTTTGCAATATCTGGCATTGAATTATGTGTTAATTCTCTTGCTAAATAAATCACTACACGTCTTGCATTTGCGACCATTGCAGTTCTTTTCTTAGATTTAATATCACTTGGTTTAATATTTAATTCACTAGCTACAATATTAATAATATCAGGTAATTTAATATTTTCTTTTGTCTCTTTTATTTGTTCTTTTAATAAGTTTTGTACCATTTCAAGGTTTATCTCTTGGTTTAATAAAGAGGCACTTGCATTAATTCTAATTAGAACACCTTCTATTTCTCTAATAGAATTATCTAAATTTGTTGCAATAAAGTTAATAATTTCTCTTGTTAAAGAAATACCATTTAAATCAGATTTCTTTTCAATAATTGCTATTTTTGTTTCAAGTCCAGGTAGCTGAATATCGGCTGTAAGCCCCCATTCAAACCTAGATTTTAATCTATCAACAAGACCTGCAATTTGTGAAGGAAGTCTATCTGATGTCATTACAATTTGTTTTTTTGCATTATGTAATTCATTAAATGTATGAAAAAATTCTTCTTGTGTTTGTTCTTTTCCTGATAAAAATTGAATATCATCAATTAATAAAACATCGCATTTACGGTACTTTGACCTAAAATGTTCCATATTTTTATTTTTTATAGAAAAAGTAAAATCATTCATAAACTGTTCGATAGTTACATAAATAACTGTTTTTCCCTGTTCTATTGCATGATTTCCACAAGCTTGAAGTAAATGTGTTTTACCAAGTCCTGTTCCACCATAAATAAATAATGGATTATATTGAATTCCTGGTTTATTAGAAACTGCAAGTGATGCATTATAAGCCATTTGATTTGAAGGTCCTACTACAAAAGAATTGAAAGTATAAGATGGATTAAGCAGCGTACTTTCGGCAGTTTCATTTTGAATCTGTTCTTTAATAAACTCTTTTTTTGACTTTTTTTCACCTACTATTTTAATTTCTATACTAGGTTTTGTTCCATCATATATTTCAAAACAATTTTGAATTAATTGTGTATGTTTACTTTTAATCCATGATGCTATATATTTATTTGAAACTTCAAAAATTGCGATATTATCGTCAGAAGATATTTTTTTATATACTAGTTGTTTTAAATATCTATCATAATCAACTGAAGTTGCTTCTTTTTGAATAATGGCTAAAAAATCTTTGTTTGTCATATATTTTAAACTCTTTTATTTATAAATAGTAATTATTATATCTAATTTTTTATAAAATTTATAAAACAGATAAAAAATAAGCTTATTCTTATATAAAATTTTATTAAAAAATCAAATAAAAAATATTTAATTGATATCAAGAAAAATTAATAAAACAAATGTTATACACATAGTGAATAAGTAGTGAATAACCTTGGTGTTTAAAGTTAACAAATATCTTATAGAGTCTACTATATAGGCTCTATAATAGTGTGAATAAAATGAAAATGAAAGTGAATAAATAGTGAAAATACTAGGAATTGACCCCGGAACACGTAATTGTGGTTATGCAATAATTGAAAAAAATGCTGGACAAACAAAGTTAATTGAAGCTGGATTAATAAAAATCAAAACAGTAGTACTTCAAGAGCAAATTGTTGAAATGTCAGAAGGTTTTGATCTAATTTTTAAAAACCATAAAATAGATGAAGTATCAATTGAAGATATGTTTTATGCATTTAATCCAAAAACTGTAATTAAATTAGCTCAATTTAGAGGAGCTATTTCTTTAAAAGTTTTACAAGAAATAGGAAATTTTGCAGAATATACTCCTTTACAAGTAAAAAAAGCAGTTACAGGTAATGGAAAAGCTGATAAAACTCAAGTTGCCTTTATGGTAAAAAAATTATTAGGTATAAAAAAAGAGATTAAACCCTTAGATATTACTGATGCAATTGCTATTGCTTTAACTCATTCTCAAAGAATTAGATAAAAAATCAATTCATTAGTTTTTATCTAAATATTAAGTATAATGGCGATTTTAATAAGGATTTTATAAAAATGACAAAAAAAATAGGAATATTAACTTCTTATAATGGAAGTGGATTCAAAACAATTGCTAAAGCAATAGAAGACAAAATATTAGATGCTAAAATTGTAGTTCTAATATCAAATAACAGTACAGCTAATGCTCTACAAACAGCTACAGAACTAGATATTCCTAATTTTGTTATAAACTCAAAGAAATATCCAGAGAAAAATTTAGATGAAGAAATAACAAAATTACTTTTAGAATTTAATTGTGATTATATATTTTTATCAGGATATATGAAAAAAATAGAACCAATTTTAATTAGTAATTTTGAGGATAAAATAGTTAATACTCATCCCGCATTATTACCATCAAAATACGGTGGTAAAGGTATGTATGGTAGATTTGTGCATGAAGCTATTATTGATAATAAAGAAAAGAAATCAGGTGTTACTATTCATTTTGTAAATGAAAAATATGATGATGGTAAAATTATTTTAAAAAAAGAGCTTGAAATAGAAGATAATGAAACAGTAGATTCATTGGAATCTAGAATAAAAGATTTAGAAACTATAGCAATAGTTGAGTCTTTTCAAAAAATACTAGCTTAAAAGCTAGTATTTTTTATTTAAATATGTTTGATAACTCTTCTTTTGTAGAAATATATTTAATATCAACTACTTTTGCATTTTCAAATGTATAAATAGAAATTTTATCTTCTTTAGAAGCAAATAAATCTTTATTTTCTTCACTTAATAATAAAATTGAAAAATCATACTTTCTCATTTTTGGTAAAGCAAAAAATTTACTAATTAAACTTGGCATTCCTGAAATGTCAGCAACATATTCTGCTTTATTTTTTTCTAAAAAGCCTTTTCCTTTACTAATTAAGAATTCTTTTACTACAGTACTTTTATCTTTAGACTCTGCAAATATAATTGTTTTAGTATCTGCTTTTATTGATTTAACCTTATCAAATTGATCATTAATCGTCAAATTTGGTATTGAATCACCAATTGTTAATGTATTTGCAAATGCACCAATTGCAAATATTATTGTTAATATAACTTTTTTCATGTATTCTCCTAAATTTTAATTTTGCATTGTATCTATAAAAAGTAAACAGAAAATTACGAGATAAAAATTATTAGCAAATATTTATTAGTATTTTAGAAAATTAATACAGAAATATTATATTATGGATAATAATTAGTATGATTTATGTATGCTAATTCACAAAAATAAAATAAAATAAATAAATAATAAAAATGAATTGGAATAATATGAAATATTTAGTAACAGATGATTCAAGAATGGGAAGAAAAATGATGATTAAATCTCTAAAAGATTTAATTAAAGAAGAAGATGAAATTATTGAAGCTTCTAATGGTTTAGAAGCAATTGAACAATATAAAAAACATAATCCAATTATTTGTTTTATGGATTTAACTATGCCTGTTATGGATGGATTTGAAGCAACAAGTAGTATTACTCAATATGATAACAAGGCTAAAATTATTATTGTTAGTGCAGATATTCAAGAAACTTCAAAATTAAAAGCTAAACAAAATGGTGCCCTTGGTTTTATAAATAAACCTATTAATCAAGAAAGTTTATCCAAAATGTTAAGTGGATTAGGATTTATTTAATGCCTAAAAATATTACTTTAAATGAGGATGAAAGGGATTGTTTACAAGAGCTTATGAATATTTCATATGGAGCTGCAACTGCCGCTATAGCTCAAATTATTGAGAAATTTGCTACTTTAAATATTCCTAAAATAAGAACTGTAGATTCGACTCAATTTGAAGAATATTTTTATGGAAAGTTTAATAATAAATCAACTTACTATATAAGTAACCAGCTAATAAATGGTAACCTCTCTGGTGAAAATATGTTTATAATGGATCAAGAATCTATTTATAATTTATCAAAAGAATTTGGCTTAGAAGATAGTGAAATAGATGAAGATGAATTAAAAGATGTAATGCTAGAAATTTCTAATATTATATCAACAACAACAATTAGTAAGTTAGCTGCTTTAATTGATTCAAGTGTAGTTTTTTGTCCTCCTAGTATAAAAATTATAGAATCATTAGATAATTTAGAAGATAGATATAAAATAGAATATCAACATATTATTATTATTGCAACTGATTTAAAATTTAAAGATCAAAATATTCATGGTGAATTAATAATTTTATCAAAAGACGAATCAATCATATATTTAAAGAAAGCTTTAAACAAATTATTGGATGAGTATTAATATTATGGATTCAATTAATAATAATATAATATTTAACACAATTAATAATGGAATAATTATATTAGATGAAGATTTAAATATCTTAGCATGGAATAAATGGTTAGAAATTAGAACTAATTTAAAAAGTGAAGATATGATTAAAAAAAATATTTGTGATGAATTTACATATATAAAAAAGAATAAATTAAATAGAAAAATAAAATCAGTTTTAATTACTAATAATTCTTCTTTTTATACTATAAATCCTCATCAATATTTGATTAAAATAAAAGTTAATACAATTATTGATAAAATCTTTGAAAGTATGCAACAAAGTATCACAATAGTACCTTATGATATTGAAAAAAAACATGTTTGCCTTTATATATATGATAATACAAAACTATGTGAAACAAATTATAAGTTAGAAAAATTAAATGAAGAATTAAAAGATTTATCAAATCGTGATCCTTTAACTCATTCATATAATAGAAGATACTTTTCCGAGATATCAAATAAGATGTTATCATTATCAATGAGAAATGGTAATGACTTGAGTATTATTATTTTAGATATTGATAAATTTAAAAATATTAATGATACTTATGGTCATAGTGTTGGAGATAAAGTAATTATATCTTTAGCTAATAATTTAGAAGCAAATATTAGAGAAAGTGATGTCGTAGCTAGATTTGGTGGAGAAGAATTTGTTATTCTTTTAAATAATACAAATTTAGAAAATTCAGTAATTATTGCAGAAAAAATCAGAAAAAAAATTGAAGAAATTGAAATTATTGATGGTGAAAATATTTTAAAATTTACTGCAAGTTTTGGTGTTGCTAAATATGATGATGAATTAGATGCTGAAAAAATTGAACATACTATTACAAGAGCAGATGATGCCCTATATCTTGCAAAAGAAAATGGTAGGAACCAAGTTATGGTAGATTTATAATTTAGGTAAATGCCAATTTCTGTAATAAGCTAATAATCGTAAAGCTACTCCAAATATAAATACTATAGTCAAGTTTAATAAATTAACTTGATCAAATAAGTGTAAAATATAAGTAATTAAACCTACAATTATTGCAACCGTTGCATAAAATTCTGATACTAAAATAGAGGGTACTCTATTTATTAGAATATCTCTAATTGTTCCCCCTCCAACTGCTGTAATAAAAGCTAGAATTAAAATTCCTAAAAAGTTAAAAGAGTTATCTATTGCTATTAATGAACCCGTAATTGCAAAAGAAACTAATCCTACTGCATCTGATAAAATAAAGGTTGTTTTTCCTTCAATATCATCTATTTTATGAAGTTTTAGTAATAAAGAAATAAGAACTGTACCTATTACTAGCATAACAGGTAAAGTATCAGTAAAAACATATGGTGTTCTACTGGCTAATACATCTCTTATCATTCCTCCACCAAGTGCTGTAAGAAATGCTGATATAAAAACACCTAAAATATCTAGTTTATAATGTACTGCAATTACAAAACCACTTAGTGCAAAACAAATAATTCCAATAATATCAGCTATTTCAAGAGCACTCATTCTAAACCTTTTTTTTATTAAATTAAGGCAATTATACAAAAAAATCTTTAGTTTAAACAAGTATCTTTGAATTATTTTTTATATTAGCTTCAATATGAGTAGGTTTAATTAATTATAAAGTATAAATACATTATAAGATTGATTATCAAAATTAAATAAGTTAAGGTTAAAATTATTAATGTTAGAACATTATGACGAAATATCTTATTATATTAAAAGACTCACTGGTGATAAAGATTTAGCAGAAGACTTAATACAAGAAACTTATGCAAAAGTTTTAGAAACTAGTAAAAATAAAGATATTGTAATTCAAAAAGCTTATATATATAAAATTGCACAAAATTTAGTAATAGATAAAGCAAGAAAAGATAAAAAGTTTACTCAAACTTCATATGAAGAAGAAAATCATAGTATTCCTGAAAGTGATAGGCCGGAGGGAATTTTAAATGATGAAAATATGCAAGATAAATTAAAAGAATGTATTAGAAATCTTTCTAATCAAAATAAAAAAGCTTTCGTTTTACATTTTTATAAAGGTTATTCAAGAAAAGAGATTGCCGAAATTATGAATATAAGTATAAATGCAGTTGAAAAAAATATAACAAGAGCTACTTTGAAAATAAAAGAACATATGAAGAAAGATTATTAATGAACTTGCATGATGAACTAAATAAAAAAGCAAACTTATGGATTATAAAAGAAAATGAAGGTTTAAGCCAAAAAGAAAAAGAAGAACTTAAATTATGGCTTCAAAATAAAAATTCTAGAAAAGCTTATGATCTAGCAAATGAATTATTAAATGAATGTCTAAACTTAGATGATGATTTTATAAAAGAGATGGAAAATGATGTTTTAGATGATATGAAAAATAAAAAACAAACTAATATTTTTTATAGAAATAAATATTTAGTTGCATCAATTGCTGCAGCCTGTATACTTTTTTTTACTGGCTTTGAAATAAATAAATATATTCAACCTACATTTGAACATAATTATGTAAGTTTAGATAAAAAGATTGTAAATATTACTTTACCTGATAAATCTATTATTGATTTAGATATTAAATCACAAGTACAAATAGCTTATTATAAAAATAAAAGAACAATTCTTTTAAATAAAGGGAAAGCACTTTTTTCTGTATCAAAAAATAAAGATAAACCTTTTTTAGTAAAATCAGGAAATACTTTAATTGAAGTCTTAGGAACAAAGTTTGAAGTAATAAATATGAAAACTATTACAAAAATAAACGTTGTAGAAGGATTAGTTAGAGTAAATTATATATATAATGAAAAAGGAGATAAAAAAGCTCTTATTCAACTAAAAAAGTCAGAATCATTTACTTTAAATAACTTAGGGAAAATTCTAAATAATGATAAAATCAATATAAAAGATATTGCAAGTTGGAAAAATGACATAATAAAGTTTGATAAAACAAGTTTAAAAGAAGCTGCATTAATTTTTAAAAGGTATTCAAATCAAGATATTGAGTTTGAAGATTATGAAGTTTCCCAATTGAAAATTTCTGGTAAGTTCTCAACTTTACACTATGAAAGTTTTTTAGAAGCAATTGAATTAATTTATCCAATAAAAATCAAAAAAGAAGGTAATTTAATAAAAATAGTAAAATATTAAAAAAAGATGTCCGATTTTATTCTTTTATTCGTTTAATGTATAGAGATAATAGTTCTCAAAATCATAAAAGGATGAAGAAAAATGAATTTAAAGAAGAAGATGTTAGCTGCCTCAAGCTTAGCGTTAGTTTTAAGTGTTAACTTATTTGCAGATGAGTTATACACAATTGAAAACAAAACTCTAAAAGAGGCTTTAGAGATTATATCAAAAAAATCAAATTTGTCATATATAGCTAATGACAGTTTATTTCAATCACAAAAAATAAATAATATACAAAACATAAAGAGTTTAGATACTGCTCTTAATTTACTTCTAAAAAATACTGGATTAAAAGCTATTATAAAAAATGATGTAATAGTAATTATAAAAGAAAAAACTAAAATTAAACCTACAAATAAAGATAACCTTGGAGAAATAGAAATTCAAGGTGATTGGTTGGGTGAAACAACAGCAGAAGATGTAAAGGTATATAGTGGTGCTAGAACACTAATAAATGCTGAATATATAGAAAATATTGCAGCAAAAAATATTGAAGATATTCTTCGTACTGTTCCAGGTATTCAAATCCAAGATGAAACAGGTACTGGTGTATTACCAAATATTTCACTAAGAGGTTTAAAACCAGGAAGAAGTGCTAACCTAAATGCTTTAGTTAATGGAGTTCCAGCTGCCATTGCTCCTTATAGTCATTCTAGTTTTTCTTTATTTCCTATAACTATGGAAACACTTGAAAAAATTGATGTTGTTCGTGGAGGAGCTGCTGTTCATTATGGACCGAATAATGTAGGTGGAGTTGTTAACTTTATTACAAAACCTATAAGTACTGAACATTCTTCAACATTAAAAGAAACAGTTCATGTTGCTGAGAATGGAAACATTCTTACTGATACTTATGCAAGAACAGGTGGTTTTGTAAATGATGATTTGGGTTTGCAGTTTCAATATAATGGAATAAATGGAGAATCATATAGAGATCATTCTGATACTAATATTAAAAATTTTATTTTTGATCTTGAATATTATCCTACTGATAATAGTGAAATAAAATCAACTTTCCAATATTATAAAGCAGATGCACAATTACCAGGAGCTTTATTACCAGAAGCTTATGAAAAAGATAGAAGTTCTTCTCAACGTTTATATGATGAATTTGAGGGGAAAACCTCAAGAGCTTCGGTAACTTACAAATTAAATCCTAGTGATAATACAGAGTTCTCTTGGATGAATTTTACACAAAAAAGTAATAGGAAGTTTGCTTGGGGATGGAATACTAATGGTTTAAACTTTACTCCAGGTGCAGAAAATGCAGTAAGTTCAGCAGATAGAGAAATAAATGTTATTGGTACTGAACCACGTTGGACTTTTGAGAAAAATAATCATAAGGTTACTTTTGGGGCTCGTTATATTCAAGAAGATGTTGATTATTTATCTGATAGAACACCTTTTAATACAGGAATTACGACTGTTAGAAGAGATTGGAAAATCAAAACAAATGCATTGGCTAGTTATATAAGTGATACTATTAGTTTTATGGATGGAGATTTAAAAGTAACTCCTGGTTTGCGTTATGAAAAAATACATACAGATTTTGGTGATAATTTAAGTTCGGATCCTTTAAAGGATAAACAAAAAGATATGAATTCTTTTCTTCCTGGTTTAAGTGTTGGATATCAAGCTAATGATGAAGTATTCTTATTTACTAATGCTCAACGTTCATTAAAGGCCCCTCAAGTAGCACAAGTAAGAAGTGATGGAGATTTAGCAGTTGAATTAGCTTGGAATTATGAAGCCGGTATTAGATATGAACCAAATGATATCTTTAGTGTAAATAGTACTTTATATAGAATTGATTATAAAGATCAAATTGAATATGTAAGTAGTACACAATCATTTAACAACTTAGGTAAAACAAGACATCAAGGTCTTGAAACGCAATTTATGATTAACCCTAATAGTCAAACACTTTTTACTCTTGGTTATACATTCTTAGATACAGAACAATTAAGTGGAGCAAATAAAGGAAAAAAACTTCCTTGGGTAGCATCTCATCAATTGAGTTTATCAACAGATTATAAAATTGGGAACAATAAATTTAATTTAACAGGTATATATCTAAGTAAAACTTTCTCAGATAGTGCAAATACAAAAAATGAATCTGCAAATGGACATGTAGGTGAAAATGCAGCTTATATGACATGGAATACAAAATATTCAAGAAAAGTATCCCTCTCAAATGATTTAACAGCAAATCTTAGTTTTGGAATTAACAATTTATTTGATGAAGATTACTATTTCCGTGGTGTAGATGTTAGTCCTACTGGTAGAGTACCAGGACAAGGTCGTTCATTTATTTTCTCAGCTCAAATAGATTTTTAATATTTAGATAATGGAATAAAGGATTAGAATAGAGTATGTTAAAAAAGTTTTTTTATAAAGTACATTTAACCTTAGGATTAACAATAGGATTAATACTAATTGTTTCTGGTTTAAGTGGATCTATATTATCTTTTGAAAAAGAGATACTTAGATTTATAAATTTTAATACATACACTATTTTAGTTCCTAATAAAGAAAAAATTCCAATTAAGAACTTATTAAAAATATTTAAAGAAAGAAAAATAAATGTAGAAATATCATCAATTTCTTTCTCAAATATAGATTCTTTATCTGTTTATATAAAAGGGAAAAATAAAGAAGATAAAAAAGAAATACTTGATTATTATATAAATCCTTATACTTCTAAAATTTTACCTAAAGTAAAAGGGGAAGTTTTTTTTAGAACTGTTGAGAGTATGCATAGAAGACTTTTATTAAAGGATTTTGGAAAACAAGTTATTGGAATAAGTTCAATTTCTTTTTTGATTTTGATATTAAGTGGAGTATATTTATATTTACCAAGGTTAAAAAGAAAATTATCTAAGCGTTCTTTTTTTACCCTTAAATCAAAAGGTAAATATTCTTTAAATAAGATACATAGTCTTATTGGTATATGCTTTATGCCTTTTTATTTATTTGCTGTATTAACAGGACTTAACTGGTCATATGATTGGTATAACAAAACTATATATAAACTAATGGATGTAGATAAACCATTAAGAACTATTATCAAAAATCTTGATGATCAAAATAATTACAAACTTGATGAGGTATCAAAGGCTATACAAATGTTTGATAGTATCATTTTACATAAATATAAATACTCTTTAGTGAAAATTCCTAAAAATGGAACAATTTATAGTTTTTTATATATGGATGAAAATGCGAAGCATAGGCGAGAAAGAAATAAATTAGTTCTAGATATAAAATCTAAAGAAGTATTAAAACATGAGAGATTTGAAAATAATACTCAAAAAAAACAAATAATGATTAGTATGTTAACTCTTCATACTGGTGAATACTTTGGAATAATAGGACAAATACTTATGTTTGTAGTTGCTTTATTCCTTCCTTTCTTTTTTATAAGTGGTCTATTTTTATATATAAAGAAAAAAAAGAAAAAAGATAAAAAATATTTATTTTAAAAAATTGAAAGCCCAGTCTTTTTAGTAAATAGTTCTAATGCTTTTGTTCCAGCTAAAGAATTTCCTTGTTTATTTAATCTTGGAGCATATACAGAAATTGCAAGTTTTTTAGGAACAACTGCAACTATTCCTCCTCCCACACCACTTTTCCCAGGAAGGCCAACTCTATATGCAAAATCTCCTGATGCATCATAGTGTCCACAAGTTAACATTAAAGAGTTTATTCTTTTTGCCTTTTCTTCATTTATAAGTAATTCATTTTTTATGGGATTAATTCCATGATTTGCTAAAAATAACATAGATTTAGCAAGCTGTTGTGTACTCATAACAATTGAACATTGTTTAAAATATGTTTCTATTACACTATTTGTTAAATTTTCTATATTTCCAAAACTCTTCATTAAATTTACTAATGAAAAATTTCTATATCCATGTTTTAATTCAGAAGTGTAAACTTCATTGTTAAATGTAATTGTTTTATCATTCGTAATATTTTGAATAAATTGTAAAATATAATCAAAAGTATTCTCTTTATATATAGAAAGTAATGAATCAGTCGTAACAATTGCCCCTGCATTAATAAAAGGGTTTCTAGGGATTCCATTTTCATATTCAAGTTGAACAAGAGAATTAAATGGATCACCAGATGGTTCATGTCCAACTCTTTTATATAACTCTTTACTATAATTTTGTAATGCTAAAGTAAAAGTAAACACTTTTGAAATACTTTGTATAGAAAACTTTTTATTATATTCACCAATATTATATTCATTTGATTCTATATCTATAATACTCATAGCAAAGTCATTTTTCTTTACATTTGCAAGTGCAGGAATGTAATTAGCTACTTTACCTTTTTTTAAATAATCTTGTATTTCTTCATTTATTTCTTCTAATACTGCTTGATAATTCATATTTATAACCTATTTAAAAATTAATTTATTATATCAAAGTAAAGAAGATAAAAAGTAGGTAAATAAGTATGAGTGTATTTATATTTGTTATCAATATGTAATTAGTTTAAGTTTGATACGTAACTTTAAGCTTACTTTTAGTATAATCGCGAAAAATATTAACAAAAAGAGTAAATATGAGAGATATTAGAAATATTGCCGTAATCGCGCACGTTGATCATGGTAAGACTACATTAGTAGATGAATTATTAAAACAATCTGGGACTTTTACTGCTCACCAAGAAGTAGATGAAAGAGTTATGGATAGTAATGATATTGAAAAAGAAAGAGGAATTACAATTCTTTCTAAGAATACTGCTATTGATTATGAAGGTGTAAGAATTAACATTATTGACACTCCAGGCCATGCTGATTTTGGTGGAGAAGTTGAACGTGTTCTTAAAATGGTTGACTGTGTACTTTTATTAGTAGATGCTCAAGAAGGTGTTATGCCTCAAACTAAGTTTGTTGTTAAGAAAGCTTTACAATTAGGTCATAGACCAATTGTTGTTATTAATAAAATTGACAAACCAGGTTCTGATGCTGATAGAGTTGTTGACGAAGTATTCGACCTATTTGACCAAATGGGTGCTACTGAAGAGCAATTAGAATTCCCAGTTGTATATGCAGCGGCAAGAGATGGTTACGCTAAATTATCTTTAGATGAGCCTAATGAGAATTTAATTCCATTATTCACAACAATTTTAGAAGAAGTTCCAAAACCAAAAGGTGCTGATGAAAATGGTCTTCAATTACAAGTATTTACACTTGATTATGATAACTTCATCGGAAAAATCGGTATTGCTAGAATCTTTAACGGTACTATCTCTATGGGTGAAACTGTTACTTTAGTTAAAGCTGATGGTGAAAAAATCAAAGGTAGAGTTACTAAGCTTATCGGATTCAAAGGTGTTGATAGATTTGATATCCAAACTGCTGGTACTGGTGATATTGTTGCTGTTGCTGGTTTTGAAACAATTGATGTTGGTGATTCTCTTTGTGATCCTGCTAACCCAATGCCATTAGATCCTATGCATATTGAAGAACCTACATTATCTGTTACATTTGCAGTAAATGATTCTCCATTAGCTGGAACTGAAGGTAAATACGTAACTTCAAATAAAATTGATGAAAGATTAGAATCTGAAATGAATACTAATATTGCTATGAATTATGAGCAAATTGGTGAAGGTAAATTCAAAGTTAACGGTAGAGGGGAATTACAAAT
>PJEL010000517.1_pt1 | contig 45300 bp, 38 predicted proteins | sample 1853271 | NCBI WGS metagenome assembly PJEL01 (sample SAMN08108733, study PRJNA415343) | Invertebrate metagenome, whole genome shotgun sequencing project. | host: Globobulimina | place: Sweden: Gullmar Fjord | collected 2015-08
GCGATAAGCTCGATGTGGTGTTCTTGACGAGCGTCTTCAGCTTTCATTGCTTCCCATAAAACTGGGTCGAAGTCGGCAATATTCATATCACGGCTAAACATACGGAGATTCCTCGTATAGAAGGGTTCGGATCTAGAGTAATTTATGGGCGGCATTCTACATTAAAGTTAAGGATCTGACACTTGAAAAGCTGTCATTAAGAACATGACTGTTCTTCATTTGGGCTAGTTTTTGTCTGATCGTTGCAAAAATGATTGATACCTGATTGCTTGGTCAGCTTTGAGTAACAACTTTTTACCTAATTACGTCACAAGCTATACCGATCACTCTGTGAAATGTGAGCTTAAAAGCCTATGCTAAATGAGTTGCTAATAAGTAGTTCTCACGATGAAACCAATTTATCCGCTGATCTTGTTATTGTTCTTCCTTTCAGCCTGCGATGTGCAGCCTCCCAGCTATGAAGGGGATTTGTCTGATCGCGAATCCCTACCTGCAGGGGCGCTGCCGTTAGATAGTGGCGCCGAAAATATCTGTGATGATGACCTCGCCCAATTTGAGCAGACGCTTTGGCAACCGGTTTTAGAGCAAAGTTGCGTTGATTGTCACCGCGCAGGAAATCTTGCATCAACGACTAAGTTAGTCTTTGACCCACTCAGTTCCCGCAATAGCTTTGCTCGTTTATTAAATTACTCCTTGGTAACGGAGCAAGCCGCATTCTTACTGGATAAGCCGACGGGAAAAACCATTCATGGTGGTGGGCAGAATTTCACTGACGATTCGGCTTCTTATCAAGCATTAGTAACCTGGTTAGGACAAAGGGATAGCTTTGGCCAGTGCCAAGGAACGGTTAAAAATCTCTGGCAGGGGGTAAATCTTTTATCCTCACAGCAGACATTGCGTAAAGCCGCGATTTTATTAGCCGGCCGATTGCCGACAGACGCTGAGAAAACTCAATTATCCGAGCAAGGGGATGGCAGTCTAAAGGCCTTGATTCGTAGTTTTATGGTTGGGGATAACTTTACTCAATTTATCGAAGAGGGAGCGAATAGCCAATTATTAACCGATAAGTGGAGTAACGACCGCACCCCGGCTTTAGATTTAATTTATGACGGCGGTCGCTTTCCTTATGTGCAAACCCGCATAGGACCTTTACAAGAAGCGGTAGATAATGCCGTTGATGATGCCGCACGATTGCAAGCACAGCAGGCGCTTGGGGTCACGTGGCAGAATACCAACTTTGGTCTATCGCAAGCCCCGCTGAAACTGATTTCTAATGTTGTGAATAACGAACAAGCTTATAGCCAGGTATTAACCGCTAACTATGTGATGGTAAACCCCTATAGTAATGATGTGTACCATACCGGTTTAAGCTTTAGTGATGCTGAGGATAAAGATCTCTGGCAGCAGGCTCAGATTACCGACGGTTATGCCAATGGTGATATTCCGCATGCGGGTTTATTAACCGATACTATGTGGTTAGCACGTTACCCATCAACGGATACCAATCGCAATCGCGCCCGTGCTCGTTGGGCGTATTATTTCTTCCTTGGGGTCGACATTGAAGGCACCGCGACCAGAGCAACTGATGCCGCCGCATTAATGGATACCAATAACCCAACCTTAAATAACTCAGCCTGTACGGTATGTCATATCGTCATGGATCCGGTCGCGGGCGCGTTTCAAAACTTCGGTGATGGTGGCCATTATCGAGACAGTTGGAACGGCAATGATTCGTTACCGAATAGCTATAAAGAGACGGATGATTATCACCAAGGGGATCTTTGGTATGGCGACATGCTGGCCCCTGGATTTAACGGCACAATGATGGCCAGCAGTAGCGATGAAGCAAGTTTGCGCTGGCTAGCCTATGAAATGGTCGCCGATGAGCGCTTCGCGACTGGAACGGTAAAGTTTTGGTGGCCCACTATTTATGGCAATGAACTGATCGTCGTCCCCACCGCAACAGAAGACAGTGATTATGCTCAGAAGTTGGCGGCCTATAATACGCAGCAAAGTTTAATTGAGAGCTTCGCTGATGGCTTTCGTTTAGGCAGTGCAGGGACCGCAGAAAATGGTTCGTTAAACTTGAAAGATTTGCTTGTAGAAATGATGGTCGCGGAACCTTTTCGTGCGCAATCCTTAGCTGAGGGCAGCGAGGGTGAAAGTGAGGCTGGCAGTGAAATTTCATCGATGGGGGTGGGGCAGTTATTAACTCCAGAACAGCTGGACCGAAAACTACAAGCGCTCACTGGTCGCAGCTGGCAACACATTTGGAACGCTGAAAATAACCAGTTGTTAGAAGATTATTATGGCTTATTCGGGGGGATCGATAGTGATAGTGTGAGTGAAAGAGCAACCGAATTAAATACTTTAATGTCGGCGGTAGCGGGCAGAATCTCCCAAGAAATGCCCTGTCGCTTAGTGATTGATGAATTCGAAAAACCGCTGGCTCAGCGCTTATTATTTAACTTGGTCGAACGTAGTGATACGCCCTCATCCAATGAGGCGGCGGTGCGGGCTCAAGTGAATCAGTTAATCGATCATCTATGGGGCAGTCAGGTATTAACGGAGCTGGCGATAGAACAAGAGCAGGCGTATCAATTATTCAATGCGGTATGGCAAGATCGAATCGACAATGCGCCGAGTACTTGGCTATATCATAATGATGAAACATCGGGGCCGAATGCCGGTGATGATGATGAATTCTGTGTACTCGATTGGGATAACGAACAAGCGCTGCGTTTTGATGAGCACCATACAGCTCGATCTTGGATGGCATTATTAACTTACTTACTCAGCGATTTTGCTGTGCTTTATGAGTAATCAATAGGTTCTGCATTAGATGATGAAACGACGTAATTTTTTACAACTGATGGTCGGAGCAGGCTTAACCACAAGCATGCCGGCAATGCTCAATCGTGCGCAAGCGGCAACGGTAGAAATTGAGCCTTATAGTGGAGATTTTTATGTCTTAATCGATGCGGAAGGCGGTTGGGATGTTACGAGTCTATGCGATCCTAAGCAAAGCACGAGCATCAATAACTGGGCATTAAGCGATACCACAAAAACCATTACGGGCTCACCGATTGAATATGCGCCGTTTGCTCATAATGAACGATTCTTTAATCAGCATGTGAATGACATGCTGGTGGTTAATGGTATTGATGCTCAAACCAATGCCCATCAAGCTGGCCGTCGACATAATTGGAGTGGGCGTTTAGCCGAGGGTTATCCTTCGTTTGCGGCATTAGTGTCGGCGATAAAAGCACCGCAATTGCCACTGGCCTATATCAGTAATGGTAGCTATAACCATACTGCAGAACTTTTAACCTATACCTTGATGCAAGATCCGACTGCGCTCAATAAGCTGGTCTATCAAGATCGGTTTTTAGATTATGATCCGGCAAGTTGGGATGCGGCGCAACATTATCATCGTAAAAATACTCGCGAAATCATTGCAGAGCAGCAAGCATTGCGACTCGAACGACTTAAAGCGAAGCAAGGCTTGGCCAGTCGGTTAGAAAAGTCGATTACGCAATTCTCTAATGCCAAAAATGGTCAGCCGTTATTAGATCGTTTGGCGGCGAATATTCCGACGACATTAGTGGATTATTTTGATCAAGATGGAGAATGGAACCCACTATTACGCCAAGCACAAATTGCCTTAGCGGCTTATAAGTCAGGTTTGTGTGTGAGTTGTGACTTATTATCTTGGGGTTTTGATACCCACTCGAATCACGATACTGATCATGCGACGTCGATTCGACGTTTGCAAAATGGGATTGAGTTTTTATGGGCGGAAGCCGAGCGCCAAGGCATTGCTGATAAAGTGAAGGTGCTGGTCTCTTCTGATTTTGGCCGCACCCCTGAATATAATGATGGCAGTGGTAAAGATCACTGGCCAATTGGCAGCGCGATCTTTATGCAAAAAAATGCAAGCTGGGGTAACCGAGTGGTAGGGAAAACTAATGCCAACCATGAAGCGCTTAAAATAAATCCAGCCAGCTTACAGCAAGATGATAACGGCATTATTATCCAGCCAAAAGATATTCAGCAAGGCATGAGAGTCTTAGCGGGAATTGATCAGCATCCGTTAAGTTTGCAATTTCCTCTTGAGGCAGAAACAATAGATTTGTTTAATACCTCAATCAGTACGCTTTAACGGGCTTTGCTAATTTAACTAAACCTCCTCTTGCTCACTTCGTTGCTTTACGTATTCGATTAATTGTAATGCGGGTACCGGCTTACTAAAGAAAAATCCCTGTACTTCTTCACACTGAGTCTGTTGCAAGAACTCCAGCTGCTCTTTCGTTTCAACCCCTTCTGCAATTACCCCTAATCCCAAATTGTGAGCCATAGAAATAATAGTGCGAGTGATCTGAGCATCATCGGTATTCTCAGGTAAGCTGCGAATAAAGCTTTGGTCAATTTTGAGGGTATCAACGGGAAATTGTTTTAAATAATTCAATGAAGAATATCCGGTACCAAAATCATCAATGGCCATACGCACGCCCATGGCGCGTAAACGATTCAATACCTCTAGAGTATGCTCAAGGTCATCAATTAAAATACTCTCGGTTAATTCAAGTTCTAATTGATTCGGATCTATGCCAGTTTCTTCAATGACTTCTTGTACTAAATTAATGAAACCAGGTTGTTTAAATTGTCGAGCTGACACATTGATTGCAATTCGATCAATGGCCAAACCGTCTTTTTGCCATTTGGCCATATCACTACACGCTTGGCGCAACACCCATTCGCCGATTGGAATAATCAACCCGGTATCTTCAATAATAGGAATGAAGTGGCCCGGTGGTACCATACCCTTATCGCCATGATGCCAGCGTAATAAGGCTTCAACACCTTGCATATGACAGCTTGTCGTCGCATATTGTGGCTGGTAATAAAGTTCTAATTCATTACGTTCAATGGCATAACGTAAATCATTTTCGATTTCTAATAATTCAACCGCTTTTTTATTCATGTGCTCATCGAAAAATTGCACATTGTTACGGCCATCATCTTTCGCGTGATACATGGCCATATCGGAATTTTTCAACAGCTCAGTCACTGTTTGCCCATCATGGGGAAAAATAGCAATGCCAATACTGCCGGTTAAAAATAATTCGCGTTGTTCGATAAAGAAAGGTTGTTGTAGCGCGTGTAGAATTCGTTCGCCTACTTTAACCGCCGTATTAGCTGCGCTATCCGCAGATTTTTGATCCGCTAGGGCAATCGTAAATTCATCACCACTCATGCGAGATACGAGATCTAGACGTTTAATACAATTCTGTAAGCGACTAGCTACTTCTTTTAATACTCTATCTCCTGCGGGATGTCCCATAGAATCATTAATCGGTTTAAAGCGGTCGAGATCGAGAAAGAGCACCGCAATATGAGTGTTATTTTGGCGTGCGGAAATGACCATCTGATCTAAGCGTTCATGCATCTGGCTGCGATTTGGCAAGCCCGTTAGCGGATCAAAATAAGCTAGCTTATGAATGCGGCGCTCAATCACTTTGCGCTCGGTAATGTCTGAAACAATAATAATTAGATTCTGAACCTTACCCGAACGACTGCGGGTCGCACTGATACCGGTCCAGCTGACGCGCTCTTCGCCATTCTTACGTAAATAGTGAACTTCCCCTTGCCAGTAGCTATCCTTGATAACCGCTTGGCCAACCTCAGCATAAAAATCATTGCCATGGAATTTAGGGTTAATAATATCGTCAGGTCTTAATCCGCGAATTTCATCTAGGGTGAATTGGCTGCCTTCAAAGAAAGCGGGATTAGCATTAATGACGTAACCCTTATTATCGGTTACTAATATCGCTTCGGTACTATTGTCGAATACCTGGCCTGCTAATAAGAGTTCACGCTCTATTTGACGTGCTTCAGTCACATTTCTCACTACCCCAAAAATGCCTTCGAGGTTTTTATTTTCATCCCAAAGATAACTGGCTTGAACTTCAATAATTAACTCTTGCCCACCTTTGCAAGCGGCGGGCATATCCATTTTGAATATGGCGTCACCGGTTTCACGACTGGAAGTTGAGGCATTTTTCAACGCAACTTTTAACCGGTGATCTAACTTACGCAAGTCTCCACGAGTAAAGACGCCATTGACGGCTCCACGATAAATTTCATCGGGGTAATAACCCAGCATGGTATAGATGGATGAGCTAATAAAGGTGAAATTTAAATCGGTATCAACGGACCAAATAACATCGCTAACATTTTCGGCTAATAAACGATAGCGACGTTCATTTTCGATAAGAATTATTTTATCTTCAACTTCTTCGGTGACATCCCGTACCGAGCTAATGTAACGACAAACCAAACCATTCTCGTCGTAATCAAATGCGGTATTGGTAAATCGAATCGTGCGCCAGTTACCTTGGCCATCTTTTATTCTACAAATCTCAATAACCGTATCACCTGATTTAAGATTACGAGTGGCTTTAATTAATCTTAGAAGTTTTTCTGAATCATCTGGATGAAACTCCATGTTCCAGTCGTTAACAAGTGGGCTCGACGGCTCAGGCAGCCCATAGTGTTTATTGACGCTGCTATTGCAGTATTCAATTCTGGGAAGGAGTTTGGCATCGAGAGATAGGACATAAACCATGTCGACAATTTCGTCCATGATTTTCGCCCAGAACTGTTCGCGTTGGTACAGTTCCCCCGTTGCTTTTTTTCGCTCTGTGATATCAATAAACGTTATCAGGGCATTATTATCACCACCGGCATGAAAACTAATGTTTACCCATAGAGCAATATCGCTGCCAGTGAAATCTGTTATCGTAATTTCAAATTCGTTCCAGCTACGGCCTTCTTCTCTTGACTGCTTAATATGTTTTTTGAGTGTGTTCTCCTGATCGAGCATGAGTTGAGGAAAGGCATGAATGAGGTGCTGTTGATCTTCGGCATGGAATAATTCGATGGCCGCATCATTAGCATTGATAATACGAATCTGTTCAAAATCTAACTGATCATTCTTTGGCAAAATCATAATGCAATGAGCTATGGCTGCTTCGTCAAAAATAGCCTTATAGCGAGAGCGACTTTCTTCCAGCGCCCGGCGGTTAATAACTTCATCCGTCACATCGCGCAATAACCAAACTACTCCGGATATCTTTCCTTGTTCGTATAGCAAGTTGTAAGACTGCTCAATAATATATTCTTCATTTTGGATATGCAGATGAAGTTCTCGATGCTCTTCTTGAATCAGTTCTAACTCTTTAATCGATAAGTCTTTAGCCCATAACGAATTTTCATCAGGCCAGAGGTCCGTTAACGGGGCTCCAATAACTTGTTGATAGCCTAGACGACTGAATATTTGGCTGGCCTTAGGGTTAATATAAGTGATGATCTTATTTGAATCAGTACTAATCACGGCTTCATCAATCGACATCAACGATTTTTCTGCGCGCTGCTCTATTTGGCGACGGGCGGATGCTTCAAGTAATTGCTTGCGTGTAAGGTTTTGTAGGTAAAATTTTAAGCTAAAAGCGATGATCAAAAAGATGACCAGGATGATGATGCTAGGCATCAACGTTTGCCAGACGACCCTGGTTAAATAGTCTGGTTCTTTGATCGCCAATAATTCCCAAGGGGAGGCGGCAATTTTGCGACGATAAGATATATTGTTGATTACAGACTCAAGCTCTATCGCATTTTTTTCCGAATGATATTGGTTTTCTGAAATAATGATTTTTTTCAGCTCTTGGTCATAGAGTGAAAGTTGGTAGCCAGGGAAGCCGCCATTATAAATTATGGCTGAAAATTTGTTGTAGGGTCTGCGTACGATAAAACCATATACCTGATCCTGATAATCAAACCAGTTAATGCTATAAAAACCACCATCTTCTCCATAATGATGAGCAAAAAAACTGCTCGTCGATTCACTTTTATTGGCTGATTTTTTGATTAAACTTTCTTCATTCTCAGCTAATAGTGGGCCGTCAATAAATAGCAAATCTCCTTTGGTATTGACGATCATGTAAGCGGTAATATTGAAAAAGGTTTTGTTTACTTCTTGGCGCAAAGCATATTGAAGCTTAGGGTCATTGTTGTGAATTAACTGAATCAACGTATCTTTGTGAATATTACTGAAAACCTGATTAACGTGGATAGAGGCTTTGGCTGTGATTGACGCTTGCGCGACAAAGCTATCGACGGTGCGAGACATGTCGAGGTGATAATTGATTTTGGCTTCATTCCATTGACGCCACGTATGAGCAACTAGCACGAGAGATAAAAATATAAAAAACACCGCGAAAATAGTGGTGAAGGATTTATCTTGGCTTAATTGTGTGTCCTTACTATCAGAGATGGTACTATTTTGCGGCTGAGTACCAGAATCTATAGGGCCTTGCATATTAGGGATGAGGTCCACTTTATTATTACTACTTTGTGAGTATAGAGCGAAAAAGCAGATTTGCCTTAGAAATTCGATGCTTGAATTGCTAAATGGCCGACTTTTCAGTAGTTTTACAAACAATCCTAATTTGAATCAATTTTAGCGGAGTAGCCTAGTGGCTCAATACGTATATACCATGAACCGGGTAGGCAAGATCGTGCCACCTAAGCGTCAAATTCTAAAAGATATTTCTCTCTCTTTCTTCCCTGGTGCCAAAATCGGTGTTTTGGGCTTAAACGGCTCTGGTAAGTCAACGCTGCTGCGTATTATGGCAGGGATTGATACCGATATTATTGGTGAAGCGCGCCCTCAGCCAGACTTAAATGTAGGCTACCTTTCACAAGAACCAGAGCTAGATCCTGCGAAGGACGTGAAAGGCAATGTTGAAGATGGCTTGCGTGAGTTGATGGATGCTAAAGCGCAGCTAGAGCAAGTGTATGCAGACTACGCGGAGCCCGATGCTGATTTTGATAAACTGGCGAAGAAGCAAGGTCGCTTAGAAGCGATTATTGAAGCGCAGGGTGGACATGATCTTGATCGTCAGATGGAGATTGCGGCCGACGCATTACGCCTGCCACCTTGGGATGCTGATGTGACCAACTTATCAGGAGGTGAGCGTCGTCGAGTTGCGTTATGCCGCTTGCTGATGTCGAAGCCCGATATGCTGTTATTAGATGAACCGACCAACCACCTGGATGCGGAATCGGTAACCTGGTTAGAAAAGTTCCTAGAAGAATACCCAGGAACCGTGGTCGCCATTACCCACGATCGCTACTTCTTGGATAACTGTGCCGAGTGGATTCTAGAATTAGATCGCGGTCATGGTATCCCTTATGAAGGTAATTACAGTTCTTGGTTAGAGCAAAAAGAAGCACGTTTAGAGCAAGAAGCTAAATCTCAAGAATCTCATAAGCGTACCATCAAGCGTGAATTAGAGTGGGTGCGTTCTAATCCGAAAGCCCGTCAGGCTAAGAGTAAGGCCCGCATGGCCGCGTTTGAAGAGCTTAATTCGAAAGAATTCCAAGCTCGTGCTGAAACCAGTGAAATCTATATTCCACCTGGACCTCGCTTGGGCGACAAGGTCATTGAATTCAATAACGTGACTAAGTCTTACGATGGTCGCGTTTTATTGGACGATTTGAGCTTAAGTGTTCCGTCTGGGGCGATTGTAGGTATTGTTGGGGGTAACGGTGCGGGTAAATCAACGTTATTCCGCATGATCGCAGGCTCAGAACAACCTGACTCGGGTTCGATTGAACTGGGTGACAGTGTGAAATTAGCGTTTGTTGAGCAGCTTCGTGATCAGCTAGACGATAATAAGACGGTTTGGGAAGCAGTTGCCGATGGCGCAGAGAACTTCATGATTGGGAATTATGAAGTATCGAGTCGAGGTTATATTGGTCGCTTCAACTTTAAAGGCGGCGACCAGCAAAAGCGTGTTGGCGACTTATCCGGTGGTGAGCGTGGACGTTTGCAGCTTGCTTGCACCTTACGCCAAGGGGCTAACGTACTGCTACTCGATGAGCCGTCAAATGATCTCGACGTGGAAACCTTACGTGCACTAGAAGAAGCGGTATTAGCGTTTCCTGGTACCGTGATGGTGGTTTCGCACGATCGCTGGTTCTTAGACCGCATCGCAACCCACATCTTAGCTTATGAAGGTGATTCTCAAGTGAACTTCTTTGAAGGTAACTATAGTGAGTATGAAGCGGATCGTAAGGCTCGTTTAGGGGCTGATGCGCAGCCTAAGCGGATGAAATATAAGCGCTTAGCGTAATCTTAGGCTAGCGCCCTGCTAGCTTAGACACATTCGAACCCTTTTTAGGGTTTGAACTTGGCATGTTTGCACCTACGCAGGCATGCCAAACTAGCCCATCATAGACTTATTCAATCGCTCAATAGCCTTAAATCTAATAATAAGTCCAAGGGTTTACCACTGATGACACATTCCAATACCGAGACGAATCCACATTCTCATGCACTGGGTGGCAAGGTTGAAATTAAACCACGCCATATGTCTTTCCCATTCGAAGAAGTACAAGAAACCTTCTTCTGGGGCGGCAACTCCATATTAACGGTTTTTGGCGGGGCATTATCTTCTACCTTTCCTCCTGGCGAAGCTGAGTTTATTGAGTCTGTGCGTAACTACCGGGATCAAGTTACGGATGAAACCCTCAAGCAACAAATAAAAGGCTTTATTGGCCAAGAAGGTCATCACAGTCATCAGCATAAACAAGCGAATTTGGTATTAAAAGAGCGCGGAATTGATGCGGTACGTTTAGAAAAACATCTAGAAAAAGACATTAAAAAATATATCGGCCGTAAGCATGTGAATAACAAGTTTCGCTTAGCGATGACAGTCGGTATGGAACATTTAACCGCGATTATGGCGGAATTTATTCTAACCAATCCCGACGTTTTAGATGATTTAAATCCAACGGTCAGAGAACTTTTGTTTTGGCATGCCGTTGAAGAAATTGAACACAAAGCCGTTGCCTTTGACGTCTTTATGTTGTGTGAGAATGATCAGAAATATTTGCGCCGAGTATTACGCTTGACCGCCGCCTTATTCACAATACGAATCGCTTGCTACATGGTGGCCCTGTTAATTTGGTCACGTAAACGCCCTTCTTGGAAAGACATTAAAGAATTTGGCTCTTTTATGTTCAATAAAAAGAAAGGCTTGATACCGGGTATTCGCAGCAATTATAAAGATTACTTTAAAGAAGGCTTCCATCCTTGGGATCACGCTAACCAAGATCTTGTGGATATGTGGAAAGAAAAAATGTATCGCCCCGAGCATGACCTAGGCTTGCAGCGAGCAAATGCGAAAGCTGCAAAGAAAGCCGCTGAAGAGGCCGCTACATCCGCTACTAATTTAGACAGTGGGCTTCCTGCTTAGTCATTAGCTTCATTGTCAGAAAATAATAATTAGAAATAAAAGAAAGAATTTTGGTTACAGATATGAATACAGAAGTAGATTATGAAGTCGTTATTATCGGTACGGGTTTTGCCGGTATTGGAATGGCGATTAAATTACAGCAAGCGGGCATCGACTCATTCAAATTGATAGAACGCAGTGACGAAGTGGGCGGCACCTGGCGCGATAATACGTATCCAGGTTGTGAGTGTGATGTGCAATCACACCTGTATTCATTTTCTTTTGAACCGAAAGCGGATTGGTCGAAGAAGTATTCTACTTGGCATGAGATCCGTGATTATATTATTGATGTTGCCGACAAACATGACCTGCGTAAAAAGATTCAATTTAATACGCGCTTAGAAGGTGCCAAATTCGATAAAAATTCAGGTACCTGGTTAGTTAACCTTTCAGATGGCTCGCAGCCACGCGCACGTTTTGTAATTACCGCCGTTGGACCGCTGAGTAATCCCGCGATTCCTGATATTACGGGTAAAGAAACCTTCAAAGGCCCTATTTTTCATAGTGCCCAGTGGGATCATAATAGCGATCTTAAAGGTAAGAAGATTGCTGTGATTGGTACCGGTGCTAGTGCGATTCAGTTTGTGCCACGTATTGCAGAACATGCAAAAAGTGTTGAGCTGTTTCAACGCAGTGCACCTTGGGTGCTACCGAAACCCGATCGTAAGATTTATGGCATAGAAAAAACCCTATACAAATACGTGCCAGGCTGGCGCTTAGCTCATCGAGCTTCTTTATATTGGGCCAATGAAATTTCATTGCGTGGATTTTTAAAAGAAAAATCGATCATTCGATCTGTCGCAGAATGGGGTGCGACTAAGCATATCCATCACCATATTAAAGATGAAGCATTGCGCAAAAAGCTGACACCAGATTTCCGCTTTGGTTGTAAACGTGCACTTTTATCGAATGAATATTACCCCGCGTTAGCTCGTGAAAATGTGGATGTGATCGATACGGGAATCGAACGCATTACTGAAACCGGCATTATCGATAAACAAGGTAAGGCCCACGATGTTGATGTCATCATTTGGGGTACAGGCTTTAAAGTTGATGAACCGTTAATGGGTATTGATGTTGCGGGAATCGATGGTCAAGATCTGAATGCGGTGTGGAAAGATAACGGCTTTGAATCTTATTATGGCACTACGGTAGCCGGTTTTCCGAACGCCTTTATTCTAGCGGGTCCGAATACTGGAATTGGTCATACCTCTTTGGTGGTGATGATAGAAGGGCAATACAACTATGTCATGGATGCGATTAAGAAAATTAAGCAGCAAGATATTAAATATATTGATGTGAAAGAATCGGTACAGACCGAATTCTGCCAGAGCATGCAAGATAAAATGGTGGGAACTGCTTGGACATCAGGTTGCAATAGTTGGTACTTATCGGATTCTGGTAAGAACTTCACGATTTGGCCAGACTTTACTTATAACTATATTAACCAAACTAAAACAATTAATTTAGCCGATTATAAAATAGAAAAAATGGAGCCTTCTGATTTAGATCAATCATTACTCGCGGCATCATAAAACTTTCTTATTCTTTTTACTTACCCTCCTTCTGGTTACTCCTTTAACTGATTGATTAGTTATTGGTGTAACCACGCCATCGCTATATTCATTATCCGAAATGTTATTCGTAAAATATTGTTAAAAGTAAAGGCGATCAGTCAATCGCTACATGCTAATAATCACTAATCCTGTATGGTGCCTGCCAACATAGACATCTCAAAAATTGCAGTAAAAGATTCGACTCTTAAATTTAATACTATCCTTAACGATAGTGATATTTAATCAGCGACTTCCAATTGACTGCAGATTATTTATAAAGGCTTAGTATGAAAATATTAGTTATATTAATGGGTTTATTTATATCTTCTAGTGCGTTCTCCGATAGGACTGGAGCTTTCAATATTAAACGAAGCCAAATAAAAACAATTAATGTTGTTGCACCTATGTGGGAAAACTATACCAATAAAGATGGTACCGGCATGTATTGGGATATTTTACGGGCTATCTATACGAAAGAAAAAATTAGTCTGAAACCTTCTATCGTGCCTTGGAATCGAGCGATGAAGATGGTCACTAAATATCAAACTTATAATGCGATCGTTGGTGAGGTGCGGGATACGGAAGAGAAGCTATTATTTCCCAAATATCCGATTGATGTAGAATATTTATCCGTTTTAACAAAAAGTTCTAGCCCTGCTTGGCAAGGGTTGAGTTCATTGACGGGAAAACGAATCGGTTGGATTAAAGATTATGATGTTATTAAAGAGGATAAGCAGGACTTTATTCTACGTGAGTACCGCAGTACGGAGCAGGGCATCGAACTACTAAATGCTGGTGAATTAGATTATATAATTGATGAGTGGGATGAATTAGCCGTTGCTCTAAAAAATAAGGAGCTTTCGATTGAAGACTATCATATGGATGATATGCCAAAAGGCACTGATGTGTATGTCGCATTTGCAGATAATGCTATTTCGAAAGTACTGATTGAAATTTATGATGAGCAAGCAAAAGCGCTCGTGCAATCAGGAGAGATGCAAAATATTTATAAAAAATGGGATCTAGGTGAAATGCCTGAAATACTGCAGAGTGCTAATAAGTAATTATTCTGCAATATTATCTTCACCTAGCTGTCATAAATTATCTATTTAATTGAAACCTTACGGAAGCATTCAATGGAATACGATAATGAAAACCTTACTAAAATCTGCTGCAATTTTCATCAATACCGCTGTGTTTTCAGCAGCGGCTTTCGCGAACGAGATGACGACAATTCAAGGGACTGTGACCTTTGAACAAGGCGACTTTCATCTGGTCAGCGAACATAGCGATGTCATCCTAACGGGGATGAGCCGTGATGAATTGAATCTTTATTCGGGTCAAACAACCATCATTACGGGAGAAGCACACAGTGATGAAGGGGATGCTGATATGATGGAAGTCTATAAAATTCAATTAGAGAAAGCAGGCCAGCTAGTCACCCTATACGACTGGGACATTGTGAATAACGAGCTGTACGAAAACTAACAATTAAAACTGTTACACTTCGTGAGAACTTAGCTAGACTATAAACTAGCTATAATCAATCGGAGTGTTAGTGAATGGCTGACCTACCCCAAGATACAGAACAAGATCATAGGCGCTTTAGGCGTATCGATTTTGTTGATACCGTGCAAGTGATCAGTGACGATGTTGATGGCGCGCAAGCCTCTAGCTGGGAAGCACAGTGTATCGATATCTCCATGCGTGGCATGCTATTAGATGTGCCAGAGCTATTTCCTTTGCAAATAGGCACGCCTTACGAAGTTCATCTTATGTTATCGGAAGATGTGGTGATTGAGATGCCTTGCACCCTTGTACATATTGAAGATCATCGAGCCGGCTTTAGGGCAGAGATGATGTCTTTAGATAGTCTCTCGAATTTAAGGCGCTTACTGGAGCTTAACCTTGCGGATAATGCTGAGGTTGAGCGAGAACTGGGAGCTTTGATTCAACAGCCTGCGTGAGATTGCACTGTATTTAAGCACAAAAAATTAAGTCGCCCTTCGATAGGGCGATTATCACTAATGTTACACATGACACATTGCTTCCGTCATACTCTAAAGCCTTAAATTAAGCGACTACCTGCCCGCGATAAATACGTTTGCTCTTATGGCTCGTTGCTTCGGGTTGAGCCACTTCTACCAGTTGCGTCTGACCACGATAAACCTTGGTAATATACCTAGGCTTATTGGTTTCTATATCCTCTTCAGCTGGTTCGATGAGTTTGTCAGGCCAGTTATCCCCCGCTAAGTGGAAGGTTTCCTTAATAATCGCTTTCAAAATGGTATCGGTTGATTTGTGATAAATGATATTCAACTCTGATAGCACGTCTGGATTGGCAAGTTTAATACTGGGTTTATCGTCACTCGAAGCACGGCGTCGTGCTTCAGAGATCAAATCGATCATTGCTTTACTGTAATTCATAGCGTCTATCTCCTTCGTTGGAATGCGCTAACAGTGGATGAGAACGTTATCGTTGTTAATGTTCAACTGATAAGCGTTCGCAACAATCGTGCCTGTTTATAACCCTTGCGTTAAAATAGTTATAGTTCAGTAATCGATATGCTTTGGTCTTTAAATTTCATCACTTCAATACGACGTATTTCAATCGTACCATCGCGATTATTCAGGCTATCTTGAATTAAAATACGGTCGCCATTTTGTTGAATACTATAGTCAGAATAATCACCTTGTAATAAAACGGTATCAGTCCCTTCGGCGCCGTCTAATGTATTACTTCCCGCATTACCGGCTAGCTGGTTATCTCTAGCATTGCCTTGCAAGTTACTATCATTTGACCCCGTTAAGCGTGCATGGGTTAGATATTGTGATTGATAAGTATAGCTTTGGTTATTATCCAATTGCAGCGAAAAGGTACCCTCAAAGCTAGGATCAATACGTGCCAAATAGGTTAAATATGGCTGAAAAAAGGATTGCATTGCGGCATAACCTAAAGGGTCTTGGCTTTGAATATCGGAGCGTGATTTAGCGGCATAGATTCCCCACATACCACCGGGCTCACTATAGGCCTGCCATAAGCCATAGTAGCTATCGAGCACTGCGGCGAGATACTCTTGAGATAAACTACCTTCTTGGCGTAACTCGACAATCCAGTTAAGGGTACCTTGATCAGCGCTGGCAGTTGGCCATAAGCTTTGTGTCATGGCATTTTCTCTGGCTTGTTTTACTTGGATACTAAAAGCCATATCGGCACCGGGTTGAGATTCGGTACCGATACCGTAGTCATGCATTAAGTGCAAAATTTCTTCAAACGACGCATCTCGGTAAGTTTCAAAGTTCGCAGATAAATAACCCACAGACCCTTCGGTGATCATCTCTTTTTCATACAGTGGTTGGCCTTGCAGGCCATCGGCTAATTCGATATCACCATCAGCGCCATTTAATAACATCATATGGGCCCCATTATCGGCCATACGGTTAGCAACAGTATCTTTACCTTCTAGATAGAAAGCCAAGATACGTTGTGCCCTCAGAAGTTGATCATCACTGATCGCCTGTTGGGCATAAAAGCCGATAACTTTGCCGTTGGGTGCTGCTAAGCCTAGATACTTACAGAAGGTCGTCTTGTACAAAGCATTGCTCGCTGCGGGTAGTGGGTTAATACCGACAGTATTGCTTGTATTACAGTCGTTGCCCGTCACGGTCGTTGTACCCTCATTGCCAGTATTATTAGAGCTTGAAGTCACACTATTTGAACTGTCGCTACCACCACAGGCTGTTAACAAAGAAGCGATAATACCTGTTGCTAAGCCGCTGCTTAATAATTTACGTTTAAACATAATCAGTATCTCTGACAAAGTGAAAGGCTAGTTTAGAAGTATCAAGGCTTAGGGGTCTGTCTTAGGCATGTCATGGAAACGTCAGCAGATGTCATCTGACAAACTCTGACATTAGGGCCACAATGTAGAGATAGAGATTTATTATTTTAGGCTTACACTGATTCAATTTCGCCAGCGTTCAGACTAAGAGTGATACCCAATGACTGATCAACAAGCCCACATTCTCGTGGTAGAAGATGATACTGAGATTTGTCGGCTATTAAGGCTATTTTTGGAAACAGAAGGCTATCTCATTAGCTTTTGCCATCATGGTGATGAAGCGGTTGAACGCATTCGTGATAACCAGCCTGACCTAATCATTCTTGATGTGATGTTGCCAGGGCAAGATGGCATTCAAGTTTGCAAGCAAGCGCGTGAATTTTATCTTGGCCCAGTCTTAATGTTAACCGCTTGCGAAGACGATATTTCTGAATTGACGGCGTTTAAAGTCGGTGCTGACGATTATGTACGCAAGCCGATTAAGCCCGAAGTATTGTTGATGCGGCTACAGGCATTACTACGCCGTAGCCAAGGAACAAAAGTTGAGCCCAGTGAAAATACACATTGTGATGAACTCACCATTAATGCTTCAAGACGAGAAGTGTCTTTGAATGATGAACTCGTTGCCTTACACAGTTCAGAAATTGATTTGGTTTTGTTATTAGCAAAAAACCAAGGACAAGCGATCAGTCGCGATGAATGTTTTCGAGCTTTACGGGGCTTTGATTACGATGGCATTGATCGTTCATTAGATATGAGAATATCGAGCTTAAGAAAGAAAATTAGGGATCAGAAATCGCCTCATCGATTTATTAAAACCGTAAGAGGTGTTGGATATATGCTGGTATCGGGCAATGAAAAATAATCTCTTCTGGTTGCTCTTTGGCAGTACCGCCATCGGTTTATCGCTATGCGGCTTGGCACTGTATTTCACAATATTGTTCGCCATGGCTCAAGATCAGGTCTTAGATTTTGCTGATGACGTGCAGATGATCCGAGAAGAAATTGAAGAGCATTGCCTAGCGGATACAGATAAAGCCCCTATTCCAAGCTGCATCGAAGAACTGGCTGAATATCATAACTTTGATCTTCAGTTGAGTCTGTTTGAAAATGACATCAAAGAGGAAGAGATTGGTCGAGTAGGGGACAAACGTATTTATGTGCTTAGCGCTATGGCGGAAGGTGAAGAAGAAGGATTTCAAGCGTTAATGCCGTTACAGGTTGATGTGGTTGATAATGGCTATTGGTTACTCGTTCGTGATGATCTAGAGAAAATAAATAATCTAGATGAAGATATGAACGACGATCAAGATGCTGAGCAACATGATGAAGACGGTCTCGATATCGCTCTGACCGGCGCAATTTATGGCATCGTTATCTTATTATTTATTTTAGCTATTTTCTTATATTTCCCAGTACGAAAACTGAATCGTTGGATCGGTGATATTCAACATGCGAGCGAACAAATTGCTAAGCAAAATTATGACGTGCGTTTAAACGAATATAAGACACAACCCTTAGGAAATCTCGCTTCCAGTTTTAATGGTATGGCGGAAAGTATCCAAGGTCATATTCGAGACAAAAATATTCTCGCCAATGCCATCGCTCATGAACTAAGAACGCCGTTAACCCGTTTTCGTTTAGCCTTGGGTTTATTGAATCGTCAAACACTCGAAGGCTTAGCTCAAGAACTGGTTAATGATCTAGAGCGCTATACGGATGATCTAGAAATGATCACCGATAATACCCTGCGTTTGGCGACACTGCGCGATAGCAAAATGAATCTGCAAAAACTCAAACTCAAAGAGTTTATTAATAATCAAAGCGATAAATTTCAATCAAGCTTTCCCGACCTTACCATTGAAGTTATGAGTCAGCCGTGTGAGTTGAAAACCGATATTGGCTTTCTACAACTTGCTTTGGATAATTTATTAAGCAATGCCTGTCATTATGCAGAAAGCCATGTGAGCCTTAGGCAGTGGCAAGGTTCAGATCAGGTTTATATCGAAGTGAATGATGATGGCCCTGGCATAGCCGAAAAAGATGTGGAATATATTCAGCAAGCCTTTACCCGTTTAGATAAAAGTCGTAACCGAGCAACGGGGGGGACCGGATTAGGCTTAGCCATTGTGCGTATTGCGGTGCAGCGCTTACAAGGTGAGCTAGTTTTCCAGCCCACCGAAAAAGGAACCTGTGTGCGCTTGATTTTACCTTTGGCTCTACCTTTGGTTTAGCGCTCGGTTTAGTACTCTACTGCTAACTTAAGGGATTAAAGGCGAGTAATTAAACCATTCACTGCATGAGCAAATTCAGCGCCTGAATCTTCTTGTAGAAAATGACCACCGCTTAAGGTGACATGAGGCTGGCCTTTCGCCCCAGGAATTTTACCTTGCATGTATTTATCGCCACCTCGGGTGATCGGGTCGCCATTACTGAAACAGGTCAAGAAGGGCTTGGTCCATTGCTCCAATATCTTCCAAGCCGCGCGATTGGCCTCGCTGGCGGGATTTTTCGGGTCAATCGGTACTAAGCATGGGAAGGCACGTGAACCCGCTTTGTATTTCGCGCTTGGGAAGGGGGCATCATACGCTCGGCGTTCATCTTTACTGAGGGTTTTAAAACAGCCACTATCCACAATGCGAGCAATTGGAAACCAGGGGCTGTGGGTTGCAAATGCTAGCCATAATTTAAATACCTTGGGCATCTTGCCTTCGTCCCCTGTGGGTAGCATGCCATTACCCACGGTAATCGCATCAAAGCGAGCTTCATTTTCAGCCGCTAAGCGCAATCCAATTAATGATCCCCAATCTTGGCAGACTAAAATCATACTCTTCAGATCAAGCTGCTCAATGAAGGCTTTCATCCAATCCATATGCGTCGCAAAAGAATAGTCATTGATATCCGTTGGCTTATCAGACTTTCCAAAACCGATTAAATCCGGAGCAATAACGCGATGGCCAGCGGCCACACAAACAGGAATCATATGACGATATAAATAAGACCAACTTGGCTCACCGTGCAACATCAATACGGTTTTTTGCTGGTCATTATTAACATCATTACCTTCATCTACGTAATGCATTTTCATACCATCAACTTCAAGATAATTCGCTTTAAATTGATAGTTCGGCAAGCGCTTAAAGCGGCTCTCTGGTGTGGTAACGAAGTTCATAGTGATTCCTAATAGTTATTATTTTTGCTGGGATTTTATATAGCCTCAAGCGCCTGACTGATTTTTTCGACACCCACAATCTGCATGCCTTTAATTCCACCTTTCGGAATATTCGCCTTCGGCACAATCGCGCGCGTAAAGCCGTGTTTCGCGGCTTCTTTCAAACGTTCTTGGCCAGACGGCACCGGGCGAATTTCTCCGGATAAACCGACTTCACCAAAGACAATAAGATCTCTGGGTAAGGCTTGATTACGGAAGCTGGATAAAGTGGCAATCAGCAAGGCTAAATCCGCAGCGGTTTCGCTAATCTTTACCCCACCCACAATATTAATAAACACATCTTGGTCGCCTAGGTGCAAACCCCCATGACGGTGCATGACGGCAAGCAGCATGTGCAAACGATTAAAATCCCAGCCCACCGCAACACGGCGTGGGTTATTCATGCTGGATTCATCAACCAAGGCTTGCACCTCAACCAATAACGGTCGCGTCCCTTCCCAAACTACCATCACCAAACTGCCCGCAGAGGGTTCTTCAGAGCGCGATAAAAAGATCGAACTCGGGTTTTTAACTTCTTTTAAACCCACGTCTAGCATGGCGAAAACGCCGAGTTCGTTGACGGCACCAAAACGGTTTTTAATACCGCGTAGGGTGCGGTAACGGCTGTCACTTTCCCCTTCAATCATCAAAGACGCATCAATGATGTGTTCCAAGACTTTTGGTCCGGCAAGGTTACCGTCTTTGGTCACGTGGCCGACTAAAAATAATACTGTATTAGTTTGCTTCGCGAAGCGCGTTAAATAGGCCGAGCATTCGCGAACTTGAGTCACACTGCCTGGTGCCGATTCAACTCCATCCATGTTCATCACTTGAATAGAATCGATCACAATCACTTTTGGTTGTTCTTTTTGCGCAACACGAGTGATCGCTTCAACATTGGTTTCCGATAACATCTGCAAGTTATTCATCGGCAAGCCTAGACGCTGAGCACGGCGAGCCACTTGTTGTAAGCTTTCTTCCCCGGTGATGTACAGGGTTTGCATCTGCTGCGCGAGGTAACACATCACTTGTAATAATAGCGTCGACTTACCTGCACCTGGGTGACCACCAATTAATATCGCGGAGCCGGGCACAAGACCACCCCCGAGTACGCGATCGAACTCTTGCATACCGGAAGTAAAGCGTGGCACTTCATCAAGATTAATTTCCGCAAGCTTATGCACCTTACCGGCTTCTTCACCAGTACCGGCATACCCTTCAAACTTCACATCGCGGGTAGCGGCTTTAGTACTGCTCGATACGACAAATTCAGAGAGGGTATTCCACTCATTGCACTCTGCACACTGGCCTTGCCACTTAGTATGTTCAGCGCCACATTCGGTGCAGACGTAAGCTGTTTTTTTCTTTGCCATTATAATTTTGCCATTTACCTAAGCTGAAGGAGATAACACTCGGTGTTTAATATTTCGCAAGAATACCCTAGCCCAAGTTATAGGGGAATAACGTAGGCAAGCTGCAAACTCAAGATGCTGGGTTCCAGTTTACGATTCTTTTTGGAGAGTATGAGGTTAGCCAAATTCAAACTGGCTTGCCAATGTTCATATTGGCCTTGTAAGAAAATATTGCCACCCACGCCCAGCCCACCTTGATTATAATTCTGCTGCTCACATTGAGTTTTTACCGCCTCAATGCGTAAACGCTGATTTGTTGGGCCTGTCTTTTTGACTAGATCAGTACCCGCTTGGTAACAGCCGGCATTAGATTTATCTTCCGTTAAGAATGCCGTCCCCCTCACAGCGGCATAACCGAGGGCCATCCCGACACCTGCGCGGAAATATTTATCGCTGTATAAATCACCAAATTGATAGAATGCGTTTGGGGTAAGTGCCAGCATGGTGGTTGTAATATAGGTCCCTAAATCAACGTCTTTATTTTCATTTGAACGGGTTATTCTTTGCTCTAACGCGTAAGCGTCACCATAATTAAAGCCGACACCCCAACCAAAATGACTGCTGCCAAAGTAACTAGGTTTTAGGTCAAAAGAAATATAGGGAGCGGGGATTGCCGTATCGCGTACTTCCGCGAGAGTATTGTTATTACTGTTGTCTTTAATCGTCACGGTTAAACTTCTTAACGCGAGGCCCGCGGTAATATAAGAGCCCTCAATCAAAGGTCTTACCAATTCTGCGCATTCCGACTGCTTAACCACATCAATGACCTCTGCACACGACAAACCATTTTGTTTTTCATCAAGGGCAAGCGAGGAAAAAGAGATTAATGTCATTAGCATTAATAGGGTCATGCGCATAGAAGGTAATTTCCTATTTATTTCCTGCTCTATAGCAAGACAGTTAATAAGCTTATTGGTAGTATCAAGCCACTGACAATAGATCATATCAAAAAAACTATAAAGGATTTTCCAAGACATGAAACTAGAGACTCAATCCATCCACGCCGGCTTTGAAGACGATCCAACTACCCGCGCTGTCGCTGTGCCTATTTATCAAACAACGTCTTATAGCTTTCGTGATACCCAACACGGCGCTGATTTATTCGATCTAAAAGAGCCGGGTAACATCTATACCCGTATCATGAACCCAACTAACGACGTGCTAGAAAAGCGTGTTGCGGCCTTGGAAGGTGGTATTGCGGGTTTAGCCATGGCTTCTGGTATGGCGGCCATTACGGCGGCGATTCAAACCGTCGCCCGTGCAGGGGATAACATCATTAGTGTTAGCCAGCTATACGGTGGCACCTATAACTTCTTCGCCCATACTTTGCCAAATCAAGGCATTGAAGCGCGTTTAGCATCCGGTGATGACATCGATGCCTTAGAAGCCTTGATTGATGATAATACCAAAGCCTTGTTCTGCGAATCGATCGGCAACCCAGCGGGTAATATCGTTGATATCCAAGCGCTATCCGACATGGCCCACAAACACGGCATTCCAGTGATTGTGGATAATACCGTGGCGACTCCGATTCTTTGTCGTCCATTTGAGCAGGGGGCAGATATTGTTGTTCACTCGCTAACAAAATACATTGGTGGCCATGGTACTTCTGTGGGCGGCATGATTGTTGATTCCGGCAAGTTCCCTTGGAAAGATAACCCTCGTTTCCCTGCATTCAACGAACCTGATCCGTCCTACCACGGTGTGGTTTATGCCGAAGCGCTAGGTGAAGCGGCCTTCATCGGCCGTGCTCGCGTAGTGCCATTACGTAACATGGGTGCAGCGATTTCTCCATTTAACTCGTTCATCATTCTTCAGGGTCTAGAAACTTTGGGCCTACGAATGGAGCGCCATACTGAGAACGCACTGAAAGTGGCCAAGTATCTAGCGGCGAGCGACATGGTTGAGTGGGTTAACTACGCTGGCCTAGAAGGCGATAAGTACTTTGAACTTGCGAAGAAGGTTGTTGATGGAAAGCCATCCGCTATCTTGAGCTTTGGTATCAAAGGCGGCGAAGCCAATGGTGCTAAGTTCATCGACGCCTTACAGCTGATTAAACGCTTAGTGAATATTGGTGACGCGAAGTCATTGGCCTGCCACCCAGCCAGCACAACTCACCGTCAGCTAAACGACGAAGAGCTGAAGTCAGCGGGCGTGAGCCGTGAGATGGTTCGTATCTCTGTGGGTATCGAGCATGTTGACGATATCATTGCCGATATTGAGCAAGCACTTGCGGCGGCTAAGTAAACTATTGCTAAGTAAGCTTCAGTAAATAGGCTACTGCAATATATTGCCTAGCTGATAATATAGCGCTCACGATGTTCATTAAGGTCATCGTGCAGCGCTATTTTTTTATCCATACAATCTTATAGAGTCAGGAAGAGCTATGTTATTTCGAGCGATGTCATTTGGACAATTCGTCGCACTCGCGAGTTTTTTATTATCCGCAGGCACCATTGCGATTACCTATTGGGTAGGCGTTGCACAAGAAACCGTTAACATATGTGTGCCTTTTATTGACGGCTGCACCGACATAACTTATACCGGCTTAGCAGGGGATGCAGGCTTTATCTTCCGTGGCGGCCTAGTCAGTGGCTGTGTGTTTATTCTTATGTGGTGGCATTGCATGCGAGTTTGGTTACAGCCGAGTATTCAATCCCGCGCGAGCCGAATTAACCTTAACCTAATGACCTTTTTTGGCATGCTGGCGGCGGTCGGATTAATTTGGGGAACCGCAGTATTAGCGCCGACCAAAGAGCAAGTTTTATGGGGGCCACACATTCGCGGTGCCAATACCTTCTTCGAAGCAATTTTATTAGCGATCTCGTTTAACTTTTATTTAATTTGGCGTGGTCGCAAAGACGGTTTATTAGAAGTGCCTTCATTTAAAATCAAAGCTGTATTATTTGTTTTAATCTGGATCGTGCTGGTGGCTTTTGTGGCTAACTCTATTGGTGAGCACATGAAGAAAGGTACTAAGATAGCAGAGTGGTGGGCAACGCTATTCATCTGCCTATATTTCTTAAGTTCTTATTGGGACTGGAAGAAAATCAAGTTACAAATAGCTTAAATCAAGTAGGCTTCTCTGATGACGGACTTTATTAAACTCATTGATCAAGTTCGTCATTGCACTCTCTGTGCCGAACACCTTCCTCATGGTGTTCGACCTGTCTTACAAATCAATCCCAAAGCAAAAATTCTTATCGCGGGCCAAGCACCGGGTAGAAAAGTTCATGAGTCGGGCATTCCATTTGATGATGCCAGCGGTGATCGTTTACGCGAGTGGATGGGGATCTCAAAAGAAACATTCTACAACGATGAACTAATAGCCATCTTGCCAATGGGGTTCTGTTATCCCGGTAAAGGGACGAGTGGTGACAAACCGCCACGACCCGAATGTGCAGCGGCATGGCGTGAACAGCTGTTACAACAATTACCGAATCTAGAACTCATTTTAGCCATTGGCCAATATGCTCAGGCTTATCATTTACCTGATAAGAAAAAGACCCTCACTGAAACAGTCCTTCGCTGGCAGGAATATGATAAAGGGACTCGACCTACCGTTTTACCCCTGCCACACCCAAGCCCTAGAAATAATATTTGGTTAAAGAAGAACCCTTGGTTTGAGCAAGAAATACTCCCCACTCTAAAGCAAAGAATAAAAGACATTCAAGGCTAGTATTGGAGCTATCACTTAAGTCAAAACTCATATATTCTGCGCAATTAATTAAATAGTTAATAGTCAGGATTAGGCAAAATAATGAATAGTAAATTAGTCGCGGCGCTAAGCAGCCTAACTCTATTGATTGCAGGCTGTGGTGGTGAGAGCAGTAATGATACGACTGAACAAGATAGTTCCGGAACAATACTTACAGGAATATTCATTGACAGTAAAGTAGCCAATATAGGGTATAAAACTGAAACCCAAAGTGGCGTTACTAATAATCATGGCGAATTTAGGTATTTAGCTGGAGAGAATGTCACCTTCTCTATCGGTCACTTAGATCTCCCGACTGCAAAAGCCAAGGGCGTGATTACCCCAATGACCCTCGCAGCGCACCCTTCTATTTACCATGAAACGGCAACTAATATCGCGATGCTATTGCAGTCATTGGATGAAGATGGCATCGCAGAAAATGGCATTCGTATTGCTGAAGGTGCAGCCGAAGCAGCGCCCGCTGAAATTAATTTTAATAGCGATAGCGCCAGCTTTAGTAACAATGCGGCCGTGATTAATATGGTGGCCAATTCCGGAGCTTTCAAAACAGAATTGATCACAGCCTCAGATGCACAAGCACACATGCAAACCAGTATTGATACGCTAACTCCTCATATTGGAGCTTGGAGCTCGGTAAACGATAACCAAGCCAGCCGCTTAATATTGCTAGCCAATAATACTTTTATCTATGCTGAAAATGATGCCGAACTCCCTAATGGTGTTGAATTTGGCACATACAGCTATGATGCATCAAGAAGTGAGTTAACCTTTGATATACAGTTTGATAGTAATGGCCCTGGTGAAGATTCTGGTGTTGGAGATATCGGAACACCAGTCACTACGGATGCACACTTCTCAAATAATAATTCAACATTGGCCATAGTGGGTGGTGCAATCACACTCAATGCAGACACGTTTTCTAGCAGCATGGAAGGGTTGTGGAGTTACCGCCAAGGTACGGCCGTTTTTCATCTAGCATTGTATAGTGATAATACGTTTCTCATTGTCCAGAGTAAGGATAATGCACCGCAAGGTCTTCAGCTAGGTAGCTACCAATATAATAGCAGCACCAAAGAAATAACCTTATCTCGCAGTTTTGATGATACTGAACAAGGGGATAGCCTTGGCGAAGGGAATGAGCTGGAAGATATGATGATGGCACTGGAAGTAGTAAATAATCATACGTTATCTTTGATGAATGACGGTTTGATATTATCTCGCTCATTATGATGAATTCATAAATTTAAAATAACATGGCATTGAGATAACAATTGGTTACCTCATACTTCGGAGAAAAATTAGACACCTTGCGACTTCTATCCTATTAATTAATACCTAAATTAGGAAAGAAGTATTGCAAGGAAAGTAATGAACCTACCGCAACGTATATCAATCAGCTCCGCTTTAATATCATTAGTGACAATGGGGCTATGCTACGCCATTGCATTAAACTCGGGCTCTGTTCCTACCTGCATTCCTTGGCTAGAAGGCTGTGCGCCCATTACCGATACCGGAATCTCTTATCCAGAAGCGTATTATTTTAGAGCGGGTTTTATCAGCTCTGGGGTGTTGATGATTATTTGGTGGTACTGCATGCGTGCGTATTTATATGAAGTACGTGACGGACCCAGTAACTATTGGTTAAAGCTAATATTTAAAAGCAGTATTTTAGCGTCTCTGTTTTTAGTTATCAGTGTCACGGTAATGGGGCCGCATATGGAGAACTCAAAAGTAACCAAAGATTTGTGGCAGTTGCATACCATTACCGCAGTGTTGTTTTTCCTACTGACCACCATTAATCAAATTGCAGTGACCTGGTGGTTAAACAAAAGCATCAAAGAACATCATCACGGGTTTGCAACGCTTAGAGCAAAAAAAGTGATTAATGCACTACAAGTAATCTTTTTACTCTGGCTCTTTTCGCACTTTATTTCTGAACTCAGTCGAGAAGCGACGAACATCATTGAATGGTGGTTGGCCATTTTATCGGCGCTATATCTCTTAACCGGATACTGGGATTGGAAAGACTTTCGTCTTATTAGGCATGAAATTTAACGTGTGCCGATATTTAGTGCTACGCCAAAAACTGCACTTAGATGTACAAATCATCTGAATAACCTGTAATGAAAAAGTATGATAAAGCGATTTAAATCAATCATTGTATTTGTGCTTCTTAAGTCTAAATGTGTACTATCGTTCAACATTCAATAAATAAGGAGATTTAATAATGAGCGCAAAGATTTTTACAGGTTTGGCAATCGCAGCTTTTTTAACCGGGTGCGGAGGAGCGAATGATCACCCTGAAGAACTTAAAGGAACTTGGTCAACAGGCTGTAAAGGAAATACTGTCGAGACTTATGTTTTTGATGCAGGCTTGACGTTGAAGGCAGAAAGTTACGCTAATGCTAATTGTGTAAATGAACGTACAACCGTCCACTTTAAATTAAAAGCGCTATATGATCCTGAATTACAAGTGACTAGTAGTGGGACAGAAGCATTAAAAGCTGAATTAACCTTAGATGATATTACGTTTACGCCGCACGATAGTTTTTCACTTCAATCGTACAAAAATACGTGCCCAAGTCTAAGCTGGGTAGTTGATAAAGCAACAAGTATTATGAACTGCAAACATGCTAGCGCAACATTCCTTATTGCTAGTTTTGACCCTAGCTTACCAAGATTATTTTATATCAATGGTAATGACTTACATACAAGCACATCTCAAACACCTCAAGATGAGAATGGTCAGCCGTTAGATGTTGATTACAATAGAGCTTATACTAAGCAATAAGTCGAAAAAATTGACGATGTAATCATCAAATAAAAGAGGCTATTAGAGAAATCTAATGGCCTTTTTACTTTCTAAATTTATAATATGAGCAGCTTAAAGCTGAGGCTTAACTCTTTTAAATATCACCTTGCAGCAAACACCCAGTCAGTACATTTTACATCAGCACTGAAAGTACAGCGCTGGGTATCTTTTAATTTTTGTTGAACCAGCGCTGCGTTGACTCATCTGCAGGAAAAAAACTCTCAATGCGCAACTCTTGTAGTGTTATATCTTGCGGAGTACCAAAGGTCGTCAGCGTGCTGAAAAAACTTAATTCCGTAGTATCATTTTTGATAGTGAATTCTAGAATTGGTCCTTGGTCTAACTTACCCGCTCGGTACTGCCAATTTTGGGGAATATGCGGCCATGAGATAAACTTATTCAGCAAATCATAACCTGCCGAATCATTCGTATTGAGCAACTCATTTTGTAGTTGTTGCAATAGTACCGACGCAGCATCTTCCCAATCAGGAATAAATTGTTTAAGGCCATCTTCAGCTAAATACAAATCGTATACATTGCTGTACTTATCTAACGTGCTGGCGGGCAGAAACGTTAGCAGCATCTTAACTGTGCCACTGTTTGCCATCAATTGGTTACCTAGAGCATCCATGACGATGGCTGGATAAGGAGAGTGATGATCTAACATGCTTTGTAATGCGTAACGAACCTTGCTCATCTCCGGAGAATTTAAAGCGCTCTTGCTATAGCGAGGGTTAAAACCCGCCGCGACCAGTAATGAATTCTGTGATTTCAGTGGCATGCCTAGCGTCGCACACAGGCGCATCACCATATCAATACTGGGTTGGGACTTGCCGTTTTCAAGAAAGCTAAGATGCTTGACCGAAATGTCCGCATTCAGCGCCAAATCCATTTGACTGAGCCCTAAGGTTTTTCGCCATTGGCGTATTGCTTCACCAAAAAGAGTATTTGCCATGTTTGAACACCTTAATCATTTAGAGGGAAGTTTACCTCTTAGGTAATTCTTTTTCGATATTAATAGTCAGATAATCGCCCTGTGCTCGGGAGAGCGACTTTTTACTAATAAACAACTTCTGTTATAAGGATCGAACAATGAATGCATCAAAACAAATAACAGGGCTAGTTGGGCTACTGATCGCCTTTATACTTTTGACTGTGTACATCGCCTTAACTTCAGTAGCGCCTATCTGGGTTGAAGCGGCCCAGATGCTTGGTAATGTGTCCAGTTTACAATTCCATGTGATGGTGGATATTTACGTATTAGTTTTACTGTTCTGTGTTTGGATGATTAAGGATTCTAGACAGCAGGGATACTCCATACAAATACAAATTATGTTTGTTCTTTTATCGGTGACTCTGATCTCCATAGGGGTCATGTCTTATTTAATCTATCGCGCTAGGTCTCAGCGAAATATTCTAGACTCGTTGACATAAAATTAAGAGGGTATTGAAAATGGAAAGAAGTTATTTAATGACGATGACCGCACTAATTATCCACCAAATTGATGCAGCTTACTGGAAGGAGTGGGAAATGTTCTTCATTCCTGGCGGTATTCAAGGCTTCTTAGTATTTAATATCATTGTTGTGCCTATAATTTTGTGGGGTTACAGGCACGTTGTTTTAGCGACGGATAAAGCAATAACTTATTCTGTAATCTGCACCCTGCTTGGGTTACTTACTTTTGGTATTCATTCGGTTTTCTTTATCGTCGGTTTTGAGCAGTTTAGCTTACCGCTATCACTACTCGTATTATTAACTTGTTTGTTGAGCTCGATATACCAGTTAGTGCAAGCATGGAAACTGGTAAATGATAATGGCTGATACTTAATTTATTCATGATCAGTCACAATGTTGAAAGGTACTCGGGAATTTAAAATGACGATTTAATCGCTAGAAATCAGAATAAATAATGCTCATGAAAGTATGAGAATTCTAAATATAATTAATTAAGGCTGTCTTGAAAGCCTGGTGGCATTTTGGCCAATTCCCATAAAAAGCTGTCTAGTTTAAAAGTAGCTGTACGAAGCTGTTGATTTATATCATCAATTTCTTTACATACATGAGTATAGCGTTTTCCACGTTTAACTGAATTTAAAGCTTGTTCTACTTTGGCTTTTTTTGTTCCTACATACTCTCTTTGTCTTTGATTATTCTTTTTAGGGTAAATTAAATATAAATATTTTTCTTGGTGCCAATAAGGTGTAGCAAAAATCAGATTTGTGCTTTCTAACGCCATTTTTTCTTCTAATTTGCTAACTTTTTTCTGTTTTAATTGATCAATGTGATTAGGGATGAGTTCAACTTTACTATCTAAAGAATCATCCGTATTTGCTGCTAGCAACTGCTGCATATCACTGGTGTCCGTGATTGTTAATATAGCTCCTCGGTATTGCTTGTCATCGCTAGGAATGATTGCCAAAGATACTCTTGCCCAAAAACAATCCCCGCTCATTTTCAATATTGGAAAAGAAGCTTGCTGGGTATTACTTATTTTTAAATTATCAATTAAACGCTTTAGTAGGCCTGCATCCTCTGTACGAACCAAACTATATATAGAAGAGAGAAATAAATTTGATTCCACCCCTCCTAATTTCTTTAATAAAGTTGGATTAACATAGCTAATGTTATCGCTTGCATTTAAGACCAATAAGCCCTCGGGTGATAGTTCAACAAGATTCTGGTAGCAGCGGGTTTGTTCTACATTACAGCTAGTGATATGCAGAGTGCTTACCATATCTTCTTGATTTGACTCTTCTGAAAAAGAAACAGATATATCCATATCTCCATCACAATTTTCCAATATCGAAATAAGGTCCCGTGCTTTCATAATACAATAGTCTCAAAACTTGTCTTGTTTGACATACTATTCGTATGACATTTAGTCAGTACTAATGAGGTAGTACTAATATTATTGAAAAAATTATGGCCTGAGTATTATAAATGAATTTTTCCATGACGCGGAAGAAAAATTTCTTGTTGTTGTGTCATTAATTTAATACGTACAGTCACCCCGAAATTTTACTGGGGGAAATCTATGAACGCATTAAATATAAAAAAAGAAGATTTTTATCATGAATTTACTTTGCGTAATGCAGGGTTTATTTCTGAACAAGAGCAAGCAGTGCTTAGAAACTCTGTTATTTTAGTTGCAGGATGTGGATCAACGGGCGGTAGCGCAATTGAGCTATTAGTCAGAAGTGGTGCTGAAAATCTTATCCTCATTGATAATGGTACGTACGACTTAAATAATTCTAATCGTCAAAATATGACATTAGATGATGTTGGTTCATTTAAACCAGAAGTATTTAAACTTCGCTGCAATGCGATTAATCCATTTGCAAAAATTGAAGTCTGTAATATCGGTATTACGCCTGACAACGTAGAAGACTACGTAAATCGTGCTGATATCGTTATTGATGCCGTTGATGTAACAGGTCGTTCTGGCTTAGAGATGAAGTTTTTGTTACATCAAGTATGTCATCAGTACCATAAGGCCGTTATTTGTGGCTACGATATGGCAGCGACTCAATATATCCCTATTTTTGATTACCGAGAAAAATCATTAGCATTATTTGATAATCAGATAAGCACAGAAATGGTTGCGACAATGGAACCATTAAAAGTCTGCACTTTTCTTGTTCCCGTTACAGAAATCCCTGAAGCCATGTTTGAAGAGCTAGAGAGAAGTCAGCAGGGTAAAGATTACACCTCTCAATTAGGCATAGCGGCTAATTTATTTGGCACAATCACGACAGGTCTTGTGATCGATATGCTTAATAACCGTCCTGTTAAAAAAGAATATACCGTTGATGTATGGAAATTGATTCGTGGTGAATACGAAGACGAAGAAAAACTTATAGGTTATAGAGAATCTATTGAGAAATGGAAAGCGGAAAAAGATGACATTCAAGATGACGAGTTTTTGAAACGCTCGATCAAGCATTATGACATTCCTTTGATTCCTTCTTTACGCAGCGATTTCTCAAGTAAAGAATATATCTTATCAGAAACATCTAGCCTAATTAGCCTTGGCATACCAAACAAAGAAATTCATCCATGCATCGCTAAACAACTCCTACGTTATGCCTTTGTTCATTATGCAAAAGTAGGGTTTATTAATCAGGATCAAGCTTCTAAAGAGCTACTGCATAGCGAATCATTAGATAACTTATCGGCTGATGATGTACATATTATCGTACTGGAAAAGCTAACCGGAAAACTCATGGCTTATTCCACACTAAAGGCACCAATCGATACCGATATTGAGTTCTCTCAAAGCGATAGAGCACTTTATTCAGTAGAAAAAGCATTTGGAAAAACCTTATATTCGAATGTTGATCCCCTTTTTAAATACAAAGTAGAACAAGTTCGTGAAATTGGTCGCGTAGTAAAAAGCAATGAATCCAATCCTGTGGTCTCTGGAAAAGTAGGGTTGATGTTATTAAGTTCTTATAGGGCCTTAATTACCAATCCAGAAAATAACATTCTTGCAATGGTGGGGGATGGTGAAACAAACGTTACGTTAAGCAACTTAGATCTATACGGCTTTAATCCAACAGTTATAGCGAATTCGGAAGTCTGTATCCCTAAGGATCACATATATTCGAGTCGTTATGATGATCGTTCAGTCTCACCCTTTTGGTTTGAAATAAACAACATCGACATGCAGAAAGTATCAAATGTTGAATCAGTACTATCCCTCCAAGACGAAGAGTTTCTGAGCGCATACAAAAGCTTAAAAAACGACTACAAAAAATCAAGTATCACCCCGCTACTAATTTCTGAAACTGAGAGCTGATATTAAAATGGAATGGAATACAGAACAACAAAGTTTAAAGTCTAAATATTATCAAGTGGGCTATGACATTGTGAGGCCGTCAGCGGCTGAGCGAGACGCCAAAATAAATTTCGATCGAGCTCTATGGAAAAAGGTGGGCGACACGGGTTTATTCGGTCTTTGCATGCCTGAAGAATATGGCGGAGCAGGATTAGGTATTGCAGAGTTTGGTGCGGCTTTAGAAGGATTTGCATCTGGCTGTCAAGATATGGGAGTTCTAGTGACACTTGTCGCACAAGTAGCCCTGGTACAATCTGCACTCGTCAACTACGGAACAAAAGAACAGTGCAAAACATGGTTGCCGGAACTAATAAGTGGAGAAAAATTAGCCTGCTTTGCTATTACAGAAAAAGGCTGCGGTTCGGATGTTCGCTCAATAACAACCCATGTTGATCGAACGGAAAACGGCTATGTGTTAAATGGGAAAAAATGGAATATCACCAATGCCCCTGTTGCAGATATTTGCATGACCTTTGGCAAAGTCGTCGGTAAAGCAGAAAAGTCGATTGCCTGCTTTATTTTTGAAACTAATAACGAAAATATCAAACAGTCAAAGCCCTTTGATTTAATGGGGAATCGAGGAACGCCAATTGGCGAAATTGATTTCGAAAACGTTAAGTTGGCAACGGATAACCGAGTAGGGGAAGAAGAAGATGGCCTAGCGGTATTATACTTTTCATTTCTAGTAGAACGAGTATTAACCGGAATTCTCGTCTCGGGATGCATTGCTCCCCTTATTCAAGAAAGCTTTCAGTACAGCCAAGAACGAAAAGCTTTTGGTAAAGCCATTGGTGATAATCAATATGTACAACAGTATGTGGTGGATATAGATACCAAATTGGAATTACTAAAAGGTGTCATATTTAGAGCGCTTCACGCCCTTGAAAAAGGAGAGGACTGCTCAAAGCTGGCGTCTATCGTAAAAATGTATTCAGCCGAAATATTCCACGAATCCTCTCTTAGTACTATGCGAGTTATGGGTAATTATGGTTATCGCCGCGATAATTATTATGAACGCTTATTGCGAGATGCTATTGGATTATTGTTTGCTGGCGGAACTGCTGAAATACATAAACGTGTAATTTGGGATTCAATGGTTAAAGAATCAAAGAACGAAAATAAAAAGCGTGAAAATCTAAAAATGAGCTGGACCCATGCGTTAACAGAAATCCATAAAGAAAAAGAACTAGAGGAGGCATAAGATGAGCACTAAATCCGAAACACCTATTGATGCTATTATTCAAGCAACCAATAAATTACATAACCATCCTTGGTTAACCATTCTCGCTTTTTTAGTGATAACGGTAATTGCACTGGGCAGCGCAGGTAACCTAAAAATAAATGCAACGCCTTACATGCTCGATAAAGATCACTCAAGCCGTATCGCGGGAGATCAAGTTAAAAGGCTCTTCTCCAATGCCGGAGAGCAAGCTTTTATTGCTGTAGTTAGTAAGCAAGACGATGTGTTCAACGCTGAGTCACTCGCATTAGTATCAACTCTGACACAAGCATTCAACTCTATGAGCTTGGCCTCAAAAGAAGATGCTGCGAAATTATTAAGTCTAAAGACGGCTTTACCTGCAGAAATAGCGACCATTGATGGCATTTTAGCAGGCGGACTAAATTCAGAAGATGCCTACCCTTTGAGTAGACTCGTTGCTCGTATCGATAGAGATTCCGCGACGTATCTTAATTATGGAGAATGGTTGAGAACACTGGTTATACGGGTCGACCCAGTTCGTAAAGTACGTTCTTTAGTTACTCTAGAAAATATAACCCCCACCGTTGATGGCATTGATATTCATCCATTAATGGAGAAGCCTATATTTGATTCTGCAGAAATACATAATCTTAAGCAGGAAGTATTTCAGAATCCTTTATTCCTTAATGGTTTGGTATCTGAAGATGCCCGCGCGACCAGTATCCAACTAGAGTTCAATATTGCAGAAGATGATTCTCCTTCTATGTTGCTGGCCTATCAGGCTATTAATACCATCATTGCAAACAATGATTTAGGCGCGAACTCTCTCCATTTGAGCGGCCCACCCATGATCGCGTCAGAAACCGCATCGAATATGGAAAAAGATAATCAAACATTATTGCCAGGGGTGCTATTAGTTATTCTGGTTGTATTATTGATTAGCTTTGGCCGTTTTCAAGGTATGATCATTCCGTTATTAATTGCAATCCTAAGCTTAATCTGGACGTTAGGCGTGATGAGTGCGATGGGCGTTAAGCAAAATATTATTACGTCTATGCTACCTGTATTTATTATTGCCATCGCTGTATGTGATGCCATTCACTTTCTCTCAGATTATTACCGACACCTGCCTGATAACTCAACGCGTAAGCAGCGTTCTCAAGCCGCCTCTTCGGCGATCGCGCAACTGTTTTGGCCAATGCTTGTTACCACAATTACAACCGCCATTGGCTTTATGTCATTAGCTTGGACCGAAGTAACCTTTATTCAAGAGTTTGGTTTCTTTGTCGGCATTGGTGTCATTATCGCTTGGGCTATTACAATTTTCTTCTTGCCGACCATTCTAGTGTTGTGGAAATCTAAACCGCCTAAAATTGGCTTACTCGCCAGCACTCGCCTAGAGGGTCTTATGGCGAAGTTCAGCGGTGTCGCTAAAATAGCAAAACCTGCAGTCGTCGTTACATTATGCTTAATTGCTGGTAGCGCTTGGTACATTTCTAATAATCTAAAAGTAGACAATCAGGTGATTGGCTACTTCGAAGAAACCAGTCAAATTCGTATAGACGACAAAGTACTTAATGAGCATTTTGGTGGCACGACACCGATTAGTATTTTAATTGAATCAGATAAGGTGGATTCATTTCAACAGGCAGAATATGTAGCCGCACTGGATGCGATTGAAGCCCGTCTTCACAAACATGACATTGTTGGTTTTACTTATGGGTTACCGGATTTTGTTAAACGCTTAAATCAAACCCTAAATAATACAATGACCCCAGAAGCATACACACTACCCACTTCGCTAAGCACAGAGTTATTGGGACAATACTTCCTACTGTATGAAAATGGTAATGGTCGTGATTTGTTTGATGTCGTCGATCGTCGTTATCAGAACTCTCGCATAGTAACCATCTTACATACCGACCGCTCGTCTGAGGTCAGTAAGGTGATTAATGATGTCATGATGTACTCCGCATCAATTTTGCCACAGGGAAGTAAGATAAAAGTTTCAGGCTACGGTGAAATTTTAGTCTCGACAACGGATGAAGTAGTATGGGGGCAGTTAAGCAGCTTGGTACTAGCAGGTATATTAATCATGTTGGTCGTGCTACTTATCTTCCGTTCACCTAGCATTGCGTTATTAGTGCCTTTACCGTTAATCCTAACGTTACTCGGTGTGTTTGCCCTTATGGCTGCCGCGGGCGTTGATTTAGATATCGGCACATCAATTATCGCCGCCATCTCATTTGGTATTGGCATTGATTACTCCATTCATATTATTTCGGCATTGAAGTCCAGCAAGTCTACGACGCGTTTAGAACAGATTCGTGATGCATTAAGGTTATGCGGAAAACCAATATTAATTAATACACTGGCTTTAGGTGCTGGCTTCCTAGTGCTTACGTTATCGGGTTATCAGGCCTTGATTAATCTAGGTTACTTTATCTCCATCACTATGTTCTTGAGCGCTATTTTCTCTTTATTAGTATTACCCGCGATTGTGGCGAATGCAGTTAATAAAGATAAAAATGACGTTGCAGAAGAAACAATGACTGAAGGTGCTGGGGCAAATGCATAAATATCATTTTATTTATGCATGCATCATATCTCTGCTGGCTTTGCCAGTGGGGGTAGTTGCACAAGACTCTGATTGGCTAGTGGTAACGCTTTACCCTAGCCAGGGAGTATACAGTGCTGAAGAGTTATCCAAGTTAGTGCCAGTCATCGAGAGCTTATGGACGCTAGAGGATAAACAAAACCGCACGTTTATTCGTAATATCGATAGCATTACCACAGAAAATACAGTGGTGGCTCAAGCAGACTCTGTGCAGTTCAGACGCTTAGTTGAGCTGAACGATCTTACTGAATCAGGATTGAAAACAATAAAAACGATTGTTGAGGAACATCCTCTCCTTCAGCGCCGTATTGTTGATGATAGCGGTGAATTTCTGAACATATGGGTAAATCTTAAATACCAATATGGTGAAGAAGAACAGCGCACATTATTAACCACAATTACGACAGCATTAAGAACGCAATATAAAGCCTGCTCAGTCCGTAATGTTGGCCCGCTAACAGGTATGAGTTTACAGTCAGTAGACTTAGAGCCTATAGCCAATACTCCCCCTCTTGATACGTTTAAACAGCTATCTAAAGCAAACACTCAGTATGGCGAAGGAGCGCTGCAAAGCTATAGCGCAGAAGACATATTAACGATGCTTAATAGTTCAATGAACCCAAACCAAACGATCACCTCCAGTGAACAAATAGAGCAGCTATACATGATCGCCGAAAGTGTGCGTAGTCGTCACTTGCACACGTTGGCAAGCCCAAGCTTTAAACGCTTTAAACTTGTACGAATGGTTAAAGGCGGTGCCGAGCTTCCTCATCTTTCTGGGTTTAATACGACAAAAACCCATAGCTGGTCGGTGAACGAATCTAACTATCAGATTTTAGAATGTAGACCTGAATTTGCATTAACTAACATCGAACAATATTAAAGGTAAATTAAAATGTCATTTTTTTTAAAACCGCTAGTAACAGGAGCACTGCTTTTAACCAGTGCCATGCTGACTTATGCAAGTGCACAGCCTGATGCTACGGCTATCATCAAAAACGTTAAAGACCGAGACCAAGGTCTTGATCGTTACTCCGAAGTTGATTTAATACAAACTATGTCTGATGGCTTTGTACGCAGTCGTACTCTAAAAATGTTTGAAAAAGAGTTCGGAGCAGAGCGTAAAGGGCTACTGTATTTCATTGCACCGAGTAATACCGCAGGAACAGGTCTATTAATGCAAAGCTATGCAGAAGTAGATAATAAAGAAGATGACCAATGGTTATACCTTCCCGCACTTAGAAAAATTAAGCGCATTGCCACCAACTCAAAAGAAGGTCCGTTTTTAGGCACCGACTTTTCATTCGCCGATATTGAACGAATGAAAATCAGTGACTATCAATACGCATTTAAGAATGAGCAAAGTCTAGAAGGTACTAAAGTTACGGTGATCGAAGCCACGACAGAAAACGGGCTGGAAAATCCAAGAACTGGATACAGCCGTCGTATGATTTATGTCGATCAAGAAAAAAACCTAATTTTGAAAGAAGATATTTTCAGAGCATCGCGTTTAATTAAGAAATTCACCGTAGTTTCAACGAAAGAAATCGACGGCTTCTGGACAGTAACAGAAGCTAAAATGGATAACTTAATGGACGGAGGATTCACTCAGTTAATCCGGAAAAATACGAAATATAATCAATCATTAAAAGATTCATTATTTAATCAGCGGACGTTACGCAAAGGGGTTAAATAATGGCACGGATCATTGTCGACAAACTTACAATGAAAGCGCTTTGCACGAATATGCTACTACTGATCACATTAGTGATCAGTGTACCCAGTATGTCTCTTGAAAATATTTCTATGAAGGGCTTTGTCCGTGGAGAACACCTTCAGCGTATAGGGAACCAAGATGTATTTGAAGAGAAGACGCAATCCTCTTTGGGTTCTACTGTAGATGGAAAGATTGAATTAGATTGGGCCTATGAAGACTTTTCAATCGATACCATTAGTTATGGCAAATACCGCTCGCGATATCACAATAATGATACTGACATGGAGCACGATGCAGAAATACGAGAATGGGTTTTTGGTTATGAAAGTGAAAATTGGCAATATCGACTAGGCAAACAACAAATCGCCTGGGGGAAGGGAGATTACTTTCGAATTATTGATGTCATTAATCCACTCGATCTCACTGAATCACTCATTCCTTACTTAGATGATTACTCTTTAGGCCGCTTACCACGAGAAATGTTGGTTGTAGAATACTTTCAAGATGACATCGAGTATCAATTTATCACGGCATTTAAAACACAGCGAACCGAATACCCAGAGCCAGGAACCGATTTTTCTATAACGGGATTACCCAGTAATAGCGCATCAGCAGATACTGATAATATAGACTTGGCATTAAGGATTCGATTTTTTATTGATAGCACAGACATAGATCTCTATGCCTTTAGCGGCTACAGCCCCGACTCACTATTTACCCTTGAAGAAGACAATTCGCAAACGACTATCCAAGAGCACCTAGAAAAAAGAAATGTAATAGCAGTGTCTTTTGCCAGACCGATTGCCTTTGGTGTATTACGCAGCGATATGGCTTATTACTTAGATGAGACTATTCAGTCGAGTAATACCTTTGAGCGTATCAGTAAATTAGAAGGCCTCATTGGGCTAGACATTATAGAAGATGAATGGACCTATAATCTGCAAGCATCCGTGAGCCAAGTGTATGGTGAAAGTGATGCGTTTTCATCCCAGAAAAATACTAAAAGTGCATCCGCATCCATTCAGAAAGAATGGAGTCGACAAAGACTGACATCTTCATTGCTTTGGTTATACAGCGACTCTAATCGATCGAGTAACATGCTGAAATACAATGTGAAGTACGACTGGCGCAGCGATAGCCAATTTGAAATCGGATTGATTGCATATGATGGCCCCGTTAATAGTTTATACGGAATGTATGATGACCAAGACAGAGTGTATATAAACTTTAAACAGTCTTTTTAAAAGGGTAGGGGCTCAATCGCAATGACCACAACGGATTTGCTCGAATACGGTATCAAGATCAGCCTCTTCCTGAACAAAGTCCAGAGCGATGCGTAAAGCCTTACCTTCATCGTCGAGACTGTATTTCTCGGCCATCTGTTTTAACCAAGTGATTTGGTCATCATTAAGTTCGACTGAATAGCTGGTTTTAATGCCGCCCATTTCGTATCCCCTTATGCTTCTCTATCAGTTTGGCTACAAGGATTGTGTGTTTTTTGTACAGTAAGTATGGGCCTAATTGAATGGAATGCAAATGAGCGTGGCTCTGATACTTTGATACCTTCATGATCAGTCATAACATTGAAAGGGATCAAGTTATTGAAAATGACGCTTCAATCGGTAGAGTTTGCTGTTATGTGAGGCTTAGCCCGCAGAATACTTCCCTGAAGAAAGCCTCCTTACTTTTCGGAACTTGATTCATACCTTAAACACATCAAGTAAATTGTTTCAATATCTATGGAAAAATTGGCAGCTTATGAGAATTCATTAAGGTATATCATGCATTGAGAAGTCGATTTATTGAATAAATGATAAGATTGTTATATCTTCCCGTGCTTTATAAAATACACTGCTGATAGCAGTGGACAAGGACGTAATGATGACTCCATTTTTGATAATCGAAAAATGTGCCTCTAAAATATTATTAGTTTTTGTGGTGATTGTTTGTAGCCTATTGCAGGGGTGTGCCTGCCCGAGTGGTGATGATACTTGCAATTACGAACCAGGAACCGTCGCATTATGGTCTGATAATAATGAAAAGTTAGCGGTTGTGGTAACAGATTATGGCGATAGTAAAAGTGACAAAGACAACTCCCGCTCAATTGCAACGATAGATCTTGATGGTAGTAATATTTCTCATGTAAAGGAGCTCGATTCAGAGCAATCTTTAGGTTATTACTCAGCATTAAAAAATTATATGATTCTTTCCAGTTACGACATTTCTGGTCTTCGAATACAGCAGTATCAACGGTTAGACTTAAATAATTTGAACCTAGAAACCCTTGTTACAAATGATGATATTTGTATTCATCGTCATCTCATTCCCTCTCTCGATGGCGCAGTTTTAGGCATAATTGAAATCGCAGGCCAAGAAAATGGCTTTTATGTAAATAACGATCCAGACTATTCAGCCACCCGCTATCATCGATATTCTGATAATGCAGACAGTAATACTGGCTGCAACAAGTTAACGATGAAAGTGACTTTAGTGGACGTTGATACTAATGAGACGGTTACAGAGTTTTTGAATGTAGCAATTAACCTGCCTTATTATGTATCAATGACAAATAGTATGTCTGCCCCTCTTAATATGTATTGGTCGAATCAAGGGTTAATAATTAAAACTCACTCTACAGATGAAATACACTCTATATTTAATCCTGATGGTTCGACAGCAATCTATGATCTCCCAAATAATTGTTATCCTTTAGCATCCACCTCCTCTGAGGTCTCTCAAGATAATATACAAGCTAAGGCTTATGTTATTCTAGATAACGGAATTTATAGTAAAAACAATAAAGTCGAATTAACGGATTTATCAGACAAGATTTCAGATGATTTTTCTTGGCAAGATTATGTGCCATCTGTAGGGCAGAATATTTGCGTATTATGAAAATCATCAGTCTAATAGTTTCATTAATAATATTTCCTGTTTTTGTAATAGCAAAAGATACAGATGACCTTCGCTATGGTGGAGGAATAGGAGCTTCTTTTTACGATACGATTGATGGTGAAAGTAAACCATTCAGAGGTAATCTTCTCTATTTCTCATGGCAAGAAGATACCAAGAAAAGTCGCTTAACGGTTCGAGAATCAGCCCAAGGGTTACAAGTATTAACCTCTGTGAATACTAGGCAGGCGCAGAAAAACTGGGATGTAGAATACAGCTGGGATTGGAATGAATTCAGCTACTCAAATCAAGTTATAGATATGTATTTGTCGCCTATGATCGGTGGCAAAGTAAAAGAAGAATTAACGGTTAAATGCCGCGATAAAGATAGAGTTTGTTTTGACTCATATATTGAAAGCTGGAAGATAACCGATAAAAAGCAAAGACTAAGGCCACTTATAGGGCTTCAGAGTGGTGTTAGGATTAAGCGTTTTCATATGGTTATAAACCCTCAAGTATTTATAAAAACAGATTTTGAAGATACGTATTATGGCATTGAGATCACTCTTGGTGGAGAGCAGTAAAAGAAGAGCATTAGAACGGGAATATTAGAAAGAGAGCAATAGATAACTTAAGATTATCCATTGCTCTTAGAGTCATTAAACCTGCGGTTTAGCCCGCTCAATAATCGCCTTACAGTTCACGCCCATCGGCAGTTTTCCATAATTCAAACCTGCAGGCTTCCCAAATCGCGTTCACGGGGGCTTCACGATAAACCCGCGGCATGATGTTCTCTTCCACATAACCCACGCCTCCTAAACATCCCATCGCTTCATGAGCATGATTCGGTGCGCGTTTGCAGATCCAGTATTTGCCAAACACATTGCGGTCACTGGTATGGTGCAAAGCTTGTACGGTAGACGCGTGCATAATTTAGCGCTGCGTGAATATTACCAATCTTGTGGATTTGAAATGCAGCGGGTAGTGAGTACTAATGCTGTAGACTTGGCTTTATATGAATATATAGAGCTAAATGCTAGCTGAGAATAAAGAATACAGCCAGCACAAAAACTCTAAGTTAAGTAATTACTTAATTGCGATAGAAAGTTCGATTTCTAATGAGTCACCATTCGATTTTTTAACCGACGATACTGCCATAATGGTGTTGTTTAAGCTGCTATTACTAAATGTAAACTCGTTAAATGTTTCACAGCTAGAATTGTCACAACCCTCTGTTCCTGATTGGGCTTCATCATTATTTAATGCGTAATGGTACTGATTAATCTCATATGGCTCGGAATCAGCGTTACTAATTAATGTTAAAAAATACGATGTATCATAATTGCTATCTAAAATAGTATTAGAAGTTGAGCTGGTAACACTTAAAACTTGAGCAGTATCATCTAATAAGTATTCGTTATGCTGCTTCGTATTAGATATGCATCTTATTTCAGGATCAAAGTCATCAATACCTAGCTTGTCAGCCGAATTGTATTGAGAGCTAAAATTTATCATTAGCTCTTCAGCAGATGAAAATGTCGTAGCATTACTTACTTTAGTGGCTGCTATATTGGTATCAGCTTGGAGAATAGAATCTTCTGTTTCATAAGAGAATGCTGACTCCCCAGTAAGCATTAGATTGTTACTTAAAGATAAGCTAACGGTATAGTCATCTTTGATTACATCAATATTATATCTTGAGAAAAAAGAGCCACCGGAATAGGAAAATTTACTTTCTTGAAGTGATAGTTGGATATCTTTAAACCAGCCTGTATCGATAGTAGTGCCACATAATGGCATCAAATAGTTATTCTCTTCTTCTGTAATGATTATGAAACTTTCGCTATTAGCAATAGAGCTAGAGCTCACAGAAGAAGGCGTATTTTTGCTCGTAGACTTTTGACTCGTCTTAACATACCAAATCCCTGCTGGAGAATTAGTATCTAATGCAGAATTCTCAACAGGTAATCCTTCTGCAAGATTTACAATGCTCTTGAATTCATTTTTGGTACTGGGAGTTGGATCAGGTGAAGGATCAGGCTCTGACGTGTTGCTCCCGCCTCCACAAGCAGTAACTAAGCTAAATAGTAGAGAGGTAGTTATTAGGCGATACTTCATCAAACGATCCATGTATAAATGTGATTATGGCCTAATAATACGATATTCAATCAGTTATTTATATAGATAATAATACCAGCGACACCTCTGCTTAAAGCCTCACTTACAACTGAGGCCTAGCCCGCTCAATAATCGCCTTACAGTTAACCCCCATCGGCAGTGTTCCATAATTCAAACCTGCAGGCTTCTCAATACGCGAAGCCACAAACCCCTCAGCAACATGCTCATCACCGTCTTTCAGCAAGACGCTCGCCTGTAACCCAAGCGCCAGCTTCTCAACCACAGTACGCGAACGATATTCCAATGTGGATAAGTCCACAAATTCATCTTTCAAACCGTTCAAGAACACATCAAAGCGCTTATCCAAACCTTGGGCGCTAGCCAGTTCGGTTAAATAAGCATCCACCACCTTCGGTTCTTTATGCATCGCGCGTAATACATCCAAGCACTGCACGTTACCCGAGCCTTCCCAAATCGCGTTCACAGGGGCTTCGCGATAAACCCGCGGCATAATGTTCTCTTCCACATAACCCACGCCCCCTAAACACTCCATGGCTTCATAAGCATGATTCGGTGCGCGTTTGCAGATCCAATATTTGCCAATGGCGGTGGCAACACGGGCAAACAAGTTTTGCTGTTCATCTTGCAAGTTATCCAACGCATTACCGACGCGCATAGAAATTGCCAACGCCGCTTCCGACTCAATCGATAAATCCGCCAATACATTTTGCATCAGCACTTGCTCGTGCAAGTTTTTACCAAACACATTACGGCCACTGGTATGGTGCAAGGCTTGTGCGGTAGACGCGCGCATTAACGAGCTGGAACCGACCATGCAATCGAAACGAGTCATCGATACCATTTCAATAATCGCCGGAACACCACGACCTTCGTCGCCGACCATTTGTGCATAAGCACCGCGGAATTCAACTTCTGAAGACGCGTTAGAAATATTGCCCAGCTTGTTTTTCAAACGCTGCACATACATCTGGTTCTTGCTGCCATCCGGACGCCAGCGCGGTAATAGAAAACACGACAAACCTTTTTCAGTTTGCGCCAATACCAAAAACGCATCGCACATCGGCGCCGAGCAAAACCACTTATGCCCAACCAATTCATACGCTTCACCAGAACCGGTTTTAGCCGCATCAATCGGTGTCGCCTTGGTAGTATTCGCTCGCACATCCGAGCCACCTTGTTTCTCGGTCATGGCCATACCAATGGTCACACCTTCTTTTTCGAACCAGGGAATATTACGTTCGTCGTAATGGCGCGCGGTAATTTTAGGCAGCCAATCTTTCGCTAAACTCGGCGTAGTTTTAATCGCAGGCACAGCGGCAAAGGTCATCGTCAGTGGGCAACCCGAACCGGAATCCGCCTGGTTGTGCATGTACTCCATCGCGGCACGGGCAACGTGAGCGCCTTTGCTCTCATCTGAAGAGCCAGAGCTAGTCGTCCAAGGCAAAGAATGCGCACCAGCCTCAATCGCCGTGCGCATTAACTGATGATACGCCGGATGAAACTTCGCCAAATCAATACGATTACCAAAACGATCATGAGGATGAAACTCAGGCTTATACTGGTTGGCTAAAAAACCCGCCTCAATTAATTCATGCCCCACATGATGACCATATTGGCTGACATCGGCTTTGGCGAAATCGCCATTAAAAGTCGTCATCCAATGCTGCAACGCCGCATCCGATTCATACGCATTATAATTTTCTAACGGCGTAGGCTGGTTAAAAACCTCGTGCGTCTCGCCTAAAGAAGCGCTTGCAGCATAAGTAGAGTCAGTCGTCATGTGAATTCCTATAAATATATTATTTTTGTGATTTCTATTTCTAAATTAAAAAGTCTAAGAGTTAAAACCAACTGCGCGTAATGCCAGCGCGGTTAAGCTGTGAATAAGATCATCTTTCTTTTCTAATAAAGGGTCTTTCTGCAAAGAGCTGAGCGGCCCAACCAAAGACTCCGCCAACATACCCACCAAAGCCGCCGCCGTA
>PJEL010000518.1_pt1 | contig 45291 bp, 45 predicted proteins | sample 1853271 | NCBI WGS metagenome assembly PJEL01 (sample SAMN08108733, study PRJNA415343) | Invertebrate metagenome, whole genome shotgun sequencing project. | host: Globobulimina | place: Sweden: Gullmar Fjord | collected 2015-08
GGTCCTGGTAAATAAGGAGTAGGATATGGATAAAATTATTGGTGTTTTACTTTTAGTATCTGCTGTAGTAACGATTTATTATAGTTTTTTTAGTGCAACTAAAGTGTTTGTTGGTTAATGAATACTTTTAAAAATTTAAAAATAGGGGTGATTTTTTCACTTCTATTTTTTTTAACACAAAACTTATTTGCAAATGATTATATATTAAATGATGATGGTTTAATTGATCAAAGAGCAAAAGAAAAAATCAATCAAATTGGTGATGAAACTAAATCAAAACTAGGTATAAATGTATACCTTTATGTAAAGTCTTCTTTAAAGTTAGATGAGAATATTAAAGGTAAAGCAAAATATGACTATATTCAGAATTATGAAAGTCAAATTGTAGCTTCTTTAAAAAAACCTTATGTTCTGATGACTATGTCAGTTGAAGATATACATGTGAACCTTTTAATGAGTAAAGATTTAGAAAAAGTTATTGACAAAGATGATATTTTAAATGGTTATGTTATCCCTTTGCTTGCCTCTAAAGATAAAAATACTTTATTTGCTAAAGTTAGTGCTGCAACATTAAATGGTTATGCAGCAATTGCAGATACAATGGCAGAAGGCAAAAATATCAAACTTGAATCTAGTATTGGTAATGCTGGTAAAATATCAAGTACAATTTGGCGAGTATTAATGTATACATTAGTAGTATTTGGATTATTAGCATATACATATGCAGTTATGCGAAAAAGAAAGTAGATTATGAAAAGAAATTATTGGCCATTATTATTTATTGGTATTTTTTCATTTACATTAGGAATGATTATTTGGACTATTATGAGTGCAGTAAAATTACCTGTTCATGAAGATAAAAGTTTTTTAAAAACTTACCAAGATGTAGATTCTAATTTTAATAATATGATGACTTCTAATAAAATATTTAAACATAAGTATAATTTAGAATTTATTTTAAACACTAAAAAATTAGGCTTAACGACTAGTGATATTAAATTTTCACAAAGAGTTTTAGAAAAAAAATCAATACATAAAGATTTATTAAAAAATGGTACTAATAACCTTACTATAAATATTTACGATAAGAAAACATCGAAAAAACTTGCCGTAAAAATTAATTTAAATATTACAAAAAGTATATTAAATGATAGTGATATTGGCTTATCAAATAAAAACTTTTCAAATAATTTAAATCAATATTCTAGTAAATTTGAAATTAATGATGAAAACAATTGGAATATAACAGGAACATTTACAATTGGAAATGATATTGGATATATTTATATAAAAACAAATGCTATCTAAACAAAAACTACTTATATTTCCAACTTCAAGATCTATTAGATCTTACATATCAAAGGTAAAAGAGACAAATACTCTTTTACCTTTTGTTCTTACTATTGATGATTTTTTTAAAAAATCAATAATTTTAAAAGATAAAAAATATTGTGATGAAGAACAAAGATTTTTATTTTTAAAAGAGGCAATTAAAAATACTAATGTCTCTAAATTAGGTATATCAGATAATTTTACAAAGTTTTTAAAACAAAATGATTATATTTACAGATTTTTTTTAGAACTTTCTAGTGAAAAAGTTGATATTGAAAGTATTAAAAATATTGATACTTATGATTATTATATGGAACACTTAGAAATACTAAAACAAATTAGAAAAAATTATTTACAAATAGTAGAAGAAAATTCATTTGTAGATAGAATAAATATATCAGAATATTATAAAATAAATAAAAATTTTTTAAAGAAATTTGAGAATATAGAATTGGTATTTGAGGGGTATTTTACAAAAGTTGAGTTTGATATGATAAATAATATTTCTAATGAAATTAAACTTATTATAACTTGTTATTCAAATGAATATAATCAAAAATCTCTAGAAGTATTTAATTCTATAAAAAATGAAAAACTTGAAATTGATTATAAATACAGAATTGATTTATCAAAAAAACTTATTTTAGAAAAAGAAGAAATTCAAAACGAATTAAATTTTTTAGAAATAAAAGGTTTTAGTTCTAGAATCAATCAAATATCATATATTAAATCATCTATTACTAAATCTATTCAAAATGGAGTTAATCCTTCTAATATTGCATTAGTATTACCTGATGAGAGTTTTGCTTCTGTTATTCAATTATTTGATAATGAGAAGTATTTTAATTATGCTATGGGACGAAGTATTAAGAATTATAAATTATATCAAGTTGCATATGCTATTAATTCTTATCTAAATGAAGATGAAATTAAAAATACAAAAAATATTGAGTTCCTAAATCTTGATAAAAATTTTATTGATAATAAGATAAAAAAAATATGGAAAAAAATTTGTACAGATGAATATTTTGATTTTATAAGTAATTATATAAAGTCAATTGAAGATAATGAAGAGATATTAGAAAAATATGACGAAGTAATATATAAATTAAAAATACTATTATTTTCATCAGAGAATAATATTTTATTAAAAGATTTATATAAAATTTTCTTACAAAAAATTTCTAAAATAACATTAGATGATGTAAATTCTGGAAAAATTACTGTTCTAGGTTTATTAGAAACTAGAGCAGTTAATTTTGACACTATTATTATTTGTGATTTTAATGAAAGTTATATTCCTAAAAAATCGGTAAAAGATAAATTTTTATCATCTAAGATTAAAAAACTATCTAACCTTCCTACTCAGTTTGATAGGGAATCTTTACAAAAATATTATTATAAAAGATTAATTACTTCTTGTAAAAATGTATTTGTATCTTATGTTAATTCTGATACAAACCAAATATCAAGATTTGCGAATGAGCTATTTTCAAAGCAGATAAATACAAATATTAATGATAATTCATATAAGCATATTTTGTATAATAATCATAATATTTCACATTTTGATGAAAAAATTATTGATAAAATTGATTTAACAAAATTTGAATGGTCAGCAACTTCATTTAAAATATATTTAGAATGTAAAAGAAAGTTTTATTTACAGTATATTTTAAAAATTTATGAACATTCAATTTCTTTAAAACCTAAAGGTTTTGAACTTGGAAGTATAATTCATTCAATTTTAGAAAAATTCTATAAAGAAAAGATGTATTTAGAATCAGATTCTTTTTTAAAACTAGAAAATCTATTTAATGATTATAAAAGTGAAAATCCATTTTTAATTCTTGATTTAGAAATTTGGAAGAAAAAAATCAAAGATTATTTTACTTATGATTTAAAACGATTAGAAAATGCCAAAGTTGTTTCATGTGAACAAGCATTTAATATTGTATTTGAAGATATTAAAATAAAAGGTGTAATCGATAGAGTTGATTTAGTTGGAGATTCTTATGAAGTTATTGATTACAAAACCTCAAGCGCTTTAAAAGTTGATTCATTAAAGAATTATGAGAAGTCTAAAGATTTCCAATTAGAATTCTATTACTTAGCAATGTCAGACCTTTATAATACAGATAAAATTAATACATATTATTATGACTTAAGTAATACTTTATTAGTTGAAGAACTTGCATTAGATAAAAAACTTGAATTATTAATTGAGAAATTTAGAGAATTAAAAGAGATTTCTAAAAAAGAAATCTCTTTTGATAAGTGTGAAGAAAAATCCACTTGTGTATATTGTCCATATACAACTATTTGTAATAGATAATAGTTTATTTTAAAGTTGCTATTAATATATCTTCAATAACTTTTGTAATTTCACCATCTAAAATAGCATCAACATTTGAATAACCAATATTAGATCTTGTGTCCTTAACTTGTTGATATGGTTGCATTACATAAGATCTAATTTGATGACCCCAACCAATATCACTCTTTTCAATACCATTCTTTTCAGCAGCTTGTTTTTCTAATTCAAACTCATAAAGACGAGATTTTAACATCTTTAATGCACTTGCTTTATTTTTATGCTGTGACCTATCATTTTGACATTGAACTACAATATTTGTCTCAATATGAGTAATTCTTATAGCACTTTCTGTTTTATTTACATGTTGACCACCAGCTCCACTAGCTCTGTATGTATCAATCCTAATATCTTTATCTTCAATTTCTATTGCAATATTATCATCAACTTCTGGACTTACCATAACAGAAGCAAAAGAAGTATGTCTTTTAGCATTAGAATCAAAGGGTGAGATTCTAACAAGTCTATGAATACCATTTTCTGTTTTTAAATAACCATAAGCATTTTCACCTTTTATCATAAAGGATACATCTTTTATTCCAGCTTCATCACCTGGTTGATAATCTAATAGCTCAACTTTAAAGTTTTGTCTCTCAGCCCACCTTATATACATTCGATAAAGCATTTCAGCCCAATCTTGTGATTCTGTTCCACCTGCACCTGGATGAATACTAATAATAGCATTTGAAATATCATCAGGTTTTGATAACATTACAGAAATTTCTGTTGATTTAATTAAATTTTCTAAATCTGATGCTTCTTCATGAAGTAATTCAAATGTATCATCATCTTTTTCTTCATTTGCTAATTCATATAATTCATTTGTTCCATTTAATGCATCATTTGCTTTATTGTATTTACTTAGCTTAGATAGTATTCTATTTTTTTCAATACCAATTTTTGTTGCATTATCTACATCATTCCAAAAATTTTGATCAGATTCTAATTCTTCAATTTCTTTTATTCGAACTTTTAAATCATCAGGTTTTAAAATATCTTTGATATTTCTTAACTTGATATTTAATAATTTTAATAATTCCGAGTATTCATATGCATCCACTAATGTAAGTCCTAATTATTTATTTGTTAATTGAGTCTAAATAGTCTTTAATTTTTGTCAATTTATTACTTGTTATATTAGCTGCAATTGGTCTCATAATAATATTATAACCTTTTCCAAAGTCATGATCATTACTATATCTACTTATTGCAAATTTAATATCTTCAATAGGCATATCTTTTAATGGTATAGCTACATTATATGCAGAAATTTCGCCTTTTGCTCCATGACAAGATTGACATTTATTTGTATAAATCTTTTTTCCCATGATTTTATTTTGAAGTTTTGTTTGAATTTCTTTTTCTTTTATTTCTTGAATCTTTTTCTGTTCAAGTCTTGCTAAAATTCTAGCTTCTAAATCACTTTCTGATAAAGTCGAATTTATTGAACCTTTTTTAAGAATATAAATAAAATTATATTTTCCTTGATTCGTTGTGCTGATTTTAATATCATCAACATTCCAGCCTTTTCCTTTCATATCATTAATTGTATGAGTACTTTTACATTCCCCACCATTAAGTACTGTTGACTCAATTGTAGCCATTGAATTATGGTTTTCTTTAAAACACATTGTAGTTTGCGCGTATGAAAGAGTTGATACTAATATTGTAAGTGTGATTGAGCTTAGAAATTTCATTTTTATCCTTTAAAATTAAAGGAATAGTTTATCATAAATTCACTTGTGATTATTTTAAGTTAAAAAAAAAGCTAGAAGATAAATCTTCTAGCTTTTAATAAGTTTAGTAGTATATTTTCTAAGAATTAGAAAGAATATTTAACTTCAACTCTTCCTCTTTGACCATCTTCGTCAGAAGTTCCACTTTTATCAAAAGTTGCATATCTTACGTAAGAAGTTAAGTTTTTAGACATTTTATATGTAACTTGACCTAAAATTTCTTCTACATCAGAAGTAGTAGCTGAACCAATTTCACCAGTTGCATAAGCAGCTCTGAAAGAAATTTTGTCAGTTAAAGCAACAGAAGCATCAAGTGCAACTACATCCATATCAGCATTGTTTGATGTACCTAAGTTCCATAATAAGAATTCAGAAGCAGCTTCTAAACCATCATCATTAACTTGACTATCAATTGAACCTGAACCATTATCTCCAGTTTTAGCATAAGTTAATTTTGCAGAAACAATTCCAGCTTTTGCAGAAACATAAGCTTTTAATGTACTTCTATCATCTTGTGCAGCTGAAGCAACACCAGTAGCTCCATCAATATCAGATGCAGTATATTCAAGACCTAATTTAACCATATCTACAGCTACATCAGCTTTAACACCATAAGTATCAACTGTATCTTCTACTGAAGCATATTGACCTAATAATGAAACAGGACCAACATTACCTAAAGCAATTACAGAATAAAGAGCTTGTGAACCATTGTAAGTAGAACCAAGAGCAGAAACATCTACATTATGGTTAGCAAATGCAGCAGCACCTACAGTAAAGTTACCCATAGATTGTAATGCAACAATACCATCACCTTGTGCAGCATCAGTTAATCTACCAGGGATATTTTGTTGACCAGCATTAACAGTTAAACCATTATTTGCAAATGAGAAGTAGTAATCTTCAATTTCAACATCACCTTTTCCTGATGGTGAATCATCTTTATGATTTCCAGCATTATCAATTTTGAATACAGCAGTTACCATATCGTTAACTGGTACTTTTACACCAATTTCAATTTCTACATCAGAATTAGATTCATTAGTTGTAGTTGATTTATCAACTTTCTTTTCTTGGAATCTGAATCTGAATTGACCAGAAATATCAACGTTTTTAATTGATTCTTCTAAAGATGCAGCGTTAACATTTGTTAAACCTGCTACCATTACTGCTGTTACTAAACTTAATTTTGCGATTTTTTTCATTTGTTCTCCTAAAATTTCGAAATCATTTATTTCAGTCTGTCGGAGCGCGCGAACTTATTCAAAATTTATTTTTGAAACTTTATCCGACATACCGTTGGAACCATTCTACATCAGTATTTTTTAAACTATTCTTAAAAATTATTCTTTTTTCGTTAATTATTTGTTAATTCATTGCTATTTTAGTTAACATCACATTAATGCTTTGTTCATGCTATGTTAATTACTTAATGATACAATACAATCTTTTAGAATATCTGGTTTTGCTATTTGTATGTGCAATTCTTTTATTTTATACAATTTGTATAATTTACATTCTAAGATAAGTAAAGCATCCTCTAAAAGCAAGAATTTTTTCTTTTTCATTGTATCTTTTACAATATTAGCCACTTCACTATAATCAATAAAATACTCTTTTGTATATTTATATTTAAAGGATATATTTATAGAAACTCTTTGTTTTTTTATTCTTTCAAAATCAAGAATTCCTATAATACATTTGAACGTTAAATTACTTATTTCAATTTTCATTTTATTACTTTGTTTTTAGATAGTTTAAAGAAGATTATTTACCTAATCTTCCTTATTTTTTAGATAGTTTTCATATTATATAATATTTAAGTTTATTAAATTACTTTTTTTTCTTCACCTTTTATCATTCTAATGATATTAGGAATATGTTTATAATATATGATAAATGCAATTATGTACATTGGAGCATTAGAACCAATATTTAATCCGTTATTCATAAATGCTGCTGAAATAACAACTGCACTTAAACCAATTAGAGAAGATAAAGATGATATCTTTAATACCTTTGCACCTATTACCCATATAGCTGCACCTATTAATGTAGAAATTGGTATTAATACAATAAATACACCAAGTCCAGTTGCAACACCTTTACCACCTTCTAATCCTAAGTATATTGAATAACAGTGACCTAATACTGATAATACAGCAATTGTCCAAAGAACAGATTCACTCATTCCCAAGTACATAGCTAATACTAAAACTAAAGTACCTTTTAATGCATCTAGTAGAACTGTTGCTGCTCCTAGTTTTTTTGCTAAACTTGGATTAGTTTCTTTTACAACTCTTAATACATTTGTAGCTCCAATTGAGCCACTACCTGCACTTTTTACATCAACTCCTGCAAAAAACTTTGCTAATAATAATCCAAAAGGAATAGATCCTATTAAATATGCTGCAAGATAAAACAAGATATTTGCATTCGTAAAAAAGTCCATTTATTGCCTTTACATATAATGTTAATTATATGATTGTTAATTTTAATTAAATGGATTATAACAAACATTTAGTTATATTATCATTTAAAAACATTTGTTAAGGTTTATTTTGAATTTAAAAGAAGAGATAATAAAATTAAAAGAAGAACTAGATGTTACGCTTGTAGCACACTTCTATCAAAGAGACGAAGTATTTGATTTAGCTGATATTACAGGTGATTCCCTAGAATTAGCAAAAAAAGTAATGTTAACTAATTCTAAATATGTAGTATTTTGTGGTGTTGGATTTATGGGTGAAAGTGTAAAAGTTATGAGTCCAGAAAAAACAGTTTTAATGCCAAAAATTGCATGCTGTGCAATGGCTAGAATGATTGATGAAGGTTATTTTGATGAGAATCTAAAAATCATGAATAAAGCTGGAATAAGTAATGATGATATCTTACCAATTACATATATTAATTCAAGTGCTGCTGTAAAAGCAAGGGTTGGCGAAATGGGTGGTATGGTTTGTACATCTTCTAATGCATATAAGATTATTGAAAAAGGCTTAAAGTCTGGGAAGAAAATATTTTTTGTTCCGGATAGATGTTTAGGTCAAAATTTTGCAAAATCATTAAATCTTAAATCAGCTGTTATTGGCGATGGAACTAGTTTACATGATGCTGATGTTATATGTTATAACGGTTTTTGTTCAGTTCATCAACAATTTTCTGTTGAAGATATAGAATTCTATAGAGAAAAGTATCCTGATATTTTAATAGCGGTTCATCCAGAATGTGATCCTAAAGTTTGTGATGCTTCTGATTTTGTTGGATCAACTTCTCAATTAATCACATTTATTAAAGAATTGCCAATTGATCAAAAAATTGCAGTTGGAACAGAGTTTAACATGGTTAATAGATTAAGAGATAAAAATACTTATATTTTATCTTCAACTAAACCAGAATGTCCAACTATGAATGAAACTACTTTGCAAGATGTATACAATACACTAAAATCTATCAAAGAAGATAATATTACAAGAGAGACAGAAATTGTTGTATCTGAAGATACTGCTAAATGGGCAAAAGTAGCATTAGAAAGGATGTTTGAAGTATGATTAATATTAAAAAGTTTGTAAAAAATGCCATTATTGAAGATAATGGAAGAGGGGACTTATTCTTTGATGTTGCTCCAAAAGGTAGATTTACAGCTCGTGCAATTGCAAAGTCTGATGGGATTATTGCAGGAGTTCAATATGCTAAAGTATTGGCACGAACAGAAAAGTTTGATTGTAAGTTTTTAAAAAGTGACGGCGATGAAATTAAAGCGGGTGATGTAATTGCTGAACTTGAAGGAAAAGCTTCTATTCTTTTATCAAGTGAAAGAACTTTTTTAAATATTCTTCAACATGCATCTGGAATTGCAACTATGGCAAATAAATATGCAAAATTAATGGAAGGTACAGGTGTTGTTTTACTTGATACTAGAAAAACAAGACCTCAATTAAGAGATTTTGAAAAATATGCATCAAGAGTAGGTGGAGCAATTAATCATAGACTTGGTCTTGATGATTGTCTAATGTTAAAAGATACTCATATGCGTACTATTAAAAACTTAAAAGAATTTATTAAAAAAGCAAGAAAAAGAATTTCATGGGTTACAAAAATTGAAATAGAATGTGAAACTTTTGAAAATGTACAAGAAGCTATGGATGCGGGAGCTGATATTATTATGTGTGATAATATGACACCTGATCAAATTAAAGATGTTGTTAAATACAGAAATGAAAACTATCCTCATATATTATTAGAAGCTAGTGGTAATATTGATCTTAATACAATTAGAGGTTATGCTAAAACTGGTGTTGATGCTATTAGTAGTGGAAGTATAATTCATCAAGCTACTTGGTTAGATTTCTCAATGAAGTTTGATTAAGAGGAATACTTGATGGTTAACTATTCATTAGTAGTAGTTACGTAGAATTGCAATTTAAAAGGAAAAGTATTGAAAAAGGATTTTATAGTTAGTAATAAAATTGATATGTCTTCTTATACAAAAGCTTTAGAGTTAATAGAAAAAAGTAGATATATTTTAATTATCACACATGTAAATCCTGATGCTGATAGTATTTCATCTGCTTTAGCATTATCAAGCTTTTTTTATGAAAATAAAATTAAACATAAAGTTTTTAATGTTAGTTCTGATTTACCTGAGAATTTAAATTTCTTAGATAGATTTGATAAAATAACAGATCAGCTTCCTAAATTTTTTGATTTAGCAATTAGTGTTGATTGTGGAACTTATCCAAGATTAGGATTTAAACTTGATCCAGATATCCCACTTATTAATTTTGATCATCATAAATCAAATAATAATTTTGGAATAATTAATATAGTTGATGCTCAGAAAAGCTCAACAGCAGAAATAGTATATGATTTCTTTAAGCATAATGGTTTGTATATAACAAAAAGTTCAGCAACTGCATTATATGTTGGTATCTATGATGACTCATTAGCTTTTTCATTAGGAAGATGTGATGAATTAACATTTGATAAAGTTAACTTTTTAGTACAATGTGGAGCAAATCCTTCAGGAATTGCAAATAAACTATTAAGAAGAGATTCTTTAGCTAAATATAGAATTATTCCTAAAGTATTAGATAGCCTCGAATTATATAAAGAAGGTGAGATCGCAAGTATAATTGCCCAAGAAGAATGGTTTAAACAAACAGGTGCTCATAATAGAGATTGTGAAGATGCTCTTGATATGATTATGAGTATGGCAATTGTTAATGTTGCTTTTTTTATACGAATAGTTTCAGGTGTTACTAGAATTTCAATCAGGTCAAAAGACAAAACAGATGTATCTAAGATTGCAGGAAAATTTAATGGCGGTGGTCATTTTAATGCTGCGGGTTGTACAATAGATACAAAAAATATAGAAGAATCAAAACAATTAGTATTAAAGGAAATTTTTGAGTTATATGAGTAGAAAAAAAAATGACAAAGCTATTAAGTTATTAATATATGTATTTATTGTTATTATAATTGCAGTAGTTGCTTTTGTATTTTTATCACCAATTTTTGAAAAGAACAAACCAAAAACATCATTAAAGAATGAAATTTTTTGGAATTTAAAAACTCCATTAAAAGTAAAATTTTCCGATGATAATGAGATAAAATCATATGTTATTACATATAATGATGGTAAGAAGAATATTAAGTTAGATACAAAAGTAATATCAAAAAGTAAAGGTTCTTTGGACTTAAATATTATAGCTCCAAAGCCTGATATTATGTATCATCCAAAAGAAGTAATTTTAAAAATTGAAGTTTTCGATACTAGTAAATGGAACTTTTTTAAAGGTAATTCTTTAGTTAAAGAAGTAAGAGTTAAAGTTGATAAAATTAGACCTGTTGCTAATGTTATTGCAAATTCATATTTAGTAAGACAAGGTGGAAGTGCCGTAATTATTGCTGAAATTAAAGATAAAAATTTAAAAGATTTTTATGTTTCATTTAATGGTGAAGATAGGTTTGAAATGATTCCTTTTTATAAAGAAAATTTTTATTTTGCAATTATTGCTTGGCCAATATTTAGAGATACTTTCGAAAGTGTAAACTTAGTTGCTATTGATGAAGCAAAAAATGAGACAATAACTAAAGTTCCTTTATACATAAAAAGTTTAAAACAAAAAGTTGATGATATTAAAATATCTAAGAAATTTATTGAGAAAGTTAGTAAACATGTACTTACCAAAAGTGGTTATGAATTACCTGAAGATAATACAGAGATTTTTATAAAAGAAAATAGAGATTTAAGAGAACAAAATGTTAAAACAATAAAAGAAGTTGCTTTAAATTATATGAATAAAGATAAATTCTCTAAATTTAAATTAAAAGCATTTAGAAGATTACCATCAGGTATGAAGTTTGCAGGTTTTGGTGAGAGAAGGCATTATTTTTATAATAATGAAAAAATTGACGAAGCATGGCATCTTGGTATGGATTGGGGTAGTGTTAAAAAAGCAAAAATATTTGTTACAAATGCTGGTAAAGTAATTTATAATGATTATTTAGGAATTTATGGAAACACTATTATTGTTGATCATAATTATGGATTATCAACGTTATATGCGCATACAAGTAGATCAAGTGTTGATTTAAATGAAAGAGTAAGAGCAGGACAAGAAATTGCTAATACTGGTTCAACAGGAGCCGTATTTGGAGATCATTTACATTTTGGTGTATTAGTTCAAGGTATTGAAGTTAATCCAAAAGAGTGGATGGATAAAAATTGGATAAAGGTTAATGTACTTAAAACAATTAATCAAGCCAAGAAAGTGATAGATAGCAAATGAAACAAAGAACAATAAAAAAATCTGTTGAGATTGTCGGAATAGGATTACACAAAGGTGTTCCTGTAAAAATGAAATTAGAACCATTAGATTCTGATATGGGAATAATCTTTTATAGAGTTGATGCAGGGGTTACAATACCCTTAAAAATCGAAAATGTAGTAGATACTAAAATGGCAACAGTTATTGGAAAAGATAATGTTGTTGTTTCAACTATTGAACATTTATTATCAGCTGTTTATGCTTATGGTATTGATAATTTAAGAGTTGTGATTGATAATGATGAAGTTCCTGTTTTAGATGGAAGTTCTTCTGGTTATTGTATGCTAATTGAAGAAGCTGGTATAAAGGAACTTGAAAAATCAAAAAAAGCTATTAAAGTAAAAAAAGAAGTAAGTGTTACTACACCTGAAGGTAAAAAAGTATGTTTAAAACCTTCAAATAGAATTGTTTATGATTTCAAAATTGACTTTGAACATCCTTCTATTGGAGAACAAAATTATCATTTTGATTATTCAATTTCTGAATATAAAGAAAATATTTCACGTGCAAGAACATTTGGATTTCTACATGAAGTACAATATTTAAGAAGTATTGGTTTAGCTCAAGGTGGTTCAATGGAAAACGCAATTGTTCTTGATCAAAGTAAGATTTTAAATCCAGAGGGTTTAAGATATGATAATGAATTTGTTAGACATAAGATTTTAGATGCAATTGGTGATATGGCGCTTCTTGGCTACACTTTAGTAGGTGAATATGATGCAATTGCTGGTTCTCACCATTTAAATCATTTATTAACAAAAGAACTTTACTCTGATGAATCTAATTATGAAATAATTGATTTAGAAGAAGCAAGCGATGAAGCTGAAGTATTTGAATTGGCTTATTCTAAAGTTGAGATATAAGGTTAATCAATTGATTGAAGTTTTAGTTATAAGTATTTCAAATCCTTTATTAATTGGACTATACGAAAATAAAGAATTAATAAAAGAGTATAAACTTGAAGGTAAGACTTCAGATTTATTACCAACATTGTTTAAAGAATTATTAGATAATTATGATATTAAAGTTATTAATTATGTAAATTCACCAGGTTCATACATGGCAATAAAAGTTGCTTATGTTTTTTTAAAAACTATATGTATTACAAAAGAAATAGAACTAAATGCTTGTAATGGTTTTGAATTTAATGAAAATTCACCAATTAAAGCATTAGGTAAAAAGTACTTTATAAATGACAATAATAAAATTAAAGTTGATTTTTTAGAAAAAGATAGTATAATTCGCGACTTTAAATTACCTATGTGTATAAAAAAAATAAATTTTAGTAAAGAAACACTGCCAATATATAATTTACCAGCTGTTTAAGAAGGAAATAGATGAAAATAAGCGTTCCAGCAACTAGTGCTAACTTGGGACCAGGTTTTGATTCTCTTGGTTTAGCTATTGCTATGAAAAACCAAGTAATTATAAGACCAGCAAAATTTCATAGTGTGTCTTTAAAAGGTGAGGGTGCAAATAATCCTGTGCTTAAAGATAACAATATGTTTATCTCAATTTTTAATGATTTTTATCATAATCTAGCTCATAAAAAAAGACATTTTAGATTTGAGTTTTTTAATGAAATTCCATTATCAAGAGGATTAGGTAGTTCTTCAGCTGTTATTGTATCAGCTATTGCTTCTGCTTATGCAATTGAGGGTATTAAATTAGAAAAAGACAAACTTTTAAACCTTGCACTTGCATATGAAAATCACCCAGATAATATAACACCTGCTGTTATGGGTGGATTTAATGTAGCAACTGTTCAAGATAATGAAGTTAGATGTATAAATAAACCAATTCCAAATATTTTAAAAGCAGTAGTGGTTATTCCAAATAGACCAATTTCTACGCAGCTTTCTAGAAAAGCACTTCCTTTTAAATATTCAAAAGAAGATGTGATCTTTAATATCTCACATTCATCATTATTAACGGCTGCATTTATGAGTGAAGATTGGAAGATGTTAAGAACTGCTTCTTTAGATAAAATTCATCAAAAATATAGAATGAAACAAATGGCTGAATTATTTGATGTTCAAAAAACATCATTAAAAGCTGGTTCATTAATGAGTACTTTATCAGGTTCAGGTTCAACATTTTTCTCAATTTGTTATGCAGAAGATGCAAGAAAAATTGAAAAAGCGTTAAAAAGCAGATTCCCTCATTTTAAAGTATTCTCTACAGACTTTGATAATGTTGGTGTCAAAATTGAAATCTAATTTTTCGAAATTAAGATTATTTTAGGTATAATAATTGACAAATCCAAAAAAGACGCTAAGAACTTGTATTGTTTGTAGAGAAAAATATGAGCAAAAAGAGTTATTTAGATTAAAATGTGAAGATAAAAAACTTGTATTATATAACAACAATGGTAGAAGTTTTTATATCTGCAAAGATTGTATACAAATAGTGCAATCAGATATTGACCACAAAGAATATAAAAAATTAGAAAAATCACTTTTTAGAGAGTGTAAAAATAAAGATAAGTATGTTGTACAACTTAAGGAGATGCTAACAGATGTCAGATAAAGTAAGAGTTTATGAAATTGCAGAAGAGGCAGGGGCTACTAGCGTAGATGTTATTGCTAAAGCCAAAGATTTAAAAATAGAACTTAAATCACCTCAAAGCGCGGTATCATTTGAAGATGCTGAAGAAATCACAAAATACATAATGACTGGTAAAAGTTCAAAGATTGAAGTAAAACCAGTAGAAAAGAAAAAACCAGTGTCTAAGCCTAAAGAAGTTCTTGAAACAAAGAATGAAGAAGTAAAAGTAGAAACTGAAAAAACTGATGTTGTACCAACTTCAAATACAGAAGAACCAAAGTCAATTGATAATGCGTCTGTTAAAAATGTAGAAACTAAAGAAGTACAAAATTCTGAAGCTGAAATTGAAGTTAAACCTAAAAAGATTATTCCTAAAAGAAGAGGTCTTAAAATTGTTAAGAAGAAGAAACCAAAAGTTGTTGAACCAGAAGTAGTGTTCAATCAAGAGGTACTTCAACCTAAGAAAAAAATGAAATCTCTTAGTGAAATTCTTGGTAATTCAAGTGAAGATAATCATTCTGAAGCTAGAAAACCTAAAAAAGATAAAAAGAAAACAATTGTTAAAGCTCAAGATCATGGTAGAAGACTTGATGTTGATAGAAGAACATCTGATGACTTTTCAAATATGACTACAGATTCATTGTTAGGTGAAGAAGTTGTATTACTTGATATGGGATTAGCTGATAAATCAAAATTATTAGATGAACCTAAACCTCAAAATAATAATAACAAACAATCAAGAAGTTCAAGACCAGCTGCATTTGGTAATAGACCTCAAGGTTTAAAAAGAGGGAAAAGAAAGAAAAGAATTTCTAGAACTCAAGAAGATATTATTGTAAGTGAAGTTACTATTCCTGAAGATATTAGAGTTTATGAATTTGCTGAAGCTTGTGGTAAATCTGCATCTGATGTTATCTCTGTATTATTTGGTTTAGGAATGCTTGTTACAAAAAATGACTTCCTAAAACAAGATGAATTAGAAATTCTTGGTGAAGAATTTGATATTGAAGTTACAGTTAAAGATGCTCTTGAAGATGTTAACTATATTGAAGATTATCATGAAGAAGAAATTGATGAAACTAACTTTATCACTAGACCTCCAGTTGTTACAATCATGGGTCACGTTGATCATGGTAAAACTTCATTATTAGACAGAATTAGATCTTCTAAAGTAGCTTCAGGTGAAGCTGGTGGAATTACACAACATATATCATCTTATACAGTTACTAAAGATGGACAAAAAATTACTTTTGTTGATACTCCTGGGCATGCTGCTTTCTCTGCAATGAGATCAAGAGGTGCTGCTGTTACTGATATTATTATTATTGTTGTTGCTGCTGATGATGGTGTTAAACCTCAAACTGAAGAAGTTATTGCTCACGCAAAAGCATCTGGTTGTCCAATTATAATTGCTGTTAATAAAATTGATAAAGAATCAGCAAATATGGATATGGTTAAAAGTCAAATGGCTGAGAAAGAAATGACTCCTGTTGATTGGGGTGGAGATATTGAGTTTATTGGTGTTTCTGCAAAAACTGGTGCTGGTATTGATGATTTATTAGAAAATATTCTAATTCAATCTGAAGTATTAGAACTTAGAGCTGATCCAACTGCTAAAGTTAAAGCTGCCGTTGTAGAATCTTTAATTGAAAAAGGTAGAGGACCAGTTGCGACAATCATTGTTCAAAATGGTACACTAAAAATTGGTGATAATATTGTTTGTGATACTACATATGGTAGAGTTAAAGCAATTACTGATGATAATGGTAAAGCTATTAAAGAACTTGGATTATCTGAAACTGGTAATGTACTTGGATTAAATGAAGTACCAGCTGCTGGTTCTGTTGTTGTAGGTCAAGATTCTGAAAAAGAAGCAAGAGAAATTGCTAATACTAGAGCTGAGCATGCAAGAGCAAAAGAATTATCTAAATCAACTAAAGTTTCTTTAGAAGAAATGAGTGGATTAATTGCCGAAGGTAAAATCAAAGCACTACCAGTTATCATTAAAACTGATGTTGGTGGTTCTTTAGAAGCTATTAAAGGTTCATTAGAGAAAATTGCAAATGAAGAAGTAAAAGTAAAAGTTATTCATGCAGCAGTTGGTGGTATTACTGAATCTGATTTAGTTCTTGCAAATGCATCTGAAGATTGTATTATCTTAGGATTTAATGTAAGACCTACTGGTGCGATTAAAAGTAAAGCTAAAGCAGATGGAATCACTATTAATACTTATTCAATTATTTATGATTTAATTGATGATATTAAACATACATTATCTGGAATGATGTCTGCTGTTATTAGAGAAGAAAACACTGGTCAAGCTGAAGTTAGAGAAACATTTGTTGTTCCTAAAATAGGTACTGTTGCTGGTTGTTTAGTTACTGATGGTAAAGTTATCAAAGGTGGTCATGCTAGAATTATTAGAGATGGTGTTGTTACTTATACTGGTAAAATTTCATCATTAAAAAGATTTAAAGATGATGCTAAAGAAGTTGCTAACGGTTATGAATGTGGTATTATGTTTGATAAATTCAACGATATCAAAACTGGTGACTTTATTGAAACTTTCATTCAAATTGAAGAAAAAGTATCGATTGATAACTAATTATGAAAAGCATTAACTTACAAAGAACAGAGTCTCTACTTATGGAATTAATTCCTGAGGCTCTGTCATCATTAGCAGATAATAGAATTAATTCTTTGGCAATTACTGGAGTTAATTGTAAAAATGGTAAATATGATGCATTGGTTTATTTTGATGGTACAGATTTTGAAAAGAATGAAATAAATCAGATGGTATCTTTATTAAATAAAGCTAATGGAAGATTAAAGTCTCATATACTTGCAAGTACTGGCTGGTATAAATGTCCAGATTTTAAATTTCAAAATGATACTTCTTTAGCTAAAAGTAGAAATATTGAAGCTTTATTTGCACAAATTAATAAAACAAAAAGTGAAGAATAATGAATTTAGAAGAATCAATAACATTAGCAGCTGAAAGTTTAGGTGTTCAAGTTTATGATATTGTTACAGCTAGAGAGCATGACAATAATATTTATAGAGTTAGTATTACTGCTCAAGGTGGTGTTAATTTAGATAAATGTGCGGAAGTATCAAGAATGATATCTCCAATTTTAGATTTAGATGAACCTTTAGGTGGAAATTATAGACTTGAAGTAAGTTCACCTGGAATTGAAAGAAGATTAAAAAATAAACAACACTTTATTGCTTCAGTTGGAGAAAAAGTGAAAATAAAAGATATTGATACAAAAACTTTCAGAGGTGAACTTTTAAGTGCCAATGAAAATAAAATAGTTTTAAAAACTGAATCTGGTGATAAAGAATTAGAATATGGTTCTATTTTATCAGCATCAACTTATTTCGAATGGTAATAGAGTTTTTCTCTATTACTACTTTTAAAAAATTAACTCCTAATTAATTACTCTTTCTATATACTACAAATCAAACTCATTTTATTAAAATAAAGGAAATCACTACTTTTAGTGAGATATATACATGAAAATAGATAATAACTTTTATATGAAATTAGCAATTGATGAAGCTTGGAAATATCAGCTTTTAACTTATCCTAATCCTGCTGTTGGATGTGTTATTGTAAAAGATAATGAACTTCTATCTGTAGAAGCTCATAAGCAAGCAGGTGAAGCTCATGCAGAAGTAAATGCACTTAAAGCAGCATTTTTAAAATTAAATCCAAAATCTTTATTACGTACATTAAATAGTTCAAAACAAATTCATGATTTTTTGTTAAAGAATCATAATGGCTTTTTTAACGATTGTAAAATTTTTGTTACTTTAGAACCCTGTAATCATATTGGAAAAACTCCATCTTGTGCATTGTTATTAAAAGAATTAAAACCTAAAGAAGTAATTATTTCAATTAGAGACTTAAATGATGAGGCTTCAGGTGGCGTAGAAACTTTAAAGTCTAGTAATATTAATATTACACTTGGAATATTAGAAGATGAAGGTAATAAGCTTATAGAGCCTTTTAAAGTATGGCAAAAAAAGACTTGTATTTTTTATAAGATGGCTCAAACTCTTAATGGAAGTGTAGATGGTAAAATATCTGGCAATAGAGCTAAGGCATATGTACATACACTAAGAGATAAAACTGATTTAATGCTTATAGGTGGAAATACTGTTCGTATTGATAAGCCTACCTTAGACGCAAGATATATACTTGGAAAAAGTCCAGATATATTTATTTATTCAAAAAATAAAATATTTGATAAAAATATTCCATTATTTCATATTCCTAATAGAAAGGTATTTATATCAGATGATTTATTTAAATTATTGGATTACAAATTTGTAATGGTTGAAGGTACATATACTTTGCTTGAAAACCTAAAAGAAAGAATTGATTTTATAGTTTTAATTATTAGTCCTAGAATAAAAAAGGGACAGAATAGTTTAAATGAAATTAATATGGAATTCGAAGTTATGCATGAAAATTATATTGGGGAAGATAAAATAGTTTTTTTAAAAAGAAGATAAAATAGTAGCTAAGCTACTATTTTACTTTTTCTAAATAATCACCTGTTTTTGTATCACATTTGATTATATCACCTTCAACTAAATGAAATGGTATTTGTACAACAGCACCACATTCAAGAGTTGCAGGTTTTTTACCACCTTGAGAATCACCCTTAAAGTTTGGTGGAGTTTCTACAATTTTCATTTCTACAGTTGCAGGAGGCTCAACAGTAATTGCTTCACCTTTGAAAAACATCATATCAACATTCATACCATCAATGATCCATTTTTCAGTATCACCAACTTGCTCATAAGTTAAACCTATTTGCTCATATGAATTTGTATCCATGAATTGTAACATCTCACCATCATCATATAAAAACTGCATTTGTTTTTGTTGTAAATCAGGTATTTCAAACTTATCACCTGCATGAAAAGTTTTTTCAATAGTTTTTGCGTTTAAAAAGTTTTTGATCTTACATCTTACGAATGCAGCACCTTTACCAGGCTTAACATGTGCATAATCTGTAATTTTGTATGGAATTCCATCCACTTCAATTTTCATACCTTTTTTTAAATCACTCATTCCTAAAGCCATAAAGTCTCCTTAAATTTCTGCATAAGAAACAGAAATTGCTGCTTCTAAATCTTCAAGAATTTTTAATGTAGCAGAACAAATTTTCTCATCAACAAGAATAACTGCAAGTGCTCCATCTTTTCCTCTTGATAATCTAAAGTCAGCAATATTAATATTGTTGCTTCCTAAGATTTTTCCTACTTCTCCAATAACACCTGGAATGTCATTGTTTCTCATAATAACCATTTTACCTTTTGGTTCAATGTCTAAAGAGAAATTATTGATTTCAACTATTCTTTGAACATCATCATTAAATACAGTACCAGAAATAGTTTGAACACCATTTGCTGTAGTTAATTTAATAGATATTTTATTTTGATATCCACTATGATTTGAAAATTCTGAAGTAGTTAATTCAATATTTTTTTCTTCTGCAACAAAACTTGCATTTACATAATTGATTTCATCCCCAGAAGAAACAGCTAATGCTCCAACTGTAGCAAATGTTTGAATTGAATCTAAGTATTCAGAAATTTCACCTTCTGCTGATACATTAATAGATCTAATTTCACTTTTATCACTTTGAGCAATTAAAAATGCCATTTTTTGAGTTAATTCAATATATGGTTTAACAAATGAAGGAATTTTACTTTCATCAATTGGTAAGTTCAGTGCATTTGGATATGCAATTCCACGTGCAGATTCAATTGCATTTTCAGCAGCTTGAATAGCAATTTGTTTTTGTGATTCTTTAGTATTTGCACCCAAATGTGCAGTTACAGTAATATTATCTAAATCTAATAATGGATGGTCAATTGCAGGTTCTTTGATGAAAACATCAATACCAGCCATTGCAATTTTTCCAGATTTAAGATTGTTATATAATGCATCTTCATTATATAAACCACCTCTAGCACAATTAATTAAAATTACACCATCTTTCATTTTTGCAATTTCTTCTTCACCAATCATATTTAGAGTTTCTTGATTCTTTGGTGTATGAATAGTTATGATATCACAGTTAAGAATATCTTCAAAATTATTTGTATATTCAATACCTAAATCAGTTGCTTTAGTTGAAGGAATGTATGGGTCGTAAGTAACAACGTTCATTTCAAATGATTTAGCTCTTAATGCAACTCTATGTCCGATATTACCGAAACCAATTACACCAAGTTTTTTTCCATATAACTCATTACCATACCAATCTTCTCTTTTCCAGATTCGATCTTGTTTTAATTGGTTATGTGCATATGGAAATTTTCTCATACAAGATAACATATGAGCCATTGTTAATTCTACTGCTGCTATAGTATTTGCTGTAGGAACGTTCATAGCAATGATTCCTCTTTTGCTACAACCTTCCATATCAACGTTATCATAACCAACACCAGCTCTAATAATAGCTTTTAAGTTAACTGCCGCGTTTAAAAACTTCTCATCAACGTCAGTTGATGATCTAGTTATTGCTACGTCAGCATCTTTAATTACATTTAAAAGTTCAGTTTTATCAATATCTGCTGCATATACGTAATTAATATCTTCAGTACTTTGTAAGATGTTTAATCCGTCTTCATGTATATGGTCACAAACTACGATTGTGTGTTTACTCATTTTAAATTAATCCTAATATTATTTTATTTGATCTTTTAATATATCACCTAAAGTCATTGATGAAGTATCATTAACAGCTTTTAGAACTTCTCTTTCTTGTTGTTGTTCTAATCTTTTTACTGATAATCTAACTCTATTTCTTTTAGTGTCAATATTTACAACTACTGCTTCAATTTCGTCACCATTTTTAACTTCTTCAGCTTCTAAAGGACCTAAATCTTCGTTTCTGATTAATCCATCTAAATTATTTTCTAATTTAATGAATACACCAAAATCTTTAGCGTCTTTAACAGTTCCTTTAACGATATCACCAATTTTGTGAGCATCTTGGAAGTTTTTAGCAGGAGAATCAGCAATTTCTTTAATAGATAATGAAATATTTTCTTTTTCTCTATCAATTTTGATGATTTTAACTTCTACGTCATCACCTTTTTTGAATATTGCTTTACATTTAGCGTTAGTTTCCCAAGAAGCTTCTTCATTATGTAATAATCCATCAACATCACCAATAGTAACAAATGCACCAAAGTCAGTTAATGTAGCAATTTTACCATTAATTACATCACCAACCTTATGGTCTTTTGTGAATTTTGAGAATGGTTTTTCTTGTAAGTTCTTTAATGAAACTCTTAATCTTTTAGCATCAACATTTAATTCGATAACTTCAACATTAACTTCTTCACCTAAAGTCAATAATTCTTTTGGATTTTTAACGTTTTTATTCCATGAAATTTCAGAGATATGTAATAAACCTTCAATATCATTTCCTAAATCAACAAATGCTCCATAAGATTCAAAGTTAGAAACAGTTACAGTAATTGTATCACCAACTTCTAATTCGTCTTTAATTTCTTCCCAAGGGTTAGAAAGTGCAGCTTTGATTGATAATGATAAATGTTGTTTAACTTTATCATAAGATAATACAACTACAGTAACTTCGTCACCTTCATTGTAATAATTAGCAGGATTTACAGGACCTTTGTAAGAGATTTCATTGTAGTTTACTAAACCATCAATTCCACCTAAATCAACAAACATTCCATAAGAAGTAATTTTTTTAATGATACCGTTTACTGCTTCTTTTTTCTCTAAGATTTCAGCAACTCTTGTATCTTTAATAGCTTTACCTTCTTCAATTAATTTCTTTCTAGAAACAATAATTGAATTTTGTGCAGCATTAACTTTTAATACTTTAGCTTTTACAGTTTTACCAACAGCACCAATTGCTTTTAAGTAAGACTGAGCCATAGGCATGAAATATTCACAACCTTCTTCATCTTCAATAATAAATCCACCTCTTTGTTTAACAGAAATGATTTTACCTTCAATTGTAACTTCTTCAACGTTTTCACCATGTTTTTCAACAAAAGCATCAAACTTAACTTTTTGAAGCACTTTTTTGTGTGAAATACTTGGTCTTTCACCTCTTGATCCCATTAACATAACAGGAAGTGTGTCACCATTTTTATACTTTACTTCACCATTTACAGTGATTTCAGATAAATATAACTGACCTTCAACTTTTTGACCAACGTCAACTAAAACTCTATCACCAGAGATTTCAACAATTACACCATCAACTACAGAGTTATTCTCAGCGTTCTCGAAAGATTCGTTAAGCATTTGCTCAAAATCAAAATCTTCACCTAAATCAATATCTTCGATACCCATTTTATTCCTTCATATTACCGTTTTATTAAATAGCAATATTATATTATAAAATGACTTAAACTCTCTATTTAATTGATTCAACCTTCTTTACAACTTCTTGAATAATCCAATCAGGAGTCGATGCACCAGCAGTTATACCACATACACTTTTATTTATAAACCATGATAAATCAATTTCTGTTTGGTTTTCAATTAAGTAAGAATCATTACAATTTTCTTTACAAATTGAATGAAGTTGTTTTGTATTAGATGAATTTTTACCGCCAATTACAATCATTAAGTCTACTTCTTTTGATAATTCTCTAGCTGCATCTTGATTTTCAAAAGTTGCATCACAGATAGTATTAAATACTCTTACTTCTTTGTTTTTTAGAATCAAAGAGTTAACAATTTCTAAATATTTTTCTTTTTTCTTTGTAGTTTGTGCAACTGTAGCTATCTTATTATTTTTAAATATTAATTTATCTAAATCTTCTGGTTCTAATACAATATGAACATCATCTTGATCTTCGCCATATGATTGAACACCTTTTACTTCAGGATGTGTTGAATCACCAAATATTAAAATAGAATAACCCTCTGCTGACATTTTTTTTACAATTTGTTGAGGAGTTGTAACAAATGGACATGTTGCATTAATTATTTTTGCTTTTTGTGATTTTAAATCTTTTAAATCATTTTTAGGAATACCATGAGTTCTAATAATAACAGTATCATCATCTTTTACATCACTTAAGTTCTCATATAAACCTACATTGAAGTTTTCTTTTAACCTGTTTATTTCATCTTGATTGTGAATTAATGGCCCCATAGTTGAAGAGTTTTTATAATCTTCAGCTATTTTAATTGCTCTTTTAACTCCAAAGCAGAATCCATAGTTTGATGCTAATTTAACTAACATTAATTACCTTTATATGTATAAAGAGTCTAAAAGCTCTTTAAAGTTGGGAAAAGAAGTATCAATACATTGTGTATCTTCTATATCCATATCACATACTAATCCAGCTACAGCAAAACTCATCGCAATTCGATGGTCACCATTTGAATTTATTTTTGCTTTATTAATATTTCCACCTGTTATTTCGTAACCATCTTCATATTCAGTGTAATTTACACCACATAGTTTTAAATTATCTACAACGGCAGAGATTCTATCTGATTCTTTAACTCTTAATTCTTTAGCATTTGAAACTTTTGATGTTCCTTTTGCTAATGACATTGCAATTGAAAGAGCTGGTAATTCATCAATTAGCCATGATATATTTTTATTTACATTTACGGCTTTTAATTCTTTATAAGAAACTTCTATATCTCCTATTGGTTCATATATATTTTCTTTTTCTATAAAATTAACAATAGCACCCATTTCTTTTAAAACTTTATAAGCTTCTATTCGAGTTGGATTTAATGTAACATTTTTGATTAATACTCTTGAATTTGGAGTTATTGCAGCTGCAAGTGCAAAGAAAAATGCAGAAGATGGGTCAGTTGGCACCGTTATATTCAGGGGTTTTAGAACATCTGTTAATGGATGAATATGAATGAACCCTTCTTGATCATTTTCAAGTTTAGCTCCCATACCTTTTAACATTCTTTCTGTATGATCTCGAGTTAGCTCATTTTCTTTATATTTAGAAATCCCTGTCCCTCTTAATGCGGCTAATATCATTGCTGATTTTACCTGTGCTGAATCAACTGGGGAAATATAAGTAAAAGGTTTTAACTCTTTTACACCTCTGATAAATAAAGGAGCTTTATTTCCTTCTTCTCTACCATCAATATTAGCACCAATACTTCTAAGTGGATTGGCAACTCTTTTCATTGGTCTATTCATTAAGTATTTGTCACCAACTAAAGTGAATGCACCATCAATTGATGCTAATAAACCACAGAAAAGTCTCATTGCTGTTCCTGAATTTCCACAATCTAAAATATCTTTTGGTTCAGTTAAATTTGAAGTTGGAGTAATTTCTATACTACTTCCATCTCTTTTAATTGTAGCACCAAGTTGTTCTACAATACTTAATGTATTTAGAGTATCTTCTGCTGTTAAGTAGTTCTTGATATACGATGTTTTGTCTGAAAAAAGTGAAAACATTGCACATCTATGAGATATCGATTTATCACTAGCAATTGAATCAATTTCTATGTCAAATGCTTTATCTAATCTTTTTATACTAAACTTTTCCACTTTTTTCCTTTTATTATATTAGATTATTGTCTTAATCCAATTGATAGTTTTGATTCTAATGCTTCAAGAATATTATTCATTGATGCAGTAATATCTTCATCTTCCATTGTTTTTTCATTGTTTTGTAAAACAAATCTAATTGTTAAACTTTCATTTTCACCTAATTTTTCATCTGTATAGATATCAATTAAATTATACTGTTTAATATTTTCATCATTTAATGAATTTATTACATTCTTAATTTCTTTATATGCTAATGTTTTTGGTGTAATAATACTTAAATCTTTTTTTGAAGCTTGGAATTTTGAATATGAAACACATTTAACTAATTCATCTTCTATTTGATCAAAATCAATTTCTGCAATAAATGTATCTGATAAATTATAGTCTTCACAAACACTTGGGTGAAGTTTACTTATATAACCAATAGTTTTTCCAGATACAATTACATTTGCATTTTGATATGGATGTACAAAAGAATTAGTAATTTCTTCCATTGGTTCTAAATCAAATTTTCCAATTGTATTTAAGATTTTTTTTGCAAACTTGAATAAATCAACATTTTCAGGTTTCCCTGCATTTGATACATCTTCTTGTTCATTTGAACCTGTTTGTATAAATGATATTTTTTTACTTTCTTTTCTATTTATATCAAAAATAGTTCCAATTTCAAAAAATGATGTTGATTTAGCTCCAATTTTATAATTACTTCCACAAGCTTCTACTAAGTTTAATAAAATAGTAGTTCTATATGTATTTAATTCTTTTACAATTGGATTTAAAATATCTAATTCTTTTTTAACTACAGGAAATGAATATTTTTCTAAACTTTCTCTTGATGTAAATACATAAGTTAATGTTTCGTCAAAACCAATTTCCATTGCTTTTGCTCTTAATTTATTTTTCTTTATTAAGTTATTTGTTGTTGTATTGATTCTATTAACTTCATCTATTGCTAAGGGTTTAGCTTTAATATTATCAATACCAACTATTCTTACAATTTCTTCTGTAACATCAGCAATATTTTTAATATCATGTCTAAATAATGGGATTTTAATTGAAAGAACATCATCAGATGTATCTTTAATCTCAAAACCTAATGAAGATAAGATTCTTTTAATCTCAACTTTTGGAGTATCTTGTCCAATTATAGAGTTAATTTTTTTTACATTTACATCAATTGCTGTTTTTTCAATATCTTCAATAAAGTTTTTTGCACCTTTATAAATTAAAGCACCATATTTTGATACAAATGTTGTAAAGTAATTAATTCCAGTTCCAATATCTGGTTCAGAACCTCTTGAAGATCTATAATAAATATCTCCTGTTTTTACTTTTGTTTCAAATACTTGTTTTGATAAAAGTTCAGGATTTATATATGATGCTTCAATAATAAAATCACCTTTTGTTGAAGTGATTTGATTGTGGTTGATACAAACTTTACTAAGTGAATCATTTGCATAAACATTATCAAAACCATCAGAATCTTTTTTTATTTCAAGAGTACTAATGTTATTGTTTTTATTACAATCTTCTTTATCATATGCATTTATAATAACACCATTACATTGTGTTACGTAAAATACTGCATTTTTAATATCATTTTCATCTTCGTATTTACCAATTATTGCAGTTCTAATTTTGTGTAAAACACTAAGCTTAAAATTACTAAAATCAACTACTTTAAATGTCAAAGATGAATCAATTTGTATATGATTTGAAATTGCTAGTATTTGACCAATTCCTATTTCATTGTATTGTACATTTTTTTCAAATTCAATTAATGGAATATTATAAAAAGCATTAAGCTCTCGAGCAACTCCATTTATACTTAAACAGTCACCTCTATTAGCAGTTAATTCAATCTCAATAATATCATCGTTTAATAATTTATATTCATTAAGTTCTTTTCCAAGAATTAATTCTCCTATAGAATTATCAAGTTCTAAGATTCCATCATTTAATTTAGGTAATCCTAATTCAGTTGATGAACAAATCATACCATTTGATTCAACACCTCTTAATTTTGCTTCTTTAATTACAAAATCAGGACTTAATTGACAACCAACTAATGCAACAGGAACAAATTGACCTGCTTGTACATTTTTTGCACCACAAACAATTTGAACAGTTTTATTTCCAACATCCACTTGACAAATGTTTAATTTATCTGCATCTGGATGTTTAACTTTTTCAAGTACTTTCCCAATTACAACATTTGCTGCTATTGAAACTTGTTCTAAACTATCAACTTCTAAACCAATTGAGTTTAATGTTTTACAAATATCATCTGTTGTTATTTTTGAAATATCTATAAATTCTTCTAGCCATGTTCTTGTTATAATCATTTAAACTGTCCTAATAATCTTGTGTCACTTTCAAATAATGATCTTAAATCACCAATTTGATGTATAAGCATTGCAAATCTTTCAACACCTAAACCAAAAGCATATCCTGATTTATTTTCATATCCAACTGCTTTAAATACATTTTCATCTACAATACCACAACCAAGTACTTCTAGCCATCCTGTATGAGAACAAACTCTACAACCATCGCCTTTACAGAATACACATGAAATATCAACTTCTGCTGATGGTTCTGTAAATGGGAAGAATGAAGGTCTAAATCTAACTTCAACTTCTCCAAACATATGTTGTAAGAATTCAACTAATACATGTTTTAAATTTGCAAATGAAATTTTATCAGCTTCATCTACAACTAATGCTTCAATTTGGTGAAACATAGGAGTGTGAGTAATATCAAAATCTCTCCTAAATACTGTACCTGGTGCAATCATTCTTATTGGTGTTGATTGTTTAAGCATTGTTCTAATTTGAACAGGAGAAGTATGTGTTCTTAAAAGAGTGTAATCTTTATTATAAAAAGTATCTTGCATATCTCTTGCTGGATGATATTTTGGTAAATTTAATGCTTCAAAGTTATGAAAATCATCTTCTACTAATGGACCTTCTTCAACTGCAAAGTTTAAATTCTGAAAATATGTAATAATTCTATCCATTGTTTCTACAACTGGATGACTTGCTCCACATGATAATTCATTATTAAATTTTGTAACATCGATTTTTTCAGCTTCTAGCTTTTTATCTAATGCTTCTTTATCTAAAATTACTTTTCTTGAATCAATTGCATTAGTTATTAATGCTTTTTGTTCATTTAAATTTTTTGCAAAAGCTTTTTTTTCTTCATTTGGAACACTTTTCATTTTTGCAAACTCTAATGTTAAGACACCTTTTTTACCTAAAGTTTCAACCCTAAGGTTTTCTAACTCTTCAAGTGAGGCTGCATTGTTTATTTTTTCAATCCATTCTTTCACTAATTTTCCCTGCCTTTTTGAATACTAATTTAACTATTCTATTTCTATATTCTTGCGATTATACTTAAAGATTTATTAGAGTTTGGTTATAATATTTTATTATTGAATTTTAAGGAAAAGTGATGTGTATATTTTGTAAGATTGTAAAAGGTGAGATACCAAATCAAACTGTTTTAGAGGATGAAAACTTTTTGGCTTTTAATGATATTAATCCTGCTAGAAAGATTCATGTTTTAATTATTCCTAAAGAACATTATGATTCATTTGATGTTATTCCTCCAAAAATAATGGCAGGTATGACTGAATTCATACAAAAAGTTGCTTCTAAATTAGAAATAAAACAAAGTGGTTATAGATTAATTACAAATATTGGTTCAGATGGTGGGCAAGAAGTTCCACATTTACATTTTCATTTAATTGGTGGAGAGCCTGTTGGAAAGTTAGTAAGATAAATAACTTGTAGCTTTTGCTACTAGTTATTTAGTTTTGAAATGATCCTAAATCCATGATTTTATCATATTTGTTTTGTAGTCTTTGTTGTGGTGTTAACTTTTTTAATTCTTCAACAGAATCCATAAAATAATCACCTAAAGCTTTAATTGCTTCTTCTTTTTGTCTATGTGCGCCAATTAATGGCTCATTTATTACATCATCAATTAATTTTAATTCTGATAAATTATCAGATGTAATTTTTAATGCATTTGCAGCAGTTTCTACTTTTGAAGAATCATTCCATAAAATTGCAGAACATCCTTCTGGTGAAATAACAGCATATACTGAATATCTCATCATTGCAAGTTTATCTGCAACTGATATAGCTAATGCCCCACCTGAACCACCTTCTCCAATTACAACAGAAACAGTTGGTGTTGTTAAATCAGCAAATTCATATAGGTTTCTTGCTATTGCTTCAGATTGATTTCGCTCTTCTGCACCAATTCCTGGATATGCACCCGGAGTGTCTACTAACATAAGTATTGGAATTTGGAATTTTTCAGCCATTTTAGCAGCTCGTAGTGCTTTTCTATAACCTTCAGGGCTTGGCATTCCAAAGTTTCTAAATAACTTTTCTTTTGTACCACGACCTTTTTGTTCACCAATAATCATAACTTTTTGCTCGCCAATGTATCCCATATAACAAACGATAGCCTTGTCATCAACAAAATGTCTATCTCCATGAATTTCATATGCATCAGTTAATAAACTGTTTATATAATCCATTGCATAAGGACGATCAGGATGACGTGCTAATTGAAGTTTTTGATAATCACTTAAGTTTTTAAAAGTTTTTTCAACTTCTTTTTCAAGTTTCTTTTCTAATATCTCAACTGCATGTTCGTCAGCTTTTGTTTTTGCAACAATGATATCTTCTTCAATCTTTTTTATTTTATCTTCAAATTCTAAGTAAGTAGCCAAATTAGTTCCCTTTATAAAAAAAAAGAGTTAGTAAAACTAACTCTTTTTGTACTAGGTTTTATTTTTATTAGTTTTCGTATTTCTTAAAAATCACAGAACCGTTAGTTCCACCAAAACCAAAGTTATTACTCATAACAGTAGTTAATGAAGCTTCTCTAGATGTATTAGGAACATAATCTAAATCACATTCTGCATCTTGATTTTCAATATTAATTGTTGGAGGAATTATACCTTCATTTAATGATTTAATTGCAAAAATTGCTTCAATAGCACCAGCTGCTCCTAAACAATGTCCAATTTGACCTTTTGTAGAAGTAACAGGAGGACAATTTTCAACTCCACCAAATAATGCTTTAATAGCTTTAGTTTCGTTTACATCTCCTACAGGAGTTGATGTACCATGAGAATTTACATAATCAATTTTAACATCTTCACCAGTATGATCTTTAGCAAAAGCAAAAGCTGCTTCCATTGCTCTTAATGGTCCATCCATTACAGGAGATGTAATATGGTTAGCATCACCAGATTCACCAAATCCAATAACTTCACAATAAATTTTAGCGCCTCTTTCAAGTGCTGAATCTAAAGTTTCAAGTACTAGTGCACCAGCACCTTCACCCATTACAAAACCATCTCTATCTGTATCAAATGGTCTAGATGCTTTTTTAGGATCTTCATTTCTTGTAGATAATGCTTTCATTGCAGCAAAACCACCAACTCCTGCACCACAAACAGCACTTTCAGCACCAACAACTAATACTCTATCTGCACCATTTAACATGATTGTTTTAGTAGCATCAGCAATTGCATGTGTTGAAGCAGCACAAGCAGTTACATGTGAAAGACTTGGTCCTTTTAATCCATGAGCAATTGAAATAAATCCACCTAACATATTAACTAAAGATGATGGAATAAAGAATGGAGAGATTTTTTTAGGACCTCTATTTGCATTTACAACAGAATTTTTTTCAATAGTTGAAAGACCACCAATTCCAGATGCAGAAATAATTCCGAATCTAGCAGCAATATCTTCATTTACTTTTCCATCTTCATTTGCTAATCCACAATCAAACATTGCTTCATGAGCAGCTTTTATCCCTAATTGAATAAATCTATCTGCTTTTTTTACTTCTTTTTTGTCCATTACAGTTGTAGGATCAAAATCTTTTACTTCTCCTGCAATTTTTACAGTATATTCACTTGCATCAAATAGCGTAATAGTATCAATTCCACATTCTCCAGCAACAACTGCTTTGAATGAGTCTTCAACATTATGTCCAATAGAATTAATAGTACCTAATCCAGTTACAACAACTCTTTTCATTAAATTTGCTCCGTTTACTTTTTATTATTAATTATTTAAATTATTCAATTTTATCGCATAAAATTCAAGATTTTAAATTTAAGACAAGAAGTTAAGTAAATAACTTCTTATTTTGCGTTAAAACTACGCGTTATTTTCGATGTATTTGATTGCATCTGAAACAGTTAAAATACCTTCAGCATCTTCATCTGGAATTTCAATGTCAAATTTTTCTTCTAAAGCCATAACTAATTCAACTACGTCTAATGAATCTGCACCTAAATCTTCGATAAACTTTGAATCTTCTTTAACTTCTGCTGGATCACAATCTAATTGTTCTACAACTACTTCTTTTACATCTTCTAATAATGCCATGTTTGTTCCTTTTATAAAATTATCATCGAATTATAACAAAAAAGATTTTAAAACTCTTTTAACTTATAAAAATTGCCTATACTTAATTTTTTAAACGTATAATCCACCGTTTACTTTTAGTACTTCACCTGTAATATATGATGAGTGATCACTTAATAAAAATGCCACTGCATCTGCAACTTCACTAGCTTGACCAAATCTTGATAATGGGATATTTTTCTCATACTCAGCTTTAACTTCAGCTTTTAGTTCATGAGTCATATCAGTTTGAATAAATCCAGGAGTAACAGCGTTATATCTAATTCCTCTGGCTGATGCTTCTTTAGCAAAAGACTTAGTCATAGCATTAACTCCACCTTTTGATGCAGCATAATTTGTTTGTCCAGCATTTCCCATTTCTCCAACAATAGAAGAAATATTAACAATTGAACCAAATCTTTTTTTACCCATTACTTTTAGTGAAGCCTTACATCCAATAAATGCAGATGTTAAGTTTGCAGCAATTACATCATTAAAATCTTGTACAGACATTCTTAATGCTAATTTGTCTTTTGTAATTCCAGCATTGTTTACTAAGTAAGATAATTCACCATCTGCATCAACAATTGTTTTAATTGCTGCTGTAAATTCTTCTTCACTTGTAACATCAGCTTTTATTATCGCAGCTTTACCACCAGCAGCTTCAATTTCTTCTTGAATTTTTTGTGCAGCTTCAGCTCCACTTCTATAGTTAATCCATACTTTTAATCCGTAAGAAGCAAGAGTTTTTGCAATTTGTGCACCAATTCCTCTGCTAGCTCCAGTTACTAATACATTTGAACCTGTAAAATTCATTTTTATCCTTTTAGTTTTATAATTCTTAAATCTTGGCTATATTATATCTTTAGTTTTATAAATTAATATTTATAAAATTAAACCCCTCTTTTATTATCCCAAATTCTAATATGTAATCTATCACAATATTTATAACCATTTTCAATAGCCATATTTATTACAGATTGACAATTCTTAGTTATTTCATGTGCAGTATCACCCATTGGCATTAAATAAACATCACTCTTTGGGATATTCTCTAATATATGATTTATTTCTTCTTTTGCCACTTTTAGTGAATTCTTATCTATTACAAATTTTAAATATGATTCTTTTGTATTTGTTAAAATTTTTCTTAATGTTTCTTTGTTTACACGTTTTTTTAATGGTTCTAATGAGTTACTTAATTTTACACTCATAGAAAAAATTACTTCTTTTTGATAATCATATTCTAAATTTAAATTTAAAGAAGCATTTGTTTCAATTGTAACCTTATGCCCTTTGTTTATATAATATTGTAATAAGTTTTGAAATTCTTGTTTATTCCAATAAAGTAAAGGCTCTCCACCAGTAATTACAATATCAATTTTATAATTACATTCATAAGATAATTTATTAACTTCTTCAATAATATTTTTATGAGATGAATATTTAATCCATGTATCTTTAAATGCAGTGTCAACCGCATAGTAAGTATCACAAGCGCATTTTTTTACTCCACTTGGAGTTTCATATGGAACATTAAACCCTTCACATTTGAAATTACATTTTCCAAATCTAATAAAAATAGAAGGTGTTCCTACTAATTTTCCTTCACCTTGAATAGTAGGCCCGAAAATTTCATTTATTTCAAGCATAAAATGTACTTTTACTCTTGGGTGTTTCTAAAAATTCTATATGAGAAACTTTTACATTAAGTTTATTCATTTTCTCTTGAACAATTTTTAGAAACCATGCTGATAAATTTTCACTTGTTGGAACAAAATCTACTATTATATAACTTTCGTATAATTCAGTAATATGAGTTTCATCATCTTTAAATTGAGTTAAATCTACAAGTTGATACCCTTGTTGAAAACTAATCAAATCATTCTTATTTATATTTGGTAATAGAGTACTAAATAATGGATCATTTATATCTAAAATAAATTTATGGTCTAAAACATCATCAATAAAAAGTTTAAACCAGTTTAAATGTTTAAAATCAGTTACCATTCCATCTTTTAATTCACTAGCTTCTAGATAAACTAATATTTTTCCTTGGTGTCCATGTAAATGTCTACATTTTAAACATGGATCTAATGAAAATTCAGTATTTAAAGATTGTGACCAAACTCTATGACCATAACAAAATTCAAATTCTTTTGAAATTTTCCAATGCATTAATTTACCTTATAATCTATTGGATCAATAGTATTTGCAATTTTAAATCCATTTAATCTTAATCTACAAGAATCACAAACACCACAAGCTTCATTTTCTTCTTTATAACAAGACCAAGTATGCTCTAATGGAACATTTAATTCTAATGCTTTTGTAACAATTTGTGCTTTACTTAAATGAACTAAAGGAGTTTTTATTTCTATTTTTGTATCTTCTTTAGTACCTTGATTTATAGCTTTTTTCATATCACTTATAAATTCATCTGTACAATCTGGATATCCAGAACTATCTTCTTGAACAACTCCAATATACATAGCACTTGCATTTTCTTTTTCGGCAATTGCAGCTGTAATTGAAATAAAAATTCCATTTCTAAATGGAACATATGTAATAGGAACACCAGTTTCTACTCCATCAACAGGAATATCAATTGTATCATCTGTTAATGCACTAGCTCCAATCTGTGTGAAAAAAGGAATATCAATTTCATATTTCTCTTTAATTTTTAAATCATTACATATATTTCTAAATGCTTTTAATTCTCTTTTTTCTGTTCTTTGTCCATAATTAAAATGAACGGCAATAATTTCATAGCCATCTTCTTTTGCTATATATGAAGCAAGTGTAGAATCCATTCCACCACTTAAAATACATATTGCTTTTTTACTTGAGATGTTATTCATATGTTAAAAAGTCCTTTTTCTTATTTGTAAAGAATTTCCAGTTTATAGGAAGAATTTTGATTAAAGAGTTTTTATCTAATTTCTCTACACTTTCATCAATAATTATCATTGAGTTACATGAGCTTAAAGTAGATACCATTCCTGGTGATCTTTTTTTCGATATTTCAAATGAATCACCATTAAAGTTACCAGGAATTATTGTTGTTCTACCTTTTCTAAGTGAAAAATCTTCATTAAGTTTAGATTGAATAAAATTTAAATGTATATTAGTTGAACCTAATAATTTTTGAATTAAAACTTTTCCTATAGCTTCAAAAACTAATGATGATGCTAAGGGATTACCTGCTAAGTTTAAGATAAAAGTATTTTTAATTTTACCAAAGACTGTTGGTTTTCCGGGTTTTATAGTAATTCCATCAAATATAGTTTCAAAATTTAATTCTTGAAATGCTTCTTTTGTAAAATCTGCATCTCCAACTGAAACTCCACCTGATGTAATAATTAAATCAGCATCTAATGAGTTTTTAACTAAATCTTTAATTGACTCAATTGAATCTCTCGCTTGCCCAATAAATGTAACTTCACAACCTAATTCTTTTGCTCTTGCAATTAAGGTAGGAGTATTTGAATTGTAGATTTGATAATCTTCAATTTTTTCGTAATGGAGTTTTAATTCTTCACCACTTGAAAAAACAACAATATTAGGTTTTTTATAAACTTTTATATGTGTTTTTCCTTGAGAAGCCAATAGTGTAACTTGTGAAAAAAGTAATTCTTCACCTTTATTAATTAAAATTTCGTTTAATTTTATATCTTCACCTATAAATCTTATATGTTGAAATTCTTTTACTGTTTGCATAATTTTTATATTTTTATTATTAAGTTTTTCAATATTTTCTTTTGGTATAACTGCTGTACAATTTTCTGGAACTCTAGCTCCAGTCATTATTTTCATGCATTTATTTTTTTCTAATAATTTTGTATTATTATCCCCTGCAAAAATTGTATCAATAATTTCTAGTTCATTATTTGAATCTTCGAGTATTATTGCATAACCATCCATTGCTGAATTATTAAATTTTGGTAGATTTGTAGTAGCAAATATTACTTCTGCACTGATTCTATTTTGAGCATTTTCTATTGGAATTATTTCGAATTTTAAATTTGTTTGAATATTTAAAACAGAATCAATTGCTTCATTAAGACTAATTGACATTTAAACCCTTTTTTTTATTAAAATAAAAACTTATGACAAGTTAGATATAATACCAAAATTTTTTAAAAGTGAGATAAACGATAATGGAATTAATGCAAAGCGCAATAGATACACATGTTTACACAATTATATTTTTTTTAGCAATAATGCTATTTAACCTTTATTCAGTAATTAGTGTAAAAGAGTTTATAAGATTATCAAAAAGATTAAGATTTATGACACCTTTATACCATTTAACAAATGCTATTGTAATTTATACAGGAATGATTGTTGCATTTTATGCTCATGCAATGAGTGTTACAATATTTTTAATGATACCTGCTGCAATATTTCTATTAGTAATTGAAATAAAAAGATACAAGAAAATGAGAGTAATTAAATTGGATCAAATTCAATTACAAGAAGAATTTTATAAATATGCAAAAAAGATTTATATAATTGAAATATGTGTTTTAACATCAATATATATTATTAGTAAAGTATTTTAATGCAATTTTCTTATAATGAATTTTGTGGTGAAAATATATTAACAGTATCTGATGATACTTATAAATATCTTATCAAAGCAAGACGACACAAAATAGGGGATAAAATTTACTTTAGAAATCTAAAAAATAACTATATTTATTTATATGAATTAGTATCAATAGATAGAAGAAATGCAAATTTTAATTTATTATCTAGTGAAGAAAAAATTTTAATTAATAATAAGTCTTTACATTTAGGTTGGTGTATTGTAGATCCTAAAACTGTTGAAAAATATATTGCATCATTAAATGAACTTGGTGTTGAAAAAATTACATTTATATATAGCGATTTTTCTCAGCAAAATTTTAAAATTAATATTGATAAATTAGAAAAAATATTAGTTAATTCATCTTCTCAATGTGGCAGATCAAATATAATAAAAATAGCTGTTTCTAATAGTATAGAAGACTTTATAAATGAAAATGAAGATGTTCATTTTTTAGATTTTTCACAAACAAGTATTGATAATAAAAAAGATAAAATTAAAACTTTAGTAATAGGCTGTGAAGGTGGTTTTTCAGAAGAGGAAAGATCTCTTTTTAATAAAGAAAATATTGTAGGTTTTAATTCTTCTATGATTTTAAGATCAGAAACTGCAATAATTTCTTCTTCTTCTAAAATACTTTTATAAAAGATAAACCTTAAGGTTTATCTTTTTAGTCTACCAATTTCTTACAATTGAATGACATCTTGAACAGGCATTTAACATGTCAGAATATGCTTTTGTAGCTTCTAAATATGCTTTGTTTTCTAAGTTTAGTTCTAATACATTAATATCTAATGTAATTCTTTTTGCAGTATTTGTAGCTACATTTGTCATATGTTTTTTATTATCTGGTAAATAAGTTTTAATTACTTTTTCATCTGAAAACATTTTATTACCTTTTTTAACAAGAGCAGTTCCACTTTTAATTGAATCAAGATTATTATTTAAAAAACCTTGTTGAATCTCCGTCATACCTTGTTCCATCATTGCCATTGATTTTTTCATTATATCTTGCGCATTTAACGCACTTACTAGTAATACAGATGAAAGTAATAATTTTCCTATTTTCATGTAAATCCCTTTAAATTTTAGTTATTTAAATGTTACTATTTAATGATTTAAATCATACTTAATTAGTGTTAAAGTAGGTTTTTGAATTATTATAAGTGTGTAAAAAAAAAGGCTTAGATAAAATATCTAAGCCTTTTTTTTATTTGAAGAAAAAGTTCTAGTGAACTTCTCTCCATTGTTTTGCTTTCCATAAGAATCCAAAGATTGCAAAAATAACCATATAGATTAAGAACTTAGGTCCAAGTTCTTCTCTTTCAGATTTTTTTGTATCTCCAACTTCTTCTAAGTAAGTTACAACTTGTTTTTGAGAGTCTTCAGTTAATCCAACTCTTGGCATTGCAGTACCTTCTAAATGTTTTTCAGGACTGTTAATAAAAGTAGTTAAATATTCGTGACCTCTTGATTTAATATATTGAGATAAATCAGGTGGTAATTTACCCATGTAAGATTTAATATTCTCATCAGGTGTAAATGCAGCCATTGTCCCTTTTTTCATATCAGCATATTTAATAGCATGACATCTTTGACAAGCATCAGTAAATACTTCTTTGTTTGACATTTCTTTTGGTGCAATTGATTGTAAATATGCAACCATATCTGCAATCTCTTGAGCTGGCATCCAAGAATAACCAGGCATTGGATGAACTCTACCATCAACAAATTTATGAGAAACTTTTGATGCTTTTGCAGGATCTTTAATAAATGCAGCTAAATAGTCAGCATTATATAATTTACCAGCAGAACCTAAATCAGGAGGAGTTACACCATAAGCAGCAGCAGAACTTGCGTTATCCATTACTTGTGGGAAACCTTTTGATTCAATTGAGTGACAAGCTGTACAGTTAGCTGCAACTAAAGCTTCACCAGCAGTTGCATTACCAGTTAAGGCTTTTACATCTGCTACATCTTTTTCTACATCTACAAATTTATAATCTGCATCAGCAACGTGTGGGTGCATCTGAGAGTGTGCGAATGGCTCAACTCCCCAGTAAGTAATAAGTGTTAAAACTACTACTACTGCTAATATTTTTAATTCTCTCATTATAATGATCCCCTTCTTTTTGCATCAATTTTTGTAACAATTGGTAAAATTAAGAATATTACAATAAACGCAAGTGCGGCAAAGAATCCAACCCATGCATTTGTACCTGTAGGAGGTAATTTACCATATACAGTTAATACAATTAAATCAGCAATTAAAATCCAGAACCAGATAAAGAATAATGGTCTTTTATGTGCAGGTAAAACAACTGGATCTCTATCTAAGAATGGTAATACTAAGAAAATAGCATTAGCAAATGCAAATGCAATTAAACCAATATTAAATGCTTTAAATCCAGCAATATCAAAGAAGAAACCTCTTAATACTTCATATGACCATAAGAAATACCACTCAGGGTAAATATGAGCAGGAGTAACCATATTATCAGCAGGATCAAAGTTAACAGGATCCATTGCAAAATTATAATGGAAGAATACTAAGTAGAAGTAGAATATTAAGAAAACACCTAATACAGCTAAATCTTTAGAAATAAATACAGGCCAAAAAGGAATAACTTTAGATTCTTTTTTATTACCAGCTAAATATTTTTCTGCTTCTTCATCATAATCAAATTCTTCAGAATCTTGATTATTAACATGTGGAATTCTTAATGTATAAAAGTGAACACCAATAATACCCATAATAGTAATAGGTAATAAGAATACGTGTAACATAAAGAATCTAGTTAAAGTAGCATCAGCAACATTAAAGTCACCTCTAATCCAAACTACAAGTGCATCACCAATAACTGGAACTCCACCAAATAAGTTTGTAATAACCATTGCTGCCCAGTAAGACATTTGTCCCCATGGTAACATATATCCAGAGAATCCAGCTGCTGAGAATGTCATAAATAATAACATACCAGAAATCCAAATCATTTCTCTACCTTGTTTATAAGAACCATAGTAGATTCCAGTAAACATGTGAATATAGATAATTAAAAATATTACAGAAGCTGCAACACCGTGCATATGTCTAAATAACCAACCAAATGCAACTTCTTGCATAATTGTATAATTCACAGAATCAAATGCTAATGCAACATCAGGTTTGTAGTACATCATTAAGAAAATACCAGAGATTACTAAGATACCAAAAGTAGTAGCTAATAATACACCCATTGCCCATAAGAAGTTAATATCTTTTGGAATCCAATATTCAGTCATCATAACTTTGTTAAGTGCAGTTAGATTTAATCTTTGGTCTAACCATTCACCAACAGAGTTAGCTTTTTCAAATTTTGCCATTGATTACCCCTTATGCCATCATCGCAGCAGCGATTTTTTTGTATTCAGGACCTTCTTCACCTAATACGATAGATGTTCCTTTTACACTAAACGGTGGTAAATCAAGAGGTCTTGGAGGAGGTCCAAATGTTTGCTTAGCATTAGCATCAAACTCCCCACCATGACATGCACATTTCCACTTGTCTTTTTTCCATGCAGGAATACAACCTAAGTGTGTACATAATCCAATCGCAACAGTGAATCTATCAGAACCGATGATTAAATCTCTAGGTGCTTCACCCATTTCAGCAGTTTTCTTAAGAAGGAAAATTGGTTTTCCCCTCCAACTTACAGTTACAGGGTGACCCGCCTTTAATGTACCGATTTCGACAGTTGTAAAACCACCTGCAAGTACACTAGGAAGAGGATCCCATGCTTGTTTCATACCAACAAGTGACGCAGCACCACCTACTGCAGCAACTGCAGCAAATGAATAACCAAGAAAATCTCGTCTATTAGTTTTATTAGACATATTTGGCTTCCTTTTTTTTTAAATTAGAATGCAATATTATATTACTAAATTACTTAAATTGCATTGACCTAAGTCATAAATGGATATGGTTTCAAATTTTTGTGAAGTTCCTACACAGTAGGGAGAGAAAGTTTATTAAGTGATAATTTATTAGAGAAACTTATATTTCTCTAATAAACTTTACGATTTGTGATTCAATATCTTCTTTATCAATAATTGAAGTATGATTTATTTTAGCTGTAAATAAATCTTTAATACTTTGAGGTAAATTTGCATTATATTTTGATGAAATTTCATCTAATGCCTCTTTATCTGAGTATTTTTTATCATTTTGATTTAATGAGTTTAAAACAGTTGGTGAAAATTTTGTCCATTCAGCAGTTGAGTATAATACAGTTTTAAGATCTTTTTTTCTTAATTCTTCATATGCTTTTAAACAAGTTGCAGTATGAGGATCCATTAAATATCCCTCATCTAAAAAGTTTTTGATAATTTTTTGACCATAATTATCATCTGAATTTACTGCTGAAAAATATTCTTGTAGTTTTTTTGTTTCATCTTGTGACATTCTAAAAATATTGTTCTCATTTAACTCACTCATGAATTCTTTTGTTCTTTTATCACCATATAAAGAATAAATAACTCTTTCAATATTTGATGATTTTAATATATCCATAGCAGGTGATTTTGTTAATTTTAAATCTTTACCTCTGATATCATAAATACCAGTATTAATCCATTGTGTTAAAATATTGTTTTCATTTGATGCAACTAAAAGTTTTTCAATTGGTAAACCCATATTTTGGGCATAAAAAGCACCTAATACATTTCCAAAGTTTCCACTTGGAACTACTAAGTATATTTTTTCACCATTTACAACTTCTTCTTGTTTTAAAAGTTGAATATATGACCAAAAGTGATAAATTATTTGAAATATAATTCTCCCAAAGTTTACAGAGTTTGCAGCAGAAAGTTTAATTCCATCATTTTCTAACTCTTGTTTAAAACTATCTGATGCTAAAAGATTTTTTAATGCACTTTGCGCATCATCAAAATTTCCTTTAATACCAATTACTTTTAAATTTTCACCATCTTCACAAACCATTTGAAGTTTTTGTACATCAGAAGTTCCACCATCTGGATATAAACAAGCAACTTGAATGTTTTCTTTATTTTTAAATGTATTTAAAGCAGCAGGACCAGTATCCCCTGAAGTTGCAGCTAAAATTAAATACTTTTCATCTCTTTTTTTAGCAATTGAACTTAAAATTGAACCAAAAGGTTGTAATGCCATATCTTTAAAAGCTCTTGTAGGACCATGATATTGTTCATGAACAAATAAATCATTTTTTACTTTTACAACTGGACAAGGATTATTTTTATCATCAAAATTATCATATAAATCTAATGCTTTATTTATTTCTTCATCGTCAATATCTATTTGAAATGATTTTAATATACTAAAAGCTAATTCTTTATAAGTTTTATCTTTATGATTTAAAATAAAATTTTCTTCTAATTTTGGTAATTCTTTTGGTACATATAATCCTCCAAATGAGGCACTAGGGTTTAATATTGCATGAGAAAATGAAGCTTCTATTGGTTTAACACCATCATTTCCTCTAGTTTCTACAAAATTCATAATTTTCCTTATTTTTCTTCATTTAATAATTTATTCATATCAATATCGTTATTTGGATTATCTTTTCTTACAAATTGTGTTCCGATTCCATCACTTGTAAATAATTCAAGTAAAATAGAATGTTCAACTCTTCCATCGATAATATGTGCTTTATTAACACCATTACAAATAGCATCAACACATGAATCAACTTTAGGAATCATTCCTCCTGCTATTGTTTCATCTTCTTTATAATTTTGAACATCATCTTTAGTTAGTGAATTTAAAAGTTTGCCTTCTTTATCTAATACACCTACTGTATCTGTTAAGAATAATACTTTTTGAGCACCAACTGCAATTGCAATCTTTGAAGCTGCAACATCTGCATTTATATTAAATCCAGGATGATTTGGTTCAGCACTATCAGCGATTGGAGCAATTACTGGTATGAAGCCTTCTTTTATTAGATTATTAATCATTGTTCCATTTACTTCTGTAACAACTCCTGTAAATCCGAATTTACCATTTTCTTTTGGTTGTGCTTTTATTATTGCAGAATCTTTTCCCGAAATTCCAATTGCTTTAGCACCATGATGATTTAATAAAGATGTAATATTTTTATTGATTTCACCACTTAATACCATTTCAACTATTTTCATAGTTTCTTCTGAAGTAACTCTATGACCATCTACAAAGTTTGATGGAATTTCTAATTTTTCTAATAATTCAGAAATTCTAGCACCTCCCCCGTGTACAATTACAGGTTTAATTCCTACAAGTGATAATAAAGCTATATCTTCTGCAAATTTTTCTTTTAATTCAGGGCTTGTTTGTGCAGAACCACCATATTTAATAACAATAGTTTTTCCATAAAATTTCTTTATATGAGGAATTGCATCAAGTAGAGTTTGGACTTTTTGATGTTTCTTTTGCATTTATTCTATCCTAAGCTAATTTTTAAAATTGATGTATTGTATCTAAAAGTATCTTATATGATAAAAAGAGTCTAATTTGTTAATTAGACTCTATTATAGTAATTTATCAGTGAACATTATTACTTTATTTCTACCTGTATTTTTAGCTTCATAAAGAGCCAAATCAGAATATTTGATACATGCATTTAAGTCTGAATTATCTCTTGGATACATAGAAGCTCCAATACTAACAGTTTTTCTAATTGTTGTACTCCCTGCTGGAATATCTTTGTTTAAAAAGGCTTCTCTTATTTTTTGAGCAACACTTTCAATATATTTTTCATCACAGTTGTATAATAAAACAATAAATTCTTCTCCCCCAAATCTGATAACAACATCAGCACTTCTTGTATTTTCAGTAAGCGTTTGAGCTACGTATTTAATTGCATTATCTCCAACATCATGACCGTAAGTATCATTTACTTTTTTAAAATGATCAATATCTATCATTAATACACCAAATGATAAATTTGAACGTGCTGATTGAGAAGTAATTTTTGGAATTTGTTCTTCTAAATGTTTTCTATTATATAGTTTTGTTAATGGATCAGTTCTAGTATTTGTTTCTAAAATATTCATCAATTTATTACTAATAATAATAGCTTTAGCAGCATCTACATAATCATCAATAAATGGAATGTTTTCTCTTACTTTTAAAAGTTCATCATTTGATTTTGTATAAATTGAAACAATTAAATCTAAATCATTTGAAATTGAATAAGGAATACAGAAATAATCTAATTCTTTTATATCACATGATTTACAAATATCTTCAAATTGTGAAGAATCAACAATTTTATTTGTTTTATCAGCTCTACATCCTTTTAAGTTTGGAGAACATTGTACTTTTATATCAGAAGTATATACATATTTTACTTCTCCTGTACGAGTATCAGCTTCTAGGAAATTAAAGGTATCAACATCAAGTTTTGTTTTAATTACTTTTGCTAATCTTTGATAAATATCATCTAAGTTTTCATCATGTTCTATTGTTTTTCTAAATTTATAAACATTTGATAGTCTATCAACTGTATATTTTACGTTTAATAATGGATCATTTTCTTTTGACGATTCATTTGATAAGAATATTGATATTTTAGAATCAATTTCTCCTAATGTTGTTTCAAGTTTCTCAAGTAATGTATTTACCCATGATGAAACTTCTTTTGCTTCTTTATTTTTTGAAGATGTAACTCTATGTGAATAGTCACCTTTTTGTGCCTTATGCATTACTCTTTTAATCGAGTCAAATAATAATAAGAAAGGAGAAATTAAATAGTTAATTAAAAAACCAATGATTGTAATTAGTATTAATCCAATTACTGTTGTATCAATAATTGTAGATATTCCTGCTTCTTTTGAATCATCAATTGGAATTGTAATAGTAATAGCACCTAAAGTATCACCTTCTTTAGCATTAGTATGACATTGCATACAGTTTATAACTCCATGTGTTGAAGCTTTGTATGGAATTGTGATTCTATAGGTACTATTTGAAAAGAATTTCTCTTTGATAACTTTTTTTTCAATACCGGTTCTTAATACTTCTCTATCAATATCATCTTTTGGTAATTCATTATTAAAACCATTTCCAAACATATCAATTACTTTTTGACTTCGGCTTAACCATATTTTGTTAATATTGGGTAAATCTTCAAGTTGATTTAGAAATATTTCACGTTGATCAATAACACCTGTATGCATTTGTGTTGTTAGTGAGTGTTCGACAGTTTTGGCTAAGACAGTAACCTTATTATCAATATTTTTTATTCCATAGTCTCTAAAATTATAAACAAAATTTACAATCATTAGGATGAACATTACAAAGATAACAAAGGTTACAAGAAAGATTATTTTCTGATTAGTTTTAATAACAAACTCCTTTATAAAAGCATTTTATATTAAATTTGATTAATAATGGATATAAAATAAATTAAATTATAACTTTTTCTTCTGTATGATACTTTATGAAAAAATATTTAGCTCTTAAAGCCAGTGCAGGCTCTGGAAAAACTTTTGCCTTAACAGTACGTTATATTACACTTCTTTTATTAGATGCAAAACCTAATGAAATATTAACTCTTACATTTACTAATAAAGCTGCAAATGAAATGAGTGAAAGAATTTATAAAACATTGTTGACTTTAGGTGATGATGATGCATATTTAAATGCAATTATTCAAGAATCAAATTTGAAAAAAGAAGAAATATTAGGTAAAAAAAATTTACTTGTAAAATCTTTTTCTAATGCTAACTTATCAATTTTTACTATTGATAAATTCATAAATAAGATATTAAGAGAATTTTGTGGATATGTTGGAGTTTCAGATGATTTTGAGATAAAAGTTGATGATATTGAATCTTTAAGTATGAGGTTTTTACAATCACTTTCTTCTTCACAATTTGA
>PJEL010000519.1_pt1 | contig 45259 bp, 91 predicted proteins | sample 1853271 | NCBI WGS metagenome assembly PJEL01 (sample SAMN08108733, study PRJNA415343) | Invertebrate metagenome, whole genome shotgun sequencing project. | host: Globobulimina | place: Sweden: Gullmar Fjord | collected 2015-08
GCCTATACCTACGTTGCCACCCATCAATCCTAAATCACCTGTTCCCCAATTAATAATAGCATCTGTTTGATCATGTGTTAAACTCACCCATTCATCTGTTGCTTGGTTAGCTGAGTGAACAAACAAGGTAGGATTAGCTTGGTCTGGATGTGCGAAATCAAATGCTATGTCTCCAACATCGGCTACAATCATGCTTCTTGATTGCGCTACTCCCGCTGGGTCATCTGTAAGCCCTATCATTAGAGTATTACTAGCTGTTTGTTCGGTATGACTTCCTTTAACAATTATATTATCTACGTTAGTACCAAATATAACGCTATTCCCATTAGCAAGGCCTATTCCTAAACTACTAACAAATGCTTGCAAGGCATTAGTTGGTGAAAAATATATAGTTCCTGTTGTTCCTCCAATAACTCCTAAGCCATTATCATCTATTGACATATTCAAATATCTGTCATTTTCTTCATCAAAGCCTACAACCTTAATCCCTGCCGATGGGATTCCTGTCCCAAAAGGTGGGCCGTCAGCACTTTGTAAAAGCTCTAAAAAAGCTCCAGAATATTCAAATGAACCACTACTGAAAAATTCTAAATTGGTTCCTCCAAAGGTTAGATAGCTGTCTGTAGCACCTGCTGCTCCCATCGTAATAGGTTGATCGTCCGCAAAAGCATGAATGCCACCCGGACCAAGTGAGAAGAATCCCCCAGAGGTTACAGAGTAAGATGATGATGCTCCACTGGCTGCAAGAGTTAAACTCTCACCTGTAGCTGATCTGAGATTAAATGAACCTGCTGCATCCACTTGCATAGTGGCTGTTTTAATAGCACTCGCTCCAGTATCATACCCACTTATCTTTAAGAATGGATTTTCCCCTGAGACTACACCAGTTCCCAGCTCAAAGTCTGTACCATCATAGGTGAGTTTTGGATCTGTAGCGAGATTACCCGAACTATCAACATAAAGCACTGCATTATCATCACCGCCAATAACCAAATCACCTATCCGTAATTTAGGGGGATTAGACCTTACGCTCATGACCTTCCTTAACAATATCTTTTACAACAACAGTCTGTGTTTTAATCACTGCATTAGTTACTGGAGTATCAGTAATAATTGCATTAATAACTTTAACATCTTCCACCAAAGCATTCTTTACCACAACCTCTTCAATGATGGGCTTCAACACCACAACTTCCTTATATTTTGGAACCTCAACTTCTTTCTCCACCTCTTTAATTGTCGTACGAACCACTTCCACTTCTTTATAAACTGGCTTTTCAACTTCCACTTCTTTTTTCGTGACATTAATCTCTTCCTTATATACTATCTTTGGTACTTCAATCTCTTTGATGCGTTTGGATATGGCATCTTCTAGCATTACTTCCACTCTTGACAGTATGTGACGCATTGCCGTGTCGGCTATGATCTCCCCCATCTCTCCAAGCGTAGCCTCTATCCCCACTGGCACTTCAAGTTGCTTATCCTTAAATACTGGGCGTTCAATCTCCACATCTTTAAATACTGGTCTATCAATCTTTACCTCAGTCTCTACTATCTTCAACCCTGAATACACTTGTGTTTCGTGAACCTTCGGACCCTTAGCATTATTGCCTGTCTGCATGATTATTCCCTTTCATAGCTGATGGAAAATGTCCCATCTGTTGAACCAGTGCGAATTAACTTTAACTTTTCCATTTGGTGCTGTCCCTCAGCGACAAGAAACCCACCAGCATCCAGCACATGACCAACTGTTGTAGTGGGATTTGAACCATGAAATGTATAGCGGATCTGCCCTCCTTCCAATGTTAGAAAAGCCTTAGTAGCATTGTCTTGAGGACCACTATCAGGACGATATTTACTTTGGGTAAGCCCTACTGCACTATTAGATACTACTAATGTTTCAAAATCGTAAGCTACCGTTGGTCTAACTTGTGTTATGCTTCCGCTCATGGTATGATGTCCTTATGTTTGAAGAAGGTTTCTTTAACCCAGTTGCTTGGTTCTTTGGTTCCTGTCTAGGAATCATAATTGCTATTACCTTAAATTTCCTGTAACTTTACTAAAGACTAATCCGCTAATAACACCACCAAGACCAATAGCTGATATCCATCCAGCACCTTTAAGAAAATTAGTAGCAGATCTAAAACCACCCATTTCTTGAATGGTTTTTGATGGAAGCAATTTTTTAACTATTCCTCTAATTTCTGCATCACCAAAGTTATTCTTAATATTCTCTAATAACTTTCCTTCTTTAAATTTACCTTTGATTAAGTCATACCTTCTCAGAGATTCACTATATGTCTTATTAACTCCCTCAAGCTCAGGAAATGAACCAAGTTGATTCTTACGAACTTCATCTGTAAAATCAATAAGGTCTATATCTGTTTCAGAAAAAGCTCCAAACTTTCCTTTATTAAGATTAGTTTTAATAGAAGGTACACTTCTTATTTGCTTAATAATATCTCTTGATTGTTGAAGGGTAAGTTCTCTAGCAGATTCTGGAGATTCAACAAGTCTTTCAAGAAGGGATGTTCCTTTCTCATCAAAACCAGCACGTTTTGCTCCAAGTCTAATGTCAGAGGCTATCTTACTATTAGTTTTCATAGACTCTTTTAAACCTTTAATAGAATCTTCTAAATTCGTAACTGTATTTGGATTAGATTTTATTAAATCATCTAGTTGAGTAGCAAAAGCATCTCCTATTTTTCTCTTAGCTCCAAATAAAGATTGTCTAACTTTACCTGCAAATTTAGCAGCCTTAAATCCAACCCTTGTTAAGTTCTGAACACCTTTAGCTAATGGAACTCCAACTGCTCCAAATGGTGCAGATAGTCCAGCTTGCAATAATCTCTGTTTAATATCTAAGAAATCTTCAGGAGCTTCAGTAAATCCAATTGCTCCAGCTTCTACTGATCCTTTAACAATTCCCTTAGCAATACCTCTACCAGCTAATCCTGGAATTCTATTAGCTATACTAATAGCTATTTTTGCTGGGACTAATAATCCAGCTATTTTACCTGCTTGATTAACTGCTTTATTCTTAGTTTCTATTGGTTTAAGTCCAATAGTGTCCAATCCTTTTTCTACTAACTCTCTTCCAATACCAAATGTAGCTGTATCCGCAGCACCTAAGGCAAACTCCGAGCCAGCCAAAGCAAGTGGATCTTCATCAAACAATTTACCTTGAGCAATATCAGCGCCAGCACGAGTAATAACTCCAGCAGCACCTAATGGATCTTTAATTGCACGACCAGTAAATGTTTTAATCTTCTGTCCTATATCTTCAAATTTACCTTGATCAATTCCTAAATCTAATTTAGGTGGAACAATAGGCTCTGGAGTTCCAGATTGTTGCTCTGGTTGAGATTCTTCAGAAGTAGATAATTGACTTTCTAACTCAACCTTACGCTCAAGCAATGTCTTACGTTCAAGTAATTGTTCTCTAGTTAATTCAGCCATTATTAACCTCCCAATGCTTCAAGTTTTTTATTGATCTCATCAAGTTCTGTTTGAGCATCAGATTTACCAGTTAACTTATCAGCTTCTTTACCCTTCGGTCCTTTAAATGCTTCTGACTTAGCAAACTTATTTAGAACTTTTTTAATCTCACTTTCTCTTTCAGTAACATCATCTATGCTTTTAATAGCCTTAGCAGCTTCTCTAAGAAAAGCTCTTTTAAGTTCCGCTGTACCTGCAGAATCAAACTTACTAGGTACAATTTTTTCAGCAGCTTCCTGCTCAACAATATTAAGATTTCCAACATCTCCAGCAGCTCTAACCAATTTAACTCTCAGTCTTTTTACAGCACCTTCATGAGTTGCTGCAGCAAATCCTTCTACTGTTGATTGATCTAAACTAGCACCAACTGTTGATAATCCTTTTTGTATTCTATCTACAAATCCAGTTCCTCTAGCAATCTGATCATCTACTAAGAAAAAGTTCTCAAGCTCTTGTGCTAAGTCTTTCTTCTTTATATTTGCCTCAACTATCTTTCTTTCTCCAACTTTTAAACCATCAAGTAAAACATCATTTCTTGCTTTTTGCTGAAGACCTCTTTGAGTTGGTTTACCTGTAAACGGATCAACTTCTGGAGCAACCATTGTTGAAAACTTATCTCCAGGTATTTCTTGAACCTTAATTTGTTGAGGTGTTGGAGTTGACGAAACTTTAGGTTGAGCTTTAGTTTGAGCAGTAATCTGTTGTCCAATGCCTCCATTCTGTTGTCCTAACTCTTGCTTTGTTAGTTGTTCAAAGAATTGCCTACCTGCTGGTCCAGCATCTTTAGACTTTTTTAATGCATCAAAAGTTTCAATTTTCTTTTCCAAATCACTCTTCTGCTTAGGAACCAATTGTTTCCCCAATGCAGTATTAATACTTTTAAGCGCATCAGTCCCAATATCCGTAACATCAATGTCACCCATCTCAGCTTTAATCTTCTCAGGAAGTTGCTGTCTAATAGCCTCAAATGTAGTCTGGGCCTTAGTCTTTTCAATCTCTTTGGCAGTCTTCTCCTGCTGTTTCTTTATCTTCTCAGCAATAGCAGTCTGAGCACCCTTAGCCCCCACATCCACGCCCTTACCAAATGTCGCAGCAAATCCTCTTGCGAATGAATCGTTAGCCATATATCCTCCTATTTAAATACAGATTGAAATCCAGAAGCAAATCCACCGCCACCTGGTAATAATCCGCCTAATCCGCCAGCTAAACCAGCACCACCAAATCCACCTAATCCACCTACAGCTGCTCCGCCTAGCCCACCTGCAATCTGTCCAAGTATACTCCCTGGTTGATTCTGGAAGTTACTAGATTGCGTTCCAAAAACACCTTGATTGAAGGAATTGTTTGATGCCTGAGCATTAAATATACTCTGAGGATTAACATTCTGAATGAGCTGACCCACGCCACTTTGTCCTTGTACTTGAGGAACTCCACTGATGGGAACCCGTCCTGCAGTTGATAATGCAGCATTAAGCCTTCTGTTCTTCAGAGTTTCCCTAAGCTGTTGAACCTGTACGCTCTCATCAATACTACCAAGAGGTGAGATATCTCCCAAACCTCTCTGAGACTGCGCTGCCCGAACTCCTTCCTGAAGATTGGGTAACAAGCGTTCAAACTCATCCTGATCTGTACCTTCAAAGAATCTTGCCAGCTCATCTTGTGCTCCAGCTAATTCTGGACTCAACTGTCTTTCCACCTCGGCAAACTGAGGACCAAATTGACGTTGTAAATCTAAAGCTGTTTGAGCAAACTCAGGACCAAACTGCTGTAATGATTCTAATTGCTGTTGACTAAACTGCGGGCCAAACTGTTGTTGTGCCTGTAATATCTCAGGTAACGCATTTATCTGTGCCTGTATCGCCTCACGACTTGTTGCTGTAGGACTCGGTGCTGTTGGTGTCTGGGGCTGTTCAATGGTTGTATCTCCACCCATGTCATATCTCCTTATTTTCTAACAATCTTTTAAACTCGCTCCGCTTATACAGTCGTGAGATACGTCCATTGTATTTGCCACGTCTCCAGTAGCCATACTGAGCTGATGGAGCATTGACTAACATCATTTTAACTAACTTTAATAACATCTTTCGTCCTTTAAACTTTTCGTGAATCCACAAGTCATGTATCCATAGATATTCACCCTTGTACTTTGGCAGTCCACTCTGTGCAACATGTTGATATTCAATATATCCAATGATGTATCCATCTTCATTCTTCTCATTTATAAGCATTTGCTAACCAAAATGTTAGGAATAGCCCCACATAGATTATCCCTCTAGTCAACACATTAGCTATTGTTTCGTTACCAGTTAGGTTTAGCCAGAAGCGACCAAGGGTTGAACCTTCATCAGTGCTGTCTGGAATCCCATAGCCCAGGCTTAGTAGCCCAAATGCCAGAGGTAGTGCTATCCATACTGTTGCAGATGCAGTAACATAGCTAACTGCGAAGCAAGCTAGAGCTGGACAAAGTAATCTCCGAAGAGTCTTACTGTAGCCATACCCACTTAATGCCCAGAGCGGTGAAGTTGCAGAAGCCAATAGAAATGCCCACGCACCTATGATGGGGGCAAAGCATGAGCCGAATATTGCTCCTATTACTAGTTCTTCTTTGTTTAGTTTCATTTATTTAACCAGCTGTTCAATCTCTTCATTAGTAAATCCTAAAGCCTTAAACTTGCCCTTAGTCCCATTCTTCTTAGCCTCTTTAGCCTCAACTTTGCTCGTATCAATATCAATCCGATTCCCATTCTTCTTCCAGCCTTCCCGATGTTTCTCGGCATGGTCGCCTTTAGGAATATCAGCCAGAGCCATCTCAGAATGGGAGTAAGTCCCAAATGTTGATGAATTACCATTAATTAATTTTCCTATGTGCTTGGCAATATAAGCATCAGTGTCCATCCCACTCTTATCAATCATATCTTGATAGAAGTAAGTAACGCTAATTCCATCAGGTCTTTCCCAAACAATAACTCTATCTATTGGTGCTCCCATTATGATCTATCTCCTATAAGAATTAAGCAGATTTCTGTAGCATCAACTACACTTCCAGCATTTTGCGTTGTAACTTGAATAGTTCCAGCAGCAGCTCCATTATCATCATCAACATATACATCAGTTGTTATTCCTGCTCCTGATTGTCTACACATACCAGTAAAAGCATAATTGGCGTTGGCAAAATCTACATCAATGGTGAGGGTGTATATTCCTGTTCCCCCATCAGTGATACTACCAGTAAAGTTAAACTGATCTGTATATCCTGGTGTATTAGAGCCGTCAAACTTAACCCAGGCCTTTACGCATTGCTGGGCAAGATTCAAATCCTCATCACCAATAGTCACTGTACGATCTGCTGTTGGGTCAACCACTGCAACGGTTGTTTCAAAGTCATTAGCAGTTGCTCCTTCCAAAACTATTGGGGATGCACCTAGCAATGGAGCAGCAGTCATATCAATAGTATCTTGAAATTCCTGCGTACCTGTCCATACATTATTGGCTGTAAGATTACCACCTCTGCTTGAATGCGCAACAAGATGCCAGTTTGTACCATCACTCTTTAATATTACCTCGTCTTCTGCAGCCACGACAAGATCTGAACCTTGGAGTTCCAGATTGCCAGTATCATCAGTTAGTGTGAGTGCACCATCAAAGTGTAGCACTGCAATGCTACCTGCTTGCTTCGTAGCAATAGTTTGTATGGTGGTCGTACCTGTGATGTCAAAACAGTTTCCATCAGTTCCAAGAGTAATAGAGGTAGCACTTGCGACATCCGCACCCTTAGCTGTCAAGAACTGCTTGGAGCTCATAACCATGCTCTGGGCAATGGTTGTAAGATTGAGCTTACTCGCAGCAATCGCAGCTGTACTCTTAATATTAACATTCTCAATAGACCCGTTGAATTCAGTAGCTAGTGGATCAACCTTACCATTCAACACAGTCACATTAATTGTTGCGGGATCAACTCCACCGCCAATATTTGGTAATGATACTACGCCCATTATCCTACCCTCCAACTTTTCTTATCACTAAATAATGTATACTCTGTAAAGGTCGGTTGTTTACCATGGGCTGTATTCTGTAATCTCACCCGAAATATCTTTCCCCGTCCTATAAACTTTGTTCTAAACACTTCTTCTTTTCTTTCTGTACCACCAGTCGTTGCTGGTGTTGTGAATGGAGTTTGTAAAGCACCTGATAGATTAATCTGTCCAATAGTACTAAACCCTTCTCTATCCTTTTCAATCTGAACAGAATAAATACCATCAGAACCAGTTTCAGCTACAACCTGTAATGGATCAGAAATCTTACTAGCCACACGATCACCAAAGTCATGATCAAGTCCATTGATAGTTTGGTTGATAGTGGTTCCATCATCAGTATTACCACTGTTAATCTTATAGCAGAGACTAAGTGCTTCTGCACTACCACCCACCACAGTCAACTTATTATCACCAAACCCAAATGCAGTCATACAGCTAATCTTCCAAGCATCGTCTTTGACTACACTCCATCCAGAATTTGGATCTCCATTACGAGCACTGGCTTGTGCATCCCAGATTACAAACTTATTAGGGATAGTACTAGTTCCAGTGGGCACTCCCAGCAAATACTTCTCATTCTCAAAGTGAGCTACAGAGTTTTGTATGGCATCTTGATTTATATCATCTATGATGTCTTGAATCTTCTCAGATATCACACCAACGCGGAGCTTATCGAATGATGTACGACTGAGTAGTCTAACCCCGTCATTAGCCAAGAATATATGATCGTTTCCAATGTCGTGGACTGTACGCCCTGCTGGACATCCAACTACAACGCTCAGTGGTTTTACATCCCAGTCTGTAAGAGGAGTTGTTCCATCCATATTGAGCACATAGATGCGCGTCTGTTTATAAATGATCATCTCAAACTCTTTAAAACCCTTAATCCAAATGATCTTTCCACCTTGACCCTTAGCAACTCTAAAGCGATTAGTATCTCGTACGAATGTCTGTGGGGCTAGAGTATTACTAAACCATACGTCATCACGCTCGGAATCTGTAAGAGAGCCTGATAGGAATAGGCGATTGTTGGCTGCCCAATCTCCAAAGGTAGTCTTAGGAGGATCAGTATTAGTATTACCCTCATCAGTCACAGCCTCACTACTATCCATCGTATGAACATTATCAGTACCATTAAGGATAAAGAGTAGATCATTGGCTTGAACAAAGTTGGTGGTGAGATCAGCAGTAAACCCAGTATCTATGTCAGTCCATTTCTTAAAGTCATCATCGAGGTTCTGGAGATCTGTATTCTTGATACGATAGACTCTGTCAACTGTACTCCCAACATCATAGTGGGTAATTCCCATGATTTTATCAAGTTCAATATCCTGAACTGTGAACGCTCCATCCCAGACCCTGGCATCATCAATCTCACCATCAAAGGTGGCTGATCCTGCTACGTTGTTTCCTATATATAGGTCAACCGCGGAATCATCACTAGTGGCTGTCCCACCAGTAGTTTGCGTTCCATAAGATGCTTCTACTCCATCAATCCAAATGGTTGGAACTCTGCTACTATCATATGTAGCATCAATTTTATGCCATACTTCGGTAGACATAGTAGTGGATGTTACAGCTAAAGCATCTGCCCCAGTATCCCCTACTTGAAAGGATAGTTTAACTGTGCTAGATGATTCAGTATGTACCCAGAGTTTATATCCTGCAGTATCAAACTTATCAATTATACTCCCAATGTCATTCTCACCATCACTATCTACGTAGACCCAAGCTGAAATCCTAAATGGTCCCATAGAGTTCACATCAATAGTGGTATCCGCATCTACCTTAATGCTTGAGGTTGTTCCATTGAAACTGGCAGCCTTGCCAAACTTCCCATCAACATAAGTGATATTAGTCCCAACCCCATCGTTACTACCCTTATCATCCACTGAAGTAGATAGGTCAAATGTCCAACGAGATATTAGTGTATCTGGATTATCACCAGTACGAGTAAGTCCACCACGCTGTTTAGTCTGACCCAAGTTAGTAATAGTGGAGTCTTGAAGTAATGTTGCCTCATTAGCTCCAGCAACAGTAGGTTCAGCAGAACTATTCTGACCCCCATTAAGTGTCCTAACTCTTATTGCTTCTCTCTTAGCTGTTACTTTTGGCATAAACTCCTCCTAAGCCCAGAATCTTCTATTGGTTCCAAACACAACATTGCGGGCATCTCCCTCATCTGGCACAGCCTGTTTGATTAAGTTTTTACTAAAGTTATTCTCACTATTCCACAGTTCATTAACCACATTATTAAACTTGGCTTCTTGAGCCTGAGCTGCTTGTTCTTGTCCGTCTTCCCATAAGGCATCAGCTATGACTCCCTCAATGATTTCATTTGCACAGGGAACTTCTGGTATATCATTATCATCAACTAGTCTTCGCCACTTGCGTTTATACCAGATGCGAGCTGTTAGGGCTGCTGCTGGTGTTGGGCTGAATCTCACCCAGCGATACTGTGGTGCTCGTTCTTCAGGAGCAAAGGTGGAAAGAGTATTGGCACTGGTGGTCTTCTCCCTAACAGTCACTACTCCAGCCAAGTCACCCACTGTCCCATCATTAGTACCTTGCGACAATATCAACTCTGCACTTGCATCATAAGTATTAGCGCTATCCACTGCTGTGGTTCCATTAAGTACAATATCTTCACTCACCTGCACCCCACTAACTTCCCCAACCACATGAATAACCTTAGGGGTAATATCACTAGTTGAGCCACTTATCACTTGAATCTTATCAGCAATGGAGAGTAGAGCACTGACACTCTTAGACCCAATGAAGCGATACTTATCTGGACTCCCAGTACTTACATTCCCAGCAACTTCAAATACTGGTGCCACGAAACGATCATGAGATTGTTGAGTTTCCTCATTGATTAGCCCGCCAGTGGTCACATCCACAACAGTATAGACTGTCTCTAAATCTCTCCTCAGAGCATAGTCTGTAGTGCTAATAGCCACAGTCAAGTCATAAGTTCGATCTAAATGTTTCCATGGGAACACCCGCATGATGCGATCATAACGTGAACCTGCCCAGTCTTTAACCTTTGGAAGCAAGTCATTGGCATTGGTTGTGCTAGTGCTGGTATTCTGCACCATAGCCTGAGCTCTGACCTGTATCCTTTTAAACGTATCATTAATTGCCATTTTTATACCTCTAGGCTATTGTGCCTGTTGTTACCAATACTCCCTGGAACTTACCATTAGGTAATGGGTTAATAGTTATAGACTTTATAGGATTATTGGTACTATCTTGAAGTTCAAGAGCAGTTTCCAATTCTGCCATAACAACTGCAACAGTATTTTCAGTAGTGACTGTTGTATTTCCAACATAATCTGTCATGTTATCTCCTAAGCATCATAAATTATTACGCCAATCCAAGTACGATCAGGTTGTAAAATAATGTCCACATACCTTATTGTCTTGGCATCGTCAATAGTTTCTATTTGAGTTTCCAATGCAGCAGCTACCGCTGTAACACTATCTGCACTAGTTGTAAAATCTGTAACTGCATATGCTGCCATATCTCATTCTCCTTATACTGCTCCACCAACTGTCATTCCTGCTGCCCAACTCATTTTGTTACCAAACTGATCTTCCCATGTTGCTGCAATCGTACCTGCTGATGCAAAGTCTGCATCTGAAGGTGTAAGGCTCGAGGGAATCCAATGCTGTACAACTCCATTAACTGAACATGAGATGTCTAGTTCACCACGGAGACTCAAGAACGCTGAACCTTGTCCCGCATCAGTAAGTACTGCAATCTGATTAGGAACTCCGCCACCGCCAGCTTGGCTAAGTGCTGCACGAGGTTGAAAAGTAAGTACATACCCATCATCCGTAGCAACTGTCTGCCCTACTACAAAGTTATACTGTACATCAGCTTCTCCATCATCAGAGACAAGCATTGTGAAAGTCTCTGCATTAGTAACAATATGTTGAACACCAGTAGAATCTACATATATCCACTCATTTGTATCAACTGTGATTGTACTTGTTGCATCTGCCATAATTCCTCCTAAAAATACTTCTTTTGGGCGATGATATGAAGGTCTTCTGCATAGGTAAACCTTTTCTCGTGATTTCTTCTCGCCATGATTATCTCAAAACCTATCTCTTCTAGCTTCCTAGTCAGAGCCTCTTTATTCCACATAATGTAATTCTCATGCACTCGCCAGTATTGAAACGATGCAGAGGAATTAGTAAATATCATATCGGTATCTGGGGTGGCTATAAAAATGCACCCGTTATCGGTGAGTAAGTCGTAAGCCTTGGTCAGTGCCTTAATAGGATCTTGGAAGTTCTCTACCACATGATTCATCCAAAGTAAATCATATTTTACCATTTCTGGGAACTTATAGCTTTCAAAATCATCCTTTGTCAATCTATTTGATTCAGCAGAAATAGGATTAATATCAATACCAAAAGGTATCCAGCCCCGAATACTAAAGGCTTGGAGATTGTAGGGGTGAGTATACCCAACATCAAGCATTCTTCTTCCATACATTAGCTCCTCTAGTAATGTTGCATAAGTGCGAGAGTAATAGTAGCAAGAATCACTATACTTAGCTCTATCTTCAAGCAGAGCATCAATGTACTTTTGGTCATAAAACTCCTTGACTTCTGTTGGGAAGCGTGATTGCCAGATGACTCCACAGCGACAGTGATTCCAATAGGAGATGTCTTGATCCTTGGAGTTCTGCATCTTGTGGACGTAGTTAGAGATGCTACTGCACACTGGGCAGGTTGCATTAAACACGTTATCTGGAGCTTTTGTATCGCTCATAAACCTCTTTTGAATATATGCAAATTATTAATATCACTAACCTTTGCTGACTTATCATCTAAATAAACATCAGCTATTACTTTTCTTTTTCCAAAGATATTATCTTTAAGTTCTGGCAAATTTTCATTAACAGAATCAAATTCTAATTGATACTTTTTACACCATTCAACAGCTTGATCTAAATACTCTCCCTCACGACAAGTCCATAATATTAGTTTATCTTTATTCACTGTTTTATAATACTTTAGTGCCGTGATTCTATCCAAAAATGGTTCTCCTATTTCTGGAAAGTTAGCTTCTCCACATAATGTACCATCAAAATCAACTGCGATTATCATATACTTCCTTTACTTTACCCATAATAACTTCTGGCGGAATACCTTTTGCCATGCAATAAGCCCCGCCAGTTTCTGAATCTCTTGGGCACTGAACCTTCATGTCATAGATTAGTCGGAAGCAAGGTGAACACTCGCACAGTGCTGGATTAGCCTCGATGCTGTAGTCATTCTCAAAGTGCTTGGTAATATTCTCTTTTGTCGTATGTCCTAGCAACCCAATCTTAGGGGTTCCATAGCACCCCGAAGCATGGAGAATCCCAGTATCAGGGGAAATGACGAGATCAACCATATTCGTAAGTGCCATGGAGGTACGGATGTCAACATCACCAGAGAGGTTGGTAATGTTGCTTGCGAATGACTCAAGTAACTTACAAGACATATCACCCACTGTGATGATGTGTGAGTTAGGTATCTCGTTAAGTATTGAGCCGAATAGGATTTCTGTGTAAGGATAAGCCTTTTGCTTCCCACTGCCAGACATACAGACTAAAATGTTAAACTTGTTGGAGCGTATGTACTGCTTGCAGTCTAGTAGTTCTGTTTTGTCAAAGAACAATTGAGGCTTAAAGTCTGTTCCTTCTAATCCTGCAAACTTCATCGAATACTCATAATAGTTCTTATTGCATAACATGTAACGTTCAGTCTTAGAATAATTGTATCTAGGTGAACGCGGATGAAGTGCCAGCGCAACCTCTAGTGTTTCTGAAAAGTTAAGCTGTTTATCAGCCTTAAACTTCTTCTTCTGTTCGTTCCAATAAGGTGCAAGCTCCTCTACTTTCTTTGAGTCTTTAGGATAGTAGATAAACTCGTCAATATAAGGGTTATTCTTAAACACTGCCTTGCCTCTATCAGAAGATTCTAGAATAACATAATGTCCCTGGGCTTTAAGTTCTCTAAGTACTGGAGTGATTACGAGCGAATCTCCAAAAGCTCCCAGCCGAATTATGTGAACTCTCATTTCCCCACCTCAGAATAATAATCCTGCAACACACCCTTCTGCTTGCGATTCCTCAAGAACTGAAGTAACTCCCCCTTCAACTCCACAATATCATCAACTGATAACTCCTCAGTCTCTACAACCATCCCACCTTCATTATTCCCAGCAATATTATAATAGTTTCTAAAGTCCTTGTTTAAAATCTTAATGCCGTATCTAGCGGGATCGCGCCATATGGCACAGCCAGGTAGCGGTACAAACTGAAACAAAGTATATTGATCTGGATCAGCATCTATCATGAACTGTTTGGTTTCCTCAACTGTCTCTCTAGTTTCGCCTGGTCCTCCAATCATTAGGAACGCCTTGGTGATTAGCCCTGCTTCCTTAGCATTGGCAATAGCCACCTTATTCTTCTCAATGGTTGCACCCTTACCAACTAGGTCAAGTATGCGCTGAGAACCAGACTCTATTCCAAAGGCTATTTCACGACAGCCCGAAGCATAGAGTCTCTTAAAATCTTCCAGAGTGTTATTCCTCGCATCCCCATTACACCGATAGATAATGTTGAGTTTACCCAGCTCCTCACACAACTTGTAAAATCTAGTACGATTCAACGCAAATGTATCATCATAAAATATAAAACCAGTAATACCATAATTGTCAATAACATTTTTGATCTCCTCGATTACTCGGTCTATACTAAAGTATCGAACCTTACTTCCAAAAATGTCTTTACAGCAGAACGCACAGCTATACGGGCAACCACGACAAGTAGCTATGGAGGTGGCTTTTCGTCCAAATACCTTACGTGTATATCCAGGGATGTCTACTAGTTCTCTGGCTGGAATTGGAATAGTATCTAGGTCTTGAATTACTGGCATCCTCAATATCTTGTTGTCTTGTAGTAAATCCCCCTCAAATGCAAACTCACCCTCTCCAACCACCACCCTGTCAAATATCTGGGCCATATCCTCTGGTAGTGATGTAGCGTGAGGACCGCCCACAACCACCATGCAGTTGGGATTAATCTCCTTACAAATAGCTTGAACCTCTTTGGCCAGGTAGAGAGATGTAGAGAACACTGTCATTCCATAAACCTCAGCCCATCCAATAGCATGTTCCCAATAACCTTTGGGGTGAAATGCCAGATCAACTATTCTCACATCTTCACCACGGGCCTTGAGCACTGCCCCAATATACATGAAACCTAGCGGTGGATCTAACCTATCATCTAAGCTATTAGGCTGGGGTAGGTTGATTAGCGTTATCAATCTCTCTCCTTCCAAAAGTTAAAGTTCCCCAATAGTTCTGTTCCTTATCCAGTGGCAATCTACTCATCAACTGTTGATACTTGATCCCTGCAATCTTTTCAATAAACAACTTTTGATCTATACCAACATGTTCGTTATGATCCCTCACTGTAGTTTGATGCTCATGGACAACTTGAGACTTGGGTAGCACCACAACATTCCACTTGTTATGATTTGCCCTAATACAATAGTCACTATCAGAACAGTGATTACGAAACTGCGGGTCAAGTATCCCAATGTACTTCATCATTTTGGTTCGGACTAATGCTGAACACACTGGAAACCAATCGCAGATTAACGCCTCAGACTTCCACCTACTATCATTAGGCTCAATCCATCCTTCATAAACCAACTGATATCCTCGAATCAAATCTATCCCATGGATCTCGGTAAACTTCTTCCCATCTAGCTTGTTGAGTCTAACTGACCCTGCAATCCCAACAACATCATTCGCCTCCATATAGTCATAGAGGATCTTAATGAATCCAGCTTTAGGCAACGTGTCATTGTTCAACAAATGCACATACTTATACTTGTGCTTGCCCCAGAGTATCCCCTGGTTAGTAGCATTGGTATAGCCTGAGTTTTCATCCAATCTCAACACATGAACATTAAAATCATACTCAGTAGCTAAGAAGTGTTTATGTGAGCCGTCATCTACTACCAGAATATCTACCTGCATCCCAGCATTCTTCAACGTCAAGTCTATACACCGCTTAGTGATCGCATGATGATTGAACATGGGGATTACCACCAATACCTGACTCATAGAATCACCCACCAATCATGGAGGGAGTTTTGATTCTCCCCATGCTGAACTTTATCTCCAAATATCTCATGCACAGCCTCTTTAACTGACGGCCTAATAGCATAATCATAATCATGCCCACCAATAATCCCACCAGTACGCACCTTTGGAAGCCAAGCTAGAATATCCGCCTTCACTGGCTCATAAAGATGATTAGCGTCAATATAGACATAATCTAATTGCCCATCTTTAAACTTGCTTGCAGACTCCACCGAATCCCCAACAATAATATTCACCTTCTTGTTATAATGAAAACGCTCCTGCACATACTTATAATTATCCTCATGCTCTTCTTGATCTGGAATATCCCAAACTTTATTCCACATATCAACCAGATGGATCTTCTCAATAAATGGATATTCTTGCATCATTAAAGCTGAATAATCTCCGCGTAACACCCCAACCTCTGCCATAAACACTGACATGTTACCAAAGTGATCCTTGGCAGCTTGGGTCGCAGCCCTCAACTTAGTCTCCCGTGTAAAAAGCTGTAAGTAAAGAGGATCATTCTTATCCACTGGCTTCATTAGCTTAATTCTAAACACTTGAGTATTCTTAGCATCAAGACTAAACTCCCTCTCTGCTTTCTCAATAACAAATCCAATCTTACGAGCTTCTTCACACAACTGCTCCATATCCCAGATTATGTGATGCTGACGTGGATTCCAGTATAGAAACTCATGAGGGTCGCGTCCCCAGTCACAAAAGAAAGGATCTGGAAGGCGAATTACCATGCGATAACCTAGCTTAATACTATCAAAGATCTTCTTCAATTCCTCAATATGGTTCTTGGAATTTGAAAAGTTCTCATCATTATCATCTATTACATTGTTGAAATCTGTGTAGAAGATGTTTTTGCAGTTGCAGAAGGAATAGCCGATGTCAGGATAGATTTCTCTCTTCTCCTCACGATGTCTCACTCCCTTAATAACCATGCGGTTGGACTGACTGCAAAGTGGGCAATCCTGCATAAACAGTGGACTAATTTCGGGCAACTTTTGTGCTACGCTCATAAGCCTCTCCTATATTCTCCATAACTTTATTCTCATCAAACCAGATGCAGGCTGGATGTTCCTCCTTAACTGGACACCCATAGTACTGTCGGGGATTACGATGACAAGGTGAACAGTCAACCTCGCTCTGTAACCACCAGGCATTCTTTGCATATTTCACATGGTTGTCGAAACTAGCAGCTGTGAGTAGTTGTAGCGTTGGTGCATCCCAGAGGTGAGCGACTAGCGCTAGTCCACTTTCTAGTGATACCGTCAAATCCATATACTTGCATTGAAGCGCTACTGTGCGAAAGTTCCATGTTCCAATCATGGACTTGACTCTCTCCATCTCAAAGAGTTGACTCTTACAATCTTCATCCCCAGTGAGATAGATCATGGCACTGGGAAACTTGTCAATAATCTTCTTACAAACACTTTCAGCCTGTATAAACTTTTTGTGTAATGTTGATCCTGATAAATTGACTAATACTAGAAAGTCCGAGTCTCTATCGAGCTTAGCCTTAGTCGCCCAATGTTTAGCTGCATAATGCTCATCTTCAGAATAGTAAAGTTCAGGACGAGTTCCATAATATTTCTCTGGTAATCCCGCAGCATCAACCATCACATCATAATAACTTTTCTTACCCAGCTTCTCTCTACGCCACTTAGTTGACCTGTAATATTTCTGATCATTCTCATTAGTGCAATATGCCTGTTCGATGGTATTAGCAAAATCAAACACTAAATCATATCTTTCTTTGTTATACTCCATATGTTTGGTAAACCTACTATATGTCAACTTATTCACATCAATAAACTGCAAATCATCAATGTAGGGATTCTTATCTAACACGTGAAACCCCATGTAATTTGTTTGAAAAGCAACATAGTCAATACCATAGTGTTCCTTGATCAACTTGGGTAAATGTGCTGAATGCAACACATCTCCAATCCCACCCATCCTACTAATAAAGCAACTTTTCATATCTCATCCTTTTTTAAGGTAGTGATGATGGAGGAGTTTTACCCCCTCCACCAAACACAACTTCTTTAATTATCCGCAGTATCGTAATACTCCTGATACTGAATGTTGAATCGGACAATTGGCGCTGGACTTGCTGTGCTAAGAACTGAATACAGATGAAGTGCTCCATCTGATGCAACCTTAACTGGCGTAGTAACAGTACCATCAAGATAAGCATTAGCTGCGTGCGTACCTGCAAGTGAAATAGTACCAATTACTGTGGTACCAATACTTGAAGTAGCTGCTAACACCCATTGTGATGTCCCGCCTGTTCCTAAAACCGTGTTGAGTACATTGAAATCAGTGATCTCAATAGGACTCATCGGTTTTGCAACGTTTTCAACCAACGCAGTAGCACGGGTTCCCGCACTCCATAACTGACTGTACAACGTTTTCTCAGACCCATAAGAAGGGTCGCTATATGATCTTCCTCTAACTGTCATAACTAATCCTCCTTATTTTACGCAGAATGACCTGTGCGAATAATACGAGTTTCCGCATCATCACCAAAATCCCAAGTTTTCTGGAAGCCCAAGAGTCCATACCATGCAATACCAGAATCACGACCGAAATCCTTGGGGATATCAATCCTGATTTCTTCTGGAATCGCCACACCTTCTCTAACTGCATCTGCTCCGAAGAAGATCGCTTCTCCATATACTGATCCAGTACCCGTCACATTTGACAGGAAGTTCGTTTCCTCTATGAATCTACACCCATAGTAGCTGCCGATCTCACCAATCAACAAGGGCTTCATTGTGGTTAACTGAGCCTTTGCCTCGAAGAAATCATACAGTCCACGAATAGCGTTAGTAGCAGCAATACAAATGTATTCTCCACCAACTCGCGGAATGTTGAGCTTCTTCATCTGGTCGATGATGTCGCGCACGTTCTTATCTGACATGTCTGCACCTTGAGCAGATAGAGCAGCGGATGCTGTTCCAAATGTCGTAGTAGCAGTGTTAACGATTGTGGCTATATAGTCTGAAGCTTGAAATTGCGTAGCTGCAGCACTATCGAGCACAACGCCCATGTCATTAGTAAGTACGGTCCTGATTGAATCAGGTACGCTTACTTCAGAGAGACTCTTAACTTTTTGGGTGTAAGGTATTGAATTACCATACTCCGTCATCGTTAATGTTCCCTGTGTGATTGTGTAGTTGTTCTTAGGAATGGTGTTGGTTTCCACAAGTGTTCCACCAGCCGTGCTGATGTTACTAATCTTGTTGTAGAAAACCTTTGACCCTTTCCCTGCTCCCGCAGAAGGCTCTAAATCCGTGAACTGTCTGAAGCGCTGAGTTGTCTGAGACAAATACCTCATTTGCAACGATAGTTCATCGTTATTTAGAAAACCACCTAGAGAGTCTGTAGCAAATATCTGCTGTCCCATATTAGACTCCTGTTAAACTGCCAGACCCAATCTCTTGTTCTTCAACTCTTTCCTTCGGGCAATCTCTAGTGTGGTTTTATCCTCACTTGTTTGATTACCTGGAGTAGTCTCAGAACTAGTCGATTCTGTCGTAACAGTTGCTAATTCGGATTTTCTCCGTATCTTAGGTTGTGTGTTATTAGTTGTTTGCTTTTTAGGTTTATGAGCATTGAGATCAAGTTTACCTTGTTCTGCAAGCTCCATTAAATCTCGTCTAGCATCATTGACAGCCAACCTGAACCCCAAAACTTTGTCGGGGTTATTATAGCCATACGCACTGGCTATTTCCTTATCTTGAATCATACGCATTGCGGTGCGATAGAGAGATGACTTGGGGTTATTAAGATTTAGGGGATGCTCGAAATCCTCCACACCCTTCTCATCCTTAACCACGAAGTCCTGGACTAATGAAACCCACTTTTGAGTCTGTGCATCATTAGCTACTTTCTTCTCAGTCTGTTTCTTCTCAATCCTGGCAATCGCTTCTTTCTCTCGCTTTTCAACAAGAAAGAGTTGAGCTTGAGCAGCCTCAGTAAAGTTTCCCTCTTCCTGCTTGAGAGCAATAAACTGAACAATTTGCTCATCGGTAGGATCGACTTTCGCGGTAACCTTATCAACTGAAGTATTACTGTCCTTAATTGCTTTAAGTTCAGCATCTAGCTTCTCAGCCTTTTCTTCAGCTTCTGTTGCTCGCTCTTCCGCACTTTTACGTTTGCCAACTTCCTTACCAATTCTCTTCTGAAACTTTTGAGTAATCCTGTCAGCAATATCTTCCTTCTCAGGCTCTTCTTGCGTAGTTTCCTCAGCTTTAGTCTCTTCAACAACTGGCTCAGTTTCTTCACTCTGCGTATTCTCATCCTTATTCACATTCTTGTAGAACTCTTGTCTCTTAGTAATGTGGGATTCAGGTTGAGTCTCTGATTTAGACTCATCAGTGGTTTTGGTTTCAAGCTCCTTAGGAACTTCTTGAGACACACTTATCTCAGTTGTTTCTTTAGCGTCTTTCGCCTCATCTACCATTGTTATTTCTCCTCAAGTTTCTCGCCTTTGGGGGCATCGATTGTTGCTTCACCAGGGTTTAAGATAGTCCCAGAACTCTTTGTGGGTGGAAGATAACTTACCTTCCTTGTCCATCGTTGAATATAGCCATTTTGAAAGATGATGTTTAGCTCACCATAGCTCTTCTCATCTGTCCAATGTTCAATCTCATCAATTATAAACTTTGGTATCATTTTATCCTCTTGCTGGTAAATTCCTTGTGGAGTTCATTGGCTGCCTTCTGCCCATACTTCTTGGCTGCAGCATTGTATAGACCATCTAGGCGGTTAACTGAGTAGCACCCTTTAGGAGCAGCCCCACTCTTATGAGCCTTAACCTCAGAACCCATACGCTTACGGATCTCCTCATAACTCATACTATTGGCTTTTGACATTGCGTTTTGCCTCCAATAATCTCTTCATGTTCTCACTACGGCGTTTCCTCTCAGCCATACTAATATTCATCTTCTTGCGTTTCTTCCCCTTTTTCGCCACCTTCAACTCTTTCGGTATATACTTAGGGGTTGGGGGTGGTTCAGGGATTGGGATGGCAGGAGTACGTGGAGATGTAACTTTCACCTCGTTAACTTCGTGGATAGGGATATCACCTTGACTCCTCAACCACATCTTCGCAGCCAGTCTATCATTGCTAGTTTCTATGATGATCTTTCTAAACTTGCTCTGCATCTCACAATAGCGGCGTAACCCTGGCAAGCACATATGTGGCTCATCAGGTCGTTTCAAATCAGCAATATTGGCAACTACTGCATTACGATCTTTATCTTTCTTAAATATTGTCTCAAACACATCCAGTGCATTACTCATTATATACCTCCATCATAGGGTCTATTAAATCAGGTTTATCTTTCTCTGTCTCTACTTTACTCAATCGAGCTATTGCATCTTTCTTAGCATTAACATAGTCTATAAGACTGTTGCTAAAGTCCATTAATCCTGCTGCTTTTCCCGCCTCAAACCTATCCTTGTCATTTATCATCCAGGGTCCGTGTACCCAGCGCCCATCCTCTTTCTGATGACCAAGGGTTCTTTGAATCCTAGTATGTAGGTCTGGTCCAATAATCTCCTGCCAAACTGGGCTAGTTATTAGCTTTTCAATTAATCCCCCATTTGAGATCAACAACCTATCAACCATTTGTTGCTTATGCTCTTGGTCTTCCACCGCCCCCTCCTTGTTGCAGTTGTTCTGCTTGTACGTGTACATTTGCGTGTTCTTGGACTTTCTGGGCAATCTGTTCGTTTTGCATAGCAGCCTTACCATTTGGCGTAGCAATCCACTCCTCAATTACCTGCAAGTGAGTACCATGCTGATCATCGGGCTTTACCTTGGCATTTAGCCCATTAATCATTAGGACGATCTCATTGCCTTGTTGCTCGACTTGATCGGCCAATATCTCCTGAGGTTTAGTAATAAAGTCATCTGGATTCTCAATATCATTGTCAGTCAGTAACCACTGGCGATATCCGTTATACATGTCTTCTTGCGTGACTATTCCGAAGGTCATGCCTTGAGCGAGAGTCTGTACTCGTTGCAGTGCCTTATTCCCCATTAATCCTGGATTACTCGCCTCTATTGACCCTACCCACGAAGGATTAGTCTTTATGGCGAAATGCTCAGGAGTTAGAGTTACTCCACCAACTTTAGTCGGTTTAGTGACACTCTGCTTGATAATCCAGTGCATGTGGACGGAAACTTCACTTAGTGACTCTAGGAAGAGGGCAACGTCTGTCCCAGCCTGTTGAGATAGTGCAGAAGTCACTGCTTGAACTTCAGTCGCTGTTTTCTCCTTAGACCCACCTTGAGTTCTTGCTAAATCGGGAATTGCCTGATATTCCTCTATATAGGCTTTGGCTTGGGCTTCAATCTGGGCAGAACTGATATCTGTAGTCACCTGCTTGTTAATCTGCTCGATTTGATCCTTCTCACCTTCTAAAACTTGCCCAGGGCGCATTCTCATCTCGTCCCCACTCCAACCGAGCTGTTTACTCACTCGGAACATCGGGGCATTGTTATAAGTGTCTCTAATGACTCTCGCATTGAACATTTTCTCAGTAATAATGTGCATTCCTCGGATTTGCTCAGGAACACCTCGAGAATTGTACCAGCGCACATTCTTATACTCTAAATCATGCTTGACATAGGTAAATAACCCATGTTCATACTCTAATTTGGCTTCTTGGAGCACTTTTACACTCTTTGGAACAGCACTATTCTCCCTACTCTTCTTAGAATCTGCCCCAGTGGACTCAAGCCAGGCAAACACCCACTTTTCCATATTCCCAGTCTCTTCATTGTTATACCAAGTCTCAGATTCTCTTAAATTGAAGAGTTCTCCACCGCTAGAAGCACTTTGCGTATTAGTTAGCCCCTCATTGAGCGCCCAATTCACATTGTGGAGTGAATCATCATTGGTTCCTGAGTCTGGGGATAGTTCTGCGACCACCTTGGCATTATAAATCCCAGCATCAGCCCGTGCCTTCAAATACTCGTAATTAACCCACATGTCATGGGTGATTCGCGTGTTGCTCTGCACCTCTGTACTCCCATTAGGCACAATAATATTAATACCTCGGACGGGTATCACTGACGGCTCTGATGTAAACGTACGTTTCTCTAGTTTGATAACCCGTTTACCCGCCCGAAGATCTTTTAAACCTTTGCTGATTGAATCTTTGTCATCTTCATCCTCTGGATCGAATCCGTACTTCTGGGCAACTAATCCAATGAGGTCTTTGTCTTTCAACTTACTAAACTGTTTCTCTTGTTCCTCTGTGAAATCTTCATCTAAGTCCACAGTAATTATGGATACGTTGGTGAAGAACTTCTCAATAACTTTAAATAAGGCATGACCATTCTCTAGGAAGTAATCACAGAAGAGATTGACTTTCTTGGCCCATCCAAAATCCTTCTTCCTAACCAGATTGTTCATAGCCCTCTCAATATCCTTGGCTTTCTGGCGGTTCTGCTCATTCTGTTCCTCAGACTGGTCAAGTTGCACCAGGATCTGCTTTGAGGGCTGAGTAGCTACTGAGGTGAATATGGATTTCTTCTGCTTTATAATCTTGTCTGTAGTGGGAACTGGAACTTCCTGGTAGCCTGGGTAGGGCGAGTCTGTACGCCTACGAACGCCAAGTCTCTGATTGCTCGCAATAACCTGCTTTTGCTTCCAGACAGCTCGGTCCATGTCGTCCTGGCGAACTTTCTCAGCCAGTTTCACTATGAACTGATGACGTTTAGATCCATCCTTACTAATCTTCTCTGTTTTAAACTCTGCTTTTACGATTTCTGCCATCTGTCTGATCCTTCTTGTTAAAATAATTGATAACTAGCAAGGATTTGCACCTCACATGAGGAAGTTATATTCACTGCACTGTTCTTGCAGTTATTCCTTACCCACTTGGGGATTGACCCCCGATGTCTACCTATTCCACCATAGCTACCAATTATATAAACCTTTTTCGGTATCGCCCCAGTCCCCATACTCCTGACCTGTGGGCACTAAATCAAAGTTACGTCTCTTTCTAAACTCTTGTTTGTACTCTACTTCTCTCCTAGAGTGGGTAAGCTTGAGTGCCTCAGGTATTAGTGCCCAGGCATCAGCCCGATCAGGACTACTCCCAATCTTCTCCTTAATCTCTTCCTTTGGTACAATAATCATCCGCCCATTCTTTGTCTTATACCTAGTAGCATTGAGTTGTTTGAGTAACGTATAATCATCATCAACTTGCACATTCCCGCTCATCACGGCTTTGGCTGCATTATCATAGAGTTCAGCCCGCCTGTTGTAATACTTCGCCACATCATCAGCTTTCTCGCTAGACTTAAACTCCACCAACTTCACCTTGTCTCTAGTATCGCCCATTAGGACTCCAACCAGCGCTAAGATGTCATTTCCAATAGCATCGGCCATTACGACCTGGGCGTGATACTTCCTTACCAGCATCACAACCTCTGCAGCCAAGCCCTCTGGAGTAGCCTTCTTTATAAACCTCTTAGTGGCTATGGCTCCATTATTTGACACATAAATCACTGCCTCGTCTTTCCCCATTGTTGCTGGGTCCATAGTGATAACGATGCGATCAGTAGATAAGGGAGCCTCATAAGTCTTAGCATGGTTTAAGTCTTCCCATGCAAATAACACTCCTTCTTCTGACCCCTCATAGCTAATGTCTAACTCCTGGGAGATTTCCACAATGTCGTGGTTACGTCTGATGCACTCATTGTCATACCAAGCTTGGTCTTTGTCTGGGTGAAGCCTCCAGTGAAGAGAGGTTGTATCCATTGATCCTGAGTGTCGTAACTTGGCAAAGTGATTGTTAAACCCGTGGGGAGTAGAGACCGCAATTCTGCAGTTTGTAGTGTCAGCCGATGAGCGCCATGCAGGAGCGTCTGACTCCCAGAAAGCAAATTCGTCAAATAGAATGCCCAGTTGCCGTCCACCTCTACTAAAGTTTTCATTGGTTGATTCTCCCGCTATGACTGAGTTAGTAACTGGATTGCGAATCTTGAGGAATGTTCCGTGGAGTTGCTCTTTGTAACCTTTGGGGAGTAACCAGATGGGTTGTTCCTTCAACACGAAGCGGACCTTCTGGAGCAACGTCTTCATATCCCCCATCCTATCCACATACTCCTCTTTTCTGCTCCCACAGAGGAAGTCTTTGCCTTCCCCTTCAAACTGCCAAAACCAAGTGAATACTACTAACACGCACCAACTCACGCCCATATCTCGGGACTTGTCAACAAGAATATCCTTCTGATTCTGAATATGATCAACCAGCTTGAGGATAAACTCATCTTGATACTCATAGGTGATGAAGGGAACAACGCTGGGGTCAATGCGGGGATTATAAGTCATCACAAAGGTGTTAATCCAGAAAAGTATATCATCCTGACATTTCTTGTAGAGCGCCACCATCATGGGCTTATTATTAATACTCTGACTCTTAACCTTCAGCCTGTAGTAGATGTTTTTGGCACGAATCTTGGGATACTTAATCTCAATCATCTTTCATCTCTTTCTTCCTTTTCGCTATCCAATTCTCAAGAAAGAATATAAACTTTTTCTCATCATTACAACCAGAAAGAACTCCCCCATTCTTCATTTGATAGGTATAATTGAAAGATTCAGGAATTGGTGAATCAGCACATCTGTTATAAGCATCAGTTGTTTTAGTCGTTTCCACAAAGCCCTCCTTTCCAATCTTCGCCCTCATCATAAAACCCCTCAGTATGAGGCTCGTAATCCTCAACAATGCCTAGGAGATAATCCCCGAAACATTCCATGGCAAACAGCATGTCCTTGGATGGGCTCTCGCCCTTGAGCGTCTTCATATACTCCCCAACTGCACGTTCCATACGATTAACAATGGCCGCGTATTTATCATAGTCTAGTTTTGATAGGCGGTTCTTCATAGGTCTTATCCAATAACTTTTTTAGTAAAGTTGCAGATAACTGGTAATAAACTAATCCTTCAGGCTTGTCTAATTTTGCCCCACAAGAAACTTTCTCGTATAATTCTTTACAACTACAAGTAGTTAAAGTGCTTGGCATATCCAAAATCTCATTCATAGGTCAAGTCCTGAAAAAATTCATATATATATTCTGAGGAGTTGGAACTGACTTTTGAGTCTATTAAGTATGAAAAGTTGAGATGCGATTCAGGGAGGGTGTGAGTGGACTCCCTCTCTCCACAGTGGGGGGTACCCTCCCCTTCGTTACTCATGCTGTGCCGCCTGTCTGTGCTGTCCATGCTCACAAGCTCCCCATGCCATGACCACAAGTCATTACGATTATGCTTGACAAGCCACGAGGCCAATAGGCACGGGCAATGCTACTCGCTTCCTCTATATAGGCGTAGCTCATAGGATTCCTCGGAGTATGCGAAGCTGTTGTATCTCATTCATGCTATCAACATCCTCCATATTCACATGCAGGTGCTGTGAGTTATCAATGTTGACTTGAGTATCAGTCATACCATGGATCTTAAGCCCAGTCTGTACAGCTTTAAGAGACAAATGATCATCTTGCTTGTTCTCAATGTGATCGTTCAAGCGTGAAAGGCATTTATCCTCAGTCACTCCAAGCGATCTAGCAAGTTCAAGCATACGCTCTCTATTCTCAGGTTTTCTCAGGAGTTCATAAACTGAATCGTGTGCGGATCCGTTAGCATTTGGATAATGCTTGCGATAGCATTCAACGTGGGTTTGATCTGGATTAACTACTAAATCTTTGATTACGGCTTCATGACGTTTGTTATCTAGTTCTGGCATAATCTCCAATTAAGACTTGATCTTAATAGGAATATACACTAATAAGCCAGTAATGTCAATAGGTATTATCTATCATGTTATTGTTCATCATTGATGGAGCCTATCAAGTGTTAACCAAAACAATCTTTAGCTTGATGTGAAATAAAGCTTGATGTGTTGTTGTCATAGTGTATACTAACCTTATGAATGACAAGCAGACATACAGCAACGTAGTAGATACAAGGGAGAATGCCATGAAAATTGAATATAGACAATTTGCTTGCGATAAATGTGGAGCTATACATCAACAACAAACTAATCATGAAGGACAAGTATACATGCAGAAATGTAATAATTGGCCTTGTACTCCTGGAGTTAGTCAATATACATCAATGAGCTTTTGGAATGGATCTACTGAAGAAAAAGAGACTAGTTTTTATCGTGCTAATGATATTAATAACAAAGTAAGAATGTTATTTAAGCAATAACTAATCACACAACACGCAAAGAGGAGGGTAATACAATGGATACACAAACAATAGAAGCAAGAGTTAATAAAGGTGATACATTCAAAACATCATGGGGCTATGATCAAACAAACTATGATTTTTTGACTGTATTAAGTGTGAGTGCAAGCGGTAAGACTGCAAAGTGTCAGATGGTTAGATGTAATAGTGTTGGAGCAAGTGGGACTAGTGACGAAGTGAGAATCACCAGAGAGACTTATGGTGATGTATTCACCATGCAAGTACGCAAGGGATACACTGGCGGTATGATGCTTAGGGGATCATATCCGTTTTGTAATGGTGGAAGCATGGATAATAAAAGAATGGGTTCTTTTTCTCTAGCAAGTGAAGATAGAAGCTATTATCCAACTAACCCGATGTTTGGACACTAACTAACCACGCCTAGAGCGAGAGGAGAATAATACAATGAAATATAAATACGAAAGAATTATACAAGGAAATTATGGTTTCGGTTGGGATGACTTAACAGCCTATGATTGCGATTCTACCGGATTTATCAAAGATAGCAATACACGCAATGAGCTTAAGAGCGATAGACAAGCATATAGAGATAATGAGCCTCAATATGCACATAGAACTATAACAAGACGTATAGCTAACGCCTAGAGCGTGAAAGAGGGGATAAGATGGACAGAAACGAGCTATTAAGCGATTGGCTGCAAGATGTATCAGACAAGACATTAGCAGAGTTAGCAAGTGATTATTTAGAGCTTGCTAGTGTTGAGGATAGATTGAAGTTTATGGATAACAAGAAAGTTCAGGCGGAGTTAGACAGTTATGAGGATTATTTAGAAACGGAAGAGAAACAATATAAGCATCAAGACTAGGGGGGATATATGAGCAAGATTAATAATGGTGGCAATGCTTTTCCAACTAACACAAGCGGTCATATTAGAGAGGGGTTATCCAAGCGTGAGTGGTATGCGGGGATGGCTATGCAGGGAATAATAAGAGGAGGTAACTGGGGTATTGATTTAATTTCTGAGCAATCTTTTAATGTTGCTGATGCCATGATTAAACATGAGGAGAATGAGAGCCATGAGTAAATGGAAAAGAAGTCTAGGAACTAGTAAGAGAGAGCAGGGGATTGTTACTCCAAAAGCACCACAGAATAAAAAGAAAGAGGTTAAAGTAAAGAGGGAGTTTCCTGATAGTTTTTATAAGCCTGGTCATTTTGGGTATGATTTACTGAAGGGGGATAGCCATGTGTAAAACTAAACTATGTATGCTATGTCAAATCAGTCATATAGAAGGAAAGAGTCCCGCGACAGACTCACAGAGGCATTGTCAGGGTGAGATGCCTAGTTGTGAGTGTGAGTGTAGGAATAAAGGGGATAAGCTCAGGCTCTATGCGGATCTTGAGCAGTCATATAAGGCGGTGGATCGGTTTAATGAGGCGAGAGATAGGGGGTTGGTGAGATGAGAGAGATTAAGTTTAGGACATGGGATAGAGAAAACAACGAAATGCTTGCTAGTATATTTGATCAACCTTGCACTACTGAATGGTTTATCAGAGATGATGATTATATTGTCATGCAATACACAGGGATTAAGGATAAGAATGGAGTTGAGATATATGAGGGGGATATTGTTAAAGACGCTGTTTCTAAACTAGATAAGAATTTGTTTGAAGTGGTTTATGGTGGGCATTGGAAGTATTCAGCTTTTGGAATCCAGAGAAAAAGACAAGATGATGAGTTTGGCTCACAGCCTTATACTTGGGATGTCTTAAGCCATAGATGGAATGATCTTGAAGTCATAGGCAACATCTATTCTAACCCAGAACTCTTGGAGGTTGCATCATGATCAACAAAAGTTGCATTAAAAACAAATTCGTAATAGTTACTGCACTGCTTACTGCCTTATTACTAGCACCGCAGGTCTGCCTCGCAGCTCAGGCCAGTTGGTATTCTACTGAGGCGTGTAAGTGGAATCCGCAAGACCATTGTCCAACTGCGTCAGGGAAGAGTCTCTATGAGCTTGAGCGTGAAGGGGTGAGATTCGCAGCTATGTGGGATGTGCCATTTGGAACTAAATACCATATTACCAATAGAGCGAATGGGCGGAGTACTATTGTTGTAATATGGGATAGAGGACCTGCTAGGAGACTTAAGAGAGTGATTGATCTGAGCAAGAGGGCATTTGAGGACATTGCTGATACAAGCTTGGGTCTAATTGATGTTACTATTAAACGAGTGGTTGAGATAACGAGGGGGTGAGGGGATGATAATATTGCTACTTTTAATAATCTGTTTTTTCTTTGATATTGGTAATAATCCATTAACAGTCAATGGGGCTTTATCCATAGCGTTGATACTATGGGGAAGCATCATTATACATAGGGGGTAATCATGGGGATAATCAAGCAGTTACTTAATGGGCGATACTCTGGTTGGGACTTTCTTCAACTAGTTATGTTATGGGTAGCAGTACAAATACCTTGGTATGAAAATGTATCAGCATTTATTACAGGCGGTCTCAAAGGCTTATTTGGGCTATGGTTCAACATTTAAGGTTAAATGGGTTGACAGAACAAGTCTAATAAGCTATCCTAGTAGGGTAAACTCGAAATAGTTCGTGTCTACTAGTAAATAGGAGCAGGTATGCAAAAACAAGGTGAATGTGAGTTCTGCGGTAATACTTACGATAAGGTTAGATGGTTTCAGAGGTACTGTTGTAAGGAGTGTAAGAAGAAAGGTTGGGTTATTGAGAAAGGAAAAGAGTATAAGAAAGAACGAGGTAAAATAAATGAAATATAAAGAAAGATTTTGGAAAAAAGTAAACAAAACTAATACTTGCTGGAATTGGATAGGTGACCATTCCAATAGAAATTATGACTGTTTTACTTTTAATAGAAAAACACGTAGGGCTCACAGAGTTTCTGCTTTATGGGCTGGAATAATTGATAATATAGATAACCCTAACTATGTTCTCCATAAATGTGATAATCCTTCTTGTGTAAATCCAGAGCATCTATTCTCTGGAACACATCAAGATAATATGGATGATATGCATAAAAAAAGAAGAGGAAAATCAGGTTATTATAAAACTCACTGTAACTCAGGTCATAAATTTACTAAAGAAAATACTTACTTGAAAGATAAGAAAGTAAGGCATTGTCGTTCGTGTAAACATATTAGAGAAAGAGGTTATTATATGTATAAACTTTTAATGAATAAGTTTTATAAAGACTAATGGAGGGTTGAGTAGATGAGAACACAAAGAGAAACATGGTGGCATGGATTCTTTACAGGTGGATTAATTAACTTTCTATTAGTTTTGCTATTTCAAGTTATGGAGGTGGGAAAATGAGTGAGCATGAGTTGACTAGAAAGTTGGAGGACATTACCAACACACCACATGTTGGGACTAATAGAGAGAACTGTGGGACTTGTCGTACTATTAATAAGGTTATCAGGGATTGGTTGGAGGGTAAGGCTAAGGAGATAGTTGCCAATTATCTCAATATCAGAATGACTGATGATAATTCTAAGGATACTAGCAAGATTCTTGGACTCACTCAAGAGGTGGAGATTAAACGCTGGTGTGATCATGTTATTATTTGGATTGATAAGAAGTATTATTTAGTCAAACAGCATGGTCTTGGGTGTAACAACCCTATGGAGCAAGAGCCTTATGTTGGGGATTATTGTAAGTACTGCGGGGCTAAAAGACCAAAGGGGGACTCTCATGAAGAAGCGTAAGAAGGGGAAGTGGATGTGGGTGACTAGGGATAATGATACTGATTATCGTATATGTTGCTTTTGGAAAAGTAAGCCTATATGGGGTGGAGATGGTAGTTGGTATGCTGATAAATCAAATGGTTTTGTTATACCTGTCAGTGTGATGGAATACTTTGGCATCCGTATGACTGGTGGGGCTAGGTCTATTAAGAAGATAAGGATGGAGGTGGCTAGTGAAGAAGCGTAAGTGTAGGCAAGATAAGCAACAACTACCTTTAGTTTGTTCTAGGTGTGGTTGTAAGCGTGTAGATATTGGTGGCTATGGTAACAGAATATGTCCTGCTAATTGTGATAGTCTTTATATGTTGCATAATCAAGAGGTGACCAATGACTAAACAGATGAAACGCATGACATTCCACCCCATATTCATACCGATGGGGCGTGAGGTCTGGGTCTATGAGGTTAAACAAGTTACTAACATTATGAGGGATTACGGGGTGGTGTATGGTAACTAAACATGTAGGATACTGTCACTGTTTGACAGTTTCTTACACAAATATGGGGGAGTTATGAGTGAGCGAGTGAAGAAGCCAGAGAAGAAGGAATATAACTTAGCCTTAAATACTGGATGGGGGGATAGTGGTGATGCCTATTGTGGTGGCTACAACCAAGCCTGTGAGGACTGGGATAAGTGGCTGCCTAGTGAGGATGAGCTAAAGACGATTGTAACTGAAGCATTACCACAATTAACAATATGGGGTAAGAATACTCTTGCCTCTGCCATACACGCTAGACTGGAGGGGAGATGAGCGTTAAATATAGTTGGTATGAGTTGAAAGCGAGAATTAATGAGATTAATAAAGGTGAGGTTACTCTATCAAATCAGTATGGAATGATATTTCTACTGAATAAAAAGGGTGATATTCTTCTAAGATTGGATAGTCTTCTTACTAAAAAGGAAAGGATGATAGATGCATGAGTACATTCAGAGAGTATCTAAGGGGGAAGTTTGCAGAGGGTTATACTGGGTTGGATGATGAGATGGAGGATGCTGAGGATCAGTGGATGGCCGAGCTAAGCCTAGATCAACTTATCTTCCATGCTGATATGTGGGGACTAACTCAGTATCAGGCTGGAATTACCTGGCATGAGAAGATGGTTAAGAGGGTGATGAAGGAGAGCAGTTAAACTGTAAGTCATATTCTAAGGGGGCTAGTCATGTTTAGATATCGCACACATCAGGTGTTTAGAACGAGGGAGATCTGCATTAGGGTGATTATGGGGCTGGGGCACTATCCAAAGAAGGCGTTTTATGGGAAGAACATTCATGTGCTTAGAGGCTGGGCTAATCGGGAGGTTAGTAGGTTTGAGGCTAGGGAGTTTCCAAGGGATCAGATCCTTCAGAATCTTAACCAACAATAAACCCGAAACCCCCAGTTCAAAAGACTGGGGGAGGCTAGGGTGTAGTGTAACCTCTATATATACACCGACAGGACTACCTACCCTCTACTAGTCCCCCACATATTTATATATGTGCCCACCATACTTAGACTTACGAACAATTTCCAAGTCCTTTTGAAGGTGTCCTGTTAGGATGTCACGTACCCTCGACCTGGACACCCTTGATTCCTCTTCTAAGTCAGCAAATTTAAACTCTTTATGAAGTTTTTTACATTTGCGAACATAGACCATTATTCGGTCTAATGCGTTTGCCTGGTTCATATCTTCAGTCATATGGGAGAGCTGGGAATCAGCATCGTAATAGAGCTGGATTTTGTCCAACAGGTTGCTATGAGAGTTCTTTTTGTTGGTCATCAACACCCCATCTTTATTTCCGTCAAGCTGGTAAGCTCCGGTTACATGGGCAAATAACCACTGGGAACCATAAAAGTCTATGTCAGTCCTCCCACCCTCTTTGTTTCTAGCACCACGATTAGTGTGGTGGATGAGAATGTTGCTACATCCAATGCGTTGTTGGAGGCGTGAAGAGAATCGGCAGAATTGAGTAGCTGGTTCGTCTTTACTCAGTCCTCCACTTACCATGCAATAGATTGGGTCGATAAATACACAGTCGATTGGAATGTCATTTTCATGGAATGAGGCTATGCGATTTATTGCAGCGTCTTGGTGGTCATCCTTTAAGAGATCCATGCCTTGCATGTATGGGTCAATCATTATGTGGGAGGTGTAGAATGGATTGGTTTTTATCATACTTTCTAATCGTTCACGGATCTCTTCTATGTCTCGTTCACCCATGATTATGTAGCTACGTCTTATCTTTGGAACATGAAGCTGACCAAAAACTGGTTTATCCTGTGATGCCATTTGAACAGCCATTTGGAGGGCTAGGAGAGATTTACCAACGCATGGTGGAGCAGACATCATTAGGATGGAACGTTCATAAAGTAGCCCCTCGATCATTGCTCGTCTTGGGGAGGGTGGGTTTGAAATTATTCTTTGAAGCTCTTCACCATAAACTGGTGGTGATAATGCGCTAAAGTCCATAAGCAATACTCCTTTACAATATAGTCATATTAACAGCACTACCTATTCTACACCCATACTTCTATTTGTCAACCTAAAATAAAGATGTTGACATATCATGAAAAGTAAGATATACTTTTATCAATGAAAGGAGTATATATGTTGAAATTTAAAAAAGAGTTCAAAGAGTTACTAAATCAATTATATGTTACGCAGACTAATGCTTCTAAAGATCTTGGAATTGACAATGGGTTATATTCTAGGTTACTGAGTGGCAAGCGTACATTAAGTATTTATATTGTTGAGAAGCTTATTAGTAATAATAAGTTTGATCACATTAATCCTAGGGATATGTTTGAGGTGAAACGTGGCAGACGTTAAGGTTACTAACTCCCACTATATAAAGGAAGGGGTTGAGTATCTCCGAGTTAATGAAGTGTTGAGTATCTACACTGCACCTCAGCTTACTGACTGGATTTATAAGGTGAGGAAGACGGAGGCTAATAAGGTTAAGAAGGCTGCGTTGAAGGTGGGGACTAAAGTTCATAAAGCCATTGAGAATGACTGGAAGGGTGAAGGAAGTGATACCAGTGATTTTGAGGCTGATAGCTGTATGGAAGGTTATAGAAAGTGGCAGAAGGATTATAATTACCCAAATATTATTTCAATGGAACAGACTTCCTTTTGTGAAGAACGTAAAGTTGCAGGGACATATGACATTGAACTCATAGATACTTTGGTTGATGTTAAAACTTCTAATCAGATATCCATTAATTACTGGGTTCAGAATGCAATCTATAATCGGATCAGTAAGTTGAATAAGAAATATATTGCAATATTACGCCTTGATAAGAACATGGGGATTTATGAGTATGAGGTTAGGGAGATGGATGAGGCGTTGGTTGAGGTGTTTGATGCTCATTTGGAGTTGTATAATTACTATAAGGAGGGGAAATGATTACATTACCAATGGAACGGAGTGAAGTAGACAAGCGCTGGATATCCCAGAAGTTTGGGATGATTGGTGGAGCTGGGATTGGGAAGAGTGAGTTTTGGAGTCCAGGGGAACGTACCCTGTATATACAAACTGAGTCTGGGCTTAATCACTTAGCGGTTAAGAAGCTGGTGTGTCGCTCATGGGCAGAATGGGAAGCTATTTACTCTGCATTGTTCAAATCAGCAAAGGAGGGGAAATTTCCCTATGATACTATTATTGTGGACACTATCGATAAGTTTGTGGATATTGTCAATGAGAATGTTATCGCAAGAGGAAAAGCAAAGTTCAAAGCTGCGGATATTTCTGTTATTGGTGATATTCCAAATGGGGCTGGTTGGGCTTGGAGTACTAGTACAGTTGAGAATACTCTGAAGAAGCTGGAGTTGCTACCTGCTGCCATTGTTTACATTGGCCACTTAGATAAGAAGGAGATTAAGCAGCCTAATGGAGTGAGTCTCCACTTACAAACTATCAGTTTAGGTGGGAAGACAGGGCGGGAGTTAGTTCACTGGCCTGATCACTTCATCAACATTGAGAGTAAGATGGTGGGGAATACTCCGAAGAGAACGCTTAGGACTTTACCCAGTAATACAGTAGAGGCTAAGAGTAGAGGGGGAGTTGTTCCTCATGGGATGGAGTGGGGGAGTAATACCAAGGAGAATTATGCAAAGTTCAGAGCATTATTCACCTAATGTATCAGTACTGTGTAGTTGTAAAACATTACATGTTAATAAAACAATAGTGGCATTATCCAAATCTCTATGTGGAGATTACTATTCGGGTAGATGTCCAGACTGTAAGATAGTACAAATAAGGAGATGTGATGAGTTCAATAAAAGAGATGATGGAAGAGGGTAATTATAAACCTGCAGAGAGTAGTGATGATAACAAGTTCTTTCTGAAGGGTGTGTATAAGGCTACGTTTGCTAGTGTGGCGTTGATGGAGGACAAGGGTTATGGAGAGAGTATCTATGGAGCTTTCCAGATTAATGAGGTGTTAAGTGGTAATGAGAGTAAGTCGCAATTCCCTCAGTTCACTGAGTATTACTCAATCTCACCTGAGAACATTACTAATAAGAAGAAGGGGCTGGCGAAGTTACTCGATGGTCTATTCTCTATTGGTATTGACATTGCGCTTGGGAGTAAGGAAGAGACTGTACAGGCTTTGACTGAGACTGCGCTAGGAGCTGATGTGTATATCAATGCGTTTAAGAAGCAGAAGATGAGGAAAGAGGGAGAAGAGTGGGTTAAGAATGAGGGGGAATTCAAGCAAAGTTTCAATTTCCTCACTGAGAAGGCAGCAATGAAGAAGGCTAAGAAGAATGAGGAAGCGGTGCCATTCTAACTCGGCTGATTCAAGATTCAAGAGAGACATTACCTCTTAAGTTTCGTAAAGGTATCTTTGACGAGATAGTCGTTATGAAGCTTGACTATGGTGATTATGCACTAGAGGTGGATGGGGTGAAAGTCCCCATCTACTTCGAGCGTAAGGAAATCGGAGATTTATTCGGGACGATGGGCAAGGGGCACAAGAGGTTTAAGGCAGAGATGGCAAGGGCAGAAGCTGACAAGTCAAAGTTAATCCTTGTGATAGAGGCTAGTTTTAGTGATGTGCTGGGTGGTTATTCTTATTCTAAGATTCCAGGCACCGCAATGATTAAGAAGCTGGCTACGCTCTATGTGAAGTATGGCTTGGAGATCCACTTCTTCAATGGGAGAACTGAGATGAGGCGGTACATAGAGGAAATCTTCGAGTCCATTCTTAGAAACTGGGTTTTAAAAAAGAAGACTAAACCGCCGTTAATAGACACAAATGAGAGAGCTAAAGATACACCTAGGGTATAATCTCAACATTATTAGCATAGTAATGCATAACATTAAGCATACAGAGCATCACAGGATACCTTATGGGGTGTAAAAGTAGAGGGAATTATAACATTAACACTTGCTTTATGAAGGATTGTGCCAATCGTAACGGAGCCTGTAACAGTTGCATCAGAACCACGCTGGATGATGGCACCCACTATTACTCTAACTATGTTGGGAGGCAGTATCCTACAGCTGAGATTAAACGTAACTTGAGGAAATATAATGATAAGAAAAACAAAGATAGTGGTAAAGACTGAGATTGATGAGATTAGTATTACCATTGATAGCCAGGCTATTAGTGGGGATGCGTTGCTTGCAAAGCTTGAGGCGATATTCTATGCGGTGATGGGGTGGAAGCCTGAGGGGCGGTTGGATTGGGTTGATGAGGAAGGGGGATGAATATGAAACAGGATTGGCTTTACAAGATACTAATAAGCAAGATACAGATTAACTATACAGAGGTAGATGATAGACCTGAATCTATAAGAGTTGATGCGGAGCAAGCTCACTCTGCCATTATCACCCACCTAGTGAAGATATATGATGATTTCTATGGAAAGAATCAAAGGTATCCAACTGTTGCGGAGTATATTGAACTAATTAAAGACTTGGGGGAGATTAGGGGATGAGCGAGCGTGATTGTTATATCAAATTATATGGACAGAGTAATTGGCTTGATGTTCCACACTATAGTGTTTCTATAAAAGTAAAGATGAGCAAGAGTGCATATAAAGATATGCTTAAAACATCTGAGGACTCCCATGAATAAACAAGATGATGTGAAAAGTGCTGAGGAAATTGCAAAAGAGACTGTAAATAAGATTGTCGAAGAACAGAATAAGATGCTTGAGCTTGGAGCTTATGGCGGTAGCAATCCTTTAATCTTTAGACACTTGGTTTCAGATATTATTCCTAGACATTTTACCCATGCCATCACCCAAGCTGTAGAAGCAGAGAGGGAAGAAACAAAAGATAAATGCAAAGTAATAGCAAATACCATGACTAGAAAGTGGAGAAGTGAAAATAGAGAAGTAACTGAAGAAGCATCAATTATGGCTCAAGATATTGGGCGAGCAATAATGAAGTTTGAAAAAAGGTCAATAAAGGACTATGGGGTTTGAAAAGCAGTCATTATCGTATCAGCGACCTCATGTGAATGCGATAGCCATCAAAGCCAGAGGAGAAGGGGAGAGGGGATGAAGAAACGTGAAATTTGTGGAAAATCATGGGCTGTTTATGACAGAAATCAAGGGTTCTTAACATCATTTGATGAAAACGACTGCCTAATTGTAGCTTTGTTTGGTAACAAAAGCAGTGCTTTAAATGCTGTTACTGACCACGTAACTCAGAGAGTATTTAGAGTTAATATTACTGTGGCTTGAGGATAAAGGAGAAACGGAATGACTAAAGATATGAAAATAGAAATCATGCAAGCATTAGCAAGGGGTTACTGTTCTAAAGAGAACGAGAACAAAACTCTTGATGCGACATTAATTGAAGCTATGACGAAAGAAGTTATGTTGGTGCTTGAGGACAATTCAAAATGAAACCAGAGGAGAGAGAAGGATGATCGATAATAGATATGAGATAAGATACGGGAAGTGGGGATGTTTTCATTATGATACACAAAATAGTGTTGACTTAACATTAGAAGATGCAACTCGACTATTAAATGGTGTTAATACAACTAAAGATGACCGCATATCAGAGCTTCAAGCTGAACTCACTCACCTGAAGGAAGAGAACAAAACCATAACCAAAGACCTGACTTTCATTAATAAGCATTATTTAGAGCTGAAGGAAGAGAATGAGAAGTTACAGAAAGCTTTAATAGTTGTGCCTGCTACCGACGGGAGCTTTAGAGATGTTGTTAAAGATAATCAGAAACTCAAAGCAGACTTAGAAGTTAAGGAGATAGAATTAGAAAGACTAGCGATAGAAAATAAAGTGTTTAGAATAAATGCTGATCCCATAGGAGTCGAAACAGGAGTTGGAAAGGCTTTACAATTAAGCGGATTAGTCCAAAGGCTTCAGTTTAAACTCTCCACCTACCGCCAAGCATTGAAAGAGGTTGAGGGTAAGTTAAAAGTTATTTCACTTTCTATGGAAGAATGGGTTAAGTTAAATGCTTATGACGCTCTATCCACCATAACCAAACTACTAGAGGAGAAGGGATGAGTAACGCACTAGCTGAGATTAAAAGGGGAGAGGGCGATGGTTGACCCATGCGTTCAATATGGACATGACTGGGATGGAGACAAGTGTATCCGTTGTGGTGCTAAGAGAAAATGGTATGACGAGTATGAAATTTAAAAGGGGAGAGGGAGAATGAATAATACATTCTTTGAAGTATTAACAACTGTTGGTTCCGTAATAGGATTAGTAGCTTTCTTTTGCTTATTACATCATGTTAGCAGTGGTCATTAAGCGTTACTAAGGGGGCTAGATGAGTAAAACAATACTTCACCTTTGTGCAGATATTGGAAGTGATAGTAAGCCTTATACTGATGCTGGATACAATGTAATTCTTATTGGTAAGGATATTGGTGTGGAGAATTATCACCCGCCAAAGAATGTTTATGGAGTTATTGCTAATCCACCTTGCACGATGTTTTCTATTGCTAGATCGAAAGCAAAGACACCAAGAGATATGGTCGAAGGAATGAAGCTAGTGAAAGAATGTTTGAGAATTATCTGGGAATGTCAATATCAAATGATTAATGATAGAGTTCCGCACAAGCTATCTTTCTGGGCTATTGAGAATCCAGCAACAGGTTATCTAAAACACTATTTAGGAATCCCAACATTTAAATACTGTCATTCTGAATACGATGCTAAGTTTACAAAGAAGACAGCTTTATGGGGATATTTCAACATACCTAAAAAGCCTGTATTAGATAAACCAATAACTAAGAAACCATCCTATGGTGGTGATTATGGTGGAGCGCCATTCAGTTTAAGATTCTCAGGGGATGGTGGGGGTAAAGCAATATGTCCGCCATTATTTGCAAAAGCATTTTTTGAGGTTAATCAATGATGAGCAAAAACCAGAGTAGTGAGGAGTCTAACAATGCCGAAGGATAAGGATTGGCTACTTAAAATAATAAAACAGCATGGCACAGACTTGTGGATAAAGGGCTGTACTAAAGCTGAGACGAAAGCCCACACCGCCATCTTAGACAAGCTCATTGAGATGTGTGAGGGTGAGAAAGAAGAGAATAATCATGAAGATGAGGACGAATTTATGAATTGTGAAACTCGTAACGCTGTACTCCAAGAACTAATAACCAAATTCAAAGAGATGAAGGAGGCTTAATGAGTAAATCAGGATCAAGATACATCTGCACCTGTGGGTTTGTCACTAATGACTGGACGGAATTCAACCGCCATGAGTGTGAGAAGAAGGATATGATTAGGAGTATTGTTGAGAGTGAGGGGAGTATTGAGGATAAGACAGCTAAACTATGGGAGTTGATTCCATGTAATGGGGAGGGGAAGAGATGAAGGATAAGAAGCTTAGGGAGTATTTAGGAGTAGTAGAGAATGATTGTTATGTTAGTGGGCTTACTAAGAGTGATAATGAAGGTTGTTTATATTGGGCTGATAAACGAATTGATGATAGGGCTTATAAAATCAGGGTGGAAGATATTAGTAATACGCTAAACTCTGTTGCAAGAAGGTTAGATGAGATTGAGGCTTATCTAAACATAGAGTATAAGACTACTGATCATACCTTACCAAAGTACGTTAAGATCAAGAAGGGGGGAAAATGAGAATCTGGAAGAATATTAAATGGGCAATATTTAATCATCCACCAACTGCATTAACTGATGGAAAGGATAATCCACCCTGTAGTTACTGTAAGGCTAACAAGGGTACGTGGAACTTTGAAAACTTCTGTATTTGCTATGACTGCATGAAGAAAGCTTTTGATAAATCTTTATCTAAGGAGGAGCAATGCTAGTACTATCAAAGCGAATGATAATGGAATTAAACAACACTTATAACACTCAAGATGAGGCTGCCTATGATCTGGGGATAGATCAGGCGACTATCTCTAGGTTGATGAGTGGGGACAGGGCGCTGACTGCCAATCATATCCAGCAGATCATCACCAATGAGCACTTTGAGCATTTGCCCATTAAGGACATGTGGGAGATTGTGGAGTGAGATGAGTCGACTGGGCTACCACCTACTCATGGGAGTTATAGTTTCCATAGGCTGTGTGGTATTACTAGTGTGTTATCTAGTGGGCATCTTAATAACTGGGGTTGAACGATTACTAGGGAGATCTTAATGAATCTAATCCGTGGGGTAATAATCCCCGACTTGCACGATCCAGACGTATATGAACCAGCGTTCAAAGCAGTGTGTAACTTCATCAAAGACTTCAAACCGCACCATCTCGTCCAGCTGGGGGACTTCGCCAACTGGGACTCACTCAGCTCCCATGCGTTAAGGAAGCCTGAGGAGTATGTGACATTCCGCAAGGAGAAGACCCTGGCTAACTGGCGTATGGACACTCTAGAGAAGTTTGTGCCTAAGGGGTGCAAGAAGTATATGACTGGGGGTAATCATGAAGACCGCTGGTATGCCACAAAGGTTGAGTACTCTGGCTGTATGAATAGGAGACTCAGAGCTACTGAGAACATTGGGGAGCATTGGACCGAGATGTATAACTTGAAGGCTAGGAACTGGGGGCACTGTGAATATGGGGAGCACTACTGCTTGGGGAAACTCCGCATGACTCATGGGTGGTTTGCAACTAAGGGCCATGCTGACATGGCATCGACATCAGCCCAGATTCCAGGACGTTCCATTATCTGTGCCCATAATCACAAGCATCACCTGTTTAACTGTAATGATGAGAGGGGATTACCCATTGAGGTGGAGAGCATAGGAACGCTATCTAAACTAGACCTGAGCTACCTGCGTGGTCGCAAGCCCACAGACTGGGTTCACATGTTCACCTTCTTCTACATGCGGAAGAATGGGACATTCACTAAGTATCCTGTGTTTATTATTGATGGGAAGTTTATATTTAATGGGAGGGAGTACTGATGAAGGAAATAACAATTCTTGATGAGATGCCATTTTTACTAACAAAAGATAAAGATTGGAAACCAAATCCTGTTGGTAAAGCTGGTACTGTTATATTCTTACCAGAAGATGCCATACTTGTTATTAAACCACCACTTGTTGAGGTTAAGGATAATGATAAAACTACTAAAACTGATTAAGTGCCTCTTTGGCTCCCACACCTGGATCTGCCTAGACATAAGACGTGAAGGCGAAATCCAGCGTACAGTGTGGAAGTGTATTATTTGTGGGAGGGTAGAGAGGTTGCCATGAAGCCAACAAGCAGAGAGTTAGAGATAACGCAGAAAGCATTTAAGGAGTTGTTCAATCCTGAACCTCATCCGTTCCAGATGGAGTGGAGTGATGCTCATAGTATGACTAGTGAGAACATGCTTAATAGATTTGCCCAAACCCTATCCGACTACAAGATGGAGTTGGTAGGGGTAGTTAAGGATAACAAAGTTAATCGTATGTTTGATGATTATGGTGATGCTGAACCTAGAATTAAAGCTCATGATAATCTTTGTGATAAGATTACTAAAGCCATAGAGGAATACTAGCTATTACTTGTATCTTTGATTAACTACCAATAGGACTTTAGATAATACAAGCTATAACTAGTATAATCGACTATATCTATATAGTCTAAACATTACTAATCGACTATAGCTTAAACTTCTCTTCCTTAAATGACACTCTATCTTCATGCTCCTGTTTCTTACCAATGTTCCAAGAGGTAGTAGGACGAAAATAACCCATTACGCGACTCCAACACTCAACAGGTTGTCTCTCATTATCCTCAACTCTAATCTCCACATCTTTCCCATTCTTATCAACGCCCATAGTCTTGATCATTAGTACTCCCAAAAGTTAGTTATTAAATCCCCACATATATAACATTTACGATTTAGCACTTCCTGAAAACCGCAGAAATCGACCTTTTTCGTCAACCTCATCATTAGTCACTATTATATCATGGTTGGCTTTGATGTTGTTGATGAACACTGCATCACTAGGGTTAAAGGCTGGACCAGTCGACACTGAGAAGTTCATGGCCTTCCAGTCCACCTTAAATCTTAACCCCTTAACTGCAAAATAGAGTGGCGCTATCCTACAGACTACAATAAAAAATTCTTAAACTTATCAAAGATTGCCTGGATTGAGTCGAAGAAGTTACCCACTGGGACGATTGTATCTTCTAGCTTGCCGAATGGTATTGCTAGGATTCTCAGTGATATGATTACAAGCTCACGAATTGCTGGTATTACAATGCCTACTGCACCCAGTAATGCTGGGAGTAGTTTAAATAATCTGTTTAGTATTTCCATGTTATTCTCCTTTAGGTACAAACTGTATCATTGCTTGTGTGCTACCTTGTCTTACAACCATTGCTACGTCAATCGTGCAACCATGCTTCTCGCAGATCGCCAAGACCTCTTTCTTACAAGCATCAGTCTTAGTCTTCTGCTCATCCTTCAATACCTTTATTGCCTCTTCAGATGTAATAACTTTATCCACTGTCTCCACCATGTTCTACCCCTCCTATTATATGTTTATACACTATACGTTTCAAATCAACCATTTCCTTGTCGTACCTATCCACTAGCCTATCACTCATATCTCTGTGATTCTCAAACACCACACGATTCAGCTTAATGTCTGATTTTAAGTTAGAGAACATCATGCCAAGTATAAAGGTATTTACTACAATGAGGATACCAATTCGTATCCAACCACTCCAACCATTTGTTAGTAATTCCTTTACCTTAGTCATTATACTCCCTTAGTTACACAGTTGCTAGTCCGTCATCTACTGCTATTACTGAGGCTTCGTTCTCGATCATCTGGAGTCCTCGTCTTACATCACGAACTAATAACCGCCTTAACTTCTCTTCCACCCAATCCTTAGTTGTATACTTCAATCCAGATTCGCTATCTGCTGGGTCAACCAAGTCAGTGTTAGGGTATATCTTTAAGAACCCTGTTGTTGCTGTTGATACCTTTGCATCTGGTATTGTTATTTCTAATATTACATCTGCCATTGCACTCTCCTTTAAGTTCCACCAACCATTGTTACTGTTACATTTGCGTGTTCAACGTCTATGTCTGTTCCGTTTGTTTCATTTGCTACATATAAACTTATCTGTTTACTAGCTGCTAAATCAAGTATAGCTGTACTAGCAATAGCACCTATGTCTGTCGAATTGCGTATGGTTCTATGAGCAGCACCTTCAACTTGTGCTACACCATCTATCATAATTCCAAATTCCACTTCTATTTGTGCTGATGGACTATTTTGAGCAGCCGAGACAGCCCAATCAATCTTATATCGCCCTGCCTTTGTAACTGTAAGATAATGACTTGCACCAAACGTAACAAGATTAACCTGTCCTGTTGTCCAAGTGTCTCCAACTTCTACTGGTGTTGTGTCTGTGATTGTGACAGAGATTGTGGAGTTGGTATACATATGACCATAAGGAATACCAGTACCTTCACCTACCCAAAAAGAATCACCATCAGCTTCAGTAAGCATGTGAGTGGAATCAGCTCCAAGCTGTGCTCCACCATCAGCTAGTATCTTACCTGTGCTGCCTTGAAGTTCAATGGTTGTAGCTCCATTGCTTTTTAAAAAGAAACTCCCACTTGTTGCACCAGCACTAAATAACAAAGCATCATTACCGTTATCTGTCTCACGAATAGCCCATAGTGGAGTACGGAAATTAGTTCTTGTAGCTCCGAAGATTTCAAGGTGGGCTCCTGTATAGGTTAGATAGCTGTCGGTAGCTCCTGCAGCTCCCAATAACCACTTAGCACCATCAATCTGCAAGCCAATTGCTTCACTTCCACCTGTCATATCACCAGTAATTACATTACCAATGCTGAGTTGATAATCTGCTGTAGCTGCCAGTGTTGATTCATAGCCAAGAGCAATATTATATGAGCCTGTTGTAAGATCATCCCCTGCTTGCCATCCAAGTAAAGTGTTGTAATCTGCACCTGTTGCCATCACTAACCCTGCACGATAACCAACAGCCACATTACCTGTAGCATTATATGCTGCCACTCCTTGCATAGTGGTATACCCAATGGCAATGTTCTGATCGCCTTCCTGCTGATAATAGAGAGCGTTGGAACTGATGCCAACATTACGTTCACCTGTGGTGTTTTCTCTCGCTGCACTAGCACCAAGACCTATGTTTGAATCACCAAGAGATTCTTCCAGAGCAAAGTATCCCATAGCCACATTAAAATCACCGCCCTGATTCTTAGCCATAGCTTGATATCCAATAGCCAAGTTATATCTTCCATCAATAGTAGCGGGTAGTGTCCAGTAGCCTATTGCAACATTATCTTGACCACTAACATTATTGGTTAAAGACCAAGCACCTATTGCTATGTTACGAAATCCTGTCGTGGCTGCATCAAGAGCGTTATATCCAATGGCTGTGTTATAGTAACCTGTTGTTAAAGATGTCCCTGCATCCTTTCCAATAAGTGTGTTATACCAACCATCTGTTCCTGATACATGGGATAGATTATCTGGACTTGTTCCTACTCCAAAGAAAGTATTAGTTGTTGAATCTAACACCCAATCGCTATGAACATCCGCTAACAGGTCTATGTTGCCAGAAGAAAATACTTGTAGTGCGTCTCCGTTGAAATCTAGGTAACTGTCTGTTGCTCCGGCATCACCCATTTGGAACTGCTTATTATCTGCCTTTAATACCATATTCCCCTGAAACCTAGAATCCCTAGAGGTAGCATTCTCATTAAATACATTCTCTCCATCAAAGTAATTTTTCCTTGTTGTCCTATTGTCAAAGTTAAAGTAAAGATCTCCTGCCGTTCCTGAATTGAAAACAAAGTTGCCAGCAGCATCTATTCTTCCGTTAGGCCCTAGTGTATTAACCCATCCTGGGAGTGAAGAACCAAATGCTAGGGCATAACCAAAGTTTGCATCATCATCACCTTCCATCTTAAAACCAAGATTCGCACCTGTTGCACTCTGAAGGTGTAAGAGAGTATCTACTGAAGTTGCGCCTATACCTACGTTGCCACCCATCAATCCTAAATCACCTGTTCCCCAATTAATAATAGCATCTGTTTGATCATGTGTTAAACTCACCCATTCATCTGTTGCTTGGTTAGCTGAGTGAA
>PJEL010000520.1_pt1 | contig 45238 bp, 42 predicted proteins | sample 1853271 | NCBI WGS metagenome assembly PJEL01 (sample SAMN08108733, study PRJNA415343) | Invertebrate metagenome, whole genome shotgun sequencing project. | host: Globobulimina | place: Sweden: Gullmar Fjord | collected 2015-08
TGATCAAGCGCCATGGCCTGACTGAGCCAAACACCATACTCTTCAGCGGTTCGCGTTGATGAAGTTGCAATTCGCCATTCATTCACAATACTTTTGCCAGAGAAAGCAGCAAAAGTCATATTTGTGTTTCCTACGTCTATCGCTAGCAACATGCTCAACTCCACTTTTTTATTTCTTAATTATGGTGCCGAAAAGAATACCTCGCCGGCCGTAATATATTTCACAGTTCCATCATCCAACGTCAGAACCAACGCACCATTGGCATCAAGATCGGTGAATGTTCCGCCAAATTCCTGTTCCGCCAGTTTCACAATTATCGAAGAACCCAAACCAGTGGCCCTTGAGAGCCATTCTTTCCGGATAGGATCGAACCCCTGGCTCTTCCATAACGTATATAGTTCAAGGAAATTAAAAGCATAACTTTCAAGCACCCTCTCAACGATAATTGATCCGCCTTCTTTTTTCAAGGAAGTTGCATTCAGGCCATCGGTTACTTTGGGATAGGTGGCAATGTTTACGCCAGTGCCAACCACGAGCCAATCTAGATCACCATTTGCATTGCTTTTGCTTTCCAGCAAAATACCCGCCAGTTTCTGGCGGCGGATGAGGATATCATTGGGCCATTTCAGGGCAATGTCTGTGCCAACGGGTAGAAATTGGGAAAGTGCTTTATGAAGGGCGACCGCGATGAGAAAAGAAAGTTTGGCACCTTCAACCGCGCTGCAATCGGGTCTGAGCAATAAGGAGCAGTACAAGTTGCCTTTAGGGCTGCTCCATCCGCGGCCGCGCCGACCAACGCCTTGTTCTTGGGCCAATGACCAGATCAGCTGACCTTCCAGGGCGCCTTCTTCGGCTAGTCGCCTAGCCTCGACATTTGTACTGCCGATTGTCTCAAATGTATGGAGGTTAAAAAACGGCGGTAGCGTTAAGCCACCGCCGCCAGATATCGTCACTGGAACAGGGCACCAGCTGCTGCAGCTGCGCTGGACAACAAAGGTGCCGGATAGATAAAGAAGAGTGCTGTAAACAGGCCGGACACGCCCATGATAACGGCCATGGTGCGGTTAAGCGGCTCAAAGCCTTCTTTTTCATCATCGAAATACATGATCTTGACGATACGAAGATAATAGAACGCGCCAACGACAGATGAAAGCAGTCCAATGATTGCCAAGGCATACAAACCTGAGTTGATCGCAGCGACAAAGACGTAGAATTTGCCAAAGAACCCTGCAAGTGGAGGAACGCCCGCTAGACTGAACATAAACACCATCAGAAGGAAGGCCATCATAGGACGGGTTTTTCCAAGTCCGGCAAGTTCTGAAATATCTTCCACCATGCCATCTTTTTGGCGCATGGAGAGAATGACAGCGAAGGTACCAATATTCATCACAACATAAATCGTTAGATAAATAAGAACACCGCGAACGCCCTCTTCCGTGCCGGCAGCAAGACCGACCAGAGCAAAACCGATATGCCCGATGGAAGAATAAGCCATCAGTCGTTTGATGTTCTTCTGGTTAATCGCTGCAAATGCACCGAGGATCATGGACGCCAATGAAACAAAAACAATGATCTGCTGCCACTGGTCAACAAGTTCACCAAATGGCGTAAGGAAGGCTCTGATGAAAAGAGCCATACCGGCAATTTTTGGTGCGGCTGCAAAGAAGGCTGTAACCGGTGTCGGAACCCCTTCATAAACATCCGGTGTCCACATGTGGAACGGAACGGCGGAAACCTTGAACGCCAAACCGGCGATCAGGAAGACAATGCCAACCAACAGGCCAAGGCCCAGCTGACCATTTTCGCCGCCAACAATCTGTGCGATGGCGGTGAAATTTGTCGTTCCGGTAAATCCGTAAATCAGCGAACAACCATACAAAAGCATGCCTGAAGACAAAGCACCCAATACGAAATATTTGAGGCCCGCTTCCGTTGAACGGATACTATCGCGGCGAAATGCAGCGGTCACATAAAGTGACAAACTCATCAATTCAATGCCGAGGTAGAGAGACATCAAGTCATTGGCTGAGATCATGACCAACATGCCAAGTGTGGCGATCACGATCAAAACAGGGAACTCAAATCGTTCAATTTTCTCGCGAGCATTAAAATCCATGCTCATGATAATGGCTATCGCAGAGGCCCCGAGTGCAAGTACCTTCATAAAGGATGCAAACGCATCCGTTACGTAGAGATTACTGAATGTTGTCTTGGTCTCACCTGATCCAGCAAGAACAAGAAATGCCGCAACAACAAGACTGATCACAGCAAGCCAGGAAACCGGAGCAGTGGCCCCTTTTCCCTTAAAGACGCCAAACATCAACAGGATCATTGCAGCGACGGCCAGAAAAATTTCCGGAAGTGCGATTGAGAATTCAGGCAAAACCATTTCCAAAACCTACCTATTTAGCCGCGTGCTGGGTTGATTGAGACGCATCAAGCGCCAACTGATGTTGTTCCATCAAATTTGTAACCGATACATGCATCACATCGAGGAACGGTTCAGGATAAATCCCGATCCACATGGCAACAGCAATCAGCGGAATAAAAATTGCGAGTTCACGCTTGTTCACATCCATTATGTTCTTCAAGTCATCCTTGACGAGTTCGCCAAACACAACCCTGCGGTAAAGCCACAAGCTGTAGGCTGCACCCAGAATAACACCGGTTGTCGCAAAGAATGCTGTCCATGTGCTCACCTGATAGGCACCTACAAGGATCAGAAATTCGCCGACGAACCCGCTTGTTCCTGGCAGACCAATGGTTGCCATGGTGAAGATCATGAAAATAACCGCATACCGTGGCATCCGATGGACCAGACCGCCATAGCGTGAAATTTCCCGCGTGTGGATACGGTCATAAATAACGCCAACACACAAGAAGAGTGCGCCGGAGACGATACCATGACTGATCATCTGAAGAATGCCACCCTCAAGCCCTTGCTGGGTGAAAGTGAACACACCGATTGTAATAAAGCCCATATGTGCAACAGAAGAATAAGCGATGAGCTTCTTCATGTCTTTTTGCACAAGCGCCACCAAGGATGTGTAGATAATAGCTACAACACTGAGGCCAAAAACCATGGGTGCAAAATACTGGGACGCATCGGGGAACATGGGGATGGAGAACCGCAGGAAGCCGTATCCACCCATTTTCAGAAGTACACCTGCCAGAATAACCGAACCGGCGGTTGGTGCTTGCACATGGGCATCAGGAAGCCATGTATGAACCGGCCACATCGGGACTTTGACAGCAAAAGAGGCAAAGAACGCCAACCATAACCAGGTTTGCAAATTCGTATCGAAGTCCATCGCCATCAGCGTTGGAATGTCTGTTGTACCGGCAATGAAATACATTGTGATCATTGCGGCCAGCATCAATACAGAACCAACCAGAGTATAGAGGAAAAACTTGAAACTGGCATAAACACGCTGCCCGCCGCCCCAGATACCAATGATCAGGAACATAGGGATCAGGCCTGCTTCAAAGAACAGGTAGAACAGAACCATATCAAGCGCACAGAACACACCGATCATCAGTGTTTCCATGATCAGGAAGGCAATCATGTATTCCCGAACGCGGGTAGTGATTGATTCCCAACTTGCCAAAATACAAATAGGCATCAGGAAAGTTGTCAGGATGATGAACAGCATGGAGATGCCGTCGATACCCATATGGTAATCAATACCACCACCGAGCCATTCAGCCTTTTCAACAAACTGGAAGCCGGCTTGTGATGTGTCAAAGTTAATCCAGATCAACAAAGAAACCGCGAAGGTTATCAATGTCGTCCACAAAGCAACTTGCCGTGCATTACGTGCTGCAACTTCTTCCTTGCCGCCAGTGATCAGGATTAAAAAAGCCCCGATCAACGGCATGAAGGTCACAAATGAGAGAATATTCCAATCAAGCATGACTTAGTGCCCACCCGCCAAGAAGAAGAAGGAAACAAATGCCGCCACACCAATGAGCATGGCAAAGGCGTAATGATAGAGGTATCCGCTTTGCAACAGGGAAGCCCGTCTTGCAAGATCAACAACCCGCGTGGCGATACCATCTGGTCCAAGGCCATCAATGATTTTGCCATCTCCGAAAATCCACAATTTCTCACCGATCCAGCGAGCTGGGCGGACAAACAGGAAGTCATAAAGCTCGTCGAAATACCATTTGTTCAACAGGAACTGGTACAAAGCTGAATGGGTTTTTGCAAGCTGCACAGGAATGTCTGTACGGCGGATATACATATTGAAGGCAACAGCCAATCCCAATATCCAGGCAAAAACCGGTAACAATTTCACCCAGGTTGGCACTTCATGGAAAGTATCCATAACTGTGTTGCGTTCGAGGATCAGGATTGCATCGCCCCAGAACTCTCTATAGTCATGCCCCACCATGTAGGGATAGAAGAAGAAGCCTGCGAAGATGGCACCTGCCGCCAAAACATAAAGCGGGAAGAGCATCACAAACGGGCTTTCATGCACGTGTGACATCACTTCTTTGCTAGCGCGTGGCTTGCCGTGGAAAGTCATGAAGATCAGGCGCCAGGAATAGAAGGCTGTCAGAACAGCTGCACCGACACCACACCAGAAGGCATATTCCCCAACACCGGTTCCCGCTGCGAAGGCTGCTTCGATTACCGCATCTTTAGAATAGTAACCCGCCAAGAATGGAACACCGGTCAGAGCCAACGTACCAATAATCATCATCGCGTAGGTGATTTTGATATGTTTGGCGAGGCCGCCCATTTTCCGCATGTCCTGCTCGTCGGATACCGCATGGATCACCGCGCCGGAGCCTAAGAACAACAGGGCTTTAAAGAAGGCGTGAGTGAAAAGATGGAAAATCGCAACTGGGTATGCGCCAACACCGATGGCGAAGAACATATATCCCAATTGTGAACAGGTGGAATAAGCGATTACGCGCTTAATATCATTCTGAACCAGACCGACCGTCGCCGCGAAGAGGGCTGTTGAAGCACCGATCACCGTAACAAAAGCAAGTGCCGTCGGCGAATATTCGAAAATCGGAGAACAACGTGCCACCATAAAGACACCTGCCGTCACCATTGTCGCGGCGTGGATCAAAGCCGACACGGGTGTCGGGCCTTCCATCGCATCCGGCAACCAGGTGTGAAGACCAAGTTGCGCAGACTTACCCATGGCACCCAAGAACAGAAGCAAGGCAATTGTTGTCAGGATATCAACGTCATAACCCAGGAAGTTAAAGGTCTGACCGACCACCTCAGGTACTGCGGCGAACACCGTATCAAAACTGACAGAACCAAAGACCATGTAAATGCCCATGATACCGAGGGCAAAGCCAAAGTCACCAACCCGGTTCACTACAAACGCTTTGATGGACGCTTTATTGGCGGAAGGTTTATTGAACCAGAAACCGATCAGCAAATAACTTGCAAGACCCACACCTTCCCAGCCGAAATACATCTGCAGGAAGTTGTCGGATGTGACCAGCATCAACATCGCGAAGGTGAAAAGAGAAAGGTAGGCCATGAAACGCGGCTTGTGCGGATCATGAGACATATACCCAACTGAGTAGATATGAACCAGTGCGGACACTGTATTCACAACAACCAACATAACCGCAGTTAAGCTGTCAATTCGCAGGCTCCAGGAAACATCAAACGTTCCCGAACTGATCCACGTAAAGAGTTCAACATTCTGAGGTGTATGACCAAAGGCCACCTGAAACAGAGCAACCCACGACAGGATGGCACTGATACTTACCGCAGAACATGTAACGATCTGACTTCCTCTATCCCGTAGCTGACTGGCAAAAAGCCCGGTCACTAAAGCCGCGATAAGAGGGAGAAAAACTATGAGGACGTACATCATGGTATCTAGCCTTAGCCCTTCATGTGATGGATGTCCTCAACCGCAATTGAACCGCGATTTCGGAAGTAAACAACAAGGATTGCAAGACCGATTGCCGCTTCACCAGCCGCAACAGTCAAAATAAACAAGGCGAATACCTGGCCGGCCATATCATTCAGATAAGTCGAGAAAGCCACGAGGTTGATATTCACCGCCAGCAGCATCAATTCCACTGACATCAAGATAACAATCACATTTTTTCGGTTTAAAAAGATCCCGAAGATACCAAGTGTCAGCAATATTGCGGAGACAGTCAGATAGTGAGCAAGTCCGATTTCCATCATCTACCTCCTATACGCCTTGGCCAGGTTCAATTTTACGAACCGCCATAGCTTCTTCAGGGCGGCGATAAACCTGATCGGCAATCACCTGTTTTTTCACGCCAGGACGCTGACGATGAGTAAGCACAATGGCTCCGATCATCGCAACAAGCAGGATCATGCCGCAGGCCTGGAAGAGATAGGCATATTGCGTATAGATCAAATTACCCAGCTGTTCCGTATTGGTCAGGCCACCGTCCATAACGACAGGAGCTGAACCAATATTCAGCGCATCAGGAGAGATCGTCCAACCGCTGACAACCAGAATGAGCTCAATCATCAAAATCAATCCGATGAGAGCACCGATTGGCAGATACTGCAAAAATCCCTGTCTGAGTTCTGCGAAATTAATATCCAGCATCATCACAACGAACAGGAACAGCACCGCAACCGCGCCCACATAAACGACAATCAGGATCATCGCGAGGAATTCAGCACCAAGCAGCACAAAAAGAGCTGCTGAGTTGAAAAACGCCAGAATAAGGAACAGAACCGAATGAACCGGGTTCTTCGACGCAATCACCATAAAGCCGGAGGCGACCGTCAGAGTGGCAAATAGATAAAAAGCAAGTGTTGAGACTATCATTACTTATCTACCTCCATTGATTTTGACATCATTTTGATTACAGGATCCACAGTACCAATCCTACCTTATCTGTATGGCGTATCAGCGTTCAGGTTCAGAGCAATTTCCTGCTCCCACCTGTCGCCATTTGCAAGCAACTTATCTTTATCGTAGAAAAGCTCTTCGCGTGTTTCAGTTGCAAATTCGAAATTCGGGCCTTCGACGATGGCATCCACTGGACAGGCTTCCTGACAGAAACCGCAGTAAATGCATTTTGTCATGTCGATATCGTAGCGGGTCGTCCGGCGGCTACCATCTTCGCGGGGTTCCGCATCAATTGTAATGGCCAGTGCCGGGCAGGCTGCTTCGCAAAGTTTACAGGCGATGCACCGTTCTTCCCCATTGGCATAACGACGCAACGCGTGCTCGCCGCGAAAACGAGGACTAAGAGGTCCCTTTTCGTATGGGTAGTTAATGGTCGCTTTTGTTTTAAACATGTAGCGGAATGTCAGTGCGAAACCGGATACGATTTCCCCTAACAGTAAACTGCGTGCCTGTTTATCAATGAAGCCCATAGTGAAACAGCCTCTTAACCTCTAAATTCAAAATCCTTCGGACACTCAAACTCTTCCAAAGGCCTTAATACGTTTTTTCTCTTAAGCCGGAACCATGTCGAAAGCGATCAGGAAACCTGCCGTCAACACAACCCAGATCAAAGAGAAGGGTAGGAAGACTTTCCAACCCAGACGCATCAATTGGTCATACCGGTACCGCGGCAATGTTGCCCGAGCCCAGATAAACACAAAGAGAAGCGCTGCAATTTTAATACCGAACCAGACAATGCCTGGGATCCAGGTAAACGGTGCGATGTCCGCAGGTGGCAACCAACCACCGAGGAACAGAACCGCACAGATTGCGCTCATCAGGATCATGTTTGCGTATTCACCCAAGAAGAACAGCGCAAACGCCATCGCTGAATATTCTGTCTGATAACCCGCAACCAATTCCGCTTCCGCTTCGGGAAGGTCAAATGGATGCCGGTTTGTTTCTGCCAAAATGGAGATAAAGAAAATCACAAACATCGGGAACAGCGGGATGAAGAACCAACTGAACATCCCGTAGCTGCCATCCTGTGCTTTCACGATATCGGTAAGGTTCAAAGAACCAACACACAAAAGAACCGTGATAATCACAAATCCGATGGAGACTTCGTAGGAAACCATTTGGGCTGCTGACCGAAGTGCGCCCAAGAATGGATATCGTGAGTTTGATGCCCAGCCGGCAATAACGATGCCGTAAACGCCCAGGGATGAAATAGCAAACAGATACAGAACACCAACATTAATATCTGAGAGTACCATTCCTTCATCAAATGGAATAACCGCCCAGGCAATCAAGGACAGAATGAAGGTCAACATTGGCGCTATCAAAAACAGGGCCTTGTTAGAACCTGATGGGACAATCGTTTCCTTGAAAAAGAGCTTAGCCCCGTCAGCAAGCGGCTGCAGCAAACCATAGAAACCGACAACATTCGGTCCCTTGCGAAGCTGCATCAATGCCATGACTTTACGTTCATACAACGTCAAATAGGCAACACCGATCAACAACGGCAACACAATCGCCAGAATCTTAGCGACAATAATGACGGTTGGCAGTGCGTAAATATCCCAGAACTCAACCATTGGTGCCAGTCCCCTCTTCACCGGTTGCAGCAAATGTTGAACTGCATTCGGCCATAATTCCGCTGGCCCGCGAAATCGCGTTGGTCAGATAGTTATCTTTAATCGGGCTCAAGAACGGTGCCGCATCGATATCGCCGCTCGTTCCAAAGTCACCCCATGTTGGATCGGCAACCACGTCAATATCAGCAAACTGAGGCGCGACCTCAACCATTTTGGCGCGTAACTCTTCAAGAGTGTTATAGGGCAGTGTCTTACCAGCCTTTTCGGACAATGCCCGAAGGATGGTCCAGTCTTCTCGTGCCTCACCCGGAGGGAACACGGCCTGGTTGCCAACCTGCGGACGACCTTCTGTATTGATCCAAAGAGCGTCTTTTTCAGTATAGGCGGCGCCTGGCAAAATAACGTCGGCGGCATGTGCACCGGCATCGCCGTGGCTTCCCTGATAAATCACAAAGGATTTTTCAAGTTTCGATGCATCAATTTCATCAGCGCCTAGAAGGTAGACAACGTCCAAATCACCCGTTGCGGAAGCGTCCAGCATTTGAAGGGTGGATTTGCCGTTCTCACCCGGAATAAGGCCAAGATCGAGACCGGCTACCCGAGCGGCTGCAGTATGAAGGACATTAAATCCGTTCCAGCCATCGGTAATCAATCCAAAATCATCAGTAATCTTTTTAGCCAATGCCATAACCGCTGCGCCATCAGCGCGGGTCAATGCACCTTGACCAATAATGATCATAGGCCGCTCAGCTTTTTTCAAGACATCAGCAAAGGAGTTCCTGCCTTCAGCGACTTCTTTCAAAGTAGCTGCGCCAGCTCCCAGATAATCATGAGCGTAAGTAAGATTGGTTTCTTGACCAATCAGAGCAATCGGGAAATTTCCTTTTTTCCAACGCTTACGAATTCTTGCATTGATCAAGGAAGCTTCAACCCGTGGATTTGAACCTACGATCAAAAGCGCATCAGCCTCTTCAATTCCAGAGATTGTCGAATTGAAAAGATAGGAACTTCTAACATCTGTAGTAAGTGCGGCACCGTCTTGACGGCAATCAATATTAGTTACGCTATAAGCATCCATCAGGTCCTTGAGGGCCTTCATGCTTTCGGCGCACGCCAGATCACCAACAATTGCACCGATTTTTGAAGCATCTGTGCCGTTTAGTTTCTCTGAGACAACTTCAAGGGCTTCATTCCAGCCAACTGCCTGAAGTTTTCCATCTTTGCGAATGTAAGGTGTATCCAGACGTTGAGTTTTCAAACCGTCGTAGGAAAAACGGGAACGATCAGAAAGCCATTCTTCATTCACATCTTCATTAAGACGCGGCAGGATACGCATGACTTCCTGGCCTTTGCTGTCGATGCGAATATTCGCGCCAACCGCATCCAGTGTATCCACACTTTCCGTTTTACGAAGTTCCCAGGGGCGCGCCGTAAAAGCGTAAGGTTTTGACGTCAATGCACCAACGGGACAAAGATCAATGATGTTGCCTGATAGTTCTGAATCCAGTGCCTGCTCAAGATAGGTAGCGATTTCAGTATTTTCGCCTCGGTTCAAGGCACCAAGTTCATCAACACCGGCCACTTCAGTGGCAAAGCGTACACAGCGAGTACAATGAATACACCGTGTCATCGTCATACTGATGAGCGGGCCCATATTCTTGTTTGTCACGGCACGTTTGGGTTCCAGATACCGGCTGTTGCCGGAACCATAGGCCATCGACTGGTCTTGAAGATCACATTCGCCGCCCTGATCACAAATCGGGCAGTCCAATGGATGATTGATCAAAAGGAATTCCATGGCCCCTTCTCGGCCATTCTTCACTTTTTCGGTGTTGGTTTGGATAACCATGCCATCGCCAGCTGGCATTGCACAGGATGCAACCAGCTTTGGGGCTTTTTCCATTTCCACAAGGCACATACGACAGTTCCCCGCAATGGAGAGCCTTTCGTGATAGCAAAAGCGAGGGATTTCCGCGCCGGCTTCTTCGCAAGCCTGCAGGATTGTCGCCCCGTTCTCTACTGTAACCTCTACGCCATCAACTGTAAGTGTCGGCATTATTCGCTCCTTAAGTAGCGTGCCAATCAGGCCGCTTTCACGGCTTTTCTATTTTTGATCCGTTCTTCCACAATCGGGCGGAAATGTCGGATCAGACCCTGAATTGGCCATGCAGCTGCGTCACCAAGGGCGCAAATTGTATGACCTTCAATTCGTTTTGACATATCGATCAGCATGTCAATTTCTTCCAGTTCAGCATCACCTGAGACCAGACGCTGCATGATACGCCACATCCAGCCAGTACCTTCCCGGCATGGTGTACATTGACCGCAGCTTTCATGTTTGTAGAAATGTGACAGACGCTCAATCGCAGCAATTATATCTGTTGATTTGTCCATAACGATGACAGCGGCTGTTCCCAGACCACTTTGCACTTCGCGCAAACTGTCAAAATCCATCAGGACCGTATCGCAAATTTCCTTGGGCAGCATTGGAACTGAAGATCCGCCGGGAATAATCGCCAGCAAATTGTCCCAACCACCGCGTACGCCACCGGCATGTTTCTCAATGAGTTCCTTTAAGGGGATACCCATTTCTTCTTCAACATTACACGGATTATTGACATGCCCGGAAATACAGAAAAGTTTGGTTCCTGTGTTATTCGGACGGCCAAGGCCAGCAAACCAATCCGCACCGCGGCGCAGGATTTCAGGTCCAACAGCAATACTTTCCACGTTATTCACTGTGGAAGGGCAACCCCAGGCACCAACGTTGGCCGGAAACGGTGGTTTCAACCGTGGCTGGCCTTTGTTGCCTTCAAGACTTTCAATCAATGCAGTTTCTTCGCCGCAAATATAGGCGCCGGCACCCCGGTGAACATAGATATCGAAATCAAATCCACTGCCGCAGGCATTTTTTCCGATCAGACCGTCAGCATAGGCTTCTTGAATGGCTTCATTCAAGTGAATGGCTTCGTTGACAAACTCACCGCGAATATAGATGTAGGCTGCAATTGCCCGCATTGAGAAGCCCGCAACCAGACAACCTTCGAGAAGGCGATGAGGATCAAACCGCATGATCTCCCTGTCTTTACAAGTGCCCGGCTCGGATTCGTCAGCGTTGACGATCAAATAATTTGGGCGACCATCGGATTCTTTGGGCATGAAGGACCATTTCAGTCCCGTTGGAAAGCCAGCACCACCGCGACCACGCAATCCGCTGTCTTTGATCTGGCCAATAATGCCGTCCTGACCAAGTTCCAACAGCTTTTTGGTACCGTCCCAAACGCCGCGCTTTTTCGCACCGGCAAGACGCCAATCATGCTGACCATAAAGATTGGTAAAGATACGATCCTGGTCTTTGAGCATCAGGCATCCCCCGCTTTGTTCAGCAATGTTGTTGGACCGCCTTGTGGCGCAGAATTTATCCGGTCAATTTGCGGACCATGATCCGGTACATCATCCTTGGCCAATCGATCAAGGAGAGTTTCGAAATTATCCGCATTCAGATCTTCGTAAAAATCGTCATTAACCTGAACGACCGGCGCATTTGTGCAGGCGCCAAGGCATTCGACCTCAAGCAATGTAAATTTGCCGTCTTCCGTGGTTTCACCGTTGTGAATGCCAAGCTTGTCTTCACAAACTTTTGTAAGCGCATCACTACCGCGAAGCCAGCAAGGAGTGGTTCGGCAAAGCTGCAGGAAGTATTTTCCAACCGGCTTCAGATTATACATGGTGTAGAAGGTCGCAACCTCCAGCACCCGCATATACGGGACGCTTAAATACTCACCGACATATTCAAGAGCTTCCCTGGATAACCAGTTTTCATTTTGGCGCTGTGCCAGATCCAAAAGTGGCATAACAGCACTTTGCTGACGCCCTTCGGGATACTTGGCAATAAAGACCTTGGCCTTTTCAATATTTTCAGGCGTAAATTCGAACGCTTTGCCTGTCTTAATAATCTGACTCATCGGTCAACCTCACCGAAAACAATATCCAAACTACCCAATATGGCAGACGCATCCGCCAACATATGACCGGTCGTCAACAAATCCATTCCCTGCAAATGAGCAAATCCTGGGGCTCTTATCTTGCAGCGATAGGGCTTACCGGAACCATCTGACACCAGATAAACGCCGAACTCGCCTTTTGGTGCTTCGATTGCTGTATAAGTCTCGCCAGCTGGAACCTTCACGCCTTCAGTATAATGTTTGAAGTGATTGATAAGGGATTCCATAGACGTCTTCATCTCGGCGCGGCGTGGCGGTGCCACTTTTGGATCTGTGCTTATCACTGGACCTTCAGGCATCTTGTCCAGGCATTGCTCCATAATCGACAAAGACTGGCGCATTTCTTCAATGCGCATCAGATACCGGCTAAAGCAATCACCCGTCAAGCCAACTGGAACATCAAAATCCAACTCATTGTAAACATCATAAGGCTGTGTTTTGCGCAAATCCCAGGCAAGTCCAGTGGAGCGCAACATAACGCCAGAGAAACCCCACGCCATTGCTTGTTCCTGCGTAACAATTCCGATATCCACATTCCGCTGCTTGAATATTCTGTTTTCAGTCAGCAGTGTTTCAATGTCATCCAGAACAGTTGGAAAATGCTTGATAAATTTACGGATATCTTCATCGAGACCAGGAGGAAGGTCCTGATGAACGCCACCCACTCTAAAATAAGCGGCATGCATGCGGGATCCGCTGACGCGCTCATAAAATTCGATGAGTGTTTCCCGCTCCACAAACCCCCACAGCATTGGTGTTGTCGCACCAACGTCCAGGGCTTGCGCGGTCACATTCATAATGTGGTTCATTATCCGGGAAATTTCGGCATAAAGAACACGAATAAACTGCGCTCTGCGAGGAACCTCACATTGTAGAAGTCTTTCGACGGCCAGAACAAATCCATGTTCCTGAGCAATCGGTGCAGAATAGTCCAGCCGGTCAAAATACGGCATGGCCTGCATATAGGTTTTATTCTCGATCAGCTTTTCAGTGCCGCGATGCAGAAGTCCCACATGTGGGTCTACCCGCTCCACCATTTCGCCGTCCAGTTCCAACACCATACGAAGAACACCATGGGCCGCAGGATGCTGCGGGCCGAAGTTCATCGTATAGTTTTTGATCTGTACTTCAGCCATTAACTCTTCTCCGTCGCTTTTTCATCACCGGGAAGAACATAGTCGGTTCCCTCCCAGGGGCTCTGGAAATCAAATTTACGGAATTCCTGAACCAGAGAGACCGGCTCATAGACCACACGTTTTTCATCTTCGCTATAGCGAACTTCCACGTGACCACTCAGAGGGAAATCTTTACGCAGCGGATGGCCTTCAAAACCATAATCCGTCAGCATGCGGCGCAAATCCGGATGGCCGGAGAACATGATACCGTACATATCCCATGCCTCGCGCTCAAACCAGTTGGCGGCAGGAAACAAAGAAACAACACTTGGTACAGGTGTTCTGACGTCCGTTTTGATTTTAACGCGAACCCGCTGATTATGCTTCAGGCTAAGCAGATTATAAACAACGTCAAACCGTTCGCTGCGCGTCGGATAATCGACACCACAAACATCCATTAGGACCTGAAATTTGCAGCTCGCATCTTCGCGAAGGAAGAGCAGAACTTTTTCAATGGCGTCTGCTCTTGCTTCAACACAAAGCTCACCAAGCGTGACGGAGGTTGAAATGACTTCAGACGACAGTTCAGCGGCGATATGCGCGCCCAGTTCGGTCAATGCGTTTTCCATATGTCTTCCGATCATGGTGCGCTATCTGACGAATGTACCGGTACGGCGAATCTTCTTTTGGAGTTGGAAGATACCGTAAACCAGAGCTTCGGCTGTAGGGGGACATCCGGGTACATAAATATCAACAGGAACAATCCTGTCGCAACCACGCACTACGGAATACGAATAATGATAATAACCACCGCCATTTGCACATGATCCCATGGAGATCACATAACGCGGTTCAGCCATCTGGTCATAAACCTTGCGAAGAGCCGGTGCCATTTTATTGGTCAACGTACCTGCAACAATCATGACATCGGCCTGACGGGGGGAACCACGAGGAACAATCCCCAGTCTTTCCATGTCGTAACGGGGCTGCCATGCATGCATCATTTCAACAGCACAACAAGCCAGACCAAAAGACATGGGCCACAAAGACCCTGTCCGCGCCCAGTTTACCAGTTTGTCAACTTGCGTAACGACATAACCCTTGTCGTCAAGTTCATGGCTGAGGTCGCGGAAAAAATCGTCCTGCTCACCGCCAACAGCAGTTGCGTTCGGATCGACCGGCACAGGATTTACTCCCATTCCAGAGCTCCCTTCTTCCACTCATAAATAAAACCGATTGTCAGGATGCCGAGGAAGACCATCATTGACCAAAATCCAAACATTCCAACATCACCAAGGGACACAGCCCAAGGGAACAGGAAGGCGACTTCAAGGTCGAAAATGATAAATAGGATGGCAACCAGATAAAAGCGAACGTCGAACTGGTTTCGAGCATCATCGAACGGCTCAAACCCACATTCATAAGGAGACAGTTTTTCTGAATCCGGATGTTGTGCGGCGACAACGATTGATGCAATGACGATAACGGCTGAAAGACCAACAGCCAAACCCAGAAATATCAGTATGGGTAAATATTCAGTAAGTAATGCTTCCATCTTATCGATAAAAACCACGCCCCAGAAAAACCGGTTCTGGATTGCAGCACTCCCTCTAGCTCAGTCACGTGCGCATTATAGTGGTGGGTTATACGGAAAAAAAGCTAATTAGCAACATAATTTCGCCAATTTATTTAAACCGAAGACCTTATGTCACACCATTACTTTGGTGGTGTTAAGGATCTATTAATCATAAGGAGAATTTACAGCGGAGGTTGGCGGGAGTGACGGGACTCGAACCCGCGGCCTCCGGCGTGACAGGCCGGCGCTCTAACCAACTGAGCTACACCCCCGCTGTGAGGACGGGTTTTATTGAAGGAGGCCCCACCTGTCAAGCAACATAAACGTAAAAATGAAAGAAAATTTTCAAAGGTTATAAAACTCATGAAAAAGGGCAGTTTTCTGTCACTTAAAAATATGAAGTTCCCGGACATTTATAGGGCAATTTATAATCAGGTCAGAATTATTCGGACACATTTATTTTTAATATGAAAATTGAGACTCCATTTTTTGAATCAAGTTTTCAGGAGGTCGATTATAGTGCTTCCAAAATTCATTAAAAAGAAGAAATCATCCTCCAATAGAATAGAAACATAATACAAAAAAACATAATTAATTCCGTTGCTTGTACGAATCTAACAGTGATTACAAAAAAAGAGAATCAATCAGAAAACACCCAGCTCATCGATTCCATTCTCACCTCCAATTTGCGTTCAGCTTTAACCTCTAAAAACCTGTCAAAAATTCAAAATCGTGATGCGGAGGGAAATTATAGCTCCCAATCCTCCTAATAGGTCCTGGCGCAATACTGCAACAGTTAAGGAATTCAAATGGATCTACATGGAAAAGTCGCACTCATTACAGGCGCAAGCTCGGGGATCGGCAGAGCAACTGCTAAATTATTTGCTCAAAAGGGGGCGCAAGTCGTTGTTGGTGCCCGCCGGAAAATTGAACTGGAGACACTTGTCAGCGAAATCCTTAACAAAGGAGGGCAAGCAATTGCAGTATGCGGGGATGTACAGGACGAAGATTTCTCCAAATCTCTCGTAGATACGGCAATACAGGAATTTGGCGGGCTGGATATCGCGTTTAACAATGCAGGAACATTGGGTGAAATGGGTGATCCAACCGAAATTTCTCTAACCGGTTGGCTGGATACCCTCAATACCAATCTAACCAGTGCCTTTTTAGGGGCGAAGTATCAACTCCCTGCCCTTCTAAGCCGCGGAAAAGGTTCTCTGATTTTCACATCTTCATTTGTCGGGCATACAGTCGGTTTTCCAGGAATGTCCCCCTATGCAGCTGCGAAATCAGGTGTCATTGGCTTGATGAAAAATCTGGCTGCTGAATATGGAATGCAAGGAATTCGCGTGAATGCTCTTCTTCCTGGGGCAACCGATACGCCTATGGGTAAAGTGGCGACATCCTCACCCGGTGCATTGGATTATATCACCAGTATTCATGCCTTGAAGAGAATGGCCCAGCCCGAAGAGATTGCGCGTTCGGCGCTTTATCTTGCATCAGATTCTTCAAGTTTCATGACGGGAAATGCGCTGCTTGTTGAAGGAGGTGTTTCTGTCTTCAAAGCCTGAAAAAGAAGAATATGGTTGTGAATCAAAAAGCCCGCCAAAAGCGGGCTTTTTCGATAAAATGGTGGGTGATGAGAGATTCGAACTCCCGACCCCCTCGGTGTAAACGAGGTGCTCTAACCAGCTGAGCTAATCACCCGAAGTGCAACGCCAATTGTGCGGTGCGAGGCAGTGTATAACAGGCTGTAATCCCAAAGGGAAGACAAAAAAGAAGCCAGATCAAAAAAAATGATCTGGCTTCTAATAATCTGAAAAAACGACAGATTTTATTTGTTAACAGAGTCTTTCAAAGCTTTACCAGCTTTAAATTTAGGCTGTTTTGATGCCGCGATCTGGATAGTTTCACCAGTCCGTGGGTTACGCCCTTCAGAAGCTTTACGTTCAGCAACGCTGAATGTGCCAAATCCGACCAGGCGAACATCATCACCACCAGCCAAAGCACCAGATACTGCTTCAAGTACTGCATCAACGCTTTTGCCTGCGTCAGCTTTTGCCAGACCTGAAATTTCAGCCACTGCGGCAACGAGATCGTTCTTATTCACTATAAGCCCCCTTCAGTTTTAAAATACATATTATTTTCTATATAATATCCAATAAAGACGCTTGAATACTAGATGCCACATTGCTATCGGTCAAAGGGAAAATGAAGGTTATCCCCAGCTTTTCTGCGCATTATGGACAGTTTTCATAAAATTTAATGAGTAGTTAATGCATCAGTCGGTTTCTGAGCAGATGCAGCACTAGCAATTTCTCGCGCCAGACGCTCCTCACTCCAATCCAAAGGCTCCAAAGGCTGCGTCAAGGCTACTTTCAACACCTCTTCAACCTGAGAAACTGGAATAATTTTCAAACCTTCTTTCACATTATCTGGAATTTCCGCAAGGTCCTTCTCATTATCATGTGGAATGAGCACTGTTTTGATTCCGCCGCGTAATGCCGCAAGTAATTTTTCTTTCAAACCACCGATTGGCAATACTCGACCTCGTAATGTCACTTCCCCTGTCATCGCAACGTCTTTGCGAATGGGAATATCGGTGAGAACAGAAATAATCGACGTCACCATTGCGGTACCAGCAGAAGGTCCGTCTTTTGGTGTCGCTCCTTCAGGAACATGAACATGAATATCGTGTTTGTCGAAATCCATGGGTTTCACACCCATTTCAAGGCAGCGAGATTGCACATAACTTTTAGCTGCCTGTACAGATTCCTGCATAACATCACCAAGCTTACCAGTGATTTGCATACGGCCACGGCCATATAATTTCACCGCTTCGATCGTCAGCAATTCGCCGCCAACTTCTGTCCAGGCCAGACCTGTAACAACACCGACTTGATCTTCTTCATCAATTTCACCGAACCGGTGGCGTCGTACACCCGCATATTTTTCCAAATTCTTAGATGTCACATTGATAGTTTTAACGCCATCGGTAACAATTTCCTTGATCGCTTTACGCGCAAGTTTCGCAATTTCTCTTTCAAGACTACGAACACCAGCTTCACGGCAGTAATACCGGATCAGATCATGAATTGCGTCTTCGGACACAGACCACTCTTCTTTTTTCAGTCCATGGTTCTTCATCTGTTTTGAGATCAGATGCCGTTTGGCAATTTCCACTTTCTCATCTTCAGTATAACCGGACAGATGAATAATCTCCATCCGATCCCGAAGAGGGCCGGGCATATTCAAGGAGTTGGCTGTACAGATAAACATAACTTCGGATAAGTCATATTCCACTTCCAGATAATGATCTGCGAAATGGGTGTTTTGCTCTGGATCCAAAACTTCCAGTAATGCTGAAGAAGGATCCCCTCTGAAATCATTTCCAAGCTTGTCAATCTCGTCAAACAGGAACAATGGGTTGATAGACTTGGCTTTTTTCATGGATTGAACAACTTTACCCGGCATGGACCCGATATATGTTCTTCTATGACCACGAATTTCAGCCTCATCCCGAACGCCGCCCAAGGCAACACGAACAAAATTACGGCCCGTTGCTTTGGCAACAGATTGGCCGAGAGATGTTTTACCAACACCAGGAGGACCAACGAGACAAAGGATGGAGCCCTGAATTTTCCGAACACGCTGCTGAACAGCAAGGTATTCAAGAATACGTTCTTTGACCTTTTCCAGACCGTAATGATCGTCGTTCAGAATTTTTTCAGCTGCGTTCAGATCTTTTTTAACACGTGTCCGTTTACCCCATGGGATACCCAAAATCCAGTCGAGGTAATTCCGAACAACCGTAGCCTCGGCTGACATTGGACTCATAGAGCGCAGCTTTTTCATTTCCTGCTGGCATTTTTCCCGTGCTTCTTTCGTCAGCTTGGTTTCTGTAATCTTCTCTTCGAGTTCAGAAAGCTCGTCTTTGCCCTCTTCCCCTTCACCAAGTTCTTTCTGAATGGCTTTCATTTGCTCATTCAAATAATATTCACGCTGCGTTTTCTCCATTTGGCGTTTAACGCGGCTGCGAATTTTCTTCTCAACCTGCAGCACACCAATCTCATCGTCCATCAGGCTATAAACCCGTTCAAGACGATCGGACGTTCCTTCAATTTCAAGAAGCTCCTGCTTTTCAGCAATTTTCAGAGCCATGTGAGACGCCATTGTATCAGCAAGTTTAGATGGGTCATCAATCTGGTTCAGAGAGACCAAAACTTCAGGCGGAACCTTGCGGTTCAATTTCACATACTGTTCGAACTGTGCGATGACAGATCTCGATAATGCCTCTAATTCAGGTGTTTCGCTCTCTTTTTCCTCAACCACTTCTGCATGAGCCTGAAAGAAATCGGTGTTTTCAATAAAGCTATTGATCCGCGCTCTCTCCACTCCTTCCACAAGAACTTTCACAGTTCCATCTGGGAGTTTCAACAATTGAAGAACCGAAGCTATGGTACCAACTCGATGAATATCATCTTCAGTTGGATCATCCTGATTTGCATTTTTTTGCGCGACAAGAAGGATTTGCTTGTCATCCTTCATAACGTCTTCGAGGGCCCGGACAGATTTATCCCGACCAACAAACAGAGGAACAATCATGTGAGGGAACACAACGATATCTCTAAGTGGCAAAACTGGAAAAATTTGTGTTTGGGGTATGTCGATCATCTTGCTGCCTTTTCAGGTCGGTATTACCATCAAGCGGGAATAACAAAAGAGGTTAATCGACCTAGAATAGAAAAAATAGTCGAGGGGTCGAATACCCCTCGAAGATACTCAATTATGCGCTACTGCTCGCGTCTTTACGATCTGCATAGATGTAGAGCGGCTGCGCCTCATCATCAATAACGTCACCATTAATAACAATTTCCTCAACCCCTTCAAGGGTTGGCAAATCATACATTGGATCGAGAAGAATTCCTTCCAAAATGGATCGGAGGCCACGTGCACCAGTTTTCCTTTTGATTGCCTTTTTGGCAATGGATACCAATGCATCATCTGTAAATGTCAGATTGACGTCTTCCATATCGAACAGGCGCTGATACTGTTTAACAAGCGCATTCTTTGGGCTTGTCAAAATCTCAATCAAAGCGTCTTCATCAAGGTTTTCCAAAGATGCAATAACTGGTAACCGCCCAACGAATTCAGGGATCATCCCGAATTTCGTCAAATCATCAGGTTCAACACCTTTTAACAGCTCACCAACATTACGATCTTCTTCACTGCGAACATCCGCACCAAAACCAATCGATGTATCCTTGCCACGAGAGCTGATGATTTTATCAAGTCCGGCAAAAGCGCCACCACAAATAAATAGAATATTTGTCGTATCCACTTGCAGGAATTCTTGTTGAGGGTGTTTGCGGCCGCCCTGCGGTGGAACAGATGCAACAGTACCTTCCATGATTTTCAGCAAGGCTTGCTGAACACCTTCACCGGAAACATCCCGGGTGATAGAGGGATTATCTGATTTGCGGCTGATCTTGTCGACTTCATCGATATAGACAATGCCGCGCTGCGCACGTTCAACATTGTAATCTGCTGACTGAAGTAGTTTAAGAATAATATTCTCAACATCTTCACCAACATAACCGGCTTCGGTCAATGTCGTTGCATCGGCCATGGTAAAGGGTACATCCAGAATTCTGGCGAGGGTCTGGGCAAGCAGTGTTTTACCGCAACCCGTTGGGCCAACAAGCAGGATATTTGATTTAGCAAGTTCAACATCGTCAGTTTTTGAACTGTGATGCAAACGTTTGTAATGATTGTGAACAGCGACCGATAACACCTTTTTGGCATGCTTCTGCCCAATAACGTAGTCGTCAAGAACAGTGCTGATTTCAAGTGGTGTTGGAACTCCGTCGCTGGATTTCACCAGGGTGCTTTTATGTTCTTCTCGAATAATATCCATGCATAGCTCGGCGCATTCATCACAAATGAATACAGTCGGACCGGCTATCAGCTTCCTCACTTCATGCTGGCTCTTGCCACAGAAGGAGCAATACAGGGTATTTTTCGAATCTCCGCCACTCAGTTTGGTCATAGACACTCCAATTTCTCTTTGGACTTACATATTAGCCATCGACCGATCAGGCGACAACAAGAATGTTACATTCTTGAGGCGACCAAAGGCAGATAAACACTACACTTCGTCCAAGGAAGGCCAATTCTGTCAATTTGGCCTCAATATTTCGTTAACAGTTACATAATAACTGTCTGTGTTGGGAACAAGATCTAGTTCGTAAACTCAGCCGTTAGTTCAGGCGTCGTCACTCACTTCTAAGGCGAGTGAATCAGGCTTTTTCTCGACAACTTCATCGATCAGGCCAAATGCCTTGGCTTCTTCCGCATCCATAAAGTTATCACGTTCCATGGAAGATTCGATTGTTTCAAGATCCTGTCCTGTATGATGCACATACAGATTGTTCAAACGGGCGCGAATTTTGAGAATTTCCCGTGCCTGAATCTCGATATCAGTCGCCTGCCCTTGAGCACCACCAGAAGGCTGATGGATCATAACGCGCGCATTGGGAAGAGCAAAACGTTGACCTTTTGCACCCGCCGTCAGCAAGAAGGAGCCCATGGACGCTGCCTGACCGATACAGACTGTTGCAATGTCGGGTTTGACATACTGCATTGTATCATACATCGCCAGTCCTGAGGTCACGACCCCGCCTGGAGAGTTGATATACATGGAGATCGGCTTGTTTGGGTTTTCGGCTTCCAGGAAAAGAAGCTGCGCAGTGATCAGACTGGCCATGCCATCATGCACCTGGCCCGTGACGAAGATAATTCTCTCCTTCAAAAGACGTGAGAAAATATCATATGAACGTTCTCCCCTTGCCGTTTGTTCCACAACCATGGGAACCAGGGTGTTCATATAGGTATCAATCACATCAGCCATCGTGCGTCTTCCTCAAAAAAAAATCAGTGGTGGTATCAATTTGCATATAGTTACAAAAATTACCACCACAATTCTGAATTTTATTTTTCAGATTTTTTTTCTGCTGCTTTCTTTTTAGGCGCTGCTTTTTTCTTTACAGGCTTTTCATCATCAGATTTGGCCGCTGCCTTCTTTTTAGGAGCCGCTTTCTTTTTTGCTTTTGGCTTTTCAGCTTCCTCTGCATCCGGATCAGCTGTCAGTTCCTCGTAAGAAACTTTCTTTTCAGTTACCGTTGCAAGTTCCGCGATGAAATCGATGACTTTATCTTCAAAGATAGGCGCGCGAAGCGAATTCTGCATTTCCGGGTTTTTCTGGAACATTTCAAAGATCTGCTGTTCCTGACCTGGGAAATTCCGAGCCTGAGCAAGCATCGCTTGCTGTACTTCTTCATTGCTCACTTCGATATTGTTGATGCGACCAACTTCGGCAAGAAGCAGACCCAAGCGAACACGGCGTTCTGCAATATTTGTATATTCAGCGCGGAGTTCTTCTTCAGACTGATCCTGATCAGCGAGTTTCTGCTCTGTGCGTTCCAGTTCCTTTTCGAACTGTTCCCAGATGCTGGTAAACTCAGCGTCCATCATTCCTGGAGGAACTTCAAAATCATGCTTGTCTGAAAGAGCATCGAGCATGCTACGTTTCATTGTCTGGCGAGAATGCTGGCCATATTCTTCTTCCATACGGCCACGGATTGCATCTTTTAATGCAGCCAGATCATCAAGTCCGAGTTTTTTAGCAAACTCATCGTTGATTTCAACTTCGCCAGATTCCTGTACTTCGTGCACTTTCACATCGAAGACAGCTTCTTTACCAGCAAGCTCAGCAGCACCGTAATTTTCCGGGAAGGTTACAGTAACAGCAAGTTCGTCGCCGCCCTTTTGACCAATCAGCTGTTCTTCAAATCCTGGAATAAACTGACCAGAACCAAGTTCAAGCTGATGATTTTCTGCTGTACCACCGTCAAAAGCAACGCCGTCAACTTTACCGGCAAAATCCATGAGGACAGCGTCCCCTTCTTTCGCTTTACGGTTCTTTGCAACTTTTACGAAGTTTTTCTGTTGACCGGCAATTTGTACAATTGCTTCGTCGATTTTATCATCGGCAACGTCAGCAACGAGTTTTTCAACTTTCAGCTTTGAAAAATCCATTGGTTCAAAATCAGGCATGATTTCAACTTCAATGGTAAATTCAAGATCAGAGCCTTCATCGAATTTTGTGATTTCGATTTTTGGCTGCTGCGCAGGACGCAATTCGTTGTCGTTCAGTGCTTTCTGGCTGGTTTCATTCACCGTTTCTTCCAGAATTTCACCCATGATGGATTTACCGAAACGTTGACGCAAAATCTGCATCGGCACTTTACCTGGACGAAAACCGGGCAATTTTACTTGCTGCCCAACTGTTGTCAGTTTTTCAGTAACCTTGATTGCGATTTCAGCCGCTTCAACAACAACTGTAAAATCCCGTTTCAGCCCTTCAGAGCTTGTCTGTGTAACTTGCATGAACGATTGTCCGTCTTTAACGTTTAAAGATCTGTTTTCACTGGCGGCCGACCCGTAGGCCCGCCGCGAAAATTATGGTGCGGGTAGAGGGAGTCGAACCCCCACACCGAAGTACTGGTACCTAAAACCAGCGCGTCTACCAATTCCGCCATACCCGCATATATATCCCTACTGATTTTGTACAAAACCCAACAGGTTTTCCACGCCTTTTCAACAGGGAGCGGCATCCTATAGCACAGGAATTCTTGTTATGCATAGGGAAATTCTGATCCCACCGACAAGAAAACAGTATATTTCTTAAAAACGCGCAGAAAAGTGCGCCATTTCTGTAAAGAAAAAGGCCAAATAAAAAGAACTCCGCCTTATTTCAAGCGGAGTTCTTTTAAATGATCTTCAAATTACAATATATGGGCCGAGAAATCAGCTCATATGAAAATCTTTGGTAAAGGTGTCCAGTGACAGGACCCTGGCCCCTTGCGGATCTTTATATCCGCCGCTCACCAGAGTTTTCTCATAGTGAACGTGTGGAATTCCTTGAACATCGTCCGAGACAAATAGAACGCGCGCTTCTTCCTGAGCACTCATTTGCATCGGACGGCGATATAGATCACCGCGTTCAATTTTATCCTTTAGCTTGTTCTTTTTAAACAGCATAGCAAATCCAAACACTTAAATTACTTCTCTATATTGATATAATATAAGGGAAAATCGTAAATAAACCCTTTACAGTTGAATATAGGAAGATGCCACACTCATTTAAAGAACTATAAGTTGTTTATATTTGATAAAACACGCGGTATTATGGTTTCAATGTCTTCTGCAATTAACCCGGGACCAAATTCATTTGCTGCTTCACTATGAATCCAGACCGCAGCGCATGTGGCTTTATACAAATCAATGGTTGATGCAGCCAGTCCAGCGATAATCCCCGCCAAAGCATCACCAGATCCGGCTGTTGCCAACCAGGGCGGCGCTATAGTGTTCATAACAGCTTGTCCATCTGGATCAGCAATAACCGTGGTTGCCCCTTTTAATAGAACAATTGCACCTGACAGCGTTGAAGCCTGCTGACAGCGTTCCAAATTGGATCCGCTTAAATCAAACAATCGGACGAACTCAGCCTCATGAGGCGTGATAACCACCTGCCCTTTATTTTTGTTTTTAATAAGACCGAACAATTTATCAGGGTCATCTTTAAAGACGGTCAGGGCGTCCGCATCCAATATCACTGAACAGTCCAGCTTCAGGGACATTTCAACAAAAGTCCGTGTCCTTTCCTTTATACCATTCCCCGGCCCAACAAGAACTGTATTGATACGCTTCTCTTTCAGCCAATCAGAAAACTGAAGGTCATCTTCAACAGATTTCACCATGACAGCTTCCTGCGCCTGACTATAAATCATCAGTGCGGATGGCGGCGATACCACGGTTACGGCACCTGCCCCTGCGCGTAAAGCGGCTCTGGCTGAAATCCGAGCAGCGCCCGTACTACTCATTCCGCCGCCGACTATTGCTGCATGGCCACGGCTATATTTATGATCTGAGGCAAGATACTTCGGCATATTATCAAGCCAGAGATCCGGATCATTATCAGAAATTCGAACATCGATTGTATCCAGCACCTCTTCTGGAATTCCAATATCAACAATGTCCAGCGCACCTATATAGGATCTCGCGGGATACAGCAGATGGCCGATTTTGGGTCTGAAAAAGCTAACTGTTAAATTTGCTTCAATAGTTCCGGGGCAGATCTCTCCACTACTGCCATTCACGCCGCTTGGAACATCAACAGCAACAAAAGGGATCTCTTTGTTTTTAATTTCTAGAAATAGATTTCGAATTTCATCTGGTAATTCCCCTTTGAATCCGGCTCCAAACAGAGCATCAACAACCAGTTCGGTTCCCGATAAATCTATCTCGGATAAAGGAAATGTATCCCCCAAATACAATTCAAACATCATCTTTGCGTCCCCGGACAACTTTTCGGGATCGCCAAATGTATGGACGGCAACCGGCCAACCCGCCTCACTCAAAGCACGCGCGACGACATAGCCATCGCCACCATTATTTCCAGGACCGCAGAGAATGAGAACCGAACAGGCATCCCATCCCTCTTCAATATGGGCTGCGATCCCCTGCCCCGCATTCTCCATCAACTCAAGACCGCTAATCCCGCTTTCAATGGCAAGCCTATCTGCTTCATACATTTGTGGAACTGACAGAACCTGAAGATGATGGGGCATTATTTCCTCACAGAAGTTTTGATAAATCTGGACGTTTCCCTTGCATGGGAGAGACTGCCTCAAAGGCTGCGGCCGCAGACAAAACCAGATCATCTCGATGCATCGGACCAACGATTTGCAATCCTACCGGCAACCCGTCATCCGCAAGACCGCATGGAACAGAGCATGCAGGCTGTTGGGTCAAATTAAACGGATAGGAAAACGGCGTCCAATCCACCCAGGCGCTTTCTGCATCCTCCATATTCGGAGCAAGCTGGCCAGCTTTAAATGCTGTAACCGCAAGTGACGGTGTTAAAAGAAGTTCATAGGTTTCGTGAAAGGCGCGCATTTTAGCACCAAGCTCTGCGCGGGCAACCGTCGCGTCCATAAAGTCGGGCAGGCTGATCTTCGACCCCTCTTCCACTACTTTTTGCAGACCCGGATCGAGAAGCTGCAATTGCGCATCCGTCATGCCACGCATGGCGTAATAGGCACCGGAATACCAAAGTGTATTGAAAATATCGAGAGGCTTATCAAATCCCGGATCAATTTCTTCCACCTCAGCCCCAAGATCTTTTATAAGATCCACGGCTTTATCCACAGCGGTTGCCACACCAGAGTCCACATTCGCATATCCAAGAGTACGGCTGTAGGCGATCTTGCGGCCTTTTAAACTTCCTTCGGAACATTTCCGGTAATTTCTATGAGTTGGTGGCAGCGAATACCAATCCCGCGCATCAAACCCGATCATCGATTGCAGCATTAAGGCGCCATCCGCTACTGATCGGGTCATAGGGCCAATATGAGAAACGGTCCCAAAGGCGGAAGCTGGCCAAACGGGAACGCGTCCAAAACTGGGCTTTAACCCGAATATTCCGGCAAAAGCAGCCGGGATGCGAACAGAACCACCGCCGTCAGTTCCCGTATGCAAAACACCCATCCCGGCAGCGCAAGCCGAAGATGCGCCACCACTTGATCCACCAGGTGTAGTATCGGGGTTCCACGGGTTTCTCGTAATACCGCTTAAGGGACTATCCGTAACGCCTTTCCAGCCAAATTCCGGCGTTGTGGTTTTTCCCAGTATAATCGCACCATTTTCTTTCAAACGGGCAACTGCTGGTGCGTCATCCTCCCATGGGCCGCTCTTATCAATAAGAAGAGAGCCTTTTAATGTCGGATGACCTTCGGTGAGCATAATGTCCTTGATCGTCGTTGGTATGCCATCGAGCAACCCTTGGGGGTTCCCTTGTTTCCAGCGCGCTTCAGAGTCTTTCGCGGCTTTAAGAGCGCCCTCGTCATCAACAAGGACGAACGCATTAAGGGCTGGATTATACTTCTCAATTTGGCTTAACGCCGCCTGAGTTGCTTCAACAGGAGATATTGTTCCGTTGCTATATCCCTCCAGCAAATCTTCCGCTGATGCATAGGCTAGATCTTCAGACATTTTATCCCCTTTTTATTGTTGTTTGCAGCTTTCCATAACGATGAATTCTTCGCTGGCATTTTCTTTGTGTCAGGATAGGAGGAGCTGCGTAAACTTGCAATCACTGACCGATATCAAAATCAAATATATGAAAGCATGACAGAACATCGGAATATCGTTTTCCTCTTGAAATTCTGTATGCATTACTGATCTAAAGAGATAATGATAAAGAAAAAGATCAAACCGAAAATCCCCGAAAGCAAACTACATCGGCTCATCCTTGGCTGGTCACTTGTTATTGGTGGTATTTTGGGATTTCTTCCCATCGTTGGGTTTTGGATGCTCCCCCTTGGCATCATCGTATTGTCCGTTGATTTTCCTTTCGCCCGGCGTCTTCGACGAAAAACGGAGGTTTGGTGGGGAAGACGGCGTCAGAAGAGATAGATATTATTCGTCCACGATCTTCATTTGTTCTACTTTCAAATTGGGTTAACACAAATATAATAAGAATTATGTAAGACATATCTCTCTTTATAGATATGTCAGGATAATCATTATTTGTAAGGTGGAAGTACAACAAACGCGTTTCAGAAAATCGAAACCGGCTCATGGATGAATAAATGAATTTAGTTCGTCATACCACCCCATTGCCCTCTTCCGCGGTCTATACAACAGATACCCAATGCGCAGCCCTTGCCCAATATGTCACCCACAAAGAGCATTGTCTGGGGCCGGAAGAACTCTTTCAGCTTGCAACAAATGTCAGTCCAGATTGCATCATTCATGTCGCTAATGTGGAACGGGATGCAGACAGTTTTTACTTCGAACAGTTTGATCCAAGGTGCCTTTACAAACGCGGAGAAAACTTTGCAGGGAAAAATGTGCTAGACGCCTGTGATCCGAGTTTCGCTGACGTAGTTATGGACTCCTATATTGCCGCAAGAGACGGCACCAGCCGTTTTAGTAAAGAAGTCATGCTCTCCGGACCGGGCAGGATATTTGTCCGCTATGTTACGCCATTGATGTCGAATGGGGCGATTAAACAAATCCTGATTTGCTCCCGCTACCAAATGATTGCGAACAGCGAAAACATTAACTTGAATATTACTCTTCCTACATTCCGACAAGTGAAGAAAACACTTTCAGAAATTAATTCAACGGAACTGACTACTCGCCTTTGTTATGATGCTGCAGACGAGATAAACCGTCTCAGAGTAAAATTGAAAGAACAGCAGGATCCAGCTCAAAGCTGGCGCACTATCCAAACTATCCCCGATATTTGGAAAAATGGCAGTGTCGTTGTTTTTTATGATGAGATTTATGGATATAGAATGGCTCGCTGGCGGGAGCTCGACAGTCTTACAACCAATCCAAACCTCAGAATGTCATCTGGCTGGTATGAAGGAGCTGAGCCCCTAAGTCATACAGACGAAACCCTCGCTTGCCTACTCACGCCCCCTCAATTGGATTAGAGGGCTCGCGGTCGGATCGTCAGTAGTTTGATGATATCTTTATATAGAAACTCTTTTTCCACCAGCTCCAGACCTGCGCCTTCCAGATATTGTTCGGTCCTGCGATCAAAATCAGCACCATAAAAATATCGCACCCAAGGTGCCCACAGTTTCATACTAAACCGACGTATCGGATTTTCGGACAATGCGTATTCCAGAATATAGATCTTACCATCAGGTCGGCAGACACGGCGAAGCTCATTAAGGGCAGGTTGCTGGTGTTCAGCATCAAGGACGCAGAAAAGAAAGGTTGAGACAATATTATCAAAGCTGTCTTCAGAAAATTTCAATTCCATGACATCCATTTCAGCCAGATGAACATTGGATTTGAGTTTTGTTTTTTGAATTCCCGCGCGTTCGAGCATTGCTGGACTGTGATCAATACCGGTCACCGTTGCTTCTTCGGGATAGTAAGCAATGTTGCAACCCGTACCAACCCCTGCATCCAGCAGAGTACCCTCTAACCCCTTAAACAGGATTTTACGTATTGGTCTGTAGCGGAAATACTCGAATGGTAAATCGAGTATGTTGTATAGCCGGGCCACGCGTTTATATATTTTCAGTTTTGTCATTAATGTTTTCCGTGACTTAATAGTGTCGCGAAAACCCTTTATCGCGCAAATAACCATATGATTTATATATACAGATTATTTGGTAGGTAATGAAGACTTGGGCCACTATCATTTTCCAAGCAAAGAAAATGAATAACGTCTCTTCGTCTTTGCTCCAAATAAAAAACCCCCGAAAATCCGAAGATTTTCAAGGGGTTTTATGGGGCGAATGAGGGGTCTTGAACCCCCGACCTCCTGAGTCACAGTCAGGCGCTCTAACCAACTGAGCTACATCCGCCACAAGAGGCGCATTATTTAGCTTTCATCGGAGGTTCGGTCAAGGACGTTTCTTCAAATCTTTGAAAAAAAGTTACCCAGCTTTGTCACCGCTTCCGAAAGGACTTCTTCGCGTTTACAAAAACAGAAGCGTGCAAAGTGGGTTTCCGCATTCTCCGTCATGTAAAAAGCACTGACCGGAACGGCTGCAACACCAGCCTCTGTCGTAATCAAACGGCAAAATTCTTCATCCGTTCCTTCAAACCCAACGGACCTGATATCCGCATTGATAAAATAAGTGCCGTCGCAGTCCGCAGTTTCAAATCCGATTGATTCCAAACCATATTTCATATAGTTGCGCTTGGACTGCATATCGGTTTGCAGCCGATCATAATATTCATCATCCCGGTTCAATCCATAAGCAACAGCATGCTGTAGAGCGGGCGGTGTGGTAAAAGTTATAAACTGGTGGGCTTTTGCAATGCGGGCAATTAATTCTGTACACCCAGTTACATACCCAACCTTCCATCCGGTTAGAGAAAATGTTTTGCCGGCAGATCCAATGCGAACAGTTCGGTTCCCCATACCGGGAAGCGTCGCTAGAGGAATATGCCGAACAAGCCCAAAGACAATATGTTCATAGACTTCATCGCATACAACATATGCGTCACTCTCAAGAACATATTTTGAGATCAGCTGCAATTCTTCTGCTGTAAACACTTTACCCGTGGGGTTCATCGGTGAGTTCAACAAAACAAGTTTTGTCTTATCTGAAAACGCAGCCGCCAATCGCTCTTCTGTCAACTCCCAATGGGGTGGATCAAGACGTACATATTTGGGGACGCCGCCAGCGCGCAATACAAGCGGCTGATAGCAATCATATAAAGGTTCAAACAGAACAACTTCATCACCCGGATTAATCAGGGCCAACAGGCAATCTGCAATGGCTTCCGTCGCACCGCTGGTAATCAGGATATCCGTATCCGGATCAACCGCGATACCGTAAAAACGATGATTATGATCCCCTACAGCCCGGCGCAATTCAGGGACGCCCATCATTGGTGGATATTGGTTGGAATTTTCCATCAATGCACGGGCCGCTTCGGCGCGGATATCTTCCGGTCCATCTTCATCTGGAAAACCTTGTCCCAGATTAATCGCGTTATGCTCGATCGCCAGCTTTGACATCACTTCAAAGATCGTGGTGCCAAATCCGGACAGGACATTATTCGCTTCTTTTACCATCCTCTGCCTCAATCTTCTCTTGCAGTCAGTTGCCCCAACAGGCATATCTTCACATTCTATCAGACGCAAGTATTAAGGATAGCAATATGGGTATCTCTTTAAAAATGTCTAAACTTGGGACTGAAACTGCGTTTGATGTGCTGGCCCGAGCGGCCGAGCTGAGTGCTCAGGGAAAAGACGTTATCAATCTTGGGATCGGCCAACCCGATTTCCCAACCCCTGCCCCCATTGTTGACGCTGGTATCCGCGCCCTTAAAGACGGTCATCACGGCTACACGGCCGCGAATGGTATTTTGGAATTACGAGAAGCTGTCGCAGCGGATATTCTCAAACACCGCAAAGTGTCTGTTTCTGCTGACAATATCCTGATCATGCCCGGCGGCAAGGTCACCATGTCCTTTGCCATCGAAATGTTCGGTGAAAAAGGAGCTGAGATTCTGTATCCCAATCCCGGCTTTCCAATCTATGAAAGTATGATCCGCTATTCCGGGGCGACCCCCGTCCCCATTCCTTTATTGGAAGAAAACGGGTTTTCCTTTGATGCCGATCATGTGTTGTCGCTTATCAATGAACGGACCCGGTTGATCATATTGAACACACCTGCCAACCCAACGGGCGGCGTTATTGATGCGATCGAGCTTAAAAAACTCGCCGTTGGGCTTAAACAACACCCAGATGTCTATATCCTGTCCGATGAAATATACAGCCGCATGACGTATGACGGACTGGCGCATGTTAGCATGCTTTCTTTTCCGGAAATCCGCGACCGGTTGATTGTGCTGGATGGCTGGTCAAAGACTTATGCAATGACTGGATGGCGGCTGGGTTGGGGATTGTGGCCAGATGCACTTGTTCCTTTTGCCACCAGACTATGCGTGAATTATCATTCCTGTGTGAATGGGGCCGCCCAATATGCAGGGATTGAAGCGCTTACTGGCGATCAATCACCCGTGGACGAGATGATGGCTGCCTTCGATGAACGTCGCCGGCTTATCCACGGACGCCTCAATGAGATACCCGGGATTAGCTGCACTCTTCCTAAAGGTGCCTTTTACGCCTTTGCCAATATAAAAGAGACAGGCCTTTCATCGCGAGATATGCAAGATATCCTCCTGAATGAGGAAGGTATTGCGACGATAGCAGGCACAAGTTTTGGTAAAGACGGTGAAGGGTATCTAAGATTCTCCTATGCCAATTCAGTTGAAAATATTGAAAAAGCCATGGACCGACTTGAGAAAATGGCTTACCGCCTGACGGGCAAATAAAAGGTTTTGCAAATGAGTGATACGACCGAAGAACGCTTCACCAATCTAGAGTTAAAGCTGATGGATCAGGAACAGATGATCCAGGATATGAGCGATATGCTGAACAGTCAGTGGCAGGAGATTGAGAAGCTTCGGGCAAAGCTGACATCTACCCAACAACGACTGTTCAGCCTTGAAGAAAACCGGCCCGGAGAAAACAATGCGGAAAAACCACCGCATTACTAAACGACACATTAGTTTACCACTAACAATATAATGATATTAGTTCATTTCACCTAAAAAGGGCTTGACACTTTCCTGTTACAATTGCTGTAATCATTTGAACAACTACAAATAATTTACAATTGGTCGGGGGACTAAATGCGACATTTTGTTGCCGCTACACTGGTTTGTGCGCTTTTTTCATCATTAACCGCTACAAATTCGAATGCACAAGGACCAGATGATAGGGAATCTTACAATTCTGGAAATCAAAATGGTTCGAGTAGTGGGTCTTTCACGAAAGACTTGGGAAATCTCTGGGGAGGTATTACCGGCCAATCATCTGATGTGCAAGAAAACCAGAATACCAACAACGCTTCTTCAACAACCTCAAATCAAAGCGGTAATGCCAACCAACAAATGGCATCTGTGGCGCCAAAAAAAATACCGTATTCCGGTTTAAAGAAAATTGTTGCTGTTTCCAGATTTGAAAACCGCTCTTCCTACGCCAGTAATGGGGCCGCTCAAGTTGGAACAGGTATGGCGGATCAGCTAACGGACTCCCTCATTCAAAGTGGTGCTTTTGTTGTTCTTGAACGGCAAACAATTGGCGATGTAATTGGTGAACAAGATTTTGCAAATAGCGGCCGTGTATCCAAAGCTCAATCAGCCAGAACCGGCAAAATTACAGCTGCTCAAGTTTTGGTCAAAGGAACGATTACAGAGTTCTCTCTAAATAACTCCGGGAGCAATTCCGGGATTAACATCGCAGGTATAAAACTTGGTGGTGGGAAATCTCAAATACATGTCGGTCTTATTATACGCCTGATAGACACAACAACCGGTGAAGTTCTTGCTTCACGGCGCGTTGAAGGCAAAGCGATCGGAAGTAGTTCTGAAGTTGGATTACAGTTTGGCAATGTCGGATTTTCAACGGGTAGTAGCAAATCAGATCCAATTGGTAAAGCTGTGCAAATCGCTATTGATAGTGCCGTTGAGTTTATTGCAGCTGAACTACGAGGGGAGCCTTATAGAGGACGGGTTGTAAGAGCCACAAAAAAATCAATTGTAATTTCGGCCGGGGGTCGAAACAACGCAAAGCCAGGTGACGAATTTATAGTGCTAGGTGTTGGGATGGAATTCAAAGATCCTGAAACAGGTGAAATACTTGGACGTGAAGAAGAGGAAATCGGCCGCCTTCGTATTACGAAAGTCAAAGCCAAATACTCATTCGCAAAACCAATTGGTAGTTTCAAAACGAAAGCCGGAGACTATGTTCAGGCAGCCGACACTTTTTGAGGTAGTTAGAATGAAGAGCCTTTGTAGTACTCTTGTAATTTCATTGCTTTTTTTATCGGGCTGTCAAACTTTGGATGACGTCAATGATGGAGCTCGAAGTGGTGGTGAAATTACTGGAAAAATATTGACAATACCGCAATCGGTTAATGAGGGAATTAATAATGCCCAACATGGCAAGAAAAGCGCGAACCCTTATAAAAGGTAAATTGTTTTTCCTTAGTTGCCTTGGAGCGATTTTTATTGGGTCATCAGCGTTTGCACAAAGTGCTGATGGTTTGTTGAATAATAATACCGATCGCATTCCTCGGCATATTAGAGACAACCCTCCTCTCGTTATTGTTCCCCCTCAATATCAGGGTACGGTTGAAATTTATATGACACCGAACGGCTATATGGTCAGGACGCGCCCTTTTGAAGGGAGTCCATACCCTGCACTGAACAAACAATTGCAGCAAGGCTCTCCGCAGAATATTGAGAGCGAATATCCGAAAAAAACAGATGAATAAGCGCTCTTTTCAATATTACTTCCTTGCCAAAGCGATCTTTTTTTTCCTTGTCATCTTGTCTTTGAGTCTGAGTTATACAGACCGATACTCCTATGCCAGCGGAAATTCAGGAATTCTCACAGGAACGATTGAACTAAAACCCGAAAGCCAAGGGGGCAGTGTATCTGACGAGGCTTATAGAAGTTACTGTATCTCAATGAAAAGATGGGCAAAAAACACGCCTAAAGGCATAGCTCTTCAGAAAAACTATCAAAGAATTTCAGATAAATGTGACGCCTATTATTCAAACAAAAAATCAGGGCCTCTACCAAATAACGTAGACGTATCAGAACAAATCCAAAGCGATATGTGTCGCTCGCATAAGGGTGATTTTTGCAAACAAGGTTACCTCAACAAACTTCGCAAAACCCATCGTGATATGTGTGAAGACATTAAAGAGGGACTGAAAACCGGATCAAACTATGCGCAAATGATGAAAGGCGCATTGGAGGGCATCTGTGCGAGCGGTTATAAGAACGGCAGATCCAACTACGGCAGCAATCAAAACTCCCACCAGCCGGAAGTACCTTTATCCCAATCTCAAGATCAACGCCTTCGCCAACAGTCCAACAACTCACCGTATGAGAGTGGTCAAACGACGGGTGGTGTCAGATACGGTCCTGACACCTACGCAAACAACGATTATCAACGGAAAAACAAACTTCAGGATTGTTCTTTGAGTGGCGGTGTTCATAAAGGAGATTGTGCAGACGTTTATGCAAAACTGGATGCAGAGCAAGATAGCAACCCATATTCTGATGAAGTAGCTCCTGACCCTTATGCAGATACCCCCGTAGAACAAACCAATCTTACCCTCAGAGAACAAACGGAAAAAACAAAAGAAGCAATTGAGAAGTATCTTTCCCGGGAGAAAGAACAGGATAAATTGAGAGCACAGAAGCTGTCTCCACCAAAACCAGCGCCAAAGCCTAAAGAAACTGAGAAAAAACCAGAACCTGAATATGAATATGAGCTACCTTCAGAAGAAGAAAAACGCTTGAAAGCCAAGGAAAATTATATTGACGAAATAGAAAAATATCCGGAAGACACTGCGGTCCAAAAGGTTGTAAAAGATATTCTTCTAGCTTCAGCAAAGTGCATAAACAACGAGACGTTTGATGTTCTCTCAGAAGAAAAAAAGAATAGAAAACAAATAAATCTTGGCAATACACGCAACGTCACACAAAAAGCTTATAATAAAACACTAGAGCGGCTCCAAGATAAAATCGAAAGTGAAATAAAAAGCAAAATTAATAGTGATCTTGACGATATTCTCGATGAGGATTCCAAAAGCAAACGTGAATTTCTTGAAAAATCCCTGGATTATGCGTCAAATGACAGTACCCCAGACACCTCCCTGCTCGATTCCTTCCCCCCATTCAAATGGGTGACTGACATATTTGATGAATCAAATAACAAAATAATGCTTTATAGTGACGGAGCCATAATAGCTGGAGACCTTTTGACTAAAGCTGGCCTAGAAAATAAAGGAAATGCGACTATTGAGGCTGGAAATTTCTTTAAGCAAACGACCCGTTTTGGCGGAAGTAATGTCAAATGTATGTTTAACAACTGGTGGAACAACGACATCTCGGACAATGGCTTGGGTGGTGTTTGATCAATCAAAACCAAAATTCAACTATCATTGATTTCCTTGACGTAACAGACTAAAAGCCCATCTTCTCCTTCAATGGAATCTCGAACAAGACACTAACCCTGAGGATCGACTATGGCGACCGACGAAAACGATATGGAAGAAAACGCAGAACAAAAGGCTCTGCCTGATGATCCGGTAGTGACATATATTCTGAACGCCGTTGCTGACGGCAAGGTAGTCTCTCCCAATCACATTGCGCAAAAAATTGCTGCAGACCGGGCAAAAGACACGGCACCCAAAGATATCTGGCGGAAATATATGACAGCCGTTCGTCAGCAAGCGATCAGTCTTGCCAGAACTGGCCGCTTGGAAATCATTCGCAAAGGGGAAGTTGCGGATCCGAATGATTTTAAAGGGCTCTATAAGCTCCGTTTGCCTAGAAAATAGACACGGGCTGCTTTCTTTTTATTCAGCGCCTCATAAATGTTTTTGTAATATTGAATATTTTTTGTGCATTTGATTATTTTTTAGGCATTTTTTTTGATTTCTTTTTGTGCACTCTTCCAAATTTTGCGCAAAAAACGCAGTTTTCATTGAGTTAAAATTATTTGATTACGATCAAAAAACTGGCACGTCTCATGCTTTAGGATAGACAGGCAATATCGCCACTGTCTGACGCATCAACTGAAGAAGTGACAAATGAAGAAAATTGAAGCCATCATTAAGCCCTTCAAGCTGGACGAAGTGAAAGAAGCTCTACATGAAGTGGGCCTTCAGGGTATTACAGTAACAGAAGCCAAAGGCTTTGGCCGTCAGAAAGGCCACACAGAACTGTATCGCGGTGCAGAATATGTAGTGGATTTCCTGCCAAAAGTGAAAATTGAAATTGTTCTGGAAGACGAACTTGTCGAAAGAGCCCTGGAAGCGATCCAGGCGGCAGCCCGCACCGGGCGTATCGGTGACGGCAAGATCTTTGTGTCCAGCGTGGAAGAAGTGATCCGCATCCGTACGGGTGAAAAAGGACCAGAAGCGGTTTAACCGCACATAAAACGCCCGACCAGATAAAAGGCTGGGTATCGATCAAGTTAATTCAAGTCAATAGAGAGACAATAATATGGTTGCTAACGTTCTCGAAATGATCAAAGAAAACGAAGTTGAGTATGTTGACCTTCGTTTCACGGATCCAAAAGGTAAATGGCAGCATCTTGCGATGCATGTAAACGTCGTCGACGAAGACATGTTTGAAGATGGCGTTATGTTTGATGGCTCTTCCATCACTGGCTGGAAGGCAATTAACGAGTCTGACATGACTTTGATGCCAGATCCAACATCTGCCATTATGGACCCATTTGCTGCGCGCCCAACATTGATTGTCTTTTGCGACATTCTTGATCCAACAAGCGGCGAAAGCTATGAACGTGACCCACGGTCTGTTGCTAAAAAAGCCGAAGCATACCTCGCAAGCACAGGTATTGGCGACACAGCTTTCTTTGGTCCTGAAGCCGAATTCTTCATGTTCGACGATGTTCAGTTCCAGACAGACAGCCACCACACATTCTTCAAACTCTCTGACGTAGAAGCGCCTAATCAGTCCGGTGCGGATATTGATGGCGGCAACACAGGTCATCGCCCAGGTGTAAAAGGCGGTTACTTCCCGGTACAGCCAATTGACAGCGGTGCGGATATCCGTTCTGAAATGGTTTCTGTCGCTGGTGAAATGGGCTTGAAAGTTGAAAAGCATCACCACGAAGTTGCACCGTCCCAGCATGAACTTGGCTTCCAGTTCAAAACACTGGTTGAAGCAGCTGACGATATGCAGAAGCAAAAATATGTGATCCACAATGTGGCGCATGCATATGGCAAAACAGCGACCTTCATGCCGAAACCAGTTGCTGGTGATAACGGCTCTGGCATGCATGTTCACCAATCTATCTGGAAAGACGGCAAACCAATGTTTGCGGGTTCCGGTTATGCAGCGCTCTCTGATACAGCCCTTTATTATATCGGCGGTATCATCAAGCACGCAAAAGCCATCAACGCTTTCGCAAATGCTTCTACAAACTCATACAAGCGTTTGATCCCGGGTTTTGAAGCACCAGTTCTTCTTGCATATTCTGCCCGTAACCGTTCAGCATCTTGCCGTATTCCATTTTCGCCAAGCCCGAACGGTAAACGTGTTGAAATCCGTTTCCCCGATTGTACAGCCAACCCATATCTTGCCTTTGCTGCAATGATGATGGCCGGCCTTGACGGTATCCAGAATAAAATCCACCCCGGCGATGCCATGGACAAAGACCTTTATGATCTTCCTGCGGAAGAACTTAAAGACATTCCAACTGTGGCGGGTTCTTTGCGCGAAGCGTTGGAATGCCTGGATGCGGATCGTGACTTCCTTATCAAAGGTGGCGTTTTCACCAGCGACATGATCGATGCATATATTGAAATGAAATGGGAAGACGTGTATCGGTTCGAACACGCCCCTCACCCAGCTGAATTCGAAATGTATTTCAGCGTATAAGGCTGACGATATAACGGGTTGCCGATTGGTCACCCGGACATCTTTAAAAACCCGCCCTTCCCGGCGGGTTTTTTTGTGCCAAAGTCCAAACAAAAAAATCCCCGCAAAAGCGAGGACTTTCATCTACCCAACTCGACTAGCCTTTCAGCTCACACTGTCATCCGCCAGATCGAAATAACAATCCGGTCGGCGGTCGCGGAAGAATTGCCAGTTATTGCGGATCTCTCGGATCATATCCATGTCCATATCAGCAACGATCAACTCATCCTTATCATCTGACGCTTGCACGATGAGTTCACCGCGCGGGTTAACGATATAGGAGGAGCCGTAAAATTCACCGATATTCCAAGGGGCTTCTGACCCCACCCGATTGCTGGCGCCAATATAAACACCATTCGCCACGGCAGAGGCTGGCTGCTCCAGCTCCCACAGATACTGGCTAACTCCCTTCACTGTCGCTGATGGATTGACTATATATTCAGCACCATTTAAGGCAAGGGCACGCCATCCTTCAGGGAAGTGGCGATCATAACAAATATAGACACCAAGTTTGCAATAAGCGGTTTCGAACACGGGCCAGCCTGAATTTCCGGGGCGGAAGAAGAACTTCTCCCAAAAGCCTGCCACTTGCGGAATATGGGTTTTGCGGTATTTGCCCAAGTAAGTTCCGTCCGCATCGATAACCGCCGCTGTGTTATAATAAATACCGGTTTGTTCTTCTTCGTAAATCGGAACAACAATCACCATGTTGTATTTTTTGGCATATTCCTTCATCAGATTAACGGTTGGGCCGTCAGGAACACGCTCCGCAGCCGCATACCATTTACTATCTTGTGATGGACAGAAATATGGCTGGTTGAACACTTCCTGAAAACTGAGGACATTAACGCCCTGCTTACCCGCTTCTTCAATATAGGGAATATGAGCTTCAATCATCAGATCGCTGATTTCTTTTGGGCTCATGTCGGTATTGCCCTTTAAACCGACCTGTATCAAACCGGATTTTACGATAGCCATGAAACCTCTCCTGCCTGTTAATTTTGAAAATTTAATCTTTTTGACCGTTTGGTCAGGATTTTAACTATCCTTTTTCAAAAGGCAAAGCTAAAATGCAGAAAATCGTTGGCCTTTATTGGGAACTGAGCCAACTCATGAGCTGGGGTCAAACCCAAAGGGAATTTGGATAAACAGGAGCTGGGTATGTCAACCTTTATACGAGGCGGTACAGTCGTCACATCAGAATTAACTTACCGTGCAGACGTCTATTGCGAAGATGGTGTCATCAAAGCCATTGGTGAGGATCTTGAAATTCCAAGCGGCGCAGAGATCGTGGACGCTGGCGGACAATATGTGATGCCGGGCGGTATTGATCCGCATACTCACATGCAGCTGCCCTTCATGGGAACCGTAGCCTCCGAAGATTTCTATACAGGTACTGCCGCAGCCCTTGCCGGCGGAACAACACAAATCATTGATTTTGTTATTCCCGATCCGGAAGAGCCTCTGATGGAGGCATATAACAAATGGCGAGGCTGGGCAGAAAAATCTGTGGCTGATTACGCTTTTCATGTAGCCATCACATGGTGGGATGACAGTGTTCACAAAGACATGGGTATCCTGGCGGAACAGGAAGGCGTCAATTCTTTCAAACATTTCATGGCGTATAAAAATGCCATTATGGTGTCTGATGAAATGATGCTCGCGAGTTTCAATCGCTGCCGTGAGCTGGGCGCAGTTGCAACCGTTCATGCCGAAAACGGTGAGATGGTTTATTACCTTCAGCAGGAAATGCTGAAAAAAGGGATTACAGGCCCAGAAGGTCATCCGCAATCACGCCCACCAGAGGTAGAGGGAGAAGCCGCCAACCGGGCTATTCGCACAGCGCAGCTTCTGCAAACACCCGTTTATATTGTTCATGTTTCCTGTAAAGAGTCTCTGGAAGCTATCACCCGTGCCCGGCTTGAAGGTCAGCGCGTCTTTGGTGAAGTTCTTGCAGGTCATCTACTCGTTGATGACAGTGTGTATTACAGCGACGATTTTGAATATGCAGCGGCCCATGTCATGAGCCCCCCTTTCCGCCCCAAAGATCACCAACGCGCGTTATGGGCTGGACTACAATCTGGCAACTTGCAAACAACAGCAACCGATCATTGTTGTTTCTGTGCCCCGCAAAAAGCGGCTGGTCGCAATGATTTCACCCAAATTCCCAATGGTACGTCAGGCGTAGAAGATCGCATGGCTGTCTTGTGGGAACATGGGGTCAATTCTGGCAAGCTCACCATCAATGAGTTTGTCAAAGTCACCTCAACCAATGCGGCGCAGATTTTTAACATTCATCCACGTAAAGGATCTATCAGTGTTGGTGCTGATGCGGATATAGTTGTGTGGGATCCTGAAAAAAGCAGAACTATTTCTGTTAAGACCCACCACCAAAATGTGGACTTCAATATTTTCGAAGGTATGGAAGTTAAAGGGTGCCCAAGCCACACGATCAGCCAAGGTAATGTGGTCTATAAAGATGGACAGCTCAATGTTGTAAAAGGTGCAGGCCGCTATATCAAACGCCCAACCTTTAACACTCATTTTGATGCCCTCAAAATTCGGAGAGAAATGACGGCGCCTCGTAGCGTCCAACGCGCACCGGCCGCGGCAGAATAGATCTGCCAAATCCTTGAGCACCCCCGCATGCACACCGTGGGGGTGCTTTTTAATGCGCCCTACAAATTCATATGATGAAACTATCACTATGAAATGGATATTTTCCCCCTATATAATTCTCTGAATGAGTACACCAAAATTCTGTGGATAACGGGTTGTCAAAAAGAAAGAACAAAAATATCGGCAGGATTGTTTTGGGTATTTTTATATCCTTTGCAGCTTTCCTTTTGATTTACAACCACTCCCCAAACAGTAGTTATAGCGCACCAAATACTTCCCAAAACACATCACAAAAACATCTGGTAAATGCCGTAAATGCTGAGTGGCCCCCTTTTGCATTCACTGAAAACGGGATCATGAAAGGGAGTGCTTTAAAAATAACCAAGGAAGTATTGCAACAGGCAGGAATTTCCTTCGAATACACATTTCTGCCCTGGGCAAGGGTCTATTACCTTGCAACCCATGAAGCAAACTATCTAATCGGCGGTATTGGCCGAACGCCAAAAAGGGAAAAACTGTTTCACTGGATTGGCCCCGTCACTAAAGGTCTCGACAATTTCCTATATAAAAAGAGTTCAAATCCAATACAAATCTCAACGATTGAAGAAGCCAAAGAGCATAATATAGGTGTAGTCAGAGGCGGTTATAATCATGACTTTCTGATAAAAAAAGGATTTAGAAAAACCAAAATTATAGATGTTTCATCCCAACAGCAATTGTGGGGCATGTTGGATGCAAACAGAATTTCATTTGTCCTGTTACCGCAAAGCATGGGCGATAAAAAGGTTGAACTAGGCGCGGTGACAAGAGCGCTGTTTACTTTTCATGTTACCGATTACATGGCCTTCAGTAAGAAAACACCTTTGGATTTAGTGGAAAAATTACGGCGTGCTTACAAGCGATTGAATAAAGAAGGAAAGATTTTTCTGAAGTAAACCTCTATGAAGATTGCAACACCACATATATTTGGAATGGCAGTTTTCGATCGAACTTATTTAGTCAATATGCCGTATTCCTGAAATCCTTTCTATATCGCCGCTTTTTGTCATGGATTTTATCTCTGCATCTACCTGATCAACCAAAGACGCATTTTTCTTATGAAGATAGTGATAGACGCTAAGGCTGCGAAGCGATTTACCACGATAGAATTTGGTCGTAATGCCGAGTCTATTAACCTCTAGATTAAAGCTAAACTCTGTTCCAATGACAATATCAATACCGCCAGACAAAAGTTTGTCGAGCAATTCGCGGTATCCTAATAAACGGACGACATTGTAGCCCTCAGTCCCTTTTTCCGCCCAAACCACACCATGCATCAATCCAATTCTGTAGGGTCGCATATCTTCCCAAGAATTGATGATCTGTCCGTTCATTGTATAGGCGTAACCATTAAAGGTGTGCAGAATTGTGGGGACCTGTATCAGGTTGGGATAACGCTTATACAAACTTTTTATCCTGAATACTTCACCATCTGTTTTCCCTGAATTACTACTCTCCAAGGCCCGGCGCGCAGGTAAAATTTCGAAACTAACTTCAATTCCCAGCTTGCCGTAAAGCACTGTTAGCATTTTTGCAGAACGTGTTTGTAACGGACTTCCTTCAATTTGAGAAAAGACAAGTTTCCTTGCTGGAGTTTCGGCTTCGGCGATTAGACAAAAGCTAAATATCAAACAGCCAACAGCAACCAATAGCCGTAAAAACACCATATAACGGTTTCCAATAACTGTACAAAACCCAAGGCTTGATCAATTTCTGTAAAACATGTGGTTCACAAAGGATGACGAGTCAAATTGCATAGGCTTAATCGACAGAAGAAGGTTGGAACTTAGGCAAATGATCAGCCTCTAGGAATTAGGCACCCCATAAATTTGGACTGGTTTCTGCCGGCCTTTCACATGCTGTTCGGGTAAAGGATTTAATACTATTTCTTCAGGCAATTTTTCTTTCACCGCGCCTGAAATCAAAAATGTCTCCCCCACTATTTTACAGGTATCCTGAATACGGCTGGCCACATTGACCGTATCGCCGATTACAGTGTATTCCAATCGATCTTCAGTGCCGATATTCCCGGCAATAACCGGACCAAAATGAATGCCTATCCCATGAGAGATTGACTGCAAACCTTTTTCCATACGCTTTTGATTAATAGTGATGAGTGCCTTATTCATGGCAAGCCCTGTCCGAACGGCTCGTTCAGCATCATCCTTTGCTGGATCGGGAGTTCCAAATGTCACCATGATGGCATCACCGATAAATTTATCGATGGTGCCGCCAAATTCAAAAATCACATCAACCATGGTTGAATGATAGTCTGAGAGAAACTGGACAACATCTGATGGGTCCATTTTTTCGGTCAGGGTCGTAAAATTGCGAATATCGCAAAAGAGGACAGCAACTTCTTGTTTACGCCCACCAACGCCCATCATGGAACCTGCTTCATTGGAAATTTTTGCGACTACTCCGGGCGAGAAATATCGACTTAAATGAGTATTAGTGACCTCAAGCTGTACACTTTGCACAACAGCGCGACGTGCCAAATGTGTCAAATACCCAAGTATAATACCAGTAACTGCGATGATCAGCATGTCGTTATAGACTAAATCTATATTGATCGCAGCACCCATAACACTTTCCAGAAAATCAGAAGAGACAATCGTTTCAGGCTCAGCGAGAATATACATTAACAGGGCAATTTGAACGCAAAGGCCACCACCCGCAACAACAAGCGGATAAAGAGGCCGTATAGCCAGACCATTTAATACAATGATCCCCAGTGTCGTTACAGTAAGTTGTGTTTTCAGCATATAGGCAGGAGGCACATCGGTCCCTCCCACAGACAAATACCAAATGACGGGCAGTACCGCGATCAAACTAACATCAATCAAGCTTCCCAATAGACCGATTGGGCGGACAAATTTATGTTGATTGAGAAAGACAATCGAAATGCCGACTGCAATCAAGGCTACACACATTACTGCTGTTGCCGCAATTTTTTCAAATTGGCTGGCACCTACCAACCAATGGGATATTCCAAGAAACAAACTGAAAAATCCCCGGACGTAGGTCAGTGTCCGAATACCCAGTCTTTCTCTTTCAAATAATATATCGTCAATGCGTGTCGCTGTTTTCTTCTCAGTCATTCACGAACATTAACAATGCTGCGTAGTAACAGCAATCCCTTCTAACTTGGGTTTTTCTAAATCCAATTATTCTGCTGCGCCTACTTTTTGAGAAAAACTATTCCCCATAATTTTCCTAATTTCTCTGTTTACCGGCTCAACAAGGGTTTCATGTTTCACATGAAGAAAATGATAAACCTTAAACTGCATAAGGGGTTTGCTGTTGTAAATTTCAAAATTGAGATCGCGCTTCTGTATTTCACGCTCCATGCTGAAAGAAGTGCCAACAACTATATCCACGCCGCCGGCCAGAAGTTTATCGAAAAGAGCTTCATTGGTGTCAAGGCGAACAACATTTAGTCCTTTGGCCCCTCGTTCAGACCAAACAACACCACGAATAATGCCGATCCGATAAGGTTGCATGTCTCGCCAATTATCAATTGATATATCTTTTAAAGAATACGCCATCCCTTGAAAGAACATAATCGGGGTCGGAATACGTCGGAGATTTTTATATTTATTGGTTATTGTCTTGATGCGAAACACTTCACCATCTGTTTGGCCGCTATCACTGAATTCCAAAGCACGCCGCGCGGGAAGCGTAAGGTAATCCACAGATATCCCAAGATTACCATAGGCTTTTGTGAGGGTCTTAGCGGCTTCGATCTGTGTTTGAGTTCCCTCGATGAGTGAAAAAACCAGCTTTTTGGGAAAAGCCTCCATTGCGACGGCCACAGACGAAACCTGACCCGTGGCAACCAGAAAACTCAACAACACTAAATTTCGAATAAAATGCATGTCAGGGCATCCAAATCAATATGGAATGCTCATGAATATATGCATTGTTCTAATTTAGTGTTAAATTTTAGGTTGTTTTGAAATCAAATCGCACACTAATATTGAGTGCCGCCGAAGGGTAACTAGCTATTTATCTGAAGATTTTTCAGGTTCTTTTTTTGCAGTCTTGGTATCAAGAACTTCGTTCACTTGTGTTTTTTGACGTTCTTCCTTTTCAAGGCGCTTGTGTGTTGCAACGGCAAAAGGAATTGTTCCAAGGTACAATAAAGCAATTCCGGTCAACAATTCCCACGGGTAACTTGCCATGACCGCAGCAAGGACACCAACCAGAATGAGGAATGGCATAATGAATTTACGGGCAATTCGCACCCGTTTTAAGGAGAAAGTCGGAATGCGGCTAGCCATCAGG
>PJEL010000521.1_pt1 | contig 45234 bp, 62 predicted proteins | sample 1853271 | NCBI WGS metagenome assembly PJEL01 (sample SAMN08108733, study PRJNA415343) | Invertebrate metagenome, whole genome shotgun sequencing project. | host: Globobulimina | place: Sweden: Gullmar Fjord | collected 2015-08
TGAATTTGTTCTCGTGCATGTCTTCCGGGTGCTCGATCCGATGCTGCTCCTCGTTGTTCCAGAGGTTCCACATCTCGCACCCTTCCACGTCCGCGTCATCCAGCTCGCTCCAAAAGTCGCCCATGTAGAACGGGTAGCTCAGCGTATGCTCAGGGCAGTCAGCATCAGCACCCTCCGCGTACCCGGAGAACCTGATCCCGTCAGGTATCTCGTCGAACGTGCAGCCACAGTCAGTGGACTTGTAGATCGCCTTCTGGATTCCCGCGATGGTCGGTACCCCAAACGCGAGCTTGAATTCCTCGATGCTATTCACGATGGTCATTTGTCTTTCCTCCTGCGCCCAGACATGACGCTCATGTATTCCACGTTGGCCTCGAAGTGCATCGCGAGCATCTCTCGCAACCACTCGTGGCGCATCGCACGTGACTCGCGAGTCTTTCCAGACGGTGCGAGACATTGCCGTGCGGATCGAATCATCGCACGAGAGGACGCTGAGCATCCCCCCGCACGTGATTCGATTCGGCAGTACTGTGCGAACATCATGCGTGGAACTGCGTCCGGCGAGCGTGCATGATCGCGGCACCGTGGTCACTCGGCGCTACCTTTCGCGCTCGCTCGATCAGTACCCGCTTGTACCGATTCGTCGGTTGCTCGGGCGCGTGGTTCGTCACCTCGGGCATCAGCTTGCCCGCTGGGATGTTGCCATCCGGGTGCAGGAAGGTCACGTTACGTGTACCGTCTGGGTTCGCGGCTGCGTTGATGTGTGTGCGTTTCATTCTGTATCTCCCGTTTCGATTTGTTCCAGCACCGACTCTACCCACGTGAGCAGGTAGTCAATTGATGCCGACCGTTTCAGTCCCATCAGCTTGCGCAGGTGAGTACTGACCTTGCGTCCTCGGGACATGGTCATCCCGAGCTTTTCGAGCTTGAGCGCGTGCTTCCACTGGAGTAGCTGAAAGACACTCGTCTCAAACGTCCCTTGCCCGTAATCGAGCGTGAATGGTGTCGCTACGTTCATCCCGTGATCTCCTCGCTGACGAATGGTCCGCCACAGCAATCGCACGTGCATTCCCTCGCGATTGCGCTGGCGATGAAGTCGAGAATATCGTCCATCGGATACCCGAGCAACTGGCCGAGTTCGTATTGCAGGCGCGGACGACTGATCTCGCCTTCCTTGCACGAGAACACGAGGTCCAACCCCTCACGCGCGACGTTCCTGTAGCAGCAGTCCACTTCGTCCTGCGGGTGGCGACGTACGCTCACGAATGCGTGCTCGTGGAGCTTGCCGTCTTCGCAGCGCAGCATGGCCAGTTCGACCGCGCAGTTCGCCCGTTCGGCCATCATCACGACCGTCTCGTATGCGAGCGTGGATTTGCCCTCGCTCACGACCATCAGTCGTTTCTCAAAATCGAGCACGTCCTGAAAATCACACATGGACGTGTCGAAGTACACGCGGTTGTTAAAATTACCTTCCACAATTATCTCCCAGTTCGAGCCAAAAGCGACTCACAATGCACCCGCGAGTGATCGCAGGCGCATTAGAGTAACTCTACTTGCGTTTGATCCAGTACCGTCCCTCACTCACGAGGGCGGCCCCGAACACGATGATAAACCAGATTGCTGCCACGTCTTGCGCGTTCGCGATAGATTCCATCACAGTTGCTCCACGATTGCTGTCAGTTCCGCAGCACGCCTGTCACGCGATGCCACGTCGTATGCGCCCGTCAACCTCGGGGCGTGAACCCCAAGGCGACGGACAGTTTTCCGCTGCGCGCGGATGCGTTTGGCGAGCACCAAATCGGCAGGTAATTTCACCGATTCGCCGCCGCAGTGCGCCGGATGTTCTCACGCCTGATCTCGCGGGCACGTCGTTCGCTCGCGGTATCGTGCGGGATCACGGGAATATCGCCCGTCCAGTCGTCAACAATCGCGTTCACGCTGCGCTGTTGGCCAATCCGCTTGGCCTCGCGTGTCGCCCAGCTCACGAGCGAATCGTCGCGTAGGGCGTGGACAGCACGTCACGCATGAGCCATTCGCGCGGCTGGCACTTCGCAGGCGGAAACGGGTAGACTTTCGCCTTGGCCGTTTCGAGCACGACGGTCTCGCGCACGGTCGATACGCGGGTAGGTTTTACTGTGGTCATGATTTTCTCCCAATCGGATGCGGAATTGCACCCAAAAGTGCACCCGCTTTCGCAGGCGCACGATGGATACACTCTCGCGAGTGTTACGCGGCTTTCGCTTTCGCTGCCTTCGCGGCGGGCGCGAGCGCCTTGTTTGCCCAGTCTTCGACGGCTTTCATGTGCGCGGTGATTGCCTTCGGCACTGCGACATCGCCGTTCACGAGCGCGGTTGCGGCCTTGCGGTTTTTTGCACGTGCGGACAGGATTGCGCTGCGTTGTTCGTTGGTGAGCTTGCTCATGGTTTTCTCCCAAAAAGTTACCGACAGTTTCGGCCTCAAGGCCATCGTCAGGCGCGGAAAGATACCGCGCGACTGTAGCGCATGTGACGGGTGCACGCCGCTGGCAAGATCATTCGGGCACGCGAGGCAATCTGACTTCCCTCGCGCGCCTTCCCCGCTTCGCAGGTTGTACGCGGTAGGTTTTTTACGCTGCCCAACATCCAGCGGGCCGTGCCAGTCCCCGTAGCCTGCGCCCTCGCCGTGGGTGCATCCCGTCCGGGTATGCGGCGAGGTCCAACGCAGCGGACTGATCCGTGGTGGCCTAGTGCCTCGGGGTTGCATGGCCGGGTGTTGGCCGCCGAAGCGAATTCAAACATGGCAGATGTCAACCCCAATCCGGTATCGTGGAAAGTACGTACTGTATGGACATCCAGTATCAAACCGGCATACCTAAGCCAATCTCGGGCCGGATTTAATTTGCAGCACTGTACGTATCCACAGTGGTTCTGCCAGCCAGCCAGCGGATTCTGCGCAAAGTTATTTTAGAGAACCGTGCAGGCACCCGGTCGTAAATCCCGCAGGCATCCACGGTACCTACTCGGCGCACACATCACGGTCGTAATATCCCGCAGGCAGCGCGGTGTACTACCGCAGGCATACCCGGTCGTAATATCCCGAGTGCATGTGCGGTGTATTACCGTGCACATGTACGGTCTTTATATCGCGCACACATGCGGTAATAACCACGCGCGCACGCGGTTATAGGTCCAGCGGTTGCTGTCCTTAGGGTGGCCAACCCCAAAGCCTCACGCGCGGTCCACATCCCGTGCGCACATGCGGTTGTCTTGGCGTGGGACTGTGAGTGTGCTGCGAGGTCTCATGCCGCGCGGTATCTACCACGTGCGCGTGCGGTTATCTGTCTGCGAGATCAAAAAAACAGGGCGTAGGGCAAGCGTACGTAAACTCACCGTGCGCGTGCGCGGTTATGTATCCGGCACGTGAACTGGCAGTGAACTTCAAGTCGAGCTGAAAGATCACCGCACGTGCGCGCGCAGATAACTGTCGGTCGGCCATTAGTGCGACTCCTCGTCAACGTGCGGGTGCGCGCGGTCGTGACATGCGGACACCCCCGAGGGGGCGGACGGACCCTTCACTGTATCGACACCACCTCGGATAATCGCGGCAAAACTTTCAGTCGCCCTATCGGTACCCTTCCCGATTACTGCGAGTTATCGGTTGGTTGGCTCACAGGGACTCGAACCCCAATCTCCGGCGTATCAGACCGGCGTACTGACCGTTGTACTATGAGCCATCCTTAGCTTATCGTGATGTGCGACTTCTAGCCGATAGGGGTATGATCCCTTCATAGGGGGTATCTATGGAGGGTGATTACCCCTATAGGTACCCTAACTGTATACCTTGAGGTACACTTACAGTCTCTCTCTGTATACCTTGGGGTACACATTAGGGCTACCTTAAGGAGGTACTACTTAAAGTCCTCCTTGCCTCTTAGGGTGTCCATACCCCACAATCAATGACTTACGGTATGGCAACCAACTGTCAGTGATCTGGGGATGGACCTGCTATCTACGCCGGGTGAATGACCTGTTGTTGCCCCTCCGTGGACGGGCAGGATACATGTCACGCTTCGTGTGTCCACGCTGAGCGTCCTCAATGAACTGCTTGAGGGACTTGTCGCGGGCTTTCTCAGAAGATCGCTCTGCGGCCTGCTCAGTGTCTCTCGCGACCATTTCAGTGAAGTAGCCTACAGCCTCAGCCAGCACGTCGATCCTATCGTCTTGCTTGAGGGCACCCCGATCTCGTGTCAGGAATGCCATCTGGTAGAAGCCATTGTAGTAGCGAGCACGCTCACCGGCTCCCTCTGGGAGGTCATCGAACTGTCTCTCGATGATCGTCTTGTCCATGACGACTCGGTGGTTGTTCAGCGGAGGTTCGAGCTTGTCGATGACTCGCTGTTCCTTCTGGCCGGTCACCCGGTAGCCGTCGAGGCCACAGGGGTGTATCTTCTGGAGGACTGGAGCGAACAGGGCATTGAACATGCCGTCACCGAAGTTATCCTCGGTCCAGACCTCGTTTACGTCTTCCTCCTTGGCAATCATGGCGAGAGCTGTGAGAGCAGCTTCGTCGTAGCCGTTGCCGGAGAATCCACCCCAGCGTCGGATGAAGATACGGCCATGCAGCATCTTGGCGACACAGTAGGCAGTCTCATCCTTTCCGCGACCCGAGGGGTCCACGAACAGCACTGAGGCTTCGTAGGGGAGGATGTCCTTGTCTTCGGTACTGACAGACATGGGGGTGTAGTAACGGTCGCCTGTGAGGCCCACGTTGTCTACGGGGAGGGAATCAGAGGTAGACCACATGATACGTGCAGGAGCACGCTCGCGGTCCACGTCCATGCAGATCAGATCGCGGAGCTTCAGTGGATAACGGTTCTCATCACTGAGGGTCGTATCAAGCATGAATTGGAGAGCGAAGCCGCTTCTGCCATATTCAGCCTCACGCTCCAGCAAGTCCTGTTCGTCGAATCGAGCAGGATCGACTGGTCGTCCCACGAGGAGAGGATCGTCTTTGAGCCGTCGAAGTAGGCCGGGAGCCAAACGTCCTTCGTACTTTTCTTCCTGCTTTTGGTCGGGGTACCGAGCAGGCCAGATGCGTATGGTGTAGCCACGTTCCTCGAAGCCTCCGTAGATCGTCTGTGTGGATTGCGGGGTACCGAGTCCAATGGAGTCGCCCCCCGGTACCAGAATAGCGCCACCCATCTCTCGGGCGCGCAGGTCCAACTTCTCGCGTTTACCTTCAGTCTCCGAGTTGTTCGGAACTTCGATGTCGTCGAAGATCACCTTGGTGGCTCGACCGCCAGTCATCTGTCCGGTTACACCGACAGCGCGCACTGATGGAGCCTGCGCTGGACTGGACGGTCCCACGTCGAAGGCGAGCACAGAGTCACGCTGTCCATCCTTGGGTCGGGCCTTTAGCCATGACAGCAAGGGTAGCGTCTCGATGAGCTGCTTGGTGAACGTGGAGAACTCGGTAGCTTTATACTCCGAGGCCGAGACCACCATCATCTTCTCTTGTGGGTCGCGCAGTAGACACCAGAGCACGAAGGCTGCGGTGATCCATGATTTGCCGACACCACGGAATGCCATTACGATCCGGCGCTTGGGTCCATACTGGAGCCAGTCGGCCATCTCATATTGGGCTTCTGTTGGGTCTGGTAACCCGAGCTGTTTCCACAGCCACCACAGGAAGACCTTGAAGTCGTCGTGCATCTTCTTGTGTGTTTTCGTCTGCACCCAGTTCGGGTACTTCATAGCTCTCTCCTTCCAGCCCGACATTGAAGTAACTGCCGAGGGTGCCCTCCGGGTAACGGAGAGCGCGTTTCATTATCCTGTCCGATCTCTCGGTGCGAGAGGTGGGGTCTTTCGTCTACGCCACCACGGTATCCATTTCATGTTAAGCCTCCAGCTTTACGTTGTCTACGAGTATCAGATCGAACCTGGCATGTACGTGTCCGGGCCAGTCAGCGCACAGTGCGCTAATCAGGATGTCGGTCTTCTCGGTGAACTTGTAGTAAGGGTTGAACCTGTGGTCAACACCGGGTGCTTCTTTTGGGATAGAGTTGGCGTGCTTTGTGGTGAACAATGCACCATGCACGTTGTTCGATGCCTCCAGCAGTATCTCAGTGTTCGTAGGGGTGCGGTTCGTCAGGTTGGTAACCGACACGTAGTAGCCAGCCATGAAGGCAGTCTTGCCTGCCGGTACGGTGTACACAGCCATGAGCGTCTGGTTGTGGCCGACCGTGATGACCGCATAGTCAACCGTCTCGCCAGCGTTGTGTACGCGGACAGTCGAGTCACATGCCACGGACCCCATGATGAGGGCACGGAAGCAGCGGATCAGTGGGGTAGCCAGTGCGACCGGAGTCGTGGTGTCAGCAGCATCAAGCGTGACGATCTGCGTGACAGCTTCCCAGTTAGCGTCGAGTCCCTGTACGTTGACCAGACCGCCACGGAGGGCAACCTGATCGGTCGTCTGCGAGACGTGCGTGATGAGTGCGGTAGTCGGGAAGGCGTACGTTGCGACACCGTCCCAGATGTCTGTAGGTGTGTCAGCGGCGACATCAGAGGCACCGAACTTGTTTATAGTAGAGGCACCAAGGACAGCACCCATCGCAAGTGCGAGGGCCGGGTCGTTGACCTGTGCGCCTGACTTGTCGTGCAAGTGATAGATAGGCATTACTTATTCCTCTTGGTCTTGAGCACCTGATGAACGATCTGGCCCATCTGATCGACGAACTGTTCGTCATCGGAAAGGTTCTCCTTGCCGATGTTGTCGAGGATCGCGTGCATGACCTCGTGCCAGAATGTCTGGACGAGGAATGAGTTGGTCATGCCGTTCTGTGCGTTCGGGCGTTGCAGCTCGATGAGGTGCTTGTGTTTAATCCAACGGCCATGCGCCTCAGCCATTTCCCAGAGGTCATCGCGAACGACTACTCTGATGGTGTGCCCGAGGAGCTGGAAAGTTTTTGGAATTGTGCGCATTGTGGGTAGTCCTTAATCCAGTCCTTGCGGGTGAGGTCGTATCGTTTCACGTCAATGACATACGCATTGAACGCATCCCATGCGAGCGCTTCGGATTGACAGCTCGTGATCTTGGGGTAGACGAGATACGTCAGGTAGTGGACGAGTTCGTGAACTACGATACCGTCACACTTGGTTTTATCCGCAAGCCTGCCTGTGCATTCAGCAGTCAGCAGGATCACGTTGGTACCCAGCGGGTACATCCCCAGAGCATTTATGCGCCGACCGAAGTCAGTAACAATCAGCAACGGGGAGGGAATCTCCGTGCAGTCCACTTCTGCATACTCGCAGGCAGCTTCATAGAGTCCGCCAAGCTCCCACGTCATCGCGTCGATGGCAGGGTAGGCAGGGGCCGCTAAAAGCAGCAGCAGGGTAAGCAGTAGTGGTCGCATGGTCAGTCCTTTAGTTTGTTGTCCGCAAAGCGGAAGGTCGTCCTTGGGTTAGCGGGCAGTCGCGTTGCGACCTCTCCGCAGCACCACTGTGTGTCCATCTCCTCTCGTTTCACGAGTCGAGGTTCCTGTTTGCCACATGCAGTGCAACGGTAGTCGAACGTGATATAGCTCATCGTGGGCCACGTGCCTTGCGAGCAGCAATGTTCGCGACGTGAGCACCGCCCGGATTAGGCACAGCATCTTGGGCACGCTGGTCAGCGATGCCGAAGTTCTTCAGCCGCTTCTCCGTGACCTTGGTCGGGGTGCCGTCAACCTTTGCCTTGATCTCGTTGGCAGGATTCCAGATGCCCTCGTAGCCGAGAGCCTTCATCAGCGGGTCTTTCGTATCAGTGTACTCTGTGACCTTACGGCTGATGTCCAGCTTGCCAAGTTTTTGAAGTATGGCTCTGCACATTAGGTTGCCTCATCCATCATGTGTTTACGTGTCCGCGTGATGGACGGCAGCGTATCTGTCCGGCCTTTATCCTTCTCCTCCTGTTGGAGCCTGAGGATTCTGCGCCGGTTCTCGATCTGCAAGTCCGTGTAGTCACTCGGGAGGAGTGGCTTGTCCACGTCGGTCCTGTGGTTCTGTCGATCAGGGATTGTCACGCTGGTTCCTGAAGTGTCCTTCAAGAAATCGGGAATCCACTCCTGACCTTCTTTGGTTTGTAGCGATTTACACATTGTGAAAGTCCGCCTCGATTACGTTGTCGAACACCGGAACTTCTTCGTCCAGTAGATCGGATGGGTCACCCGGAGTGATCGCACGATCAACTCCATTGTCCTTCAGGAACTTGTTGACCTGAGCGAACAGTGCGGGTGGGATGGATTCGTTATTTTCTTTCAGTCGTTTCACTTCCGCCAGAAGACTTTCCGCCTGAAGTGCGTGTAGTTCGTCCAGCAGCGATTCGTTTGCCCGAGGCATTAGCCTTCTCCTTAGCAAGTTTGATTCTGAGCCGATGCCAGCGAGCTGCATAGATTCCAGCAACGATAGCGATGAGTGTGGCGACGAGCTGAAGCAGATCGTTCACCTGTGCGACCCACGTGAAGGTAGCTCCTGTACCTGATACCGCAGCCGCTACATCAGCGGAAAGTCCCTGTACGGTGCGTTCCATTACGTCACCTCAACGTAGGTCTGAGCTTGGTCAGCCGCGCTACGAGCCTCTTGGCGTTCAGACGAATGCACGAACTGTTTCGTTTGTGCGATGAGGAACTGCTTGAATTGCGCTACGTCAGCGGGAACGAGGTCGTCGTTCTCATCATACACAGGCAGTCGAAGTTCGAGAGCGCGCTGTATGCGAACCGCATGTTCTGGGGCAAATGTTAATGTTACTTCAGCCATGACGGCTCCTTAATAAACGAATAGACCGTTCGCGTAGAACGGTGAGTTATCGAAAGTGTAGACGACAGGCTCTTTCCATTCCTGCCCGATATGTTCGAGCCGAACCCAAGTGCCTTTGTCCGTGAAGACCCGGTCGCCCACCTGAAGTTTCTCAGGGACACCGAGGTCTTTGTAGTCGTGCTGCGAGAGCGAAGCTGGTCCGCGCTCTGTTTGTACCGGATGGTCCGGCGTGATGTTGATGGTGCGCCCGTCAGAGAATCTGAGTGGGAACACGGGTACGTCGTACCGGACGATGACCTTACCGACTGCCTGTACGCCGAACGGCGTGTGCAGCCTGTCACCATCTCGCACGGATGCGATTGGTACATCAATGCCCCTCTCCATTGACACGAGTGTGTCAGGCGTGAAGCAGCAGAGAGGACAGCCACCACCAGACTCCGAGTCAGCGATCCATGAGACCGTTGAAGTTGTCTGGAGAGTGTTGCCGCCAGAGGCCGCGTCGTAGAACTTGAAGTAGCCCGTGACGGTCTTATAGGCACCGAGCAGGGCTGTGTTCGAGAAGCTCTGACCAGACACCAGATTGTAGCGAGTGCCGGACACTTTGCTGGCGAACATAGTTCCAGCAGTTCTCGTGAAGGCAACCCACACGTCGCCCGCAGAACCAGAGTCGAGCCATGTGCCAGCCCCTACGTTATACGAACCGGAGGAAGCGTTGCGCTCGTACTCCAATCCATTCATGTTGAACTGCACGCCAACGTAACAGGCACCACCATAAACGTAGTTGCTATCACCGTTAGCTTGTGCTGAGACTGTCGGACCAGAGGCAAGGATGTCTGTCTTCCAGACACCCCCGACGTTGATCGGAATATCGGTGCATTGTTTCCACACGCCGCCGACGTTAATCCAGACTTCGGTCACGTCCTTCCAGACCCCACCCACGTTGATTTCGATTCCCATGAGTGGAGTCTCCTTGAAGGTTATACGTACTTGAAGTGAATGTCGCCGGTCGTACCACCAGAGGCACTGCCAGTTCCGAATGTGATCTGACCGTTCTGGTCGTTGTCGTAGGCTGTGCTCGCGTGGTACAGATAGTTGCCGTGCGAGGTCTTCGTGATGTCACCTGTCGATTGAATCTTCAGGTCGTCGATGTATGCGAGTGCATAGTACAACGATGACGTACCAAGATCGTACGTGCTGTCAGCCGAAGGTTTCAGGTCACCGACAAACGTGGCTCCCTTGTTGAAGTAGAAGCTCGCTCGGTCAGTGTACATGTGACACCACGATACGTTCTTCGGTCCAAACTCAAGGTAGCCGTGAGTCGTTGTCAACCTCGCCTCACCGTTTGATATACCAGTGAAGTGACTGTTGGTGTTGAGGTTGAACTGACCACTAACACTGAAAACTCCAGCAACGTCTACTGCGGGAGCAGTCGTTGATCCAAGAACTCTGAGGACATAGTCGCCATCCGATGCTTGAATGTTGAACCACTTGCCATCATTAGATGTCCTCAAGTCCAGCGACGTGCTTGCTCCTGTGCCTCCCTGCCTGAACACCCACGGTCGATCCGTGGAGAATTTAAGCAGCTCGTCACCGGATGCACCAGCACCGTCACTCAGTGTGAGCATCGGGCCGACACCATCAGTGTCAATCGTGACGTTACCAGAGACCCCAAGGGTGCCGCCAACCGTCAGTGCTTCACGAACTTGAACACCAGTCGTCAGAAGACGCATCGTGTAGTTAGCAATCGTGTCAGCAGACGAACGGAAGAACGTCAGGTCATGGAAGTAGGGCTGAACAGTCCAGTCAGAGTATCCACCCCGACCTTCCCAATAAGCTGTACCCGGAGCAAGCTGTTCGTCGCTCGTTGAGGTATCAGCGAGCATGTTGACATGCCCACCATTAGCTCCGCCAACTGTAAGTCCAGCAGAGGTGGCTGCGCCGGTAACAGCGAGGGTACCAAAGACTTCAAAATTCTTGGTAGCATTAGCGCACCTGAAGGACCATGCACCAGCATCGTTTAGGAGACCCATGTAGGTTCCGTCACCGTAGAGGTACCCCACCTGTCCACCGGCAGACTCAAGTCGAACACCAGCAATGTTTGCGTGGGTTCCGATCACGTGCATGTAGGTGCTATTGGCGTTGATGGCATAGCCGTTGACATTGATAGAGCCAGTCATGGTGCCGCCACTGATAGGCAGATAGGCACCGGAGTGATCGCCCCAGCCGTATGCGGTATCCCAGTTGGACACGTTAAGGTTCGAGCCTGTGACAGCACCAGTGACAGTCAGTTGCGTTGGGATTGACACGCTTGTGATCGCATCGTTGCCCGCGTTCGTGATGAATGTGATACCGTACGACCCGGTGTTGTTCAGTCGCAGGGAGAAGTTGCCACCATCCGCGCCCCACCACCAGACAGGGTTACCAGTAATGCCAGTCTCGGCGTACTTCATAAATGGAGCAGCAGATGTCAGAGTCGCCTGCGATGCTCCCAAGGAGAGAATACCACCAGCGGACATGTAGTTCGCCGTAGCATGATCTCCCCAGCCGTACGCGGTATCCCAGTTGGACACGTTGAGGTTCGGAGCGGTTACGTCCTGATCGAACGAGTAGCCTGACACCGCACCAGTGAATGCACCAGTGTAGTCAAAGTGAACTGCCTGTGAGTCAGCCGCGTTGTACAGCTTTAGGCCAGCACCATCGCGAATGCGGAGGTCACCTGTCAACCCTTCAACGTCCCAGTTGACAGCACCATAGGCTGTCCATGAGAAGTTTGACGATCCCATATTGCAGACAAAGTACTTGTCATTCGCTATGTTGCGGAAGTCAAGTTGCACACCATTGTACAGGCGGATCGCGCCTGTCATGTCATTGATGTTCCAGTCAGCCGTGTTCGTGAAGTCGAAGTTGAAGTCCGCCCCGTCGTGGGACTGTGTTACGCAGTCAGTACCAAGTGGATCATAGACAGACAGCCCATCAGCCGCTACACGCACGACCTCAGTTCCAGCAACCTTGAGCCGCAGTGACGTAGCGTTACCGACGCTGTCGATATAGTTGTGGTCGGACTGCGCCCGGTAGTACATCTTGGAGAGCGTGTCGGCAGTCTGAACGGTCGCCAGTCCACCCTGCACAATGAAACTTCCACTGTTCAGGATGTAGGTGTTGTTCTCAAGATAGATGCTTCCGCCTGCTCTGTTGTTTAGCAGTCGCAGGGATGCACCATCATAGTAGACCGAACCCGTGTCGGCATCTCCAAGTTTCTTGAAGACGATGCCAAGCGCGTTGTCGATGGTATACTTTCCGGTGATAACCTCATCATCTGCGAGTGCAGCAAAGAGTGCCGGGTCGAACGTGGCAGCTTCAGCAGCGGAAGCAGCGGCGGCAGCAGCGGAAGCAGCGGCGGCAGCCTCAGAGGCAGCAGCATTTGTTTCAGAGATTAAAGCGGCAGCAGCACTTGCGAGTGCAGCAGCAGCTTGCGCCACAGCAGTGACGGCTTCATTCGTTGCCGTAGCGGCAGCGGCTTCAGCAGCTACACGGTCGGCATCCGCAAGTACAGCCTGAGCTGTTGCGGTATCGGCGTACCCGGAGGCAGCCGTTTCAGAGGCAGCGGCAGCAGCAGCGGCAGCAGTAGCCGTCGCCGCGCTTGCAGCTACAGTCGCGACGTAACCCGTCACGTCATCCGACAAGAGAGCCGGACAGGGGAGAAGTGTTTCCTCCCCGGCCCAGTTCGTAAGCGGATATTCGCCATCGGAGTTCGGTCCTCCAGCAACTTCACCACCTACCCAGTTCGAGTACTCCTCGTTGAACGAGGACCAGTACGTAATGAGGTCTGCAATCTTCGTTGCGAGTTGTGCGTTGGTGAAGGACATGATGTCTCCTTAGTCTTGATTGACTTCCTCAGCCTGAGCGGCTTTGGCTTCTTGTGCGTTGAGCAGTTGGAGCTGGCCTTGTAGTACCGGAAGTTGCTTCTCGATAAGCTCAACCTGATCCTTCGCTTGCGAGCGTTGCAAGATCATCTGGGTGATGCTCTGGGTCAACTGCTCTTTCGTTGGTACTTGTACTTCTTGGTTCATGAGATTACTCTCCTCGTTGTGGTTAATCAGTGATGACAGCTTCGCCCCAGTCAATCGTGCCCCGGAGTGAAACGTCCCAAACATTACAGCCGCATGATACCGGCTCAGTAGGATTGCGCTCGCCGCTCGTGATCTCAATGGTCACGTACTGCGATGCACTTGTCGTTGTGAGTAGGTAGCTCGATGTGACCGGAGTCGTCGTGAAGAACGAGTCAGTGGTTTTGACAGAACCATCGAGCTTCACACGTACTTCGGAACTTGACACGTAGCCGCCAGAGATAGACGAACAGTCTCTCGTCCAGTACACCCGGAGTTGACCCGGCTTGTTGATCTGGAACTTCTTGACTTCCGTCCAGCTCAGCCCTGTCGTGTTGCGCAGGGTGTCGGCTGTCAGTAGCTCTGTCGTCGTGCTGGCAATGTACTCACCAATCGACAGGTCACCACGGATGATAAGGTCCGTGCCGTCCCACGAGATGAAGTCCGTGCCGTTGCCGATCTGGAACTGGTACTCACCCGACTCGTAGCCAAGGAAGAACCCAGCAGTCGTATCGACAGCCGAACTCTTGCCACCTCGAATGTAGCCTGAAGTGTCGAGCGTAATGTTGCCCGCAGTGATCGTTCCGAGGTCCGCGTCAATAGCGGCAAGGTTCGCGACGTTGATCTTGGTGGCCGTAACTGCGCCTGCAAGAATCTCAGTAGCCGTGATCTGGTTAGCACCGATGTGCGTCGTGGTGATAGCATCAGCACCAATCTGTGTTGAGCCAATGGTTCCATTGATGAGTGCCGTGCCGTTGATCGTGCCGGTAACTACGAGGTCGCCGTCGATCTTCACGTCAGACCTAAGGTTGATCTTGCCGCCGCTGATCTCGAAGGGAACGTACTCGGGTTCTGCCGGGTCACCTGATGGATCGACAACAGCAAACTTGTCGGCCATGATGACGAAGGCGTTCGCGCCGGGGGTTCCACCGTTGATGATGCGGAAGCCTTGGACGTAGCCATTGACGTTCAGGTCTACTCCATACTCGGCTTCGATGCCGTCGATGGATGTACCATGAGTCGCGATGGAGGCAGAGTTACCATCCACCTCTGTTTCAAGAGTGGTCAGGTCCGATGCAACAGCACCAGTAGCAGTAGCAGCAACGCCACGATCTGTGATGATCTGAGCTGCGTTGCCTGCGATGTTTCCTTCTGTCACATCCACGCGGGCGGTGAGAGTCGTCACGTCGCTTGCAACAGCAGACGTTGCGGTAGCTGCGGTGTTACGATCAGTTACGATCTGGGCAGCGTTGACAATGACAGCAGCTTCAGCGCCGTCGATGTCCGCCTCAGCAATCACGACGCGAGCGTCGAGTGCCGTAACGTCACCTGCAATGGCACCATCAGCATTCGCCCGAGCAGTCTGTTCAGTCGTGATCTCTGCGTCCGTGTAGCTGGCAGCAGTGGCTTCGGCAGCCGCTTGATGTGTGTCATCCGAGGCAGCCCAGTCAGCACTGATCGTAGAGAACCTGCTCGCCAGTGACTCACCAACACCCACGTGTGCAGTGTCGAGGTCAATGATGAAGGCAGTCTCGCCCACGTTCTGTGCGCCGATAAGGTGCAGCTCGGAGGCTGTCGCAGTATCCGCATTCGATCTCACGAGTGCCTCAGCAACGATGGCCGCTGCGTTATCGCCGGTCTCTACTTGGAGGACCGTGATGTCAGCCGCGTTGTTGCCGATGCGTGGATCGTCAATCGAGTACCATGCGCTTGACTGGTAGATGTACGGATGGTTGTTATCATCTGAGTCATACCAGCGGGAGCCTTCGGGAATTGGATTAGGAACTCCATCCACTCCGGGCACAGGAGCTTCTGCCTGAATCCAAACGGCAGCAGCTACACCCGAGGCGAGCGTGTTGATCTGAATTTGCAGTCCCTCACCAAGAGTGATGATGGCTTCTGCGTTGTCGTCGATGTCGTCGATGCGTGCCTGTAGGTTGGCCGCATTCGCACTGTCGAGCATGTCGGCCACGAGGTCCATGATGACTTCATCTGGATCAGTTGACTCGATGCCCTGACTGGTAGCTACCCGAATCAGAGCCTCGTTGATAACTTCGTTGAAGCTGTCAGCGTACTCTTGGGTCAGGTAGTAGTTATGTAGGTAGGCAGTGTCGAGGTCAGACTCGTTGAGCACACTACCATTTTGGAAGTCCACCAACGTAGCAGTCGGTGAAGTGTGTCGCTTAATCTCAATGGCCGCGTCGAGGTTCGGAGCCGTCCCGAAGGAAATCGTGGACGACCCCGACCAGTTGTAGTCAAAGTTGATAAGCTGAAGAATCTCGTTTACATACACCCTCACGTGCGACTGCGAGATGTATGGCATCGTGACGGTAAAGTCCGTCGTGACGGCATCACCTGTGTACAGCACCTTGGAGGCGAATGACATGATGTTACTCCTGTTTGCGAGATTCTGGGAATTGCTGTTCGATAGCGTGCCATGCGTTCTTCAAGCCGAGCGCCCGGTACATTGGGAGCACCTGAAGTCCTGCGCGCATGTCTGCTTGCGAGAACTGGATGTCGTCTTGAAGTGCGCTGCGCGTGATACCGCCAGCAAATGTTCCTGCGTTCTTCAGCAGGGTAGTTGTTGCGTTCTGAGCGATGGGGAATACCGTGCTCAATCCTGACGAGCGACCCATAGAGAACTGTGGGTCGAAGCCCGCTGCCCAAATGGCTGAGTCCATGACACCCGGAAGCATCGACGAGTAGCCTGTCCGCATGAATCCGATCTTCGCGATCTGTGCGGGTTGTAGGCGCTTCTTCAATTCCTCTGGGTTGTTCGCGTACTCAATGCTCTGCTGTGCCATGTACACCGTTGATGCAATGGCAAACGATCCTAAGGTAGCTGCGACTGACTCACCGTCCGCGTGGTGTATCTGACGGGCGAGCTGCTTGTTGACAGCGTCCATCGGGAACCGCATGAACTGAAAGATCAATCGACCAGCAGGATGATTGAACAGGAACGAGGACGTACTGATGTCCGGCATCTGAATCGCTTCGCGGGTGACACGGTTGTTGGACTCGTTGAAGGCAGCGAGTGCCTCCTTGTCTGTCCACTTGTCCATGTCAATGTCCACGAGCCGACCCTTCCGGTACTTGCCAGCACCACCTTGGTTGACCATCGTGCGTCCGCTTTCGATGTGCTTGAAGGCTACATCAGGGATGCCGATGAATCCACCTTTGCCGGTGTCACCAAGTTCCACTGCCTTATTCAGCTCACGCTCGAACATCGCGAACAGGTCTTTGGGTGGATGCCCACCATCACGACCTATGCCACCATGATTGCCAATGTCAAGACCAGCTTCGAGCAGATCATCATGCAGTGCCTTCTCAGCGTCCCATACGAACAGGTTGCCGTTGTTGTCAGTAGCAATGCGTACGTGCTCTGTATCTCTACCAGCCCAGCGCATCAGCGAGCGATGAGTCGGGTTCCTCATAATTTCGAGGTTGACTTCCTTAGCATCAGGGCCACCCTTCCACTTGTTGCGTACCTTGATCGTCTGCACGCCGTCCTTCTTGGCCTGCATGTTGGTGTCAGGCTTCCGGTTCTTGCGTGTGTCCTCAATGAATCTGGAGACTTTTGGATCAAGGTTGTCGAGCTGGTTGTCCTCTGCACGGAGCATCTTGAAGATACGTTCCTGCATGGGAGCAGTAATGCCAGCCGCACGAATACGACTCTGCTGTCCCTTGCTGATCTTCTTGCCGTTCGCGAATCGCGCGAGGCGCTCCACGTGACGGAGGGCCGAGACACGCTGTGTTGCGTCGGTGATTGGACCGAGCATCGAGGTGATGCTGGTTGTTCTGCCGAGGCTCTTGATGAACGGGTCCATCTTCGCCGCGAACTTCTGGATCATTGACTTACCGCCGAACCCTTCTGCGAGTTCGTCGAGGTTGCGCACTGCCGGTGTGATGAGTGTGTTGACACCCGGAGCAGAGTTCAGCTCCAACGTACGGGCAAGCGGAAGTTCCAACTCACCGTTAGCACCACGTTCCATGACACGCTTCATATCGGGGAAGATACGGAAGGCATCTTTGAGTCCACCCATAGAGAGAGTGTTGCCCAGCTCAGCCATAGCGTTCACGCCGAACTGTCCACCACGTCCACCGTAGTTCCAACCGGATACCATACGGCTTGCCTGTGCGGCATCACCATTAGGATTCCATCGGTCGATGGGCTGGCCCAGCATTAGGTCGAAGCCATCGCGGAAGTCCTGCTCCATCTTGGAAGCATCACCACCGAGCGACTCAACTTCTGAGGCCATCTCTTTCGTCAGGCGCTCGAAGTCGCCACGTGATCTCACGCCCAGCTTGTCGGCCATAGCGATATGACCGTGCATGGCACGCGAGTAGCGAGTGAGCACCAGACGTGCGTCGTTCTCGTACATGTCGGTGAACTTGAGGTCCATCGACTGGTTCGTCTTGGTGTTCTTCAGCACGTCCGAATGACTCTCGTCAAACTGGATACGGCGCTTGCCGAATGACACTGATCCACGGTCGCCCATCTCGGAGCGCTTCATGTGCTCGATCTCAGAGATCAACTCCTCGATCTCCGGCTCGTCAGCGAACCGGGCACGCAGTCGTTCTACGTCATCCAAGCGGATGCCATGCAGTAGGTCGTTCTCAATACCAGCGACCTTCTCGCGCATGGTACGCACGTACATACGTGAAATCTTGTGGAGCATCGAGTCAGGAACATCGTCGTTGACTTTGCGCATTGCACCGAAGAAGAACTCAGCGAGAGCGTCGTCACCAACTTTGACCTGCACCTCCGAGAACTTGTTACGGTTCAGGACGCGCGGGAAGTAGTCGGGGATTCCACCCTTGTCGAAACCTTTCACGGTAGCAGCAGCGGCCTTGTCGTAGACTTCGTCCATGTGCTTCGTGATCTTGCCAGCAGCAGAGATTGCCTCTGGCGAGATGTCATCAGTGATGCCACGCATCGCGAGGCCGACCTCGGTGTAGAACTTCTCGCCCACACCTGTCGTCATCTCACGTCTGAAGCTGCCGAAGTTGTTACGCTTCGTCCATGCCTTGAAGTCAGACATTGAGTCAGCGTACATGTTGCGTTGGAACACAGCGTCGTCCATCACTGCCTTGTTCTCGACAGTGAGGAGCCGTGCTTTGTCTTTGTCCTTGTGGAAGCCGCCCTCGAATATCGCGGAGGCAGCCTTACGTACTTTCGGTGAGTCGTGATAGAACAGCCGCGACTGGAGGTTGAACAGCATGTTGTTCATGCCCTTGAACCGGAACTCTGGCGTTTCCATTGCATCCAGTGCTTCGTCTGCATTCTTGAATAGAGGCTCGTTCGGCTTCATTGATTCAATCGTACGCCGTTGTGCGCCGACAGCATCAAGGCTCGTGCGAGCAGCGGCCCCATCAAGCACACCTTCAGCCCCTTCATTCGCGAGCTTGTGTACTTCTGCGTTGCCCGCTTTGCCCAGAGAACCGAGCATACCACCGAGGGTGATACCAGCAATGGCGGCGAACGCCACGTCGGTCTCGTCTCGCATGACGTTGTCACTGGAGAGGAGAGCTTCGGTACCACCGGCAGCAGCGCCAGCGGACAGGGAGGTTGTGAGAATCTTACCGAACCGGCCAGCCTTCACTGCGCCGCCGACTGTGCCAGCGGTTGCGAGGGCGATAGCCAGATCGACTGGATCGAGGAGAGCTGCACCCAAGCGCAAGGCGAGGGCTGAACCTCCGCCTGCCATGAGCATCATCTCGTCATCGAAGTCGCGTTCCATCTGGAGGAGCCGGGAGTTCGCGTGGTCAGACGACCATGCACTGCCGATCTCGTCTGCGATCTCGTCGTGGTCGGCTCCGGGGCCGAGCGCGTTGATGCGCTCCATGTTCTCTTTGAGGAAAGCCTCGGAGTCGTACTGGAGATCAATCGGAAAGTCCTGCTCGTCTTTCGACATGAAGCGACCGACCGTGTTATCCACCCGGAAGGCAGCTTGCGCTTCCTCCCAGAGCGAATGGTCAGGGCCGGAGGCGGCAGCAACTTTCTGAGCTTGGATCGCTGTGGCTGAGGGACCAGCGGCGGCACGGGGTGCTGGGTCACGACGGTTCACCGGGACGGCTTTGTTCTCCAGCCCCAGCTCATCGCGAACCTGATTCGCCTGTTCTTGCGTGATCTTCTTAGCCACAGTGGACTCCTTTATTGTGCTTGCATTGCTGCCAGCTCTGCGCGGATAGCGTCCGCACGTTCATCTTCAGTCAATACGCCCCACCTCTGTTCGGTGGTTGCATATTCGATTGACCCGTAGGCCGGGAACATCTTGTTCATCGCACGACGTTCAGCTTCTTGCGTCATCTGGTCGAGGGTGTTCTCGCTACCAGCAGCAGCACGGATGATTGATTCCGACTGATGCTCTGTGTATTGAGACTCGATGTCAGCGACACTGTGCTCTGAGCCACTACCGTACAGCGGCGCATTGCGGTCGCGAACGACAACAACACCACGCTTGCGCGGATGCGGTTCCATGAACAGGTCAGCATCTTTGCCCCACAGGTCACCGCCAGTTCCACTTGAGAGATACCAGTCGGCAGCCATCTCGCCCTTGCCTGTCCAACCGAAGTCAGCCGGATACATGACACCTTGAACGCGCGTGGTGCGTGCTCGTACAGCGTCAGTTCCCAGCTCAATGACTTTGTCAAGAGGCAGGTTCATGTTGATGTAATGCGTGACGGTATCGTCTACGTGTTTGCGATCACGTTCTGTGATGTCGTAGTCACTGGCCCAGAACCCCGAGTCACCTGCGAGGTCTTCCAGAATCTCATCTGTAGTCTCGCGGACCTTCTTCGGGATAGCCTTTGCCAGCGTCTCGTCGTACTGACTGACAGCTTCGAGTGCACGTTCAGTGTCACCACCAGTCTCTCGCAGCATGAACTCATAGACACCGAGCTGAGCCGACACTCGTGATCCGATCTCTCGTTCCACCAGTTCCGGGTCGTAGCTGTCTATGATGCGCTTGATGTTGGCAGCCTGAGCGAACCGCTCGGGGCTGGCAGTTGTGACTGTGATGTAGTCTGTGATGTGCTTGGGCAGACGGTCGTGAGCAACTGAACGCTCGATTGTGGCGAGCATGGTTTCAGCTTCCAGCTTGTCCTTGTCCCAGTCAGGGTTCTCGGCAGCCAGCTTCGCGCCTTCTTCAAGCGAGTACTGGCGTGCTGCTGCATCGTACTCCGTATCGCTTAAGCCATAGGCCAGTCCGCTACGGTACAGTTCGGTGCGTGCACCATCCACAGCCGTCTTCGCCAGAGCAGTATCCAGCATCCGCAGGATAGCCACCTGTGAACTGGGAGTGTTCAGCAACCGGGGGTCGCCGTTGGCAAAGTCACGGCCAGCCGCAACCACATCATCGACGACAGACACGTCACCAGCACGTGCTCGTTGTTCGAGACCGTTGATGGCAAGTGCCCGCTCGGATTGTGTTGCCTCACGCTGTGCCTTCTCAGCCTTCGCGGTGCGACGGTCGAGTTCAGCCTGTGCTGCGTTCCTTGCAGGTCGAGTGTAGTCACGCTGGAACTTCGGATCGTTGATGCCTGTGTCCTCCCCGTTCGGGAACTTCTCAGCCACGTGATCCCACAGCTCCGGCATAGCCTGTGCGATGGCCGTCTCACGGACGATGTCCATGTAGGTCATACGCCCGCCCTTACCCGGAAGCAGAACTCCAGAGTCAACCATCAGTTCATCGACGGCTGCCTTGAGTTCATCGGGAGTCGAGGCCAGCTCGATGCTCTCATTGAAAGCATTGCCGAGCATGGTGCGTTTGTCCTGACGGTCACGATTAGTTTGTTCTGTGCGATGCACGTCGAGCAGGTCAGCGTTGTGCTTGAAGATACCCTGAGCCATGATCTGTCCGTAGACAGACTCCGGGTTGATGCCTTCAAGTTGCGACTGGTAGTACCCGTCGATGCGCGCCTGAACCTGATCTTCGTTAAGGTCGTCCCATCCTTCACTGACGAGCAGGTTCGAGAGTTCCTTGCGGGTCTCTGCGAGGTCGTTGATCGCTTCGATACGATCCCACGTTTCGTTGTACCCGGCGTTCGTGTTGTCGCCACGCTCTCCGCCTTGAGCGGATTCGTTGACGGCCAGTTGGGAGCCTTCCTCGTTCTTCCGCCCGAGGTGGTCCTTGTACACATCAACACCAACACCGAGTGCATTGGTCAGAGCACGAGCTTGTCGTACACCCTGATCGCTGCCACGTGCAGTGAAGAACCTGCGGCTCTCTTGGAGCACTACATTCCGCCGACCTTGCCGGATGTCCGGCTCACGTCGTGTGCTTCGCTCTTTGTCATTGCGAGCCATGAGTTACTCCTAATTGCTTGGTGGCCACAGCGTGGTCGGGGGAGGGTTCGGTACCGGCGACATTTGTGGGCCGCTGGTTACCGGGGAGGTGTGCTTCGGCGCAGCCGTATGCAGACTCTCAATGCCCAGTCCTGTGTTGTACCCATCGACACCGGCAGATGCGATCTGCAAGCCAGCTTCGAGGGCGGACGGGTCACGAATTTGTGACAGCGCGGTGTTCGCCCGGTCGTCGATGCCACGCTGCGCGAACGCTGCGTTCTTCGAGACGAGGGCGGCATCCATGTTCTGGTCAGTCAACGACTGGTTGATCGACGCAGCGAAGCTCGCGCCAAGAGCGCCGGACTCGCCAGCAGCTACACGGGCACGAGCACGTCGCTCGCGTGATGCACGGATGCGTTGGCCAAGGTCTTCCTCAGCCGCCTGTGCCACTTCTTCGCGAGCATGTTCTGCTTGCAGCTTGATGCCTTTGGCCTGCGCCTTGGCCTGTCCGTGCTGTGCGTACAGCGAGACAGCCGTGGTTGCGATACTAAGGGCAGCGAGCTGTCCGGCTGTGAGGCCAGCGACAGTCGTTGCGGTAGCAGCAGTACCAGCAGCGGCAGCAGTACCAGCAGCGGCAGCAGTACCAGCAGCAGCGCCGCCTCCGGCGAACAGTGCCGGGATTGCAGCAAGAAGTGGTGGGCACATGGCTTATTCCTTTTTGGAAATGTACTGAATGAAGGGTGTCTGGGAATGCCCATACTCCGGCACCCGTAGGACAGGCTTGAACCCCAATCTGGGTAGCCACGTCTGCGACGGGATGTTGTCTTCATCAATAAAGTTGGTGAGGTAATCGTACCTCGTGTGCATCACCGCAAGGTACTTCTTGCAGCAACGCATGAAATCTATCTTGTTCTCGTAGATGCCTGCTGAGCATAGCATCCAGATTCCTCCGGCCACGCCGGGATCATTCGGGTACAGCTCGTTGCAACCAAACATGGCAACGGGGTGACCCTGATACAGCGCGGTCCAACACATGTCCTCGTCCGAGACTCTTATGGAATCCAACAGGGCTTCAAGCGGTTCTTCGCCTGTCGCCCTGAAGATTTCCATTAAGTCACCGGGACGAAGTCGAGGTGCCAACTGTGTGCAATGCACACGTGATGCTGGCCTGATCTCGAACTTCTCCATTATGCACTCCTCGATCTTTTGGTGAATGAACCTTCCCACTCTGCCGAAGTGAACTTCGTTTGCAGATGTGATGGGTTCTCAAGTGATACGACAACGTCCCTTGAGTTGCCGTCGATAAACGTCGTGTACACACCAGTGTCGAACGACACGCTACCTGTCTCCAGAGAACCCTCACCGAGCATCCGGCCTGTGAACAGGTCGAGTGCAGCCGGTACGATTGTCTCTGTGTCAGCGGCGAAGTCTGTCCCATACGGGTAGACCTTCACCTCGAAGTAGCCAGCGTCCTTGTAGTTGACTGTGAGTGTACGAAGGTTGAGCCTGCCGGTTGTGTCAGCTTGACCGTTGCCATCGTAGACGAACTGCTCGCTGAGCTGGTAGCTCGCCGGATAGTTCAGACCCACGACAGGTGCGCCGGACGTGATGTCACCGGGTACGGAAATTTGATCGTAACCAGCGACCACCTCGAACACGTAGTCGGACTGAGTAATCAACCGGCCAACGTCGCCCTCGCCTGAGGTGAGAACGATCTTCCAGTTCGCCTCGGTGGCATTGCTCGTGTTGTACGGTACCGTGATAGTGGTCTCGTCCTGACCAGCAGAGTAACTCATGTCACCCGGCTGAACTTCGTAGCGTCGGTCGAGAAGAATGTCGAAGCCAGTGCTGAGTGTCTCAGCGTTGACATCAAGGTCAGCCTTCTCCAGATACGTAGCGTCCGTTCGTTTAATCAACGCAAACACTTCGTCTTCGATCACGTCGATTGAGAGCATCGTGTCGTCAGCGTCGAGTTCCCAATAGAACCACGCGGACTGAACCTTCTCGTCGCCGGACCAGAACAGCTTGTACACATACACACGATTGTCGTAGCCGGTTTGATCCGACACGACGAACAGTGCGTCCTCAACATCAGAGCCAGCCATGCTGACGATCTGGTTGGGAACGTACCGGGGCACGTGCGCTGTGATGTCCGCTGCGTCAGTGGCCAGCGTCTTGTCGTTCACGAAGTACTCGCGAATGCGTGACCATGAGCCAGCCTTCGACACGAAGTAAACCTCGCTGCCGATCTTGACAGGGGCGACAGTGTCGTCCATCTCGAAGCCGGTCGCTTCATCAATCGCTACACTCGTAGGAGTGAGCACGTCCCTCACGGAGAGGGAGAACTGCGACTGGTCAGCGAACAGCATCATCGTCTTGTTGAATGGCACGGCGAACTTCAAGATCGAAACCTTGTTGGTCGTGAGCGCCACATCGACGAGGTCGCTGTCGAGCAGCGTGGTCATCGTGTTCCGCCAGAAGTTACCGTAGTCGCCTGCGGTGCTGAAGACTACGTTCTCGTCCGTGATGAACCCGAGTCGGTTCTTCCAGTAGAACACTCCGTTGATGGTGCGTCCGATGAAGGTGGCCGGTGGGTTGCTTGTGGCAGAACCGAACTGGCGTGCAGTCCACGAGAACGGAGTAAAGGTGAACGTGCCGTCGCTCTCGCGTACAAGAGCGTGCGGTAGGGTTGCTTCGTCGAGGCTTTGGTTGGCTCCGGGGGCGTAGGTTTCTTCCCAAACACCGCCCACTCGACGAACGTAGTAACCGCCGAAGTTATCTTCGTCATATCCCACCACCTTGTACAGGTCGCCGTTCGACGGAGGACTTGAATCCTCAGGGTGCGGCAGATCAGAGAACGTGTTGACGGTCCCAGTCAGGGAGCCAGCACCATACGAGTTGTAGTATCGGTACGGGTCTCTCGGTCCCCACGTGTCCGGCTGGTGCCAGTCAGCGTAGTAGGTCGGAGTCGCAGTCGGTGAAGTCTTCGTGGCCGTGACAATCGTCTTGTTCACGACGAACGAGTAGTCAGCGATAGAGTCAATCGAGAAGCCGTCTTCGGCTGTGCCCGACACGAGCGAGAGGTAACCCTTGCCGGTCGGGAAGTTGACTGTCTTCTCAGCTCCGGTGTCCGCATCGAATACTTGCAGGTCACCGTCTGTGACAACGACGATGTACCGTTCGGACGTGTCGCGATTGATTGTATGCACGTGAGCATCTGACCAGTCATCGGTCGTCACCTGCGCAAGATGCTGGAAGGGCGGACGTTTCCGTAGCCCATCCTGAACGGTACCATACATGTTGATCTGACCTTCAGCCTGCGAGGGCTGACGCAGAGTAGGGTTCTGTTGAGACACCCCGTTGTACAGCGCCGGGATGTGGCGTGATACGAGTGCGTCAGCCATGAGGGTACTCCTTATGAAGGCGTAGCGAGCGTTACGAAGTGAGCTTTGCAGAGTTCCGGTGTCGCCATTGCGTAGCCGGTAGCGAGGTCGTCGCCATCTTTGCCACCATCACCAGCGGCGTTGATAGCAACCAGTGCTACGACGTTGAGTGCGGTGAGGAAGGCAACAAAGTTTGCCGGGTTGTGTTTCTTACGAGCGATGAGCTGCGTGTAGCGCCAGCCAATAACACCGAGTTCGGGGATGCTGGAGGTTGTGATTGATACAGACATGATTATGGCCTTGTTGGGTTGCGATGACGGTTGGCCGCGACTGAGCCAGCGATCAGGTTGTAACGCTTCTGACGCTTCTCAACACGACGGAACGTGGCATACGCCTCGGACTCATCGTCTCGCGTGAATTGATGCAAGATGGCTGATGCCATGATGCCGGACTGGAACTTGCGGGCTGCCTTGGTGGCAACGTACTGTCGAGCGTGCTGTGGAATCTGCTCGAACTCGAACGCCCACACAATCTCGACCTTAACGGTGGACGAGAAGTCGTCGAACGACCGCTGCGTCCTGTCGTACAGGAACATGCCTGCGGGGGCTGTGCTGTCATACCGTGGGACATAGTCCTCACCGTACGTCGGGTCGATCTGCAAAGTGTTCGCGGGGACCGCAATGCGATCCGTGCCATCAACTGACATCGGATACTCTGTGTCGGAGTTGAAGCTCCAGCCTTGAGTCAACACCTCGCGCAACGCACTGTCCAAAGCAACGACTGCCTTGTTCACATCTTTAGGCAGAGTGCCGGTGAGTGTGTTGACGGGGGATTGACCAATGGAAGCGAGCATCAAGTTGACCGCATCGAGCTTCGTTTGTGCAACTGTTGGAGTTGTCATGGTCATTCCTTAGGAAAAAATGGAGCCGTCATTTCGGACGACTCCGGGGATAGTTTATGAACCGATTGACACGAAGTCAGACCGTTTCTCGCCTGAGAAATCAAACGCAAAGAGCGTCCCATTCCCCAAGTACTCGACCGAGTCAGCGCCGTCGATGCAATACACATCGCCAACGGCAACTGCACTGCCCTTCGCCGTAGCGAGAGCATTGTCAGTCAAGTCAAAGGTTGCAACTGTCATGCGGAGGACCGCACCTACAGCTACTTCGGCATTTGCTGTGATCCATTCGGATACGCCAGCGTCGTCAGAGTCAGCCGTGATGGTTGAGTTGACGACAGGGTACAGGGTGTTTAGGATCGGAGCGAGTTCGTTCAGAATCTCAACGCCGCGCCTCACCCCTGCTGCTGTCTTGTCTTCCGAGAAGCAGGAATAGATTACTTCCAACGCATCTTGGACAAGGTTGGCTACTGGTAACGTCATAGTAGTTCCTTAGTAGTGGGTGAAGGGTAGAGCCTGCGAACAGGCTCCCCAAAAGAAGGCTATAGCCTACGGCTTACGCCGTGATTACCTCAACGGCTGCCTTGTTGATGAGCGGACCATGACCAACGGCCATCTTGCCGAGCATCAACGTACCCTGCCTACGACCGTCGTAGATTTCTTCAGTCGCCATACCGATCAACTGCACGGTAGCAGCGGCGCGAGAAACGAAGACGAGGGCAGACGTGGTGCTCATGTTCAAGCGGTAGTCAGCCGGGATGGTCGTGTCAGACGAGGCATCAGCGAACGGCAGTGCGTTAGAACGGGATACGTTCACGCCACCGATCATGCTGAAGGAACCCTTGCTGTACGAGCCGTCACCGTCAACATCCCGGTTCAGAACCAGAGTGCTTTCTTGTGCCAACAGGTACCACTGGGCAGGCTTCAGTACACACTGAACCGGAATGGCTTCAACAGGTACGTCGGCTTCTTCCATCGTTTGCTTGGAAGTCCAGATAGAGCCAGCGAGGGACGTTGCCGAGGTCTTGCTGTCGGCATCAGTAATCTGCGAGCCACCAGAATCGGCGGAGAACAGGGCGGAGCCGCGAGCAGCGCGGGCGATGTTACGAGCGACGTTCTTATCGTAGAACAGTGCGAGGCTAAGGCCCAGCTCTGTGCTGTACGGCGAGCGTACGTCGTAGTGGTTCATAGCTTCATCAATGTTTGCGATGAAAGTATCAGCGATCAACTGGTCATCAATCGAGATCGTGACTTCGTTGTGCTGGATGGCCGTGCCAGTCAGCTCGGTGCCGACCGTGTGGTAGGCAGCGGAGGCTTTGTAGATAGCCGGGAAGGCAGCACTCTTGCCGCTTGTGATGGTCTTGTGCTCTGTGAGAGGCTTCAAGATCGTGTTCGTCTCGAATGCCGTCAGCACTTCGCCTGCAAAGACCTTCTCATACAGTACGCGAGTGTCGCCTGCGCCTTGGACTTGACCGAGACGCGAGGGAGTTGCAGATGCCATGAGGATAGTTCCTTAGGTAGTGATGGAGGGTTGGGTTGGATGCGTCACAATACTACCGTTCGGATTGTCCCCAGCAGGGAGTCGTCTTGTTCGCTTGTGAGGCGTTTATGAATTAGGTGCCTCCCGCTGAAATCAGCAGGAGGACTTAGTGTCTGTGGAGGAGAGGACACAGACGGAGGGACTGGTTAGATGTTTGAACGGCTCAACTTAGCGGCGACCTGCGCGCGGAAAGCTGCGTCGGTCTTGTACTTGGAGCTGTTCATGTCTTTCATCATCTCTCGTGACGAAGTATAGACACCACCTACTGCACTGTTGTTCGCGTTGCCACGAATAGTGCTCGGCTCACGGTCACCATCACGCTCGAAACGAGCGGCGAGCGCCTTAGCGCCCTGTGCCACGATTGCCGGGTTGTTACTTGTGAGTTGCACGTCGAGCGCCTGAATCTCATTCGCGTCGAGATTCTCAGCGGCCCAGTTAGCGGCTTCTTCATAGCCTTCTTGGCCACTGTCGAAGACGTTGAAGGCAGCGTCCCGCAGATTGCCGACGATTGCCGTCTGACCTGCGATGTAGTCCTTGACCATGTCGCGAGACAGGCCAGCTCCTTCAAGTGCAACGAATGTTTCCTCTGAAAGTTCGCCCTTCTCGGTCCACTCAGCCGATGCCGCGTCAACGACACCTTGCTGGTTGGCAGCCGGGGCTACAGGGGCGACGTATCCTTCCTCGCCTTCCTTGGGTTCAGGCTTAGCCTGTCCTCGGAGTGCGGCTTCAGCGTCAGCCTGTGATTTCAAGAGGGCTGCGGTGTTAATTACACCCTTCTCAGCGTCCCAGAATTTCTCCGGCACGTCATCAGGGCGTTGTGCTACTTGGTCATCGACGGGGGCGACGTATCCTTCCTCGCCTTCCTTCGGTGCGCCCATAGCAAGCATCTTCTCGGTGTGGCCAGCGGGTGAACCATCAAGTCCAACCTCTGGTACGCCACCACCATTGGGAATCACCTCAGTAGTCATGGATTACCCCTTCTTCTTTGGGGCAGCAGGCTTGCGGGCAGGCTTATGCACACGTGTCGGCTTCGAGGGAATCTGTGGTCCCTTCTTGCTGCCGCGCAGGTGGTCCTGATAGCCTTCGTTCAGCTCACCCACAGTCGTATCGACCTGTGTACCATCGTCATAGGTGGTCGTCTTGAGCACCAGTTGCGAGGCCGGGGTGGTCTTGGTTGCCGCAATCCACTCATCGAGCAACTCGTAAGTTACATCGACCGGGATACGTGCTTTGGGCTTCAAGCCTTGTGCGAAGAACTGAGGTTCACTGTTCAGCTCTGCCTTGGGTCGTGCTGCGTCATCAGAATCAATGCGAAATTCGCGCTTGGTTCCTCGGCCCTCCATTTCGTGACTGTTTTCTTGTGCCATGTTACTCTCCTCTCGGGTTAATTACTCAGAAGTGTCCATTGCGCCCTGCGCTACAGCTCCAGCGACGGGTCCGACTGCCTTGTCGGCCATCATTGCTTGCTGCTCAGCGTCAAGCTCAGCTTGCTTCTGTTCTGGGGTCTTGCGTAGTGCGTCAATGTCCACATTGTGGTGTGTCGCAAGTCGATCTGCCACAGCAGACGGGTCAAACTCCTGCATGAAGGCTTCGCCATACATGGCAACGCCGTCACTGAAGTACGCCCGCAGCTTGTTCAGCTCGTGCCCTCGTCCGAGAGCCTCGAAGCCGGTGACAATCACAGGATTGACGGTACCCTTCGGTAAAGCAGGGAACCGTCCTTTAGCTTTCAGCCGCTCGATGAGCCGCCGCACTACCTTATGTTGTAGTTCCGCAGCAAGGACGGTATATACGCCACCGAGTACATCCTCCAGCTCTTGCGCCTGCATCCGAATTTCTTCAGCAGTTACACGCTCAGCATTACGCACCGTGCCGGTGGTAAGCAGGAAGGCATGACTCAATCTGAGTGATAGATCGTCGATCTGTGATTTAACGACTTGGAAGTCGTGGAATTTGTTGAGCTGTAGTACACCGATGTCCTCGATGTTGCCCTCAACGAACTCGCCTGACTCGGCATCTTGAAGTGACTTCAAGTCAGTCGTGCTGTTGGGCCGGTCAAGGAACAATACCTTGGCGGCAGCGGCAGAGAACGCAACGATGTCCTTCGAGAGGTCTTCGAGTGACCGCAAGTCACCGAGGTATTCCTCACAATGGCCACGTCCGTAGTTCTCATTCTCCAGTGCAGCCCACCGAAGCGGGATGAACGGACAATTATCGTAGTCGGACTTACCCTCAGATTTCGCGAGCTTGACCTCGTCGATCTCTTGGTACCATACAGCCTTGTCGCCCTCCTTCTTGACGTGGGTGTAGATGGTGACATCTTCGTCATCATCATCCGCATCATTCACGGCGACCTTCACGTCATCTGGGAGGGTGTACTTTGAAACTTTCTCTTGGGCAACGATCTCGTACCAGTTGCCGGATGCGTCACGCACCACGACGTAGTTCTGGAGGCGGAAGACCCGTGAGTCCTCGTCCTTCGGCATGTGCAGGAGCACGTTACCGACAACGATCAGTTGCTTGATGGCAGCGTGCAGGATGACTGCGTCACTGCCCTGCTCCAGCTCCTTCAGTGCGTCATTCTCCAGCTCTTGCATGATACCTTCAATCTGGTCTGCAATCTCTGGGTCTTCGTCAGCAATGATGGCCAGTGTCTCCGCGTCGATCTCGAAACGGAAGAACGGTTGGCCGGGAGGGAACAGTGCGAGTCGCAGCTTCGAGGCGAGGTTGTTCACGCCACGAGAGCCGAGGCTCTGGTATGGGGTTGAGAGGTTGGTGTTCTCGTCGGCACCATCGGGTGGCATGAGAGCCGGGATGGTGATGTCGGCACAGTCACGCCCACGTTGGAGCACTTGGTCACGCTTGCTGTTCAGCGTCGTGAACCTTTCCTTGGCAGTTGCCATGATGTCTCCTTAACGAAGTTGTGAGCGTGGCTCGTCGCGCCTACTGCGAGGTGCGATAGCGCCGGGGCGGAAGTCGCCACCAGCCGGGGGCACGTTAGCGCCGTTGCCAGCACCACCTGTTGATCCACCAGTCGGGGCAGCACCACCAAGAGGGATTCTCAAGGACGAGCGGCCTGACTTCAGGGATTTGACTGCCTGTGCATCTCCGACGAACTCATCGAGATACTTGTTGCGCAAGAACTGAGGCTTCTTCGGCTCTTTCGGCTTAGGAATCTTGGGTGCCTTGCACATGGCGGCTCCTAGTAAGTGGTTGAAGGGTTCCCATCGAGCCGAGCACGCAGCTCCGCGATGAGTTCGACCTTGCCAGCGTACCTGTCGTGGTCCCGCTCGGTCTCGTCCGCCTTACGGCAGCGAGCCGGGTACTGTTCCTCAACCTGTTCAAGCATGGTCTCTGTGTCTGTTGGTAAAGCCCGCATAATACTCTCCTGTATAGGGGGGCGTGTTCTTAGGGTGGCCACCCCTCAGAATCAGGCACTTACGTGCGAAAAAAAGCCCCACACTTATGCGCAAGTGCAGGGCTTATTGTCCAACTACAGCCAGTACGGCTGCCATAGGCGAATCTTCTTCTTCTTGAAGTTGTAGCTTGAGTGCCACAGTATGTGCGCGAGCCTCGCCTGAAGCAGCGCATCCTCCTCTGTGTAGCCCTTCGAGGCGTACGCCTCCACGACCACATCCCAGAACTCATCCGGTTCTGCATCCTCCATCAGGTACGACACATAGTCGGACTTCGGGCCGATGCCGGGACAGCCGGGGTAGCCATCACAGGTATCACCCGTGAGTGTCTGCCACATGTGGAACCTGTTGGCATCCTCCTCGCTGATGGACAGGACACCCAGCTCATCCCTGTTGGGGTTGAACAGGAAGCCGGGGATCGTCCGCATGTCCTTATCCTCGGAGCACATGATGATCTGGTCATCAGCGTAGCTCTTGCCGAGCAGCTTGGGGCTGGTCGCAAGGATACCCATGCAGTCGTCAGCTTCCAGCCGAGGCCGGATGAACGACGGGTACTCAGTGGCGAGGTATTCCTTCGCCCACATGAGCATCTCCGGCAGCTCCACGTCCACTCGCTTCGCCTTGTATGTCGCGTCGAGTTCCTTCCTGAAGTTGCGGTCGGGGTCAGACAAGCAGACCACCACACGTGAGGACTTGGTGACCTCACAGTACTCAGCGATCAGCTCCTCGACCAGCCCGATACACTGGTCGTGATCGAGGACACGAGCACTGCCCGTATCCCCGAAGTCGTAGTCCTTCTGGTTCAGCACCGAGGACTTGTAGGTCACGATGTCCGCATCGAGTAGCAACGTGCGGTTCATGATGTGATGCTCGGCGCACCTGCCTTGTTCATGTCACGCCGCCACAATCGCAGCCCGAACGTCGCAAGGTAGATCGTCATTACCGTGGTGCGATACCACAGCGGTGTTCCTTCCAATGCCTCGAAGCCATTGGCTGTTATCTCCTGCGTCCACGGCAGGAACGATGTGACCATCGGGATCGAGAGGATGACCAGCACCCACTCATCCTTCCAGCCAGAGTTGCGGATGCTTGCCAGCTCCCACTCATGGTCCCGGCCCTCGCTCTCCGCAGCCCGCATTGTCTTCGCGTTCTCGTAAGCGATCTTGCCGTTGAGCTTGGCGAGTTCAATCTCCGCCTTCAGCTCGACCTTCTTTGTGTAGTGCCCAACTACGGACGGGGCCAGCTTACCCAGCGTGGCCTCGATCAGGGCATCCCAAATCATCATAGTAATTCTCTCAGGTTGTCAATATGGTTGGCCGCAATGGCGGCACTCGTATGGAACCACTCGCCTTCCGCACGACACACATCCAGACGGGCATGTATCTCCTGCTCCGCATGGAAGCAGTCATGGAAGTACACGGCGTAGTTCAGCTTGTACTGGCGTAGCGGGCACCCCGTCTGGTAACCTTTCAGTCGTTCTTCAGGGTCGAACGCCCGTCCGATCTTGACGTACCCCGGCCAGCTTGGGTGGGTGATAACGTAGACAAACCCTCGCCGGTCAATGGTAGCCATCGTCATTGATACGATGTAGTCCGCGCCGATGTCGTACATCTGCTTGGCCGTATCCGTGAGTGACTCACGTTCCTCTTTGAGTAGCCGGTAGAACGCCTTGCGCCCGCCAACCATCCGCTCTCTCAGTGAGCGATAGCCATTGCGCCTGTGTTGCGCAGCGGGTGTGTCCTTGGCGTAGTACTTAGTGAGTTTCTTTCCATGTGCTTCCGATGTCGTAGCTCCCTCCGAGCGGACATCTGAGACCGAAGGCTTCTCCTGCTTCGGTGATAGATCGTGCTGCAATCCGTCCAACATTGTGTGCTATCTCCTCTGGTGTTGAAAGTTGAACCTCGTCATGCACGTTGAGCAGCGGAAGGACATCGAGTCCTTCATCCGCAAACGCATCGAACATGATGATGAGTGCTCGCTTCATTGCGAGCGCCCCTGCTCCTTGGCAGAGGAAGTTGAGTGCTGAGTGCTTGGAGCGCACAGGCACATGCCGACCGTCGAGTCCTTTGAGGTACCCTCGCTCGGCTGAGTTGTGCACGGCTTCGAGTAGTTTGTCGAAGGCGGGCAGAGACGAGAGAAGTCTTGACCGTGACCGCTTGCCAATGGCAACGATCTTCGACCGCCGCTTCTGGCCGGGGGCGAATGCCTTGTAGAACTTGGTGAGCTTCTCTGCGCTCCACTCTGACATGACGATGGTGCCGAGCTTGAAGTCGGCTGCGCCATAAATGAACGCATAGAACCACGTCTTCGCAGTTTCTCGTAGCTCAAGTCCCACTGCAATGCGGTTGCGAGTGTGCATATCCGTACCGTCAGCTTTGTCGCCTTCGAGTACAGTGCTAACGTACGCCCCTCCATCGAATCGAGCGAGGAAGTGAGCCAGTATGCAGAGTTCGAGAGCATCAGCGTCACAGCCAACGATGACTCGACCATCATCAGCAACAAATAGATCACGGCATTCACCACCATAAGGCTTGCCGAGCTTAGGAACTTGCGCAAGGTTCGGGCCGAAGTGAGACATGCGTCCCGTGCCCGTGCCCAGTGGGTCAACACGTCCATAGATTCTTCCATCCTGTTTGACAGCCTTGAGCCATGCTTGCTTGCCCTCGGCCAGTTGTGAGAGACGCTTCTGCACCATCAGGAAGTCCGTGATGGTCTTCGTCTCCTCGAATGGGAACGTGGCCAGAGTCTCCTCGTCGATCTTCGCACGCCCCTCCTTGGTCAACTCGACCGGCTCCCAGTCGTACTTCCAGCGCAGTCGGTTCTCGATCTGCACCCGTGAGCCGGGGTTGAACTCGACCAGCTTGATCGGTTGATGCTCACCCTCCGTGTGCATCCACCAGCCCAGCTTGCCGTTGTGAATTGTCTTACCCATCGTCGATGGTTTGAATCGACGGAAGGCTTTCTTCGGTGCCTTCTTCTTGCCGTCCTTCACGTAGAAGGAGGCGAACGCCTCACGTGCTGTGTTCTCCAGCTCGTGCAGCTTGATGTATAACTCAGCGGCCAGTGCTTCGGCTGCCTCCCGGTTGAACTTGATGCCCACCCTCTCTTGCCACTTGATGATCTCGGCAGTGCCAAGTTCGATCTCGACAGCGAGGGGGCAGTGCTCCAGTCGTGCCTCCATGAACTCGATGATGTCCACGTTAGCTCGTACGTCATCCATGCAGTAGTCGTCCATCGTCTGCGTGAATGGCATGGTCTTCCACGTATGCCCGAAGTCCTTCGGATCGAAGTGTGTCTTCAGGTTCTTGCCTATCCGTATCGCCCAGTCCTTGAGCGTCTGACTTCCGGGTCGCATCTTGCCGAACCCCGGCTTCGACTTGCGTTTGTTCGCGAAGTCTTTGTCCTTCAGGTTGGGCACGGCTAACTTGCCGAGCACCATCGAGTCGAACTGATCGGCAGCTCGAAGTTCGAGCGACTGACCTGTCACGTATTCAATCGCTGGTGTGTCATACCCAATGATGTTGTGTCCACCCACGTACTCACCGCGCAGGAAGTTGACGGCATCCTGTATCGTGCCGTCCCTTGGTGTGCGCGTTGTCGTGTACTGACCGTCGAGGTCTTGGTAGAACTCATGGTCCGTGAACCTATACTCTCGTCCATCTGTGCGGTCAACCACGTTGATGCAATGCAGCTTCGTGATCTCCTCGCCAGCGGCACACTGTCCGGGCAACAGCCCGTCAGATTCCACGTCGTAAACTTTCATGGGCGATAGCCCTCCTCGTACTTCTTCTGAAGGTTAGCCAGTGCGCGCCACGCAACAGCCTCCCAATCCTCGTCGAGCATGTGACGCAGCATTGCATCAAGCTCGTCCGTGGAAATCTCTCGGTTCCACCGCACGGACTCACCGGGATGGTGCTGCTCGCTGCCCACGAATGAGCGGTGAGCAACACAGATCAGTGCGTCGGGGAAGAACTTGAATAGTCCCTCGTACAGAGGAACCTGTTTGCGCTCCGTACTGTCAGTCGGTAGTGGCATTAGTACTCTCCATTTTCTTCTGGAACAAATCCATGCTTGGCTCCGCTCTCGGATGGTAGCGGACATTCCTCAAGCAACCCGTTGCCGGTATCATACCTAAGGCCGAACCGCAGCCCCGCAGCGTCACCTGTGTAACGGTCCTTGAGCACACGGAACACCGTAGCTCCGTTCTCTGATTCATCTTGCTTGTCCCTCTCAATTCCGAACAGGAAGTGTGACCAGTAGGCTATGCTACGTGATCCCCTGAACTGCTTCTCAAGTACGCGGCCTCCTTCTTCGTGAGCCTTTCCTTCAGGAGTAGTGAGGTGTGATACGTAATAGATGGTGCAATCCAATTCCTGACACAGAGAACTGAGTTCAGCCATGATGGCATCAATAGCCTTGCGCTCGTCCGTATCAATAGCTGCTGCCAGCGCGGTGAGGTGGTCGAGAAAGATGTCACGTACACCCAGAGCACGTACCATGTACCTGATCTTTTGCTTAATGACATCGAAGGACATGCTTCCAAAGTGGTCGTATAGGAAGACGCGACCATCGAGGCTGTTAAGGGTGGCTCGTAATTCTTGTCTGTCATACTCTACTCCCGGTACGTGTACTCGCTTGCCCATCATCATACCTGCCAGTGTCTTCGCCGTCATGCTCGGTGGTTCTTCAAGCATGATGAGTCCGACCGGCACGTTCTCTGTCTCTATGATGTGCTTCGCGATCTGTTTGAAGACTGTGCTCTTACCACAGCCAGTCCCTCCACCGAATCCGTACAGCTCTCCGTACCTCCGTCCATACGTGCGCTCGGTGAGTGCATCCCACGGCCACGGTCGGCCCTGCTCTATGTCCTGACACGCCTTGTCCGCTACCTCGCTGATGGAGATGACTCCGTCAGGCCGGTAGGGCTTCGCATCCCACATGGAAGCGATGACTGCCTTGCCCTTACCTGCAAGCAAGCACTCGTTCGCATCCTTGAGCGGGAGCTGTGCGATGTACGCCTTGCCCGGTGACAGCATAGCTGCACACTCACGAGCTGCGTCACGTCCCGGTGTGTCCATGTCGAACATGAAGATGACCTTCTCGTACGACTCAAGCCATTCGATCTCTTTGGCTATCGCCTTCGCTGCGCCCTGTGCACCCGTGGGTACGGACACAACCGGCCACTTGTTCTGCTGCAACTGCGAGACAGTGAGCGCGTCGATCTCTCCCTCGGTGATGACGACCATCTTGCCACCGTCACGCCAGAGGTGTTGACCAAAGAGCTGTGCCTTCTTGGGATTGCCAGCGAACATGAAGTTCTTCTTCGCGTCCCTTACCTTCTGCGCAATGACCTTGCCGTCCTTGTCGCAGTAGTTTGCGATCTGCACGGTGACTCCGCGCATCTCCCCGACACCATACTTGAAGTGCTTGCAGGTCTCGTCGTCGATCCCTCGCTTGGGCAGCGCGCGATACTCAAAGTCGAGCAGCTTACTTGCCTTGCGGGGTTGCGCTACAGTCGTCGTGTCTCCGCTTGCATGTTCCGTGTGTCCACATGCGAAGCAGTATGCACCTCCGTCGTCATACCGTGCGAGGTTGTCGCCCTTGTCGTCGGCTCCATTCTCACGGCAGGCGGGACATGCTTCCTTACCGACTGCGTTTGCCATTCCCTTTCCTCTTGTTCAGTACACGCCAGCCGCCGAATGCTTTCGACTTCTGTCGCAGTGCCCGCTTGATTGCAGGTACCAGTGGGTGGTCCCTGTTGTCGGCCACCGCATCTGCGAATGCTTGTCTCATTGTCCTCTCCTCGTAGAATTAGGGTGCAGGGTATCTCGGCATCCTCCCTGCGCGGGTTACGGGTTGCGAAGTGGGGTGTCCACTCCGTCCCACCTATGTGACCGGGCCGGTACCGACCGGGTCCGTTTCACGGCATCAATTCGGGAGGGTCTTACGTGAGTGGGAGTGCTCACTGCCCTCATGTTATTTCTTGTCTGCGTACGCCCACCATTCCCGAGCGTCGAAGCACGGGCACGCCTTGTTCACGTTGGGTAGGTCACGGTGGCCAAGTACTTCAGCCTCCGGGTGTAGATACTTCTGGTCACGCACCAACTCCTTCAGTGTGTCCCACTGTGGTGCCGTGAAGTTTGCTTCCGGTGTCTTGCCATCGGACTCGACACCACCCACGAGGCAGATGCCTAGTGATACGTGGTTGAATCCTCGGGCGTGTGCTCCGGGTACATCGTTTGGACGACCAGTCTCCAGCGCACCATCGCGCTTGATGACGTAATGATAGCCGACATCAAGCCAGCCTCGCTGTCTATGCCAGCGGCGTATTTCCTCTACGCCTATGTCGTGGTCCTCCTTGGTGGCTGAGCAGTGGATCACGATGTAGTCCACAGCCTTCAGCTTCTTCCAGTTCATAATAGTTCAATGCGAATCCTTGTGTGTGGAGCCTCGCCCTTGTAAGGCCATCGCTTGATGGCAGTGAGGTCCACGATCTGATCGTCGTCGTTCCAGTAACCCTTCAGTTCCTTCTTCTTGATGCCGGTGATCGCATCGAGTATCGCCTTGCAGTGATTGTCGATGTCACCTCGTGGGTTCTGGCGCTTGGTAGTCTTTGGTTTGTAGCATACGAACTCAACGTATGCACGCAGGTTACCCGTGACCGGGGGCTGGCGTGACTTGGGTATTGCCTTGTCCGCAAGTTCACGATACGCCTTATAGGTCTTGGTGTAGTAGGTACCCCAACGTGTTACGCGAGGGCGGGAGGCAGGTACAGGCGGGAAGGGCAGGACGACAGTGAAGCCACCATCGTCCGCCCTCGTAACCACCTTAGAATTCTTCGCCATCCTCGTCGCCAGCCTCAGGCTCGAAGCCCTCCGCTGAACCTTCACCGAGGTACGAATCATCCTCCTCTCCGAAGCCGAAGTCAGAGCCGGACTTGCCTTGGCCTGACACGAGCTTGAGAATCTGCACTGCCTGACAGCGCAAGCTCAGCCCGAACATCTTCGTGGTCTCCATGTAGTACGGGAAGACCTCGCAAGATACCTTGCCCTCGCTTCCTGTCCACGGGTTGACACCCTCCGCTATCGGCTGTGCCTTGCCATCGAACAAGCGCGGACGTTGGTCCCACTCTTTCGTCTTGGTCTTGACCTTCGCCTTCAGCTTGAACTTGAAGATGATGCGGCCAGTCTCCTCGCCCTCGTCATCCACTTCTTCCTCGTACAGGTCCATGCGTCCAGCCTTGGCCAGCTTCGCAGGCTTCAGCTCATCGGGGTTCGCCTCGATGTACTCGGCCATGATGCGCTCAAGTTCTGCGATCATGTTGTTTGCCTCGTCGCTATCAGCGGGCAGTGCAAACTTCGTGTGGTACTCACCATCAGGCTTGACGAACTTCGTGTCTGCCTCGGTGAGATGCGGATACACGAGCACACCACGTGGTGTCGTGAACCGTTCGTACGTGACCTTAGCCATCGTCGATCTCTCCTGCTAGTTGTGCCAACACGAGGTCGGCGTTAAGTCCGGCGTTGTTAAGCGCCATGTATGTGTCTGTTGCGAGCGTACCCGAGGCTGCGTACTCGTGCTTCGCTGCCTCCAACACGCTCATCTCGTCGTGCTCGCATCCGTACGGACTCATCGTCTGCTCCCGATCATGTCGCGTGAGTACTCCTCGATAGCCCTGAACGTGCTCGTGTAGGGACCATCGAGTTCGTTGCGCATACGTTCACATGCAACGAGCAGCGCACGTATGTCCTGACCAGCGGCCTCGCACATGCAGAACAGAGCAAGCCCTGTCGCCTGTAGCTGTACCTCTGGGATGTCCTGTGTCCGGTCGATCACACGGAAGGCTGCCTGTCGCAGCGTGTCGGGTGTAGTCGCACCGAATACCTTATCTTGATCCATGATTGTCTCCTCGGATTCATTCTCTTAGGGTGTCCACCCCATCCAGTTCGTCCAGCCGGACGTTGATCGCATCACGCAGGGCCACGAGATCAGCCTTGTGTGCGAGCGTGAAGCCCGACCACTGGTACCCGTTGCCGGACACGAACACGTCCGTTGACTCAGGGATCAGAGCCTTCGCACGCTTGGTGTCCGGGTGGTCCTTCACCTCAATGTGAATCGGTAGCCGGTTCATTCCGGCCACCAGTCAGTGAACACAGGCACAGGGATCATCGGGTAATTCAGGATGTCACCTGTTGCCGTGGTCTTGCGTACCATGAGCCACACCTCCCTGCCTCCCGGCTTCTGCTTGAAGCACAGGGGCGGAAGCAGCAGCTCCCACGTGTCACCCTTGTAGTCGAACACGTCGAGCACTCGTTGCTTGCTGAAGATACTCATGCTGCCACCCCCATCACCTTCAGCTCGACAGCTACGATCTCTGGCCTGCTGCCGGGTAGGACTCCGGTATCCACACGCCAGAAGGCCGAGTTCTTCGCATCAACTATGCGCTCGAACACACGAGCCTTGTCAATGTCATCCGTCCATGTGCGACGGTACCGTGTCCGGCCAGTAGCGTACCGGCCCTCAAGTCTGATGATGTATCTCATGCGATGCGTGCTCCTCTGTGGAATACAGCCGGGATGTCCAGCACGAGGGCGACGGTCGGTGTGACCTGACGTTCCTCGACCCAACGCTTGACGGATACCACACCCGTCTTCTCGTCCCGCACCTTGCGGAAGCAGTCGGTCAGGTAGGTGGCCCGGATAGGGTTGGTGCGTTGCTCGATGGTACGGTTGATGAATCTCATGTTGATCTCCCAGTTTATGAGAAGAAGAAGTCGGCGTGCCGTACTTCCTCAAGGTCGAGGTCGCCAGCCTCAGGTGGTGTTGGCACGTCCGGCCACTTGTCTCCCGGCATAGCCAGAAGGGTTGACTGATACGTCTTGGTGAGGATGTCCTCACTGTACAGCTTGATGAACTCATCGCGGATCACGAAGTTCATCTCGTCCACGTCGCAGGCATGTACTCCGAACGAGTCGTGGATCATTGCGAAGTGCCTCGTGATCTTCTCCTCGTCCAGCCTGTTGACTACCATCATCAGGTGTGTCGCATCCAGCGAGTGCACGAAGTTCGGAGCGATGCTGCTCGTGTGCTTGCGCTTGTCTACGTTCTTCTGTTCGACAGTGAGCGACAGCTTCACTCGCACACCATTGAACCACATCTGAACCCGCATCCCCTTGTGCCTACGGTACGGCTGTATCACGGGGAACCCGAGTGGTGTCACCCACATGGCAGGTATCTCCTCGGTGCTGAACTGCTTGCTGATTTCTTTCAGCCAGTCCATCGCTTCGGCTGCCCGCTTGACCACCGTGCGTATCGCCTCCTCAACTACAGGTGCGAGGAACGCAGCGGCTTGCCAGTTCTCATGGCCGGGTATGAATTGTCCATCACACTCCTTCCGCATCTCGCTGGCGATCTGATCCCGAATGCCTATGCTCGTGACCGAGTAGGCAAACGTCATGCACGGACGCTTCACGATCTTGCGCTCCACCTTGTCCATCCATACCTTAGCCAAAGGCTCTTGATTTTTCGCCAGTAAATCTTTGGTCACGTTGAGCACCTCAGTGTAGATGTCCGAGGGCACCGTGGACTCACGCAGGTTGACTGCGGCTCCACCTTCCTCGTCCTTCAGCATTGCACTGAAGTGTTGGATGCCCGAGCACGACCCGTCCATTGCTATCGGCAGGTGCGACACGAACTCCGGCCCTTCAAGTTGGAACCCAGTCCACTCGAAGCACGCTGCCAGTGCACACCACGGGTCTTCCGCCTCGCACCAGAACCGCTGGCCGTCGAGTGGATTCATCGCTGACTCCATGATGGCCTCGCTGTTGTCGCACACCCACTGCACCCGATCATCGAAGGACACCTTGTCCTGTCCGAACAGGTTCGCGATGTGTACTGCGAGCCAGAACCCTCCGGTCTCACCGAGTGGCTTGCCATCAGCGAACATGATGAGCGACTTGGCAGTGTCGTCACCCTGAGGTGACAGCTCGGCAGTCATGCTGTACACACGGCCACGGAAGTCGAGCGAGTGCGGGAACCAGATGGCTTCCTCGTCTCGCAGCTCGTTGGCTATGCGTAGCTTGGTCAGCAGTGCGAGTCGCTTCGACCTGAGCGTAGCGTTGAAGTCGTGCACCTCACGTGAGCGTTGCTTCCACTCCGTGAACTGAGCCTTCTGTTTCGTCGTCGCCTCCTCCTGCACGTTGAACCCCTCGACCAACCAGTGTGGCTTGTCGGGTAGCTCCATGTCATCCATCTGCGGCAGGCCAGCGAGCTGTCCGTTGCCCGAGTGTGCCTCGTCGAGCACGTCAAGCACGGCCACGTTGATAGCCCACGGCGTAGCTTGCACGCGATTGACAGCAGCGAACACGTCCGGCATGTCAGCACTGAACAGGTCATCCCGTGTCTCGAACCGCACCTTCCGAACGAACGGTGTCTTGTCCTGCATCTGCTCGGTGATGTAGCCACCCGTCTTCGGGTCGATCCATCGGGCGGGCGGGCAGATCATCGGCAGGTTGACTGGTCGGTCAGCCTCGATGCGCAGGTGGTTCTTCTCGATACGGTCGAGCACTGGCTGTGGCATCACGAGTGTGCGTGTAGTCTTTACACCCTCCGTCTCGTTGGCGAGGTTGCCGAACCCGGTGGCCTCGACGAACACCTCGATCAGGCGCACGCCCAGCTTGAGCTTCTCCGGCTCAGTCCAACCGAGAGGCTGGATGCCTGCGATCTTGGCAGCCGAGCGCATGATCTTGCGCCTGATGTTTGACTGCGGTCGCCGCTTGGCTTTCCTCTCCATGTTGTTGCCCAGTGCAGGCTCGTTCTGCATCAGCTCGTCGAGCCTGTAGTCCTCCTCGATCAGGTTCGCCATCCGTACTGCCGTGCGGGTGAGCTTGGCCTGCTTGTACGCAGCACTCACACACACACGGGCAGCGATAGCACACACCGCATCAGGCTCCAGCCCGAGCAGATAGTGATACGCCAGTGGTACCTGCGAGGGTAGCGTCTCGCCACTCTCCAGCTTCCTCACTTCCTCCGTCACAATGGGGATCATGGCCTTGATAGCCACACTCACCAGTCCCTTGCCTGCTGTCTGCTCACCAATAGGTTGAGCGTCAGCCTCCTTGCGGTACCGAGCGATACCCTCTTGGTACTGCATGTTCTCTCTCTGTATCTGTCGTTCCCTTACATTCCCTACCATAACCTAAGTCTCCTTCCAGTAGACTACCAGTTCAACTTTAAGTATCACTATAGAATGGTCTTGCCTCTTAGGGTGGCCAACCCCCCTCAACTTGATGGTCCAGCCCAGCACTGTAACTCAGCGTGCCATACCACGTCACGCAGGAACACCCACAGCACCCGCTCAGTCCAGCCCCCGTCATCACGTGCCACCTCGTACGTGCAACGGAGCTGTGCGCTCAGGACATCAGCGATGGTGCAGATGTGCTGGCCTTTCTCCTCACCGTATGGTGTGGTCTCGACCACTCGTATCTGCTCACCTACCTGTGGCTTATTCATCAGGGAACAGTGCCTCCAAATTTTTCAGCACCTTGATAGCGTGCTGCATTGGGTAGCTCTCGACGAGCTGGTCCACGTCGGCTCTCGCTGGCGTGTTGTGTGCCTTCAAGTTCACCTCGATTACTTCGCGCGCAATGCGCAGTGCTTGCCTGTTCGTCATTAGAAACTCCCGTTAGGAATGAATCCGAACAGTGAGAGCACGGTCAGTACTCCCACTGCTACGAAGAATAACTTCTCGCCTGCTGTCAGTGTGTCCCAGCTCATGCGTCGTACTCGATCCATGCCACCCGGTCGCCCGCCTCGTACCTGCGCTCCAAGTACGAGCGTATGTCCTGCTCAAGGTACCGACCAGTGTTGCCTGTCGTCTCCACGAACGGGAACTCAGGCATGAGCCAGAAGTCAGCATCAGCCTTGCTCTTGAGTGGCACAGGTGCCGAGCACAGGTAGATACGTGACGTGTCGCGCGGTATCTCCGGGTTGAACTGCTCGTTCAAGGTCTCCAAGCAGATGTACGAGTTGAACTTCGTAGGCTTGAAGAATGGTGCGACCATGTCGCCGTCGTGTTTCAATGTCAGTCGTGTCGTGCTCATAGTCTCGTACTCCCAATGTCTGCGAGCGTGGCGTTCATGTCCGCTGCCCGCTGGTTGTTGTCATCAGTCTGCGTGTCATCGACCACGTCCCCATCCACGAGGTTGCTGATCTCGTACTCAAGGTCTTCGATCTCCGACTTCAACTCGTCACGCTGGATGCCAAGGTCATCGTACTTGGTCTGCAATTCCTCCAGCTCTTGTGTCCACTGCTCATACATCCTGCTCATGCTACCTCCTTCTTCACCCGTCGAATGATGTCCTGCAACTCCAAGACCTCGTCAGTCAGGATGGCGATTGCCGCTGACTTACGGTCGATCAGGAGGTGCTTCATCTTGATGCGCGGGTTCAGGTCCAGCTCGATGCGGTCACTGAGCATCTCGTTCTGCTCCATCAGGTCTGCGATACGCAGGTTCGCATCATGGTTGTAGTTGTCCATGTCTGCGACCAAGTGTTCGAGCCTGTCGATTTCACTCTGTTGTCGTGCGTCCTTCGCGAACCACCTATCTACTGTTGTTTGCGTGGTCAGTACCACTGGGTACGTTGGTGTTGCCATTGTACTCTCCCGATTGTTGATCCGATTCTGTTTCCACTCTGCCCGCACGCCCCACATCAGAAGTATGCCTCCATGTGACATGCGTTGCACTCACCACCCGCATACGGGAACTCAATCTCCCCGCAGTACGGGCACTCCATCAACTCGTCATCGTCCGGCTCGACACGTGGTACCGGGTACCGTGCGTCCAGCCTGTAGATGCGGTAGAACAGGTCGATCAATCCGAGGAGTGCCCAGATGGACACTCCCCAGAAGACGACCAACCAAAGGGTTGATTCACGCATGGCCTTGACCTTCAGGACCAGCGATCAGTACGTGGTCAGGCACGTTGCCTGCCTGTATGATCTGGCCGATTACCTCCTCGCTCGTTGCACTGTGCAGCTCACGGAGATGGGCGAAGCAGGCGAGGATGATCTTCCGCTGCGTGTCGTTGCGCACCATCAGGTTATCGCGCTCGATCTTCAGCTCATCGCTGCCCTCGTAGCCCACCTTCAGCTCCTTGATGAGCGTCTGCTCTGCCTTCAGGTCTGTCTCAAGGTCAGCGATCTGATCCTCCATGCCCTCGATGTCTTCCACGTCGAAGCCACACTCACGCCAGCGTTCGAGTTCCTCGAAGTCATCCGAGCAGTAGTTCAGCTCGCGTTCATGATCGTTGAACTTCGAGTCGAGATTGTCGAGCGCCTCGTTCACGTCTTCGAGGTCGGTCGTCCGCATGTCAAGCACGGCACACTCCAGATCGCTGAGTGTGTTTGTTGCGTCGTCATAGTTACTCATGGTTGTACTCCCAGTTAAATTTCGGTTGCTGTCCTTAGGGTGGCCACCCCTATTTTCCTCACGCCTCGGCCTGTCCCTCTGCCATCTTCGCGAGTCGCAGTTGGTCCCGCATGTAGGCAATCACTGCCTTCGCCTTGCGCTTGCGCCAGCCCAGTCGCACGGTCTGTCGTGCGTGCAGTTTGCCACTCACCCGTCCGGTTCGCTTGTCGATCTTGCGCCTGCTGTTGCTCACTCGCTTACTCATCTTCATCTCCCGGCAGATCGAGCACGTAGACCCAGTGCCTACGTGATACATCGTCTGCGTTATAGAACGTGCTGACCTTGTCGTTCAGGTGCTCGCACCACTCGTTCCAAAGTTTCTCTGTCCCTCCGCATAGCTCACACAATTGCAGGTAGAGTGCGATCTTGTCGTCGATCTCTCGTACCTGAGCGTTCGCATCTGCACGTGGTCTGATGGCCCACACTTTCGGGTCCAAGTCAAACCTCTCGACGTTGTGCATGTCGAGGCAGCCTGCCTTGCCTACCACAAGCTGCGCGAGGAAGCCAGCCTTAGGTAGCGCGAGTCCGGGCACCTTGAGGAATTCCCGCATCAAATCAGTGAGTTGCGTACGTCCAGCTCGATAGTCTCGCACGCATTTGTACAATTGCTTGCGGTTATCGCGCAGATATACGTAGCCCTTCCGCTTGAATCCCCAGAGGCACTTCGAGTTCGCGCCATGCTTGCGCACGTCGGCCATCTGATTGCCAACTCCGACCCACTGCATCCTGATCGACACGAGTACCATCGTCGCGACAGTCAGGAATTTGTCGGGGTTCTTGCACCACCTCTCGATGCGTGCTTGATCGTCCTTGTACATGTGACCTCCTTAGGTCCAGCTTCCACCGTTGTATGTATCTTGATTGTAGAGGTAGTTGCCCACCATCTTCCCGTACCCGTGAGCCATCATCGCCAGCTCGACTCGTCGTGCAGTCTCCCCGCTTGCGATGAGATCATCGACCAGTATCCAACGGTCGCCCGCCTTCATGTTCGATTCGATCCCGACCTGCGCATGGTTGAGCGCACTGTTGGGCTGGTCGTTATCCTTGCGGACGACTGCCAGTCGCTTGCCAAGTACATGCGCGAGGAGTGGACCCATCAGTAGCCCGCTTATGCCCGTCACCACGACGGCATCAAACCTCACGCCAGCCAGTGACTCACGTGCCCGCTCGATGATCCCCTGCGTGTCGAGCATTGCCTCTGCCAAGTAATCGCTATGTCTCATGTCTCACCTCACCAGTACGGGTTGAATTTGTTCTCGTGCATGTCTTCCGGGTGCTCGATCCGATGCTGCTCCTCGTTGTTCCAGAGGTTCCACATCTCGCACCCTTCCACGTCCGCGTCATCCAGCTCGCTCCAAAAGTCG